>Ga0306925_10000567_pt1 | contig 27128 bp, 25 predicted proteins | sample flu12Cox44000176_FD_203755 | JGI IMG/M metagenome (GOLD analysis project Ga0306925, IMG submission 203755) | Lab enrichment of tropical soil microbial communities from Luquillo Experimental Forest, Puerto Rico - flux8day.12C.oxic.44.000.176 (v2)... | ecosystem: Environmental > Terrestrial >... | reverse complement strand
GAGACGCGAAAGATCCTGTGAGAGTTGCCGCGCGGTTCGAGAAATACGATTGAGAAGCGTGAGGGGCCGTTGTGCCTTGATTAGACTGATCCACGCACATCGCCGGGAAACCTCGGCACATGTCCGGGCGAGTGCAGTCTGAAATTCATCTATCGAATCTATTTGTACTTTTGTCGCAACGGCGATTGCACACGCCACATCATGCGGCACTTCAAACACATCTGCCTCGGCTTCCTGCTTTGACCACCACGACTTCCCCAACAACTCCTCGGCGGCCCGCCAATCAAACTCGGTATACGCCGACTTCGCTTCCGAGCCTTGATGCGAGCCTGCGGCTCTTATGCGTTTGCGCCTGCCCTGCGTCTTCGTTCTACGCATGAACCGACATATCCATTGTTATTCTCTTCGAGGCGCTTTCCTCTGGCTCGCCCCAATCACGCCATCCGCAGGTTCCGGACTAATTACACGCGCCGACCTGGTTATCGCAATACACCTGACCGGTGTACTCGGATAAGAAAAGGCGCTGAAAAAATTGGATGTGTGCACCTGTGAGTTTGGTACTCCGTGAGATAACGGCTTTCCTGAGAGAAGAAACAGATCATCTCAGCGCCAGGAGGTCGTTTCCTAACCGCCGACGATGGCCGCGAGCTTCTCACCGTCAAACGGGGCCACACGCCGGATGCGCCGCGGCAACAACGCGACGGATGAGCTGCACGCCGTGCAAGAGGCGTTGTGGGGTTGGCACGACATGCGACGCAAGAGCGCCAATCAGGTTTCCTCGCCCTGCCGCGTCAATCGCAAGGGCCGATGTGACAGGCCCGACTGTTGCTGTCGTTGGCCGGAAGGACGCTCCCGATGAGCAGGCACAGATCGAAACTGCCGCCGTTTGTACCGCTGCTGCGGGAGACGCTGGATTCAGCGGCCTGGGGAGCCATGTCCCATGGAGCCCGTAGCCTCTACGTCGCATTGAAGCGACGCTACAACAGCGACTTCCACAATAACGGCAAGATCTATTTGTCGCTGCGCGATGCGTCGCAAGAGATCGGATCAGGGCGCGAGGAAATCGTGCGCTGGTTCCGCGAACTGCAACACTACGGCTTCATCGTCTTGACCCAGGCCGGGTACCTGGGACTCGACGGCAAGGGCAAAGCGCCGCACTGGCGTCTGACCGAATGTGGCTACATGAAAGATCCGCCGACGCGGGACTTCATGAAGTGGGATGGAGTCAAGTTCAAGCACCCGCGGCGTGCAGCACGGTCAAAAACAGAATCCCGGACCGCCAAGGCGGTCCAGGGTGGTACGGAAAGGCGGTCCACCCCCGGTACGGAAAGGCGGTCCACCAACGGGAACAAGTGGACCGCCAAGGCGGTCCATAGCGAGGCCCAGACCGGTACGGAAAGGCGGTCCATAACTAGTATACCACTCCACGCGCAGGCGGAGCCGGAGCAGCCCCTCCCCAAGCATCAAGACCAGCACCGCTACGAGCTGGTCCCCAACTACGCTGATCTGCCAACCTACCACGGATGCCAGACGGCGCACCGGTACGAGATCAGCACCGACGCTTTTGCTTTAACGCAGTACGCCACCGCTTCACTATCGCTCCCTGACGGCACCAACCTCCTGCAAGACTGCATGAACAAGGATGACGCGACGCTCCAGCGCGAGTGGGACCTGTATTGCGAGTGGAGAAACCGGGTCCGTGCGTTCACGGAAACCAGAACCTGGCCCGATGGCTTTGGCCCAGCGCCAGGCTGCCCCGGCTGCCGAGCGCCTGCCACGCTGCTGCGAGTTTACGGTTTCGACCGCCGCGACCGTGGAGACGTACAGTGACGGACGCGGGCAGCGGCGGCCCCCTTCGCCATTTGCGCGCCTTGGCGCAAAACGTGCCCACAAAAAATGGGACAGAGGACAAGCGTGAAATTTTGTCCCAACTGGGCGCCGACGCTTTGTGACTCTGGGGCGCCCCGGCTTTGCGACAACTGCGGCAGGAGCGGCGGCACACTGAACCGCTGGGATTGGCCGGGGCGCCCCGGATGGCATCAAGCTCCATCCTAAGTGCGAGGAACCGTGGCACGACCGCGAGGTGAAATCGGGGGGTGGGCGATGAGCGCTGCCACCCACCTGCCTGCCCGCAAGGCGGGCGGGTGGCGCAGGTGTCCCACCTGTATAGGAGGGACACACATCTGCACCGGACCTGTAGGGGACTCGCAGGGGGACCTGCACGGGACCTGCACCGCCCCCCGCGCGGGGCGGCACGGCCGCGCGGCGCGACCTCGCGCGGTGGACATCCCGAAGGGGCAGAAGGTGCTCGACGAGGGGCAGCAGGTCCGCCGCTGTCCGGCCTATGTACCATCCCTTGCGCCCATCTGATTCTCACGCCACATCCGCCCGCGGTGCGAATCCCCAAAGCGCCACCCACGGGAGTCAACCAATGGTGAAACGGCCAAGCGCGCCGGTAGCGCCGGCAGCGTACACGCGCACGACAAGGCTACATGGCCGACGACTCCGTTTTGCGTACCTCGAGGTTGCTTACCCCGAAGGAGGTCATGGCGCTGCTGCGCTGCTCCCGTAAAACCTTGAACGCCTATGTCCGTTCCGGCGCGCTGCGCTATATCCAGACTGGTACCGGGACCAAGCGCCCCCGTCGCATGTTCATCGTTGCCGATGTTGACGAGTTCATCGAGGTCCGGCGTCGAAAGGATGTGCCATGTCCGTCTACCGTCCCAAAGGCTCGCCGTACTATCACTTCGACTTCCAATGGCGAGGTCATCGCTTTCACGGCTCGACCAAGCGCACGGCCCGGCGCGAAGCGGAAGCGGTAGAGCGCGAAGAAATTGAGCGTGCCAAGCGCGTCGTCGCCGCGACGCAAGCGGCATCGACTTCGCTACAGCTCGACCACGTCGCCGGTCGCTATTGGTTCGAGGTTGGCCAGCATCATGCCGGTGCCGACAATACCGAGCGCGATCTCGCCCGACTCGTTGATTACTTCAGCCCGGACAAGCTGCTGAGCGAGATAACGGACGACGACGTGGCGAGGCTTGTCGCTTGGCGCCGGGGGCACCGAATCATTCGCAGCAAGGGCCGCAAGCCGGAAGACTGTCCCCTGATCTCGAACGCTACCGTCAACCGCAGCACGACCGAGGTGTTAAAAAAGTTGTTTACGCGCGCCAAGACGGCGTGGGGTGTCCGTTTTGACCGTGAGCCCCGCTGGCGCACACATAAGCTGGCCGAGCCCGAGGAACGGGTGCGCGAGCTAGTTGGCGATGAAGGCGACCGGCTGGATGCTGCAACACGGGACGATTACGCGCCGTTCTTCGGCTTTGCAAAGGCATCCGGTGCGCGGTTGCGTGAGTGCCTGCTCAAGTGGTCCGAGGTCGATTGGGAAGCGCGGCAGATCAGGAAGAAGGGAAAGGGCGGCAAGCAGATCGCCATTCCGATCACCCCGGCGATCCGCGATATTCTTTGGCCCCTGCGCGGTGACCATCCCGAGTACGTCTTCACTTATGTCGCTGTACGAACGCGCGATGGGCATGTCAGGGGCAAGCGTTATCCCCTCACCTACTCGGGCGTAAAGATCACATGGCGGCGGCTGCGCAATAGGGCCAAGGTCGCGGGGTTTCGCTTCCACGATCTGCGGCATGATCTCGGCACGAAGCTGCTACGCCAGACCGGCAACTTGAAGCTCGTACAGAAGGCGCTCAACCACCGCAATATCAAGACCACGGTGCGCTATGCCCACGTCCTCGATGACGAGGTTGCGCATGCACTCGAACGAGTCGCGGAGTCCCGAAATAAGTCCCGAAGTGACGCGCGCAAAGTGAGGTAACCCTATCGCGGCAAAGGACAATCACGCGCGGGCGTACTTTACTGGGGGACTGGGGGTCCCGAGTTCAAATCTCGGCGCTCCGACCAGCACCTCAAATCGACAACTTCGCGGCACTGCTTGACTGCTACGACCGCGGCCAGAGCACGCCCTGATAACCGCGCGCGATCGAACCCATGCCTTTGTAGACGAACTTCTGCACGCGCTTACCCTCGTAGGTTTCGGTCGTGTAGAGGTTGCCCTTGGAATCCGACGCGATGCTATGCACGCCGTAGAACTGGCCGGGCTGGCGGCCGCCGTCACCAAATGAGGCGATCTCCTCGAGCGTCTCGCGCATGATGATGCGCACGCGCTCGTTCTGTCCGTCGGCGAGCATCATGAAGCGCTGCTGCGGATCCTTCGAGAACGTGATGTCCCACACCGATCCGGCGCCGCGGGTATTCTTGGCATAGATGGCCTCTTTCACGAACTTGCCGTCCGGCTGGAACACCTGCAGCCGGTCGTTCTGGCGATCACAGACATAGACCAACCCGTCGTTCGAGCGCTCGATGCAGTGCACGGGATTGCGGAACTGCTGCGCCGGCGGCGCGCTCGGATCGTACGGGCCGAGACTGGTGTCGTCGGGCTTGTTGCCGTATGCGCCCCAATAGCGCTTCATCTTGCCGGTGTCGGCGTCGATCACCGCCACGCGCTTGTTGCCATAGCCGTCCGCGATGTAGGCCTCGTTGGTTTTCGGATCGACCCAAATTTTCGCGGGACGGCCGAAATTGTCGGGATCGTTGCTGCCGCCGCTCTTGCCGAACGCGCCGACCTGCATCAGAAACTTGCCGTCCTTGGTGAACTTGAGAATCTGCGCGTCCTTCTCGCCGTTGCCGCCGATCCAGACGTTGCCTTTGTAGTCGACGTGAATGCCGTGATTGGATTGCGGCCACTCGTAGCCCGAGCCCGGGCCGCCCCAGGAGCGCACGAGTTTGCCTTGCGGATCGAACACCAGGATCGGCGGCGCGGTCCGGCAACAATCCGCGATCGGCGGGGTGAGCTCGGCGCCACGCTCGTTGTTGTGCAGTCCGCCGGCACCGCGATGGATGATCCAGACGTTGTCCTGCTCGTCGACCCAGGCGCCGATCGTCCATCCCAGGAGCCAGCTGTTGGGGAGCGGCTTCGGCCAGAACGGATCGACCTCGTAGATCGGGGATTGCACCGCCGAGCCTTGCGCCTCGGCCCGGTGCTGCAACACGGCCTGGCCGATGCCGAGACCGATGATGCCGGCGGCGAGCAGCGCCGCGCCGACGAGGTTGCGGGTTTGTTTCAGCTTGATCATCGCGGCCTCCCAACGCCGAGGCACGTGATCTGCTCGTTGATTCGACAGATGCGCGCCCGGCCTGGTCAGATTATACGCGAACGCCGCGCCTTTGTACTGGGCTGCGTAGGGTGTCCTTCATTGCGACACCGCAGGTGGGCTTACCGGACTTGCGGCTCACCGCGCCGGCGCTTCGATCGGCATGCAATTGCGGCGGCCTTGGGCCACACAATCGTCGAGCATGCGCTGCTCGAACATGGCATTGGCGAGCCAGATGCCGCCGCCCACCAAAATCACCAGCAGCACCAACAGCACGAGATTGGCGATGCGGCGATCGCGCGGCGTCTCGCGGTACTCGTCCGGCCTCGGCGGTTGCGGTTGGTCCATGCGGCCAAACGTAGCGCAGCGATCGGCGCACCGAAACCGGCATTGCTGTAGGATTGGCTTGCCGCGTCGTAGGGCGGTACGCCTGCGGCCCATCCGGCCGACAAAGCCATGTAGCGTGCAATTCCATGAACTTTTCTCGCCGCAAATTTCTCGATCTGGCAGCAGGCGCGGCCGCACTCCCGGCCACGTCGCGGATTGCAGCGGCGCAGGCCTATCCTTCGCGTCCTATCACGATGATCGTGCCGTACCCGCCGGGCGGGCCGACCGATACGTTGGGCCGCATCTTTGCCGAGCGCATGCACGCTTCGCTCGGAGAGCCTGTGGTCGTGGAGAATGTCGGTGGCGCCGCCGGCACGATTGGCGTCGGGCGGGTCGTGCGCGCAGCGCCCGACGGGTACACCATCAATTTCAGCAATGTCGCGTCGCACGTGTTCAGCGCGATCGTGTACAAGCTGCAATACGACATGCTGCGGGATTTGGAGCCGATCGCGCTGCTGACGATCTCGCCGCTCTGGATTGTCGCCAGCAACACCGTGCCTGCGCAAAACGTGCGCGAGCTGATCGCCTGGCTCAAATCCAAGGGAGACAAGGCGACCTGGGGCATCGTCGGCCCGGGTAGCCCGGCGCATCTGTGCGGCGTCTATTTCCAGAACCACACCGGCACGCGCGTTCAGTTCGTGCCCTATCGCGGTGCCGGCCCGACGATGCAGGATCTCGTCGCCGGTCAAATCGAATTGTCATGCCTCGAGGCCTCCGCCACGCGGCCGAACGTGCTTGGCGGCAAGATCAAGGCGTTCGCGCTATTGGCGCAGCACCGTTGGCCGGTGGCGCCCGACGTTCCCACGATCGATGAAGCGGGCGTGCCGGGACTCTACCTGCCGTTCTGGCATGGGCTGTGGGCGCCGAAAGGCACCTCTGCCGCCATCCTCGCCGCGCTCAACAGCGCGGCCGTCGAAGCTTTGGCCGACCCGGCCGTGCGGCAGCGGCTCACGGAACTCGGCGTCGAGATTCCGCCGCGCGAGCAGCAGACGCCGGACGGCCTGCGCGCTTTTCACAAGGCCGAGATCGAGAAATGGCGCCCGATCATCGAAGCTGCCGACATCAAGCCGGAATGAGGTTCGCGGCCGAGCTGCACTAGCGCCGCGGCGGCTGCGGGTTGTGCTTCGGATCGGTATCGTAGCGGAACATCTGTGCGACGATGGGGCCGCCGACCAGAGGCTTCAGCGCGCGCTCGAGTGCGTCGGCTTTGCCCTTTTCGTAAACCTCCTGGCCGCCAACATAGAGCGTAAACGACTTTGTGTATTTCGCCTGTTTCGCCGGATCCTCGATGGTTTGTTTGGTCCACTCATAAAGCGGGTACTTTTCCGCGCCGTTCGCCTGCGCCTCTCTCACATAATCTGCGAACGCATCGAACTGGCATTTCATCACCGCATCATACCGATTCAATATATCGGTGAGCGGGGCAATCGAGGGATTGCCCGGGTCGCTGCGCGCGGCTTGCGCAAAGCCTTCGTTCAAGGTCAACCGCAGCTGAAACTTAAGATCGTCACTCATTGGGCCCGGACGGCATTGCGACGCTGCAAACGGCACGGAGGGAAGAATATCGAATCCCCATGCGTTCCGTCAGGCACGTTAGCGCATGCGCAAAAAGCGACTGGCAGCAGCCAGCTCAAAACCCGAGCAGGTGCCGCCAGTCACTGTGACCGCAGCAACGGCTGTCAGCGGCCCTGTCCCTGGATCGGCGGATCCCAGACCATACCGTTGAATGGCTCGGGCGATCCCGGAAGGTGCTGCTGAGCGTAGGCTTGGATCGGCAGAGCAAGCAGGCCGACGATGAAGCTCAGAACTGCAAGGCGCTTCATGGCAACACTCCTTTGGTGTGGATGCATCGATCTGCATTTAGGCAATGGGCGCGCGGGCGCGTGTGACGGAGGTCACAGATACGCCGTTTCAGGATTCACGACCCCGTGACGGAAAAGCGGGCGCGCGATCGAGCTGTCGTGAGCACCTCGACGGCATGGTGGGGCCAAGCACCCGGACCACACCCGACGGCTTAACCGCCCGTAAAGGTTGGTGCCGTGGCAATTCCCTGGACCCATCAAAGGGATCGCTCCGAACCAATCTTGCCGCAATCAGCATGCTTCCTCCCGCCTGCGTCGGGGGACGTACGTTGCCGTTGGGCTGTCCGGCAGCAACGTGGGAGTGGGGGGACCTGTTGGTGCAATGGGGGGTTCGCGCGATTCCGCTCGGAATCGCCGCGATGGTGCTGGGGTTCGTCCTCAAATCGGCCGGGACGCAGGCAGGCCCATCGGACACGGGCTTGCCGAGCCCGCGTGTTTCGGTTTTCGGGACGATTCACCCTGACATTTTCCGCATCGGCACGCCGCTCGGATCGGCGGCCCCAGTCGATCGCATTCGGCTGGCAAGCCTGGAGCCGCAGGTCGGCTTCGATGCACTGGTCAGTGGCCGCGGCGCGCTGTTGGACACCTCCGCGTCGAGCTGCCGGAACGGGTCGTTCGAAGAGCGTTTCGCCGCGCTCGACGATCAGCCGGCGCCGTTCGAGAGCCGCTTCGCCTCGGCCGACGATTGTCGTTCGTCCTTCGACGCGAGCCTTGAACAGGCGATGCAGGCGCTTGCGAACAATCTGCGCTTGCCGCCGGAGGGAGATGCACAAAAGCGGCGCGCCGATGCGTCGGCGAAGCCGTCTGCTTCCAAGGCGCAGGTCCGCCCGCGAAGAGAGATTGCACTCCAGGATGACGGGCGCACCGCAATCTACGACATCAGCGCGCGCATCGTTTATCTGCCGAGTGGCCGCCGGCTCGAGGCGCATTCCGGCCTCGGTGCCTACATGGACAATCCACACCATGTAAATCTGCGCATGCGCGGGTCGACACCGCCGAACGTCTACAATCTCACTTTGCGCGAGAGCCTATTTCATGGGGTGCGCGCGATCCGCCTCAACCCCGTGGACGAGAGCACGATGTACGGTCGCGCCGGCATCCTGGCCCATTCCTACATGCTGGGCGCGAACGGCCAGTCGAACGGGTGCGTGTCGTTCAGCAACTATCCCGAGTTTCTCAGCGCCTTCCTCAATGGCGAAATTGCACGCCTCGCCGTGGTCGAGCACCTGGAAAGCCCGCCCGGCCGGCTCGCTGCCGGACAGCTGCCGCAGCAAGTCAAGGACCTGCTCCGGGCGACGGATCGCGGTCACCAGTACGCCGCCGCCGATCACTGACCCGCCGCTTGCGCCGCTCGTGGGCACCGGTCATCGTTGCGCGCGACCGCGCGAGCGGGAGAGCGCGCTAAAGTACTCGCCTCCAGGGCGAGCTTGGCGCACCGGCATGAAATTTCCCCGACGCTCGATCAGGCCGGAGGCAAATCATGATAAAACTCCAGCGCAGGGCATTCCTCCATATGGCGCGCGGTGCAGCGGCGCTCCCCGTCGTTTCGCAAATTGTCATGGCGGAAAATCAATCGACACCATCCCGCTCAGAGTCGCGGCAACGGCCCCTGGCGGAACGGTTGGCCGCCTACGCGCACGACCTGCGCTACGACGATCTCGACGCCGCGACCGTCGAGCGGGTCAAAGTGCATGTCATCGATACGATCGGCTGCGGTATCGGAGCGTTCCAGGAACGGGCGGTCCACATCTGCCGCGATCTTGCGCTCGCCGTGGCGGGCAACGCGACGATCGTCGGCACGCAGCGGCGTACCACGCCTGACCTGGCCTCCTTTGCCAATGGCGCAGCGTTCCGCTACCTCGATTTCAACGACACCTATGTCGGGCGAATTGCGGTTCATCCAAGCGACCAGATCGCGGCCTGCCTCGCGGTCGCGGAAGCTGAGCGGGCCAGCATCCAGGATTTGATTACTGCGATCGCTGTAGCCTACGAAGTGAACTGCCGTCTGGTGGATTCCCTCGACGCCGCGAACCGCGGTTGGGACCCGCCGGTGTTCAGCCTTCCCGCGGTGGCGCTCGCGGCCGGCAAGCTGATGAAGCTCGATCGCGAGCGGCTGACCCAGGCGGTCAACCTCGCCATCAACGACCACATTCCGATGGCGCAAACCCGGGTGCAGACGCTGTCGGACTGGAAAGGGCTGGCCGACGCCGAAGCAGGGCGCAATGCGGTGTTTGCGGCGCAGCTGGCGCGCGGCGGCCTGACCGGTCCGGCTCCCATATTTGAAGGTCAGTCCGGCTTCTTCAAGCAGGTGTCCGCACCGGCCGATATCGACGTCGACGTGTTCGGCCGCCGTGGCATGCCGTTTCGCATCCACCAATGCAGCCTGAAGGCTTACCCCGCGGTGATCTACACGCAGACCGCGATCGTGGCCGGCATCGAAGTTGCCAAGGAACTGGGATCGCTCGATCGGATCGCCGCGATCGAAATCGCAACCACGCAGCGAGGCTATGAACGCACCGGAAGCGAACCGGAGAAATGGGCGCCGCAAACGCGCGACACTGCGGACCACAGCCTGCCCTACATCACCGCGCGCGCGATGTTCGACGGCGACATCACCAACGAAAGTTTCGCGCCGCACATGTACCGCGACGCGCACATCCTCGCCTTCATGCAAAAAATCAAGGTGCGCGAGGATTCCAAGCTTACCGCGCGGGTGGGCGCAGCGGTTCCCACGCGTGTCACCGCGATCCTCGCGGATGGGCAGCGGATCTCGCGCGAGGTCGACTACGCACCGGGATTTGCGGAGCGGCCAATGACCAGAGACGACGTCGAGCGGAAGTTCCGCGGCAACGTGGGCAAGCGCTGGCCGAAACCGCAGACAGACGCGGTCCTGCAGCGGCTGTGGGCGCTCGATGGCACGAACGATCTGTCTGCGTTGCTCGGCGAGCTGGCGCTGCCGACATAACCACCGATCGCCAACTCGCTCGGGACGCCGCGGCTATATATCCGTGGACCTAGGTGTGCGACGCTAGCGACGCGCCGCGTCCCCTCGAGGTGAATATCGTGGATGTCGGGGACGCTGTCCTGCCTTTGAGCCTTGGCGCTTGCGGCGGCGGGGAGATTTTGGCTTCTCAATCTCAAAGGGCGTGGGCGCCATTGCGGGATGCAGGCGCCTCGGAGGATGCCATGTTTCAACTCGACCCATGGGAGAAGGCGGCGGACTGCGAGCGAGCACTGAGGCTTACCATCGACCCAATGCACCGCGATAGACTGACCAATATCCGGGACTTCTGGATTGCGCTCGCGCATAAGCGGTCGCTCTTGAGCGAGAGCGAATTCGCGAGCGAAGCCGAGGCGATTGCCCGCCTCCACGCCAATCTAAGCGCGGGCGTCTCGATTCACTAAAGATCCGCCACTCAAGCCTTCAGCTGGCGCGCGATAAATTCCTTGACCACCTCACGCGCCTTGTCGGTCTGCGGACCGGGCTCGGCGACCCATTCGTGAACCGAATTTTCGAACAGGCGATATTCGCACACGCCGCCCGCGGCCTTGTAGGTCTTGGCGAATTTTTCCTGCACCTCTGGCAACACGTTGTCGTCGAGCGCGCCCTGCATGATCAGGAACGGCACCAGGCTGACCTTTTCCTCGCGCTCGAGAATTTCCTGCGGGTTGCTCTCGTGGATCGTCTCCCATGGATTGAAGAACACCTTGTTGTTTTTCATCATGCCTTCGTTGCCGCGCCGCACAGCGTTTTCATAGCGCGCAAAGGTATTGCTGATCGGCGAGCGCGTCGCGACGTAGGCGACGGTGGCGTCAACGTTGGGCGCTGCAGTGAGAGAAATTGCATTGTAGCGCGGATCGCGTGGACGCATCGCGATAAGCTCGGCGACGTGGCCGCCGCTGGAAGAGCCGTAGACGCCCACCTTGGCGGTGTCGCCGTTCCACCTTGCGGCATTCACCTTGAGCCAACGCACCGCGTGATTGGCGTCCTGCACGCATGCCGGATACGGCGCTTCGGGAGCAAGCGTCAGATCGACGGCGACGACAAGGAGGCCGCTTGAAGCGAGCGCGCGGTCCATCGGCTCTTCCGCGAAGCGGTCTTTTCGATTCCAGGCACCGCCGTGCAGGTCGAGAACGGTCGGGAATGGCCCCTGCCCTCTCGGCTGATAGATCCGGGCCATCAGCATGCGGCCGGCGCCGTTACGGCGAAATTCGACTTCGCTGACCGCAAGATCGAACTGCCCGGCGGGATTGTACGCGGGCGCACTCGCGGCATGCGCGACCCCGGGCGACAATGTAGGCGCAGCTGGCAGAGCCGTGGTGCCGGCAACCGCCATCAACCCAAGGGCATCACGTCGAGTGAACCGGCCTGTGTTCACGTTCGCCTCCCGTCAAAGCGAGTTGGTTTGCTGAAATATACAGCAGCCGCGCAGGGTGGGCAAAGGGCACATAGTGAGGTCTATTGGCGTGGGCAAAATCGCGCGCGCCTTTGCCCGCGCGGCGCGCGAGACGGAAGCGATTTTGCCAAACCCTACATGTGGCGCGTCGCCGCAAATCAACCTCTCACTCGATCACCGCGTCGGCGCGCGCGAGCAACGGCGGTGGCATGTCGAGGCCGAGCGCCTTGGCACTTTTCAGGTTGATCACCAACTCGTATTTGCTTGGCGCCTGCACCGGCAGCTCGGCCGGCTTCTCGCCCTTGAGGATGCGGTCGACATAGGCTCCCGCTTGGCGGAACTGCGCAACCAGATCGGTCCCATAGTAGAGCAGACCGCCGGCAGCGACGTAGACGCGGTAAGGATAGACCGCGGGCAACCGATGCTGCGCTGCAAGCGCGACGATCAGATCGTGATAAATTGCCAGCGACGGCGCCCCGACAACAATCAGCCCGCCGTTCGGCACGCGCGCGAATGCGGTGACGGCCCGCTCGATCTCGTTGGGATCGCGCGCGCCGGCCGCAGTGAGCTCCACGCGCAATGACGGCGCCAGCGCCTCGATCGCGTTCAATTGCCCGCTGCGCGATGCCACGATCGGGTTGTGCAGGACCGCCACGCGCCTGATGCCGGGCGCGACCTGCTTGAGCAGCTCCAGCCATCTGCCGCTCATCCCGTATTCGAACGGGGTGAATCCGGTGGCGTTACCAGCGGGCCGTGCCATGCTCTGCACGAAGCCGGCGCCGACCGGGTTAAAAACATTCACGAATACGATGGGAATAGTGCGGGTCTCCTGCAGCAGCGCGGCCGTGACCGCGGCACCTGAAGTCACAACCACATCCGGGCCGAGTGCGACCAACTCGGCGGCGTTGCGCCGGTTAAGGTCGGCATCGCCGACGCCCCAGCGATACTCGATCTGCACGTTGCGTCCGGCGGTCCAGCCCAATTCCTCCAGCCCCTGCAGCAACGAATCGCGGCGAGCCTGCGACTGCGGGTCGTCTTCCGCGTAGTTCATCGACACCGCGATGCGCCGCATGCGCTGGCCCTGCTGCGCGCGCGCCGCGAACGGGAAAGCCGCCGCACCGCCGATGAGCGCGATGAACCGCCGCCGTTTTCGATCGAATTGCATCCGATCCCTCGCCCGCTGGGATCGCTCCGCCACCTCACTTGCCGAGCCGGTCAGGGCCCTTGGCGAGCGTGCGCACGCGATAAAGGCCTTCGCGCGCCGTGATATAAAGCGTCTGCTTGTCGGGGCCGGCGAATGCGGCGTTGGCGGACTGGCGCGCCACCTTGATGGTGCCGAGATACTGACCCTTGGCGTCGAATACTTGAACGCCGGTGACCGTGGTGATGTAGACGCGGTCCTCGCGATCGATCGCCATGCCGTCCGCACCGCTTTCCGCACCCGCAGGTATGTCGCGAAGCTGCGTGAACGTGCGCTTGTTCTTGAGCGAGCCGTCGGGCGCAACGTCATAGGCGAACACCGTCGGGTTGAGGGTGTCGTCGACGATCAGGGTCTTGCCGTCGGCCGTGAGCGTCAGCCCGTTCGGTCGCGCGATGCTACCGTCCAGCAGGAGCGGCTGCCGCGAACCGGACGGCAGGTAATAGACATAGGTCGGTCGGCCCGCCACCACCGGGCGCGGACCGGGGTCGGTAAAATAGATGCCGCCCTTGGCATCTACCAGCAGGTCGTTGGGCGCGAGCAGCGGCACGCCCGGCGGGCCTTCGGTGAGGGACGTGATGCTGCCGTCCTTGTTGCGCTTGGTGAGGCGCTTGCCGTCGCCTTCAGCGAACAGGAGTTCACCGTCGCGAGTTAGCGCGAGACCGTTCGCGCCGTTGGCGTTCTCGCGCACCGGCGAAATCTTGCCGCCGGCATCGAGGTAGAACGTTTTGCTCACCCGGATGTCGGAGAAATAGAGACCGCCGTCGGCGGTGCCCACCGGTCCTTCGGTGAAGACAAAGCCTTCCTGTACCAATTCGGGCACGGCACCTGGGGCCAGCACGCCGGGGATGCCGCCCTGCGGCTGCGCGAGGCTTGGAGCCGCCGCGACGGCGAGCAGCGCCGCGGCAGCCAATGCCAAGTGGCCGCGCATTGCGCGTGTTGTCAATTTCCGCAGTGCTGTCGTGCTGTCGTCGCGCCGTCTCATCGCTTACCCCCAAGCTCAAGGATGACGACATAACTATAGCAGGTCTCGCAGCGGACCGGCGCCAATTAGCGACGTCGCGGGCCTTCCGGGCATAGCAGAAAGTGGGGTAGCTTTCGTCAGCACGCTGCCAACGTGACGTGCAAAGTCCTGTCAATTTCCGGCAGCGTCGGAGACTCCCATGAACGAGCCCGACACGGTTTCAACAGATTGCAATCTCGATCGCCGCGACCTCCTAAAGCTTGCGGCGGGCGCCTCGGCGTTTGCCGTTGCTGCCGAGGCTTCGGCCAGCGCGGCAGCGCCGGCAAACAACGGGGAAATCGTCGCGCTATCCGCGCGCGCCGCGGCTGAGCACATCCGGCGCGGCGAGCTCAGCGCCGAACGCTACGCGCAAGCGCTGCTCGCCCAATACAAGGCACACACCAATCTCAACGCCGTGGTCTATATCGACGAGGCGAAGCTCGGCGAAGACGCGCGCGAGGTCGATCGCGCGCGGGCACGCGGCGCACAGCTTCCTTCGCTTGCCGGCCTGCCGATCATCCTCAAGGACAACATCAATACGGTCGGCTTTCCCACCACCGCCGGAACGTCATTCCTGAAAGACTATCATCCGAAAACAAACGCGCCGCTCGCCGACACGCTGTTCAAGCAGGGCGCGATCCTGTTCGCCAAATCCAACATGCACGAGCTCGCCTTGGGAGGCACGAGCGCCAATCCCACGTTCGGCTTCGTGAAGAACCCCTACGATCTCGCGCGCATCCCGGGCGGCTCGAGCGGCGGCACCGCGGCGGCGCTCGCGGCGCGGATCGTCCCTATCGGGATCGGCAGCGACACCACCGGCTCGGTCCGCATGCCTTCGCATTTTTGCGGGATCGCCGGTCTGCGCCCTTCCAATCCCAAGACCAACAAGCCCTATCCCATCGATGGCATCGTTCCGCTGCAGCTCGCCTTCGACGCGCCCGGCCCGATGGCGCGCAGCGTCGCCGACGTCGCGCTGGTTCATGCCGCGGTCACGCGCGGGCCGGAACTGTCGGCCGCCGATCTGCGCGGCGCGCGGATCGGCGTGCCGCGCGGCTATTACTGGGAGACGCTCGATCCCGGCGTCGCAAAAGTCATGGACGGTGCGCTCGCCAAGCTGCGCGACGCCGGCGCAGTTTTCGTCGACGTGGATTTCGGCGATCTCGTCAAGGCGGCGGTCGCGGCGCGCGCGGTACTGCGGCGGGAAAACTTCCGCGTCGATTTCGCCGAATTTCTTGCCCAAGAATATCCCGTCATCACCATGAAGGATGCCATCGCCAAGATCGCCAGCAAGCGCGTGCGCGCGCTCGAAGAGGATGCGCGCGACAACCCGCCCCCGCGCGAGGAGGTCGCCAAGGCGCTGGCGGCATTGGACACGCTCGGCCCGCAATACGCGGATGCGTTCGGGCGAGAGAACATTGTCGCCATCGCGCATCCGACCGTCGCGGTTCCGGCGCCACCGCTGCCGACCGACGGCGACGCCGTGCCCAATCCGTTCGAGCTCAACGGACGCCAATATCCGGATACGGTCATCACCCGCAATGCGCAGCCCGGTCCCGCATTTCGCGCGCCGGGATTGAGCATTCCGGCGGGGCTTACGCCGGACGGCTTGCCGGCGGGCCTCGAGATCGACGGCTTGCCCGGCGGGGACGATCAGTTGCTGCGCCTCGGCATGGCGATCGAAGCCGTGCTGGGCCCCTTGCCGCCCCCGACGTTCCGCAATGCTTGACCGCAAATAGCGACGATTAGACCGCGGTAGCCACGCATGATGCTCACAGCGAGTATGCGTCGCACTCGCCGCACAAATGGTCTGATAGCTGGCGCGCTCGCGGTGTCCGCCGGTAGCGCGGCAGCGAGCGCGCAAACCTTGGACCAGCTCTATGCGATGGCGAAGCCCGAACAGAAACTGGTGCTCTGGGCCGCCGGTCCCACCGCGGCTTACGAGCGCGCCGTGCGCGCCTTCGAGCAAAAATTCTCCGGCATCACCGTAGCCCTGACGGGCGGCTTCAGCAACGTGCTCAATGCCAAAATCGAGGAGCAGATCGCGGCAAAGAAGATCGAGACCGACGTGGTGATCTTTCAGACCGTGCAGGACTTCGTGAATTGGAACAAGCGCGGTCTGCTGTCGCACTTCAAGCCCGAAGCGTTCGACAAGATCGGTCCCACCTCGAAGGACAAAGATGGCGCTTGGATCGCGGTGAACACGAATCCGATCTTCTACGGCTACAACACCGAGCGGGTTCGCCCCGAGGACGTGCCGAAATTGGCGCCCGATTTTCTCAAAGCCCAGTTCAAGGGCAAGCTCATCAGCGCCTACCCGGCGGACGACGACGCCACGCTTTATGCCTTCCATACCGTCGTCGAAAAATACGGCTGGGACTACATGGACCGCTACATGGCTCAACAGCCGAAATTCGTGCAGGGCCATCTCGGCGTCGCCCGCAGCCTCGGCTCCGGTGAAAGCCTCGCGAGTCTGGACAACACGGTGAGCAGCACCGTCAATGTGCAGCGCGCGGGCGGCAAGCTCGCGTTGGCGGCGCCAGCGAGCGATGCTTTGCCGGTATTCTTCACGGCCGAGGCGATCCTGAAGGACGCGCCGCATCCCAATGCGGCGAAGCTGTTCGTCAGCTGGTTCCTGTCGAAGGAATGGCAGAGTTCGACCGGCGTCTACTCCTCGCGCAACGACGTGCCTCCACCCGCTGGGCTCAAGCCGCTTTCGAGCTATCGCCTGGCCGCGGGCTACCTGCAATTCGTCACCAACGAGAGCGAGCTCATCGCATTGCGCAAGCGCTTCGAGGGATATACCGGGCCGGTCACCAACCGCGGTGGCGTGCAGTGAAACGCTGCTGCTGCTTGGCGATTGCGATTGCCGGCATCGGAGTCGGTTGCCATGCCGCAATCGCTCAGTCGTGGCCCGCCAAATCCATTCGCGCTTTCATTCCGTTTGCCGCCGGGAGCGCCACCGACATCGTGCCGCGTGCGCTGTTCGAGCCGCTTGGCGCGGAGCTCGGTCAATCGATCGTCGTGGAAAACCGCGGCGGCGCGGGTGGTACGCTCGGCATCGGCGCGGTCGTGCGCGCCGAGCCCGACGGTTACACGGTTCTGGCGAATTCCTCGGCCCACACGATCGCGCCCTGGATCGTTCCGAACTTCCCGTTCGACCTGGCCAAGGACCTCTCCGGCGCGCTCATGATCGGGCAGAACGCCAATATGCTCATCGTCTCGCCGTCGAAAGGCTGGAAGACGGTCGGCGACCTGGTTGCCGCCGCCAAGGCCAAGCCCGGATCGATCAACTACGGCTCGGCCGGCGTCGGTACCGCGACCCACATCGCGGCCGAGAAATTCCGCGTAGCTGCGGGCTTCGAGGCGGTGCACGTTGCCTACAAAGGCGGCGCCGAAGCGCTCGCCGACACCGTAGCCGGCCGGATCGACTTCTATTACTGCCCGATCTCGACCGCCCTTCCCTTCATCGAGGACAAACGCGTGCTCGCGCTCGCGGCCAGCACACCGACGCGCGCGCCTGAGCTCCCCGAGGTCCCGACCTCGCTCGAGGCCGGCTACCCGAACTCCGAGCTGATCATCTGGTATGGCGTGTTCATGCCGTCCAAGACAGCGCGCGAGATCGTCGAGAAATTCCATGCGGCGGCGATAAAAGTGCTGGCCATGCCGGCCATGCGACAGAAGCTCAAGCAGCTCGCGATCAATCCGATGCCGATGACGCCCGCCGATATGGACAAGTACGTGGCTACCGAACTCAGCTCGAACGAAAAGCTGATCCGCGCCGCCGGCATCAAATAGCGCCGCTACGGGAGGCCGCGCAGCAAGGCACGCCGCACCCACGGCCCACCGAGCCACGTACCGTCAAAGCGTCAGCGGCCGCGGCGCATGAAATCCAGGATCTCACGGCCAAGCTGCTCATCGGCCGTGTTGAAGGCGAACACCTCGGAAAGGTGATTGTGTTTCTCCAGTCGCCGGAAGCGCGGACACGCGCCATCGCGTGCGCACAACGCCGCGAGCAATTCGGCGCCGACCACATCGAGCCCGGGATTGTCGTATTCGGTGACGACCGTGAACACCGGCACACGCGCCCCGTCCCGCATATGCGTAATCGGCGAGCGCGCTGAATAGGTCGATGTGTCCTCGCCGAAATAGGCCTGGTCTGGTTCTCTGCGTCTATTCCAGCCGCTGCCTATCTGGCAAGCATCGCCGTCACATCCACTTCGATTGCCATGTTGGGCCACGCCAACTGGCTAACGACGAGGAACGTCGAGGCCGGTATCGGAGCGCTGCCGAAAGCCTCGGCACGGCATTTCAGCGCGTCCTGAAAAGATTGCCGCCCCGGTTAGACGAACTCAACCGGCTCGGGACGCACTGCGGGTGCGTGACCCTTTATCCACGCTGCAAAAGAACCCCTGACGTCCGTGTTGGTGTCGATCCGTCTGAGACAGCGGCCGCCAAATCTGCTGTGATGCGCAACAGGGGCTCGGCCGCGACTGTGATAACCTCGGCTCGCCCGGAGTCTGGGCAAGAGGGCGATCGAATGAACCCGCGCCAATTCATCACCGTTATCGCTAACGCTGCGGCTTTGTGGCCGCACGCCGCGCGCGCCCGACAGGCAGACATGCCGCTCGCTGGTTTCGTGAGGCACCTGGCAACAGCGCTGATTGTGGCGAGCGCACTGTTGTCAGGATCGAGGACTCAAGCCGCCGAAAAGATCGCGGTTGGGGTCACCGGAACGCCGAATGCGCTAGCGTGGCCGTTCTACATCGCCATCGAGAAGGGGCTCTTTGCCACCGAGGATATCGCGGTCGACAAGATTTTTGCGCCATCGAGCGCGGCCGTCATTCTTCAGGCTACGGCGGGCGCGCTCGACATGACGGTCGAAGGCGCTTTCGTCGACGTGATCCGAGCAATCGAGAAGGGTGCTCCACTCGCGATCGTTCGCATTCTCGTGCAAACGCCGCCCTACGAGCTGCTCGCCAAACCCTCGATCAAGTCGCTCAAGGACCTCAAAGGCAAGACCGTGTCGATCGGCGGCCCGAAGGACGTCACGCGCATCTATCTCAACAGGATGCTGCAGCCGAACGGCCTCAAGGATAGCGATGTCGACCTGGTATACGCCGGGGCGTCTTCAGCCCGCTTGAGCTCACTTGAGTCGGGCGCCGTGGATGCCGCAATCCTGACGGCGCCATTCAACTTCTATGGCGCCTCCGCCGGCCTCAACGTCATTGGACGCACCGCGGATTACATCACCGACCTGCCGCAAAATGGCACGGTGGCGAACCGCAACTGGGCCAGCGGCCACATGTCCGCCTTGTCGAGGTTTCTCGTTGCCTTCAACAAGGGGGTCGACTGGTTCCGAGACGACCGCAATCGTGGCGAAGCGATCAACATCCTTGTTGCCGCCGGCAATCTGAAGCCGGACGAGGTTGCAAAGAGCTACGACTTTTTTCGCAAAGGCGAATTCTTCGAACCGACCGGGAGCGTTTCAAAGACGAAAATACGTGCTGTTACCCGCGTCCTGGAGGGGCTTGGCGATCTCCCGGGCAATATCGACATCGACAAGCTGTTTTTGCCCGGCGTGACAAAGGTCGTCGATTAGCCGCTGAGATGATCAACGGCTTTGGCTTACGCGAGGAGGAGTGGCCGCCTTTGCTGCGCCGCGCGGCCCTCACCTGCTATACACGGTCCGTAATTCTTGGCCTTGGGATAAACGATGAAACGGCGTCAGTTCCTTGTATTGGTTAGCGGCGCGGCAGCGGCGCTGTTCACTGCGCATTTTCCCTGCGCGAGCTTGGCGCAGGACGCAGCCGATTGGGTCACCGCATTTCCGCGCACTCCGGTCCACGTTGCCGCCTGGCCCGCCGGCAGAAAGGTTGCGGTCAGCTTCGCGCTGTTCGTCGAAGAGTTCGGCTTCGGCCAGGGCCCGGTGTTGCGCCCGGATCTGGCCACCCGCAACCCGGACCTCGTGAACGAAGCGTTCCGCCAATACGCGATCGACTGGGGCATCGCGCGCGTCGGTCGGCTGTTCAAAGAATTGGAGGTCCCGCTCGATATCGTGTTGAACGCGGAGTTTCCCGGTAGGCACGACGCGGTCTGGAAGGAGCTGCGCGCGCTACACCCCAAGGCGCCGATCATCGCCCATGGCATGAACAACACCAGCCGGATGCTGCCGCTGGGGCGTGGGCTCGCTGCGCAGAAAGCCTATGTCCGCGAGACGCTGGACCTGATCGCCAGCGCCACCGGGGTGCGGCCAACCGGATGGTCATCCCCGAGCGTCTATTCCAACGGCGATACCATGCGGGCGATAGCCGCCGAGGGCATCACCTACACCATCGACCAGATGGACTCCGATATCATTTCTCGCTTGAAAACGCCGGACGGCTCGCTGGTCCTGCTGCCCTACCCGACCGTCACCGTCGACATGGGACAGCAGCTGGCGCGGATGAAGACGGCCGCGGAGATCGAGACGCTGTGGGTGGACTACGTGCTCGAGCTGGCGCGCGAGGCGCGCGCCCACCCGGCGCGCGAAGCGACCACGGTGGTCATCGGAATCCACCCCTTCGTGGTCGGCACGCCCGACGGCGCGGCCGCGATGCGGCGTGTTCTCTCACGCCTCAAGAAGGACGACGCGGTCTGGCTGACGGATAGCGCAGCCATCCTTGCGGCGGCCGGCCCCAAATAACCGGTCCGCTGCGTCGAAACGAGGCGCGGCTGGACCGTGAATTCATGTCTGGCAACGTTGTCGACGGAGGCAATCATGGTTCGTCCCAGTCCGCTCGGCATCATCCTGCTGACGGTTTTTCTCACGCTAGACGCGCCTGGCGCGATCACTCAGGAGCGCTCGCAATACCCGGATTGGTCGGGTCAATGGACGCGCGGTCCCGGCATGGGAAACGGTTGGGATCCGACCAAGCCGCAGGGCCTTGCTCAACAGGCGCCGTTGACGCCGGAATACCGTGCGGTCTTCGAGGCGGTCATCGCCGACAAGGCAGCAGGCGGGCTGGGCGGCGATCCGACGGCGCTGTGCCTTCCCCATGGGATGCCGCGCATGATGATCGGCATCTATCCGATCGAATTCGTGATCACACCCAAGGTCACGTATGTCCTGACCGACTACACCACGCATCGGCGCCTCTTTACCGACAATCGTGTTTGGCCGAACGAGCTGCTGCCGAGCTTCAACGGCTATTCGATCGGAACGTGGATCGATGCTGACCGGGACGGCCGCTACGACCTGCTGGAGGTCGAAACGCGCGGCTTCAAAGGCCCGCGCACGTTCGAGTCGAGTGGGATGCCGCTGCACGAGGACAACCAGACGGTCATTCGCGAACGGATCGCATTGGACAGAGCCGACAAAAACCTCCTGCACAACGAGGTGACCGTCGAGGACCACGCGCTCACGCGGCCATGGACGATCCACCGCGTCTACCGGCGCGATCCCGACCCGCTCTGGGATTTTGTCGACTGTGCGGAAAACAACCCGCACGTGCTCGTGGGCAACGAGTCCTACATGATCAGCGCGGACGGGCTTCTGATGCCGACCAAGCGCGGACAGCCGGCCCGGATCTGCGCTATTTCGATCGGCAGGGCCGGACCGCACGATGAGCGTCGGTTAGGGCAGCTACGGCTCGTCTCTTGCAGCGGCCGGGCCAGGCCCGGTCATGACGGATTACACGCGCCGCGTCTCATTCGATCACCTCGTCGGCGCAGGCGACGAAGGATTCGGAAATAGTAAGCTTTGTAAATGTCGGTCCCGGGTTTCGCTTCGCTCAACCCGGGCTACGTGCTACCTGCCGCGGTCTCGAAAAGGAGAAGCCCATGAGTGCGGAAGCGCGACTAAAGGAACTTGGCCTGGTGCTGCCGGCGGTGCCGAAGCCGGTTGCCAATTATCTCCCCTATCGACTCGCAGGCAACCTCTTGTTCCTCGCCGGCCAGGGCCCGCGCGACGAAAAAGGCGCGGCATTGACCGGCAAGCTCGGCGCCGAGATCGGCATCGACGAAGGTTACCGGCGTGCTCGGCTCGTCGGACTCGGACTGCTTGCCGCCATGCGCGACGCGCTCGGCTCGCTCGACCGCGTCGATTTCATTGTCAAGCTGCTCGGCATGGTCAACGCGGTGCCGAACTTCAACGACTCGCCGAAGGTGATCAACGGCTGCTCCGACCTGTTTGTCGAAGTCTTCGGTGACGCCGGACGGCACGCCCGCTCCGCGGTGGGCAATGTCATGCTGCCGAACCAGATCTCGGTCGAGATCGAGGGCATCGTCGCGGTCAAGGGGTAAACGGCGACGCCCAACCCGACTGAGTGGGCGGATTACGCCTTCGGCCAATTCGCCCTGCCATCTCGAACAGCCTAAGCCGCGGCGTGCCGAGAAGAGACGTCGCCGCCCTTTCCGATGGATTATGAACTGAGTTAGCCTCGCCGCTAAGCGCGCGCGCCGGCACTCGCCACGGTCGCAACGGAGGCGACTCGGGCTTCACCGGCTGATCGCCGTGATGAGGGAGGAGTGCGATGAGGTGCCGATTAGGAATGACGATCGCTGTGACGCTGTTCACGGCGGTTGCGCAAGCGGACGCGCAGCAAAGTCAGACGCCGAACCGGTTTCCATTGGCCGCTCCCGCCGGGGGGGACAGCAAGGCCCGGCAAGTTGCGCCGCCCGGCGCGGTCAACCAAGGCCCCTTCGACGCGACGACCTGGAAGTACGGCAATGCCTTTGCGCCGCCGCCGGGCGCCAAAATCTGGAATCCCGCCAAGATCAAGCTCATGCAGGAAGGCGCCAAGCTCGTCGGCGGAACGGTTTCCTCCGGCATTGATCCAAGCACGTATTGCGCAATGGCGAATGCAGGCTACGATTTCATCTGGACCGAGATGCAGCACGCCAACACCACCTGGGACCAAGCCAGCAAGGCGTGGCGCACCTGCCCCCATGCCAAGGCGGTTCCCGGCGCGCGCGTTCCTTATGCGGACGAATTCCAGATCCAGCATGCGCTCGACGCCGGCGCCCTGGTGATCGTGGTGCCGACCGTCGACAGCGTCGAGGAGGCGATTGCGGCCAGGGATTGGACCTATTTTCCCCCGCTTGGCAAACGCAGTCTCGGCGGCGGCGCCGCGTTTGATCCCAACATGTGGGGCAATGTCCCAGGCGGCTATCGCAACACCATCAACGACAATGTGGTGCTGATCCTGATGATCGAGACCTTGGAGGGCCTCAAGAACGCCGATGAGATCGCCAAGGTGCCGGGCGTCCACGCAATTTTTGCCGCCAGCAGCGATCTCGGCAACTTCAGCGGATACAAGCAGGGCGATCCGGATTATGAGCGCGCGATCAATATCGTCCACGACGCCGCGATCAAGGCCGGGGTCAAGCTGTGCGGCCCGTGGGCATGGAGGGAGCGGCCGGATTTCAGCTGTTTCCAGGCAGGCAACGAGATGGCTGCGATCGCCCGCGGCGCGAAAGTCGAACTCGGCGAGTACGCCGACACGCAGGTCAAGCCGGAGGTCGGTCCGTTCGCGGCGGCGAGGCCGCGGTGAGGGTTGGCTCCGCCGAAACCGACGTTGCACATTGGCACAAAGGTGTGGCGCAGCAGTTAGTCCGTAGGCTCGAATCCATCCTGGCCCACGGATCAGCCGCGCTGCAGCAGCGGCTGCAAGCGACGAATGTCCGTTATCGTTTCGATCGCGAACACCGTCTCGATCAGGCGTTCCGACTTTTCCCGCCCGAGGACCGCCGCCATGAGATCGCGCGCCTTGTCGATCACTTCGGCGCGCGACATCGGGTTGCGCGGCGTGCCGCGCACCGCTGCCACCCGCTCGGAAAGACGAGTCCCATCGGCAAGCTCGATCTCGACGACCGTTACGCGTACCGGCAGGAGCTTGGCGAGGTCCTCGTCGCGGAGCAGGTTCACCTTCGCGCGCGCGCGCAGGGTCGCCGCGTCCTGCATGCGCGGCTTGTCGTGCGCGGCGTGAAACGAGACGGTCTTGTCGAGGAGCATCACCGCGATCATGTGCTGCAGGCAGATGTCGGGCATCTCGCGATTATCCACCACCGCGGCCACCGTTGGAGCAAGCCGCACGGTCACGCGTTGCACCGCATCGGCGTCGAACGGGCGCTTGCCGCGGATCGCCTCGATCGCGTCGAGCGGCCCCTGAATGGGCGAGCCGACGGTCCATTTCTTGATATCGGTCTCGACGATCTCGTAGCGCTCGCCGAGCTTCTCGACGAGACGCGCGGTCTGCGCCTTCGGCGCATAGGCTTGGAAGAAGTTGTCCGCCCCCGAGAAAATGTCGTCGACGCCGTTCCAGCCGGATCGCGCCAGCAGCGCCGAAGCGACGCCGTCGCGCGCCGGCTTTCCCCCGAACACGAACGCCTTCTCGATATGGTCGGTGTCGCGCCGCCAGGCGACGATGCCCGACGACTGCTGCGCGGTATAGTCGAGCGCCCAGCGCATCTGCTGCGCGTTGAGCCGGGCAGCACAGGTCGCCGCCGCCGCGGCGCCGAACGTCCCGGCAATGCTGTGCGTGGACAGGCTGCTTTCGTAGCTGAATTCGAAGCCACCCATCGCCATCACCACGCGCGTGCCGATGTCGTAGCCGAGCGTGACCGCGCGAAGGAGGCGCGCGCCGTCGCTGGCGAATTCCTCGCCCGCCGCCAGCGCCGCCGGCACGATCGCGCAGCCCGGATGCGAGCGGGAGGCGTTGTGCGAGTCGTCGGTCTCGTCCGCATGCGCCATCACCCCGTTGGCGAGCGCGGCGTCGCCGGCCGCGGCGGTGAGCGTCGATCCGACGATGGTCGCTGCGCCTTTTCCGCCGTGCGAACGGATGTAACGCAGCGCCGCCTGCCCCGGTAATAGTTCCGAGCCGGAGACCATCGCAGCCAGCGTGTCGAGCAGATGGTGCTTGGCGTGCTCCGCGACTTCGTCGGGAAGCGCGCGGGTGCCGGCCTCGGCCATGTAGCCGCTGAGCGCGCGCATCTCCGCACCGGGCGCCTGCGCAAAAGCGCGGGTCGACGACAGGCCCAGTCCGTTGGCGGCCATCGCGGCAAAACCGAGAACGCTGCGGCGGTTCATAGGGCAGGACGACACGTGGACTTGGTAACTTCGCCCATTTTACTCCGCCGTCGTCCCCGCGAAAGCGGGGACGACCTTGTCCCCGTGCCAGGGATCACAAAACAAGTATAGCAGCTTTGGCGCGGTCAGTGCGCAGGGCGGAATAGCGACGCGTATTCCGCCGCCTTGGGTAGCACCGCTCCGCGCGAACCCGAAAGAGAGAGCCCTGAAGCGATTCTGCGACCGCTTCAGGGCTCATGGCATCAAAGCCTGCAACGGGATCTTCCCCTTCAATGGGCCTCCACGCCCCTCCCCGTTGCATCGCGAATCTCTCTCTGAGAGATGGCCGTTTCGTGTTTCCAGTGTGTTGTTTGAATCACAGTTCAAACCGTTCTCTCGTGACAAACGGTAGCGCCATATGGAATGGCGGAACGGGCTACCGCAAAAATGCTTGCCTGCAAAAAAGGAGCTCGTGCCAACCTAACGTATGCCTGCGCATCAACGAACGCATGGCCATATCCGCAGCGCCGCGAGATTTCAAGGCGGCTTGCTTGATCGGAGTCATTCGCAAACGCCATCAGCTGGTCGGTGCGATATCGAAGTCGATTGCATCGCAGTGATCTAACGGATGCAGAAATCGGGTGGCCCGGGCCGCTGGTGCGTGGCAGTTGTCGCGCGAACCGGGCCCTGGCGAAATCCGACATGCCTACCTCCATCACCCGACAAATTTCGCCTGACCGGCTGATGCAGTTCACTTTCGCCTTTGCGCCGCCGCTTATGATCGAAACCGCCATCCGGCACGGCATCTTCGACATCCTCGACAAAGGCGCGAAGACACTTGAAGAACTGTGCAGCGAAACAGGCACGTTACCGCGCGGCTTGCGTGTCGTTTTGAACGCCCTCGTAGGTTTGGATCTTTTGTCGAAGGACAAATTGGGCTTCTACGCCCTCACCCACGAAAGCGCGAGATTCCTGGTATCTGGCAAGCCCACGTTTCATGGAGCATTTTTTCTGCTGACCAGCGAACCTATGCTTTCGCAATGGGTAAAGCTTCACGAGATCGTGCGAAGTGGACAACCGGCGCGTCACATCAATCGGGAGCAGGATGGCGTGGCTTTTTTCCTGCGGTTTGTCGAAGACATTTTTCCCATTCATTACCCCGCCGCGGAACAGCTCGGCAGATCGCTCGGCGTGGCGAACGCGACAGCCCCGCTCTCGGTGCTCGATTTGGCGGCGGGATCGGGCGTGTGGAGTATCGCCCTCGCGCAACAATCGCCGCACGTCTGTGTGACCGCGGTCGACTGGCCCGGCGTGATCCCGGTGACGCGGAAAGTCGCAGTGCGTCATGGGCTCGCCGAACGGTTCGATTTCGTCGAGGGCGATCTGCTGGAGACGGACTTCGGTCACGGGCACGCGATCGCTACCGCGGGGCATATCCTGCATAGCGAGGGCGAGCAACGCAGCCGTGTGCTGCTAAAGAAGGCCTTCGATTCGCTGGTGCCAGGAGGCACGATCGCCATCGCGGAAATTCTGGTTGATACCGATCGCAAGGCGGCGCTTCCTGCGCTGATCTTCGCGGTGAACATGCTGGTCAACTCGGACCACGGCGATACGTTCTCTTTCGAGGAGATCCGGACCTGGTTGCACGACGCCGGCTTCCATCAGGTCCGCACCATCGAAGCGCCGGGCCTAGCGCCGCTTCTCATTTTGGCAACAAAGCCGGGCCACTAGACGAGGCCGCTTCACGTCCGATCGCTTGCGGTTTCCGGCATGCCCGCGAAGCGGCGATGCCGCCGGCTATCGCTCGGCGACCGGCGTCAGCCCGGCCTTTGCGATCACCGGCGCTGCCTCGGGGGAAGCGAGGAAACGGATCAGCGCACGCGCCGCCTCCGGCTGTTGCGCCTTGCTGGTCAGCGCCGCCGCAAAAGAAAACCCCGGTTGCGCTTCTGCCGGGAGCCCGCCGACGAAGGTGGCGCCGGGCACGTTGATCAGCTCGCTCACCTGTTGAAAGCCGAGCTCCGCCTCGCCGCGCGCGACGACCGCGGCCACCGGCTCGCCGGACGGCGGTCCGCGCA
>Ga0306925_10000565_pt1 | contig 27166 bp, 25 predicted proteins | sample flu12Cox44000176_FD_203755 | JGI IMG/M metagenome (GOLD analysis project Ga0306925, IMG submission 203755) | Lab enrichment of tropical soil microbial communities from Luquillo Experimental Forest, Puerto Rico - flux8day.12C.oxic.44.000.176 (v2)... | ecosystem: Environmental > Terrestrial >... | reverse complement strand
CTCTTTTACTTTATTGCGCTCCACCTCCTCCGGCTGAGCGTGCCAGCGAGCCCAGCGGACGGACCTTCGACGCCTATTCTCGGCAGCGCGTTTGCGACGCTCCTCTTTGCTGTTCACCCCCTCCGGGCGGAGTCGGTAGCGTGGGTAACCGAACGCCGGGATGTCCTTTCGGGATTTTTCTATCTGGCAGCTGTCCTGACGTATTTGCAGTATTGCGGCGTTCCCGATCGACAGGCTGGGCGAACCCGCAACGCGCCCGGATGGTATTGGGCATCGCTCGGCTTCTTTGCCTTGGCTTTGCTCTCGAAGTCGATGGCGATGACCCTGCCAGCGATTCTGTTGTTGCTCGACGCCTATCCGCTCCGGCGGCTAGGCGGCGTCGGCACCGGCCGACGCTGGCTGCCATCGACATCGGTGGTAGTGGAAAAGCTCCCCTTTTTCTTGCTCAGCTTGGTTGCCGCTTACACCGCATTGGTTGCGCTCGACCATACCACACACGTCACCTCGGGACCGGGGGGCTCAATCCCCTCGACCGCCGAAGCGACGGTAGAGGTGAGCCCGATCGACCGAGTCGCGATCTCTGCGAATGCGCTTTTGTTCTACCTCTGGAAGATGGCGGTGCCGCTCCGTCTGTCCCCAGACTATCACCTACCTCCTCCAGACGGCTTTGAGACATGGCCTGCCCTCATCGCCGTTGCTGTTGTTCTCCTCGTCACCACCGGTGTCACCGTCTTTCATCGCCGATGGCCTGCGCTGTCGGCATCCTGGGTTGGGTGCATAGTGATTCTATCCCCGGTGATCCGGGTCCCAGAGATCGCCGCTGATCGCTACACCTACCTGGCTTGCACGAGTTGGGCACTTCTCTGCGGCGGGGGCCTGGCATCCCTGTGGCGGTACTGCCAGCGGCGCAAAATCGACGCGAGGGTCAGAGCACCACTTGCCGGGCTCTCGCTCGCGGCCGTGGCGGCTTTGGGCGTACTCACTTGGAACCAGGTCGAGGTCTGGCGGGATTCGGAAACGCTGTGGGCTCACGCTGTCGCGGTTTGGCCGTCCTCGCGGAGTCACTTCAAGCTAGGCGAAATCCTGGCACAACGAGGCGACTTGGCTAATGCGATCGAGAACTTTGAGGCTGCGTTGAGGATCGACCCTCGCAATACCTACGCGCATACCGCATTGGGCTTTGCCTTTGCCATCCAAGGCAAACTAACGGACGCCTTGGAACAGTACGATGATGCCTTGCGGGTCGCGCCGCGCTTTGCCGCAGCACACACCGGTCTCGGCCTCGTTTTCGCGCGCCAAGGCAAGCTGAGCGAAGCGAGCGACCAATTTCGTCGCGCGCTTGAAATTGACTCTGGCGACGCGCAAGCGCATACCAACCTAGGCCTGATCTTGAAGAAGCAGGGTCAGCGGGGGGAGGCCGCCGCCCATTTCCGACAGGCAGCGCAGGCCGATCCCAACTCAGAGCAAGCGCAATACCAGTGGGGTCTGGCTCTTGCTGAAGAGGGCAAGCTCAGCGAGGCGACGGACCACTTACGGGCGGCCCTGCGCATCAATCCCCGAAGTGCCGAAGCCCATCAAAACCTTGCGGAGGTGCTGTCGCGCGAAGGCCGGTCGGACGAAGCTGAGGAGCAGTTTCAGGCGGCCCGAAGATTGCGACGCTGAACTGGCTGAATGGGCATTTATGGCGTTCCTATAGCTTAGGGGTCACAGGGCGTCACAAGCGTCACACCTTGTGGCGTACCCATCCGCCTGCCGGCGAATGGGTCACTGAGTTGGGGCGGATCCTAACGTAAGATGACCCTCTATCACGGCTGTTAGTCTTCCTTGGCTGCGGCTATTTGAGTGTCATATTCGTCTTGTTGACCCACATTTCCAGTGGGTTTGCTGCGCCGTAGTAGCCATGGTTGGAGCTGAGGATGCCGAGATCGCCGCGCCCGTTCATGTCGCCGATGACCAATTCTTGGCCGCCGGTGGTCGCGATCACGTCGGCGGTGAAATTTCCCGTTCCATCATTGAGAAAAATGGTCACTCGGCTCGGTATGCCAGGATGCAAGGGGCTTATTTGTGGCGCCCCACCTGCCTGCTCTTGTTCGGCGACCACTATGTCGTTGAACCCATCGGCGTTCATATCGTGGACGGAAATATGGTGGACAGCGAGATAGGACGAGTCAATCATGCGATTAGTCCAGATCCCGTTCCGCCGATCAGTCGGAGCCTGATACCATTGTATGCCCGCGGGCCCATTCTCGTTCTGTGCGACGACTACGTCCATGCGGCCGGTTTGGGTTAATATACCAGTCTCGATCGAGAAGCCCTCCGCGCCAGGCGAGGCGATCGTACGCCTCTCCCACGTCTCTGTCCGCGCATTACCGCCGGTCTCGCGCGGGTTTTCCCACCACGATAAATCGCCGGTGACGTTGTCGTTGCCGACAATGTGAATAAGCCCCTTGCCGGAGCCGATATCGAGCAGCGCGACGCCTTCTCCGATATTGGCTGGCCCAATGATTGTCCATGGACCCGAGCTGTTCTGGAAGGCGACGAACGAAGACACCCCGAGGATAGTCGAGCCTGAGCACACGACGTCGAGCAGGCCATCGCCGTCGAGATCGGCTACCCGCATGTCATGGCAACCACCACTACCGTTTATCACGATCATCGGCCACGGCGCGCTAGAGGGATCGCCGGCGGTATGACGCGGGTTTTTGAACCACACCAACTGATCGGTATCACTCGCGACGATATCCGGGATCCCGTCGCCAACGATGGAAATGGCAATTGCGTGCTCATAGAAATTGCCGCTCGGGGCGATGATGTGCTTCGCCCAGGCCTGCGTTAGATCTCCACTATGAGGGGCGGTATACCAAACGAGGCCGCCAACTCCACCACGTCCCGTGCCATAGCCCCAAACAACATCAAGGATGCCGTCGCCGTCGATATCGGCAATCGCCTTCTCGAGCGTGTCGGACCTGTCGGTCGGAGGGTTATCGATAATGATGTGGCTCTCGGTCGGCACGACACTGGCGCCGGTGATCGTGACGTCGAGATTTGTCGAGACGCTGCCACCCCAAACCGCCACAGGGGTCGCGATGGCGAGCAAAAATAGCAGAGACTCCACCAGACGATATCTTCTCATGGTAGTCACCACTTCTGCGAGGAATGGAAACCGGTCGGCACCCTTCCGACCACCGGCTCCAGGGTTTTGAAGCAAGCCCCCACCGCCGCTGTGGAGGCATCCATCTCGACCTTCTGCTGGATGAAAGCGCATCCCGCCAAGGCGAGCATTTTGACTATCCTCATGATGATTTGACCCTCTAAAGGCTGTCGGCCGGCGTCGCGACCAGGCTGCTTACCGTGGATCGCAGTTGGCTATTCCCTCGCCGCTCTTCAGCGCGGCTACGCCGGTTTTCGAATGCGGCTTATTGCATAAAAATGTGATTATGTCAAATTAATACATGAAAACGTAATTGCGATTGCGCTAGGAGATTGTTGCCTTCGGCCTTCTATGGTAAAACGGCGCACAAGAGCCAGCGAAAGAGCGTTGTGCGCTTTATTTCCCTATTCGTGACTTCCGAGATTGCCGCCGTTCAGGTCGCCGACCACTCCAGCCTTGCGTCGGCACTGCGGCGGCCGGTATTGGCTCGCGGCGGCCGATGACCTTGGGTCCGAAGGGCCGTAACATTATGCTCGACAAGGCGTTTGGCACCCCCGTATCACCAAAGACGGCGTCGCCGTCACCAAGGAGATCGAACTTGTCGGCGAGTTCGGGAATATGGGCGCGCGGACGTTGCGCGAGGTCGCCTCGAAGACCAGCGACCGGCTCGGAGACGGCACCAGTACCGCGACCGTCGTGGCTCAGGCGATCGTGCGCGAAGGCCCCAAGGCGGTGGGCGCAGACATGAATCCGATGGATCTGACGCGCGGCAGCCGCGGATCGAAGTCGTGCTATTCGAGCGACGGCAGAACAGTGCATCAAAGAAGGCGAGGGCGCGCTCAAGCGGAGACGGCTGTCGTGCCGTTCCTCCATCGCTAACGCTGTCCGCGTTCAGCTTCATGCGCTCGCCTACTATCTCGGCAACTTCACGCGAACGCTTGCGATGCCCTGGACGGCGGAACGGTGGTCGCTTATTAGCCTATGCAAGAAGCTCATCAACATTGGCGTGGCGGTTTCTAACATGTTGGCCCCGAATGTCTCACGAGCGACGCCAATAACAAGCCTAGCCGGCCAATGGCAGCGCGGCTACACGTTGACAATGGCGTTGATGTTGGGGGTGGCTCTGGCGGTCCAGCTTGGGCTATACAGGCTCGGGTTCTACCGCATCACAGCCGACGAGAGCGCAAGATCGCTTTTAGCGTTGCGCCTCACCTGGCACAATGCGCTCGATCCGTGGGTCTGGCCGCCTTTTTATAAAATCCTTGTAGGTCTGTTTCTTAAGTTGCACGGCGACGTCTTTATCGTCCCGCGAATACTCGTGGGTATAGCGGGCCTTGCACTGCTGTTGGCCATGCTGCAGCTAGCCGACACCCTGTTCTCGAACCGCAAGGTCAGCCTGATTACGACCTTGCTGGCGATGCCGATCCCCGATCGCCTGATCTTCAGCGTCACGCCGATGTCTGACATTTTCTTTTATTTGCTGCTGGTAGGGGCAAGTATTTTCATCCTGCGATGGCTTCAAACTGGTAGGCGTTGGGATTTGATTATCGGCTGCGTCTGTCTTATGCTCGCCTCAACCGACCGTTACGAGGCTTGCTTCTTCGCTGTCACGCTCCTGTGTTATCTGACTGGCCGATGGCTGCGGGGTCACGACATCGGTCTTGGTTTGCTGGCGTCAGTCACCACGATCCTATTGACATTCCCTGTTTTTTGGGTTGCCAATTGCTATTGGTGGTATGGTTCGCTCAGCAATCTCGCCACCACGAGCTGGCAATTCCTCGGAGCGTACGGGTATAATTATCATATTGCTATCACCCACAGCCCTGTGGGATCCTTTATTTATATTGTACTGTGGTTTCCCGTACTGCTGTTTGGTGTTGTGGCGTTCTGCCGGTTAGCACTCAAGGATAAAGTGATTCGTACCTGGGCGGCGATATTCTTTGTGCCGTTTCCGCTGGTCACCGCGGTGATGATTGCGAGCATGAGCGTCCCTATGGCTGCGCCATGGCGGACTTCGGGCCCCTGGGTCTTCCTCCTGCTGCCATTCACCGCGCTGGCTCTGCTGCGGACCGGTGAGTGGCTCTGGGAGGGCCGCGCCAGGACCTGGGGCTTGGCGGGCCTTCTGCTGGTTGCGCTGGTCCCTCCGGTAATACATACGGTGCAGATAGTCCGGAAAGGCATGTTGGACGACGCGATGCGGGATTGGCGTCGCGACCGCGAGGCAGGGCTCTTCATCATGGAGGAGCTCGCCCGCTTCGGCGGCGGCAAGGTGCTGATCGACAGTACGGACAATCTTGACTATCTCGATGTGATGACGGGCTCTACGGTGCCTGAACGTTGCGTTCTTACCTCCGCCGCGGACCCGCTCGAGGTCGCCAATCATATGCCGCTCCGGACAAAATATTACCGTGAGGCCGATGCGGGAACCATCCGCAAATACTTCGCCGATCAATTCAACCTCGATCGCGGCGGTTCCGCCGAGGCCCTGGCACGAAATGACATCAAGCTAGTGCTCGTGAAAGCGCCCGGGTTCGTACGGGGCCTAGAGGGTAGCGCGCTGGTCGAGCGGCTGCGCAGCTTTGGCGGGTGGGTACTTTATCGCGTGCGTTCGAATGCATTCTAGGAGATCCAAGTATTTAAAATTCTCACCGAGAACCGCGGCTGATAGTGATCGGACCGACCGGGTTCGGCTTAGTCAATTGACAGCGTAGTTTCGCAACACTGATTCAAAGTGGTGGATAATTGTGTATAGGTCTCGATCCGACCGAAGCGGTCGGGTGAACGGCGAAAAACAGGCTGGACCCAAACTGGGTGCGAAACCTGGTTATTTAGCAAACGCGCCGATGAGCCGGCTAGCTCAACCCTTCACCAGCGCCGTTCAATGGAACATTGCGATTTCGGTCGCGACGGTCGGGGTACAATTTGGGATAACCGCTATCGTGGCAAGACTCCTCGGGCCTGCCGATTTCGGCGTTTTTGCAATCGCGAATGCGGTATTTGTAATCGCGGCACAGCTGGGCAGCGTGGGTCTGATCTCGGCGATCGTGCGGGAGCCTGCTCTCGATCAGGAGATCATCGGGGCGGCCGTGTTCCTTTCACTTTGCGTCGCTCTGGCATTAGCATCAATTGGGATTTTGGTCGTCGTTCCCCTTGTAGGGCTCGTCTCGCGGGTGCGTGAGAGCGCCACGCTGCAGGGTCTGCTGCAACTCATCTCGTTGGCCATCCTGATTTCGGGTATTGGGGACGCTGCGCAGGCAATAATGCAACGCGAACTGCGTTTCCGCGAACTTGGCCTCGTACACCTGGCGGCTCTTGTCTTCGGGATGGGCGCACTTACGATCGTGCTCTCTCTGATGGGCGAGGGGCCGTGGAGCCTGGCTTATGGATGCATCGCTTATGTAGCAATCGTATCGGCGGGATGCTGGTGGAGGTTGCGCGACCGATGGTCCATCTCATTGCATCGGGCTCATTTGCTTCGCATCGGCCGGGTCGGCATGCAGATGTCCCTGCTTCGTATGCTTGATGCTCTTTGGACCCAGACGCCGCTGATTATCGCCAATACGCAATTATCGTCTTTCAATGTCGGCCTTTACCAGCGTGCTCAATCGCTTGTCGACACCGGCATCCAAGCCAGTTCTGGCCGAGTGAGCGCCGTGATCTTTCCAGTCATGGCATTACGCCAAGGTCATGATGAGTTTCTGCAAGAGATGCTCCCACCACTAATTGGAATCTATTGTTTGTTTCTCCTTCCTGTGACGGGTTTTGTTATCGTTACCGCTTCGGATATCGTCGGACTAATGCTCGGGCCGGGTTGGCACGACGCCACCAATCCTCTGATCTTGGTCATGATCGCATATGCGATTCTTATAATAAGTCAGCCAGCCGGCAGTCAATTAGAAGCGCGGGCGGTGTTTGGGGCACGGATTTTAGCTGCTGGCCTCGGCACGGCGAGCATAGCTTTTTTCGGTTTCGTTCTAGTTGGCAATTACGGCTTGAATGGAATTGCGGTAGCTGCTGTGATATCGGCAGCCGGCATGGCCGCGATCAACTTTGCCGCCATTATTAGCCATCTTCGGGTTTCTCCGCGAGACATTTTTGCTTGGATGCTTCCGGCTGCAGGAATCTCCGGACTACTTACAGTAGTGTTGATCGTATGCGCTTCATTTATCGGCCACCGAGTCGGGTCTCCTGCGCTGCGCCTTATCATAATGGGGTCTATTGCTGTAGCGGTTGTCGCGATCGGGTTTCGCCTTTTTATGGACACAACCAAACGCCAAGTGCTCTCACGGTATATATCTCCAGGGATGCCGGGTGCGGTAATTTCTATCGCGAGAGTTTTTGGTCTTTCCGAGTAATCCTTGGATAGACAATTCGACAGGTTTTTGCAGTTGGTCGGCCTTCAGGAACGGCCGATAACGGCGGTGCCATTAGCAAGCGGCCGTGCGCGTCAATCCCCGAAGCGCCGAGACCCATCGAGCCTAGCAGCGGCCGGCCCGTCAGGATCTGTAGCGCGAGGCCGAAGAGCACATCGGGCAACTCACATGCTACGGCGCCGTCGCTTCATACGGATGGCCGGTATGCGCGGTGGCAGGCGGCGCTCGGCTGAACACAGCCTCTCTCCTTCCGTCCCCGCAAGCAAGGAGGGGAGGGAGAGGCTCACGACTCCGTCGCGGTGGTCGGGTCGATCATCCGGCGCACTTCGGTAACTTTGTTCGCCGGAAAGCCGCTGCGCCGCGCGTGTTCCTGGATGATCGCCTCGTCTTTCGCGAGGTAGACGCAAAAGGTTTTGTCGTTGGCGACGTAGCTCTCGACCCATTGGATGTCGGGACCGAGTTCCTTGAGGGTCGCGTTCGATTTCTGCGCCGCCTCCCGCAGGGCCTGCCGCTCGGCACTGCCGATCGCCGGCAATTCGCGTTCGATGATGAATTTGCGCATGGGTCCTCCCTTCGCTGATGATGGATTATACCAAACTAGATTACCGCCCCGCGGTAAAGCGGGGCATCACTTTTTCCGAGAAGAGCCGCATCGAGGCTTGCGCCGCAGCGAGCGGCATCATGTTGAAATTGACCTGCAGCGAGGCGTGCTCGAAGCCGCCGAACTCCTCCCGACTCCGCTCGATCGCGGCGATGATCTCGTCCGGCGAGCCGATCCAGGCGGCACCGCTGGCGATCTGGTCGGCCGCTGTCGATTGGCGCAGCTTGTCGATCATCCGGTCGTAGCCCGGGTAATCCGCCGAAGTAGGGCCGTCGAGCCAATCGCCGGCCGCCTCGACCAGGGAATGCAGATAAGCGTCGAGCAACGGGCCGGCCACGGCGCGGGCATGGGCACCATCCTCGTCGCAGAAGGTGTGAAAGGCCAGCATGACCTCGCCCTCGCCCTGGTGGCGGGCCTCCTTCCAGGCTCCCCGGTAGGTGGCGAGCAACGGACGCATCATCGCGCCGGTCAGCGGTATCGCCATGACCGAGTGACCCGCGCGGCCGGCGAAGGCGAAGGAGTCCGGAGTGTTCTGCGCCGCAATATAGAATTTCGGGCGCGGCTTTTGGGTCGGGCGTGGCAGAGACGTCGTGTTTTCAATCGTGTGGAAATGACCCCGATGGGTCAGGTTCTCGCGGGTCAGCAGCAGGTCGACCTGTTCGATGCCCTCGCGGAAGCGGGCAACCGATTCATCCGGCGAGCGGCCGAAGCGGCGAAACTCATGCGGCAGAAAGGCGCGCGCAAATCCGACATCGAGGCGCCCTCCGCTGATCGCGTCGAGCATGCCGATTTCGCCGGCGAGCTTTAGCGGGTGGTTGAAGACCGGTAGAACAGCACCGGTCACCAGGCGTGCGCGGCGCGTGCGCTGAGCGGCAGCGGCGAGGAAGACCATCGGGTTGGGGCTGTACCCGCCATAGTAATGAAAATAATGCTCGACGATGCGGATATGCGAGAACCCGAGTTTATCGGCTTCCTCTGCAAGACACAGCGCGTCGTGAAAGTAATCGACGCCGGATTTCTGATCGGGTCTGACGTCGGGAAAAAACTGTATACCGAATTGCATGACACACCCCACGCCGGGCGAGGATAAGCGCGATGAGCCGGCCGTCAACCGTCAAAGGAGCGCACTTGACGGTTGCCTGTCGAGAATGATTCGATCCGCGCTGATGATCAGGAGACCTCAAAGATGACCGAAACGGCGATTTGGAATTTCAAGCAGCTGGCGCATCACGAGCTCGACGGGTTCGGGGGGATCGGCGAGGGCATGTCGATCCAGATCGCCAAGGACGGCCGCCGCATTCTGTGGCTGGCTCACGAAAGCGCGCCGAAGAATTTTACCGCCGTCGATGTCAGCGATCCGCGCGCGCCAAAGCTGGTCGCGCGGATGGACTTGCCGCAATCGCATATGCGCTCGAACTCGCTGGAAACGGTTGGCGACATCATGGCGGTCGCCTATCAGACGACGCACCACGGATTGCAACCCGCCGGATTTGAGCTGTTTGACATCTCGGTGCCGGAGAACCCGCGCTCGATCACCTTTTTCGACTGCTCGGGGCCGAATTCGCGCGGCGTCCACCAGCTGTGGTTCGCCGACGGCGAACACATCCATATGAGTTCCGGCTCTGCCGATTTTGTGCCGACCCATCCGAAGGACGACCAATTCTACCGGATCATCGACGTCAAAAACCCGTCGAAGCCCGTCGAAGTCGGCCGCTGGTGGCTGCCCGGAACAAAACAAGGAGACAACGAGCCACCGCCGGTGCGCCATCCGGAAAACGCCGACACCGGCTTCCGCCCCCACAACACCAATGTCTATCCCGAGCGCCCGGACCGCGCTTATCTCGGCTATATCGACGGCGGCCTGGTGATCCTCGACATTTCCGACATGGCGCACCCGAAGATGGTCTCGCGGTGGGATTACCACCCGCCCTATTTTGGCTTTACCCACACGGTCGTCCCGTTCTTCGACCGCAACCTCTTGATCGTCAGCGACGAGTGCACGCGCACCGAGGGCGCCGACTGGCCCAAGCTGGTCTGGATCGTCGACGCGCGCGCCGAGACCAATCCGGTCCCGATATCGACCTGCCCGCTGCCGCCGCTCGAGAGCTTCATGCGGCGCGGTGCCCGCTACGGCGCCCACAATCTCTATGAGAACCTGCCCAAGCCGAACGCCTGGAAATCCGATCGCATCGTCCTGGCAACATACTTCAACGGCGGGCTGCGCGCCTACGACACCTCGAACCCCTACCAGCCGGCCGAGGTCGGATATTTTGTCCCCGAGCCGCCGGCGCGGGCGCCGAGTGGTGCGATCCAGATCAACGACGTATTCGTCGACGAGCGGCAGATCGTCTATACGGTCGACCGCCATGTCGGCGGCCTCTACACGCTCGAAATGGAGTTCTGAGACGGGACCCGAAGCCCTTTTCGGCGGCAGGGACGCGTCGCTTTTCGGGCGGCGTCAGAAGCGCCCCCGCGGTACGCGGCTGCCGGTCGTCGCGGTGACTGGTTTTCTCGGCTCCGGCAAGACAACCCTGATCCGCGCGTTGCTCGACAAGCCGGAGGGTGCGGGCACTGCGGTCGTCGTCAACGAGTATGGCGAAATCGGCATCGACCACGCGCTGCTGCGGTCGAGCAGTGATGCGACGGTATTGCTCGGCAATGGCTGTCTCTGCTGCAACGTCCGTAGCGATCTGCAGGAAACCCTGCGAGCCCTGTTCGCCGACCGGGCGCGCGGCGCGGTACCGAGCTTTGTGCGGGTGATTATCGAGACGTCCGGTCTCGCCGACCCCGGCCCGGTATTGCAGACCTTCGCGACCGACCGCGCGCTCGGCCGCGAATTCCATCTGCAGGCGCTGGTTTGCGTTGTCGATGCCGTCGCCGGCGAAACCAACTTCGAGCGTATGCCCGAGGCGAGAAAACAGGTGGCGCTAGCCGACCGCATTGTCGTGACCAAGAGCGATCTCGCCGATACCGGTGACACCGAGCGTTTGGTCGAACGGATCGCCACGCTCAACCCGGCCCCGGTCGGCGTCGCCGGACATGGCGAGATCGAGCCGTCCTTCCTTCTGGACGAGCCGGTTGCTGTCCGGCGCAATTTCGACCTCGGCGAGGCCGACCACACGCATGGGCTCGAAAGCTTTTCGCTGATCTTCGACGAGCCGCTCACATGGCCGAGCTTCGAGCAGGCGATGGCCGTGCTGATGAGCTTGCGTGGTCCTGATCTGTTGCGTGTCAAGGGCCTTGTGGCACTCACCGAATGCCGCGGGCCGGTGGTCGTTCATGTTGTCCAGCATGTCGCCCACCCGCCGGTCGAGCTCGAAGACTGGCCGGATGACGACCGGCGATCACGGCTAGTCTTTGTCACGCGGGGTCTCGCGCGCAAACCCGTGGCGCAGCTCTTCGCCTCGGTCGCCGCCTTCGCCGCAGGCGGCGCCTAGTCGGCTAGGATACGTCGGCAAACCCCGTTACAGCCGGTTCCCGAGCCGGCCTCGCTGACCTTGCTCGACAGCGCGCTTATCGGGCTGGGGTGGTTCGGCCGGCGCAGCAGGAAGCAAGTATAGAAGAAGGCAAGATGCTTCCGAGACGGCCCCGATAGGCTCTGTTCGTAGCGGAAACTCTGATCGAGCCCGGCGCGCCCGAAGCGCACCCAGACCCGATCCCCGGGTCAGCCACCTGCGCCGGACCGCGTCCGGGGGGCGCATAGAAAAAAGTATTGGCCGAGCAGAATGCCGGCCAAAAGAACGGCGGATAAAGCGGGGTTGGCCGGGAAGAAGCCGACCATCAACGTGCAAGCCATCACTTACATCGACGCCGACTGGACGGGTCTCGACCGGATGCGGCAATGGGCGGCGCGGTTGGATAACCAGCCATCCGGTCACGCGGACTGAGGGAGAGGAACATGGGCTGGCAACGCAAACTGCTGCGCGTCGATCTGACTGCCGGGACCTGCAAGTCCGAGCCGCTCAATATGGAGTGGGCCAAGGCGTTCCTCGGGCAGCGTGGTCTCGCCACCAAATACTTCGCCGAGGAGGTCGATCCCAAGGTCGATCCGCTGTCGCCGGCAAACAAGCTGATCTTCGCCACCGGTCCCTTGACCGGAACAATGGCCTCCACTGGCGAGCGCTATTCGGTGATCACCAAGGGAGCGCTGACCGGCGCAATCGCCTGCTCAAATTCCGGCGGCCATTGGGGCGCCGAGCTGAAGATGGCCGGCTGGGATATGGTCATCCTCGAAGGCCGGTCGCCGAAACCGGTCTACCTGCGCATCGAGAATGACGACGCCGAGCTGGTCGACGCCGAGGATCTGTGGGGCAAGACTACCTGGGACACCGAGCCGGAGCTCAAGCGCAAACATCAGGACCCGCTGATGCGCGTGTCCTGCATCGGCCGCGCCGGCGAGAACCAAGTCCGCTTCGCGGCCGTCATTAACGACCTGCACCGGGCCGCAGGGCGTTCGGGTGTCGGCGCGGTGATGGGATCCAAGAACCTAAAAGCGATCGCGGTGCGCGGCACCAAGGGCGTCGCCGGGATCAAGGATCCGATGGGCTTCATGGAGGCCACTGTCGCCGCCAAGAAAGTCCTGGCGGATAACGAGGTGACCGGCGCCGGCCTGCCGAAATACGGCACCCAAGTGCTGATGAATGTCATCAACGAAGTCGGCGCGATGCCGACCCGCAATCATCGCGACGTGCAGTTCGAGGGCGCCAAGGACATCTCTGCCGAGGCGATGCTGGAGCCACGCAAGAGCGACGGCAAGGCGAACCTGGTCACCAATCAGGCCTGCTTTGCCTGCACGATCGCCTGCGGCTGCATCTCGAAGATCGACGAGACGCACTACACCGTGATCAACAAGCCGAAATATTGGGGTGCCTCAGGTGACCTCGAATACGAAGCCGCCTGGGCGCTCGGCTCGGCGAACGGCGTCAACGATCTCGAAGCGCTGACCTACGCCAATTTCATCTGCAACGAAGACGGGATGGACCCCATCTCGTTCGGGGCGACGGTCGGCGCGGTGATGGAGCTCTACCAGATGGGAGTGCTGAGCAAGGAGCAGCTCGGCATCGAGGCACCGTTCGGCTCGGCACAGGCGCTCACATATTTCGCTGAGATCACGGCGCGCGGCGAAGGTTTCGGGCGCGAGATCGGCGAGGGCTCAAAGCGGCTCTGCGAAAAGTTCGGCCATCCCGAGCTGTCGATGACGGTCACGGGCCAGGAATTCCCGGCGTATGACAGCCGTGGCATCCAGGGCATGGGCCTCGCCTACGCCACCGCCAATCGCGGCGCCTTCCATCTGCGCGGCTACACGGTCGCGAGCGAGATCCTCGGCATTCCGGTGAAGACCGATCCGTTGGTGACGGACGGCAAGGCCGAGCTTGTCAAAGCCTTCCAGGATGCGACGGCGGTGTTCGACAGCGCCGGCATTTGCGTCTTCACCTCCTTCGCCTGGACGCTCGCCGATGTCGCCCCGCAGCTCGAAGCGGCGTGCGAAGGCGACTGGTCGCTCGAAAACCTCAACGTGGTCGGTGAGCGGATCTGGAATCTGGAGCGCCAGTTCAACCTGGCTGCCGGGTTCACCGCGGCCGACGACACATTGCCACCACGCCTTTTGACGGAACCGGCCAAAACCGGCCCGGCCACGGGCAAGGTGAACGAGCTGCACAAGATGCTCCCGGCCTATTATGAGGTTCGCGGCTGGAGCACCGACGGGAAGCCGACGCCGGAGACGCTAGCGCGCCTCAGCCTCTGACCCACCGATGGGGCATGTCATTGTCGGTAATGGCCCCGCCGGGGTGATTGCCGCCGAGACGCTTCGGGCGCAGCGTCAGGATGACGACATCATTGTGGTCGGTGATGAGCCGGAGCCGCCTTACTCGCGGATGGCGATTCGCTACCTCCTGATCGGCGACATCGGCGAAGACGGAACCCATCTGCGCAAGGACGCGGATCATTTCGCCCGCCTTCGTATTGCCTTGCGTCAATCTGCGGCCGAACGCATCGACACGCAGGCGCGATCGGTCAGCCTGCAGGGCGGCGATGTGTTGCCTTATGACCGGCTTCTGCTGGCAACCGGATCGTCGCCGGCCGATCCGCCGATCCCGGGCATCCATTCGCCGGGCGTTCTGACCTGCTGGACGCTCGCCGACGCACGAAAAATCGCTGCCGCTGTACAACCCGGGGCGCGTGTGCTGCAGCTCGGCGCCGGCTTCATCGGTTTCATCATCATGGAATCGATCGCCGCCCGCGACGCGTCGCTCACTGTCGTCGAGATGGGCGACCGCGTTCTGCCGCGGATGATGCCCCAGGGTGCGGCGGCCCTGATCAAGCGGTGGTGCGAGACGAAGGGCGTTCGCGTGCTAACTGGGAGCCGGGTCGTGCACATAGATCACGATGCGAGCGGCCTGCATGCACGATTGGAGAGCGGCGAGACCCTCGATGTCGACGTCATTATCTCGGCCACGGGTGTGCGACCAAAGATCGGGTTCCTCGCGGGAAGCGGCATTGCCACGGAGACGGGAATTTTGGTCGACAACCACATGCAGACGAATGTGGCGAATGTCTTTGCGGCAGGCGACTGTACAGAAGCCGTCGAATTCGCCACGGGCAAGCGGATCATCAACGCCATCCAGCTGAACGCGGCCGACCAGGCGCGGACCGCAGCGTTGAATATGGCGGGTCGGGTAACGCGGTCTCAGGGCGCAATGGCGCTCAACGTGCTCGACACATTCGGCCTGATCTCCGCGTCCTTCGGTCAGTGGCAAGGAGTTGATGGCGGCGATCACACGGAACTCAGTGACGAGACCACCTTCAAATATTTGCGGCTGGTGTTTGAAGACGATGTGCTGATCGGTGCCACCAGCTTGAGATTGACCGAGCATGTCGGTGTGATCAGAGGCTTGATCCAGTCGCGCGCCAAACTGGGAGCGTGGAAGGCGCGGCTGATGGAGGACCCGACGCAGGTTATGGCCGCCTATCTCGCTGTCGCCCAGGACGCGGCTTGAAGAGCCATGGCGACGCAGCGCGCGAGCAGCGCCGAGAATTTATTGACACCGGCGCGTGGCGGCCGAATTTGCATCACGCTGAAGCTGTTCGCGTCGTTGACAAAGTTTTTTCCTGAAGCATACCGCAAGAGTCGCGAGCTGCCGCTGGAGGTCGACGCGAACGCCACGATCGACTCGATTATTGCGCCGCTCGGCATACCACCACCCTTGGTCAAGCTCGTGCTGTTGAATGGGGTTTTCGTGCCGCCGAACGAGCGCGCGGCGACACGGTTCACCGATGGTGATGCGCTGGCGATCTGGCCGCCGATCGCTGGCGGCTGATCATGCCGAGTGACAGCGAGATAATCCTGCGGTTCGAAATGGGCTTTACGCCGGCGGAATTCCGACAAAGGCTGCCGGCCCTTGCAGACGTGGAATACGACCCTGAACGGTCCCAATTCGACCATGTGGAGGACGGGCGGAGCTGGAGCCTACAGCTGAGTGATCCCCGCGAGCGCGTAATCGGCTCGTTGCGTGTCCCCAGGGTAGATGTTCAGTTCGTGTTCCAGCGTTACCAACTGGCCGACATCAACAACTTCATGACGCGCTTTCACGCCCATTTCCGGCGCGGCGGCGGCTGATCGAGCGCGGCGACAACCGCCCGATCGGGCCGCCCGGGCCCGAAAGCGTCGCCGAAGTCTTGCTCCCGCGATCGGTCGGAACCCGACAGCCTTCCCTGCTCGACAGATTTAATTCCCTAATCGCCTAATTTATCTCCCAGTTCGCCCGTTTTATTTCCCTGTTCGGACGCTTAGGGAATTTGTTCTCGGGTGTGGCTGGATATCAATCACTTAGAGGCCAGCGCTCGGCCGCTCGACGGGTCGCCATCGGCTCTTTCCCATTATTTTCCCAGCCACCAGGGAAAGTCGGAGCCCGCCATGAATGCTCGCCCAGGCGCGTTGCCGCTTGTTATCCTCTGACCTCACACGAAGGTGACCGCCCGGCTACCCGCGACAGGCTAGCATCGATCGCCTTTTAGGTTGTGCATGATTTCGATGCCCTACGAGACCACGCCGCAACACGGGATATCTGCGCGACGCCTGATACCGCTCGGTCTCCTTGTCGCCGCCGGCATCGCGTTTGTCGCCATCGGCGGCCACCATTATGTGACCTTCGCCGCCCTTGCCGAGAACCGCGATTGGCTGTCCAGCCTTGTTCAACGTTGGGGGTTTGTCGCAGCGCTGCTCTACATCGCGGTCTACGCCTGCTTGGTCGCGCTGTCGGTTCCCGGCAGTGCGGTGTTGACCATCGCCGGCGGGTTCCTGTTCGGGACATGGCTCGGCACCTTGTGCGCCATTCTCGGCGCGACCTTGGGTGCCACCGGGATTTTTCTCGCGACCCGCGCCGGCCTCGGCAGCCTAGCACAGCGCGCGGGACCGCTCGTCGGCAAGCTCGAAGCGGGGTTTCGCGCCGACGCGTTCAGTTACCTGCTGGTCTTGCGGCTGGTCTTCATCTTGCCATTCTGGCTTGTCAATCTCGTTCCGGCACTGGTCGGCGTCCGTTTGTCGACCTTTATCCTGGCCACCTTTCTCGGGATCATCCCAGGTGCCTTGGTCTATGCCAGCCTCGGGAGCGGCCTCGGCAATGTCGTCGGAGAGCCCGGTCTCGGTGTCTTGTTGCGGCCGAGCGTGCTCGGCCCGATCGTCGGGCTGGTCATACTGGCGCTGATCCCTGTGGGATATAAGCGCTGGCGCACCAAAAGACCCGCGTGACCCGGTCTTATGCGCCCGACCTTTGCGTCATCGGCGCCGGCTCGGGTGGGCTCGCGGTCGCTGCAGGTGCGGCGCAGATGGGTGCCGAAGTCGTGCTCGTCGAGCGGGGCATGATGGGCGGCGATTGCCTGAACTTTGGGTGTGTGCCGTCGAAATCACTACTTGCAGGGGCGCGCATCGCCGACCTCTGGCGGCGTGGTGCTGAGCTCGGCATCGCTTATGCTCGCCCGAGCATCGATTTCGCCGCAGTCGGCGACAGCGTCCAGAGGGTGATTGCCGAAATTGCGCCGAATGATTCGGTGGAGCGGTTCGAAGGTCTCGGCGTTCGGGTACTGCGCGCCGAGGCCCGGTTTACGAGCCCCCACACGGTTTGCGCCGGCGACACCGAAATCCGCCCGCGGCGCTTTGTGATCGCGACCGGCTCGCAGCCGGCGATACCGCCAATCCGCGGGCTCGATGGGATCCCCTATCTGACCAATGAGAGCGTCTTTGCCAACCGCCAATTGCCCGAGCACCTGATCATAGTCGGCGGTGGACCGATCGGCATCGAGATGGCCCAGGCGCATTGCCGGCTGGGCGCGCGGGTCACGGTGCTCGATGTCGGCCCGCTGTTGCCGCGCGACGATCCGGAACTCAGCGCTATCCTTGCTCGGCGACTGTCGAGCGAAGGCATTGTCTGTCGCCCCCTGGTCGAAATCGCGGACATCGAGCGCATGGGCAAGGCGGTCGCGGTGCGCCTCGCAAGCGGCGAGCTGATCAACGGATCCCATCTGCTGATCGCCGCCGGACGGCGCCCGACCGTCGAGGCGCTCGATCTGGCGGCCGCCGGGATCGTTTCGACAGCGAAAGGTATCACCGTCGACGCGCGACTGCGCACCACAAACCGCCGCGTCTTTGCCATCGGCGATGTCGTCGGCGGGCCGCAATTCACGCATGTCGCGCTCTATCACGCCGGGATCGTGATCCGGAACGCCCTGTTTCGGATCCCCGCTAAAGTCGACTATCGGGCATTGCCCTGGGTCACCTATACCGATCCCGAGCTCGCCCAGGTCGGGTTGACCGAAGCCGCCTCGCGCGCCGTCGGGGAGGCTCGGCGCGTGCTGCGTTGGCGGTTTGTCGAGAACGACCGGGCGCAAACCGAGCGTGAGACCGAGGGCATGGTCAAGATCGTCACCCGCGGCAATGGCCGCATACTCGGCGCCTCGATCCTCGGCGCCGGGGCTGGTGATCTGATCGTTCCTTGGGCGCTGGCGATCTCGCAAAAGCTCAAGATCGGCGCATTGGCGAATCTGATCGTGCCTTACCCCACGCGCGGCGAGGCGGGCAAGAGAGCGGCCGGTAGCTATTATACTCCGACCTTGTTTTCTCCGCGCACCCGCCGGCTCGTCCGGCTTCTGGGGCGGTTCGGTTGAAGCGAGCGAGATCGTGCCGCTGAGGAGCCTGTCAGCCCGTCTCCTGGTCCTCACCGTCTTTTTCGTGATGGTCAGCGAGGTGCTGATCTTTGTGCCGTCGGTCGCCCGCTTCCGCATGACCTATTTCGAAAATCGCCTCGCCGCCGGGCACATCGCGACAATGGCCCTCGAGGCGAGTGCGACCGGTGAGCTCGATCAGAATCTCACGGACAAGCTCCTTACCCAGGTCGGCGCGCGAGGTGTAGCCGTATATCGCCGCGATGGGACCGTTTTGAGGCTCGATAGCGCCAATCCTCCGCAACTCGAAATCGCGATCAACCTCACTCACCCCGACATTCTGCTTGCCATTAGGGGCTCGTTCGGCACCTTGCTCGGCCATGGCAATCGTGTAGTGCGGGTGCTCGGTCCGTCGACGACCAACCGCGCGGAAACGGTCGAGGTGCTGCTCGACGAAGCGCCGCTGCGAAGGGAGATGTGGGATTTCGGCATTCGCATCCTTGAGCTGTCGGTCGTGATCTCATTGGTCACCGCGGCGCTCGTCTATCTCAGCCTGCAGTGGCTATTGGTGCGGCCGATGCGGCGGATCACCGCCAGCATGATGAATTTTCGCGGAGATCCGGAGGATGCCTCGCGGATGATCGCGGCGAGCGGAAGAAAGGACGAGATCGGTGTCGCCGAGCGCGAACTGGGAGTGCTTCAGAAAACGGTGCGCCAGGCGCTCGGGCAGCGTGCGCGGCTGGCGGCGCTCGGCACTGCGGTGACCAAGATCAACCACGATCTGCGCAACATCCTGGCGACGGCGCGCCTCGTCACCGACGGGCTGACCGCCAGTGCCGCGCCGGAGGTGCGCCGCGTGGCGCCCCGCCTGCTCGATGCGATCGATCGCGCGGTGGCACTGTGCACACACACCCTCGACTTTTCGCGCGAGGGCGCCCCGCCATTGGCGCCGAGCCGGTTTTCGATCGCCTCGCTGATCGAGGAAATAGGGCCGGGCCTCGGGCTGTCTGCAGACGATCTGACGATCGACTGCGCGATCCAACCCGAGCTTACAGTCGAGGCCGATCGCGACCAGCTCTACCGCGTGCTGCTGAACCTCGCGCGCAATGCGGTCGAAGCGGGGGCACACCGGATGCGCTGTACCGCGGTACGCGAGAACGGGATCGTCGCGATCGAGATCACCGACGACGGCCCAGGGCTGCCGCCAAAGGCGCGAGACAATTTGTTTCGCCCGTTTTTTGGCTCGGCGCGGCCCGGCGGCAGCGGGCTCGGTCTGGCGATCGCCCGCGAATTGATGCGGGCGCATGGCGGCGAGCTCACGCTTGTCTCGAGCACCGGCATCGGGACAGTCTTTCGCTTGACCCTGCCTGCCCCCGCGCGCCAGCTCAGTCGAGCGCCAATGTCAATGCCTTGAGGTAGGCGGTCTCGGGGAGACCAGGATGGATCGGATGATCGGCGTCGGCCCCGGCAATCCGTAGGATGCGCGCGCCGCGTCCGGCGTCGCCGAGGCCGCGGCGTACAGCCTCGGCAAACTCCGCTTCGGCGACATTGTGCGAACAGCAGGCGAGAAACAGTATGCCTCCGGAGGCGGTCACCGCGGCGCAGAGGCGCGTGAGCTTGCGATAGCCGCGCAGTGCCGCGGGGACATCCTTGCGCGACTTCGCGAACGCGGGAGGATCGGCGATGACGATGTCGAAGCGCTCGCCGGCAGCGGCAAGCCGGGTGGCTTCGCCAAAGGCCTCGCCGCGGTGAAAACGGCAGGTTTCACTGACTTGGTTGAGGGCCGCGGCCTCGGCCGCGAGTTTGAGTGCCGGCTCAGAACGGTCGATGCCCAGGACGGCGGCGGCCCCGGCGCGAGCCGCCTGCACCGAGAAGCCGCCGTTGAAGCAATAGAGGTCGAGGACCCGCGCGCCGTGCGCTAGCGCTGCGACGAACCGGCGGTTGTCGCGCTGGTCGAAGAACCACCCCGTCTTCTGCCCAGCGACCGGGTCGGCCAGAAACTCGATCCCGGCCTCGCGCACGACAACGGAGCCATCGACGGTCCCGTTCGCCACCCGCGTTTCGGCAGCCAATCCTTCGAGCGCGCGCGCCGGGCTGTCGTTGCGCAGCACGATGGCCTCGGGCGCCAACAGCGCAGCGAGCATCTCGAGGACCTGCGGCTCGAACCGGGCGATACCGACGGCATTGAATTGCACGACGAGGACGCCGGCAAAGCGGTCGACGACGAGGCCCGGCAACCCGTCGGCCTCAGCATGAACGAAGCGATAATAGGGCAGCTCAAAGAGCCGGTCACGCAACCGCAGCGCACGCTCGAGCCGACGCGCGAAAAAGCGGCGGCCGATAGCCCGGCCGGCGTCGCGATCCAGGAGCCGGGCTGCAACGAGGCTGTGGGGGTTGAACATCGCCACTCCGAGCGGGGTGTCATCGGCACGCCGCATAGTGACAAGCGTGCCGGGCGGCAGCGCCTTCGCCGCCACGTCCATCCGCACCTCGTTTGAATAGATCCATGGATGGCCGCCCTCGGGTCGTTTGTGTCGCCCGGGCAGCAGAATGACCGAAGGCCTGGTCGTCGGGTCATCCGCTGGGATCTCGCCCACGGTAGACGGTTGGAAGATCATGCCCATATCTTGCCCGGGCCGAACGCCGCCGGCGAGCCCGATCTCCACTCCGCTCAGACGTTCGGCGATCCCCCTTGCTTGTCAGGGACCTGTGGAGTAGTTGTTGCGGCGTTTGGAGCCGGCCCGCTTCTCGGCACGCGCCCGTAGCTCAATTGGATAGAGCACCAGACTACGGATCTGGGGGTTAGGGGTTCGACTCCTCTCGGGCGCGCCAATTTTGGAACAAGTTAGATAAGGCTCCGCCAGGGTCACGATGTTGGCGTAGACGCCATGTAGACAGTCGAGCAAAAGCGCGCGCAAGCAAATGAGGCTTCACAAGGCGCAAGGTTCCCGACACGCGTGCGCGCGAGGGGATGCACGGCTCGCGGTCAAATTAATCCGTTTCCTTGCAGGAGCATCAATAGACATGTCGCACCGCACGCCGCTTGTTGTCTTGGCTCTGGTCTGCGGCTTTATCGGCGTCATGCAGCCCCTATTGATCAGAGCTGCTCAAATCCCGGCGGAGCAGCGGCACGTGATCTTGATGCAAATTCCCGATGTCTCGACCAAGGCGTTGCGCGGCGCGAAAGGTGAGCTCTACCGACAGGCGGATGCCGGCGATGTGTTGCGCGATCGCCAGAGCGAGATTTTTGATGACCCCGCAACACCGGTCGGTGGTAACCCGCATGGCGATGTCACCATTGTCGAATTCTTCGACTACCGCTGCCCCTACTGCAAGCAAGTGCAGCCCGCGCTGCAGGCATTACTCGATCAGGACCACGAGCTACGCTTTATCTACAAGGAAATGCCCGTCCTCGGGCCCGCATCAGTCCTAGCGGCGCGAGCTGCCCTCGCCGCCCGGCGGCAAGGCAAATACGAGACCTTTCACGCTGCCATGATGGGGACGAAGGGGCAGATCAGCGCGGACACTGTCGATAAAATAGCGGAGGCGGTCGACCTCGATGTCAACTGGCTCAAACAAGACATGGCCTCTCCCGAGTTTCTGCAAACTCTGAAGGCGAATGTTGCGCTCGCCCACGCGCTAAATATTCACGGAACGCCTGGCTTCATTATCGGCAATCACATCGTCGCTGGCGCCGCTCTCAACCTTGACGTCTTGAAGAATATGATCGCTGCCGCCCGGAAATCTTAGTGCAGCGAGTCGGGTTGCTTGGGAAGGCGCAGCACTTTTGCGCTCCCCGGAGCGCATCCTCGCGTGGACCTTGCGCCGATGGGTCGGCACATTGGACGAGCCTGACTATCACACGCCATGGCATAGCCCAGCTGTCATAGGCGGCCGAGGATGGCGATGGGAGGGGAGAGATTTCTCTCTTTCTCGGATCATGGCCCTGTCATACTGACCAGAGCCTGCAAACCGTGTTCTGCCTATGGGGCGGAGGCGGCGGGCAACATGTGACCCTGACGAGGAGAAACCGGAATGTTCAGCCATATCATGGTCGGGAGTAACGACATCGCCCGATCGAGGAAATTCTACGATGCCCTGTTTGTCGCGATGGGCGCTCAGCCCGGCGTCGAGGACGCCAGAGGCCGGCTGAGTTATACGCACAATGGCGGGCGTTTCATGGTGTCCAAGCCGATCGATGGCAAGCCGGCCAGCCATGCCAATGGCGGCACGATCGGCTTCACGATGAGCGATGCCAAGCAGGCCGAGGCATGGCACAAAGCCGGTGTCGCGAATGGCGGCACGTCGATCGAAGACCCGCCCGGCGTGCGCCAGGGGGCCGCCGGCCAGATGTACCTCGCTTACCTGCGCGATCCCGACGGCCACAAACTGTGTGCGCTTTATCGCATGCCGCCGGCCTGAATTATCGGAGATCTCAAAACTGAGAACGGCGCCCTTCCGAGCGGCCCTCGCGCGCGAAAGAACTCGGCTCGGCCCAATTGGCCGCCCCTCTCAAGGCTCTCAGTTCGGGATCCGTCGCGGAAGCGCTCTGGCGGGGGCCGGTGACTACCTGCGTCCGCTGCTGCGCAGATCAGGCCGGCCCTCAGAAAGGCTGCCCGAACCACGGTTCCCGCAGTGTGATCGGGGTAGGCCTCGGCCTTGGCGTATTCACCGCCGGTCATCGCTGCCGAGCTCCTCGTGGGAGGGGCTCGAACAGCCCCGCTATGCGGTGCTCGACCGGCCGCCGGCTGCCGAGAATGCGGCCGTCGACGCTCGCGTTCATGTGCAGACTACATGGGGCTTCATGTTTGCGTCCCCTGTCTCGCGCTCCTGGCGATAGCTGCGCTGAGCCGGGAAGGCGCCAGCCCACCCAGTTGTGCAGTGCTGGCTGCGCCTGGTGGAAGCGTAACGGCGTCCGACTGGCGGCGCACGCTCCCTCGGGGAGCCGTTAGCCTAACGCCGCGCGCACTTTTCCCAGCCGGTCCAGGGAGCCCAGGACCTTCGGCTGATCGTTGGTGAGATGGCGCACGATTATGTCGGTGTACCCAAGTTCCCCTAAGACGCGGAACTGCTGCCGCCACTTCGTCGATTGATCCCGCGATCAGCGCTTCGGCTGGGATGCCGCGATAGCCTTTGCTTAGCGCCTGCTGCAGCACCGCCTGAGCGTCGGCCGATGACTCGCCCACATAAATGTCGCGTCGCAGTGCGATCGGGGTTGGTCGCTTGCCGTAAGCTGCGCAGCGCCCACGGTAGAAATCGGCCTGGGAGCGTGCCTCCTCATGGGTAAGGCTAGGGCTCGCGATCCAGCCGTCCGCCATCCGCGCCGCCCGATCGATGGCCGGCGGTGCGCTGGCGCCGATCCACACTTCGACCGGCTCGGCCGGCCGCAGCGCAATGCTCGCCTGCGTAATCTGGAACCGTCGCGAGGAACTTACTGTCTCCCCCGCCAGCAGGCGCCGCACAATGTCGAGAGCTTCCTCAAAGGCCGAAGGCCGGGTCTTGATGTTGGCCCCCATGGCGGCGAACCGGGCTTCGCCGTAGCCGAGCCCGCATTGCATGATGAAGGGCCCTTGAGCGATCGAGGCAAGGGTACCGATCTGTTCAGCCACCAGAACCGGGGGCCACAAGGGGAGCAGGAACAGACAACCGGCCGGAGCTTCGCCCCACTCCGCGAGAAGACGCCCGAGCATTGGCGTGTTCTGATAATAGGGCGTCGCGGAGACATGTTGATCGCCGATAAAAAGGGAATAGAGCCCAGCGCGGTGCGCCGCCGCCGTTCGCTCGATCATCCAGCGCGCGCCTTGGCGCGGGTCCCTTGCGTCCGGGTGATTACTTGTGAGCGACATCCCTACTTTCATCGCGTCACCCCTGCCGGTGGCTCATGGTTCAATTTCACGTAAGGCGCAGCTCGGCCAATGATTGATCGCGATTGCGAGCTCTAGGGAAGAAGTTCGGCATCTCGGGTTCGTTGCCGCGGTCGTTTGAGGACAAACCATGAGGCAGATACCACTGGGAGCCAAGGGCTCCTTCAACCTTCTCGTTCAGCCCGAGCATCTCGCGGACCGGTTCAAGGACGCAATGCTGCCCCCGGTGTTCGCCACTCCCGTGATGATCATGGTCATGGAAAACGCCGCCCTCAATGCGATTAGGGCTTATCTCGATCCCGGCGAAAGCGCTGTCGGCACGGCCGTCAACGTGCGCCATCTCGCGGCGACACCGGTTGGACGCCAGGTCAGTGGGGAGGCCGAGGTGACGAAAATCGCAGGGCGGCAGATCGAGTTCGCCGTCCGGGCTACCGAAGGCGCCAAGGAAATCGGCGTCGGGTCGCATTCGAGGGTCATCATCGACGTGGCTAAATTTACACAACGGCTCGGATGAGCGACCTCACGCGAGCTCGACGATAGGTCCACTCGGCGCGTAATCCCGCCCTCGAATTGATGTCCGGCGCCGGGCGAAGGCGAGAAGGCGCTCCGGCGGCAGGTTCTGGCCGCGGAAGAAGATCACCAAATGGTCGAGCCAAGCACGCCGGGTCGCCGCGACCGTGCTGTCATCAATGTCTGCCGAAAGATCGATTTTCGGCGATCTTGGCCCCGAGCGCGCCGGCGATCGGACTGATTTGAAGAGAACGATCGGCCATTAGCTCATAATATCCTAGGATCGATCGCCGCTCAGCAAGGAGGCGATGGTGGCTCTGGAGGCACAAAAGGCGCCGGTCTCGGAGGTCGATCCGTTCTGCCGGGAGTTCTTCGAGGATCCGTTTCGCGCCCACGAGGAATTGCGTGAGGCCGGTTCCGTTGTGCGGCTGCAGCACTACGATGTCTGGGCCGCGGCTCGATATGCCGAGGTCCATAGGGTCCTCAATGACTGGGAGACTTTCTGCTCGAGCCGCGGCGTCGGCCTCACAGACTTTGCCAAAGAGAAACCGTGGCGGCCGAAGAGCCTGGTGCTGGAGACCGACCCGCCATTGCACGACAAGACGCGCCGGGTGCTCAACCGTGTCCTCTCCGCCTCGGCTATGACGCGACTGCGAGAGCGCTTTGCGCAGGAGGCGGACGCGTTGATCGATGAGTTGGTGGAGCGCGGCAGCTTTGATGCGATTGCCGATCTAGCCGAAGCCTACCCGTTGACCGTCTTTCCCGATGCGATGGGCATGCCGCGCGAGAACCGACACTTTCTGCTGCCCTACGGCAATATGGTCTTCAACTCGTTTGGCCCGCGGAACGAGTTCTTCGAGGCGGCGGTCGCAGATGCCGCGCCGGTATTGGCCTGGCTGCAGCGCCAGATGCAGCGGGACGCCTTTGCCGCCGGAAGCTTTGGGGCGGCAATCCACGCCGCAAGCGACACCGGCGAGCTAACCCAAGAAGAGGCGCCGATCGTCGCACGGTCATTGTTGACGGCCGGCGTCGACACCACGGTCAGCGGTATCGGTGCCGCGATGTATAGCCTCGCCCGTTTTCCCGAACAGTTCGACCGCCTGCGCGCCGATCCTTCATTGGCGCGTCCGGCATTTGAGGAAGCGGTGCGCTACGAGACCCCAGTGCAGACCTTCTTCCGTACCACCACCCGCCCGGTCGAGCTCGGCGGTATTGCGGTCGGCGAAGGGGAGAAAGTGCTGATGTTTCTCGGCGCTGCGAACCGCGACCCGCGGCACTGGGAACGCCCCGACGATTACGAGATCACCCGCCGCACTGTCGGTCATGTCGGTTTTGGCAGCGGCATCCATCAATGCGTCGGCCAGTTATTGGCGCGGCTTGAGGGCGAGTGTGTTCTTTCGGCTCTCGCCCGAAAGGCCGGTTCGCTCGAAATCACCGGGCTGCCTCGCCGACGCTACAACAACACATTGCGCGCATTGGCCAGTCTGCCGGTGACCGTGCGGCCGGCTAAACCCAGTTCATAACTGACGAGACATCTGATGACCGATCTGTACGCCCGCTATACGCGGCTCAAATTCGATCGCCCGCATAAAACGGTTCTCCGCATCACGATGGAGAACGGCCGCATGAACACGACCGATCAGGCATTGCATGGCGAGCTCGCCGAGATCTGGCGCGATGTCGATCGGGACATCAGTGTCAATGCGGCGATCATCACCGGCGCCGGCCATATCTTTTCAGCCGGCGGCGATTTCTCGATCATCCGACAGAATATCGAATATTTCGAGGCGCGCGCCCGACAATGGAAGGAGGCGCGCGACATCGTCTATAACGTCATCAACTGCAGCAAGCCGGTGGTCAGCGCGATGCGTGGCGTCGCGGTCGGTGCCGGGCTCGTCTGTGGCCTGCTCGCCGACGTATCGATTGCGACCAAGGACTGTCGCATCATCGATGGGCACACGCGGTTGGGGGTGGCCGCCGGAGACCACGCAGCGATCGTCTGGCCGCTGCTTTGCGGGCTCGCCAAAGCCAAATACTACCTGCTGCTGTGCGAAGAGGTGCTGGGCGATGAGGCGGAGCGCATCGGGCTGATCTCGCTCGCGGTCGATGATGCTGAGCTCGATGCGAAAGCCGTCGAGATCGCCTCGCGGCTGGCCGAAGGCGCACAGAGTGCGATCCGCTGGACGAAATATGCGTTGAACAACTGGCTGCGGGCGATGGGACCGACCTTCGACACCTCGCTGGCGCTGGAGATGCTCGGTTTCGGCGGCCCCGAGGTCAAGGAGGGTCTCGCCTCGCACCTCGAAAAGCGCCGCCCCGACTTCCCGCCGGGCTCGCCGCTCTAACGGGTACGCCGCTCACCCGTGTTAAATCATCATGGCACTCGGTCGAAAATGGCCGCACAATGCCAGGTCACTTCGCGGAGGAGAGCATGAGCGCCCATAAAGAATACCACCCTGAGAAGGTCCGGTCCCGGCTTAGCCACCCGATCATCGATGGCGACGGCCAT
>Ga0306925_10000562_pt1 | contig 27194 bp, 21 predicted proteins | sample flu12Cox44000176_FD_203755 | JGI IMG/M metagenome (GOLD analysis project Ga0306925, IMG submission 203755) | Lab enrichment of tropical soil microbial communities from Luquillo Experimental Forest, Puerto Rico - flux8day.12C.oxic.44.000.176 (v2)... | ecosystem: Environmental > Terrestrial >... | reverse complement strand
CAACGCCTAACACTCCGACAAGCACTCACGATTTCATGCATAACAAGGTGCTCGTAATCGACGACACCGTGATCACAGGTTCCTACAATTTTTCCCGCAGCGCCGAATTTAATGCCGAGAATATTTTGTTTATCAATAGCGCGCCGCTCGCAGAGACGTACGGCCGCTATATCGACCATCTCGTCCAAAAATACCGGAGCTAATCCGGACATCGGTCGTGTGCAGGCAGAGCGGCCGGGCCGCGGCGTTCGGAGCTGTGAATGCGTTTTAGTTCTGAAGCGCATCAAATAGTCGCAGCACCAAGTAATGAACAACGATTAGCAAGCTCATAGGTCCTCCCAATTGTGATTCGTTTCTACCTAATGGTCGCAACCGCCTTCGCCATCGATAGAATTCCGGCTGTTCAACCACAGTCGGCAAGCTACTTTGCGTCGAGCGCAGTACTGCTAAATTTTACGAGTAATGCGCCTGCGCCGAGTGCTCTCGTGTGGTGTAGTCGTCTCCCTTGTGTCCTTTGCGGCCTTTGCGGAAGTAAGCGTGGAAGGCGTTGTGCAATTGCCGAAATCACAATCAGGACCGGTGATGGCGAAACGCTATGAGATTGTCACGCGCGGCGGGGCTCTCTCGACCCAGCCGCCCCTGGCGGTGGTCTATCTCGATGGCTCTTTCTCCAAACCGGCTTCGTCTCCGAAAAAGCAAATCGCGCAGAAGGATTACGCCTTTCTTCCGGCACTCTTGCCAGTACAGGTCGGGACCAGAGTCGAATTCCCGAATCTTGATGACACCTATCACAGCATTTTCTCGTACTCGCCGGCAAAGCGTTTCGATCTCGGCCGCTATCGCCCTGAAGAAAGACCGATTCCATTCGAAGTCTTTGACGTAGCGGGATTAGTAACCCTGCGCTGCGATATCCATGAGCACATGCGCGGACTGATTCTTGTTCTGAACACTCCGTATTTTGTCATTACGGATGCGAACGGCCGATTTCGTCTCCGCGGCCTTCCTTCGGGTCACTATATGCTCAAAGCCTGGATCGATAGTAAGACAACGCGAGAAAAGCCATTGGATCTGAAGAGCGGTGAAACAGCGCATGTCGATTTCCAATGAGTGCGGCGACCACGCCAAACAAGCGAACAGTCACTGGCTTTCGAACGAAACTCTTGGCCGCGATGATGCTCGTCATTTCTGCGATCACGGCCCTCGGGCTTTATCTTGCGCAGCGGGACGTGACTGCTAATGCCAACCGCGCGCTGCAGCAGGATTTTCAGACTCAACTGTCGTCGCTGCATGAACTTCAGGAATTACGTCACGCCGCGCTCGCGGAACGCTGCCGTGCTCTGGCGGAAAAACCGCGGATTCACGCCGCGCTCGAAGACAACGCGCTCGATTTGCTCTATCCGAGCGCGAAGGATGAACTACGCGATTTGATGGAACGCGGGGAACCGCGTTCCGGCCAGGCAGCGAGCACTCTTCACGCAGGATTTTATCGGTTTCTGGATGGCGACGGAGCTGTTCTGCCGCCACCCAATTCAAAAGATGTTGGCGGGTTAAGTAAAGCGGCGGAAGCGCAACTGGCGCTCAACAAATTGCCGGAGAAACAGGAGGTCGGCTACATCTGGCAGGATGATTCTGCGGGAGAGACCGTGAACGAAGTGACTGCGGTCCCGATTCTTTCTACCGAGACCGGCGACGTCATTTCTGCACTCATCGTCGGCTTCAAACCTTTCGAGCCTGTGACCAAGAATGCTGCGTCGGGAATAAAGAGCGGCATTTGGGTCGGTGGCCGGTTATACCTCCCATCACTGAGTAAACCGGCGAAAACAATTCTTACGACCAAGCTGGCCAGGCTGCTTGCAAACGGTGATCGAGCGGAGAACAGCTCAACTGTTCGTATCAATGGCGCACGCCATCTCTTGTTTTTTAAGCGACTCAATCCGGAGTCGCTGTTTCGGTCCGCTTACGAGATTTGCGTTTACCCGCTCGACAACTGGGTCGCGCAATTGCATCGCCTGCGACTAAAAATCGGAGGTGCGGGCGCGCTTCTCTTGCTCGGCGCCTTTGTTGTCAGCCATTTTGCCGCGGCCCGTCTTTCGCGACCAGTCGAGCAGTTGGAGATTGAGTCGGAACAGGAGCGCGCCGAGCGGGAACGGGCCGAGGCTGCCCTCGCTTCAACCGCGGATGAGTTGGAAAGATCGGCAAGATACTCGGCCGACGCTTCGCACCAGTTAAAGAGTCCGCTCACAGTTCTTCGAGCTGGTCTTGAGACGCTATTGGCCCGGGAAGATTTTAAACCCGAGGTATACGAAGAACTGTCCGGGCTTCTTCACCAAACCCATCGGCTCACCGGTATGATTGACGACTTGCTCCTTTTGTCACGAATGGATGCCGGCCATCTCCAGATCGCGAGCGAGCCGGTAAATCTAAGCGAGCTTTTGGAGGAATGGCTCGACGATCTGGAAGCGCTGCCCGATGCCCCGGAGGTGACCATCGAGAAGGACATTGCCGCCAATCTGGCTGTTGCTGGCGAAAAACAATACACGTCGCTCATTGTCCAAAATCTTTTGGAGAACGCGCGAAAGTACAATCGAACGGGCGGCCGTATTCGAATCCTCGCCCGGAGAGAGAACAAACATGTTCTGCTTGCGATTGGAAACACCGGAAGATCGATCGAGCGCAATGCACAGCGCCACATTTTCGAACGCTTTCGATCCGTCGGCGACGGTTCCGTTTCAGGTCACGGCCTGGGTCTGAATCTAGCGCGCGAGCTCGCCCGGTTGCACGGTGGAGATTTGCGGCTGATTCGTTCTGAAAACGATTGGACTGAATTCGAGGCTCGTTTTCGTGTGATGGAACCAAAAGCGAACCGAGTGGCCGGAACGAAATGAAGCTGATTCGCGCTTTCATCGTCTTGCTTTTCGCTGCCACGGCGCGGGCGGCCGAGATCGATGATTTTTTCGATCGGCTCGATAGCGCACTCACCGTCCCCGCTTTTCAAGACAATCTCCGCGCTCGACTCAGCGGCACAGTCGATCTCGAGTATTATCATTTTGACCAGCCGCCACCTGGTCTCATCGACAGCAAGATCGACAATCTCTTCAATCCACGTCTGACTCTTTTCCTCGATACCCAAATCGGATCGCGCATTTATTTTTTCGCCCAATCTCGACTCGATCGCGGATTCGATCCAAGCGATCACGGCGCGCAGGTTCGTCTGGATGAATATGCTCTGCGCGTAACGCCCTGGGACGATGGCCGTTTCACTTTGCAAATCGGCCAGTTCGCGACGGTGGTTGGCAACTGGGTGCCACGGCACTTATCCTGGGACAATCCTTTCATTGACGCGCCGCTGGTTTACGAAAATGTCACTGCGATTAGCGACAAGAGCGCGCCTGCTTCGCCGGCGGATTTTATTAATCGGTTCGACGACGCGAAGTACGAATTTAGTTCGGTGATTTGGGGTCCTAGCTACGCCAGCGGTCTTTCTATCTCAGGCCGGCTTGGTCAATTTGATTATGCGGCCGAGATGAAAAATGCATCGCTCTCGTCGCGCCCTGAATCGTGGTATGTCACGGCAACTGCTTTTGACCAGCCGACGTTTAGCGGCCGTGTCGGGTTTCGACCGAACGAAATGTGGAATTTTGGTTTTTCTGTCAGCGATGGTCCCTATTTTCGGCCGGAAGCAGGGCCGACTTTGCCGCTCGGTCGCGACATTGACGACTACCGTGAGCTTGTTCTTGGGCAGGACGCGAGTTTCGCTTGGCATCATTTACAAGTGTGGGCGGAATTTTACGAGGCACGGTTCGAGGTTCCGCGAGTCGGCGACGCGGACACGTTCGCTTATTATATAGAGGCGAAGTACAAATTTGCACCGCAGTTTTTTGGTGCGCTGCGCTGGAACCAGCAGTTATTTGGTCAAATTGACGCTGGCAAACTTGGTCAGATGCGATGGGGTCAGGATCTGGGCCGGATCGATTGTGCCGCCGGTTACCGGCTGACCGCACACACTCAGCTAAAGTTGCAGTACAGCTTTCAGCAGGAAACGAGTGGGCCGCACAAAGAACAGAACAACCTTATTGCCGCGCAACTGACTGTGCGGTTTTGAGTTCGGGAAAAATCCATGCGCATTCTTGTTGTTGAAGATGACCTTCCATTGACGCGCCGAATCACCGCGACCCTGACCGAGGTCGGCCATACCCCGGTTTCAGTTCACGATGGCGAGACGGCGGTAGATCGCGCGCTCGAGGCATCGTTTGATTTGATCATATTGGACATCGGTTTGCCGCGAATTGATGGCTTTGAAGTATTGCGTCGCATCCGGGCCCGCCACGTTCCGACTCGTGCTTTGATGCTGACAGCGCGCGGCGAAGTGAAAGATCGCGTGACTGGGCTGCAGCTGGGCGCGGACGATTATTTGTCCAAGCCGTTTGCCATGCCCGAATTGATCGCCCGCGTGAACGCGCTTGGACGTCGTTACGCGGAAGAACCTGCGCTCAAGCTGCGCGTCGCCGATCTCACGCTCGATCTGGTTAACCACGAAACTTATCGCCGGGAACAACGACTCGACTTGTCGGCCCGCGAACTAATGATGCTGAGAATCCTGATGCGCGAACCGGGAAGGGTTTTCACCAGGACAGAACTCTGCGAGCGCATCTGGCAACATCCACACGAGTACGACACAAAACTGGTGGAAGTTTTCATCGGACGTCTGCGAAAGAAAATTGGCGAGCCGTCTCTCATTCGGACTGTCCGCCATGTTGGATACTCGATTCGCGAGCCGATCATGGATTCCCCCAGGCAGCGAAAGTAACAAAGGCGTTACTCTTTGAATCTGGCGGACAATTGGATGGCCGCGATTCTGCCGGCATGAAAACGATCAACACGTCAGCAAAATCAGAAGTCACTGGTCGTACTGGAAACGGCCACGAACCTTCAGTCTCCAACAAACTCCCTGCCAATCGCGTCTTGGCGTCGAATGCTTTACCTCGGCGTTCGTTTTTACGACGACTGGGACTCGGCGCTGTCGCTCTCGGTCCCGGCGCCGCGCTGCTTGGCACTGCCTCAAAGGCTTTTGGCCAAGGGATCCCGAACGGCGATGCAGCCATTCTGCGTTTTCTCGCTGCCGCCGAAATCCTTGAGAGCGACCTGTGGGAGCAATACTGGGAACTCGGGGGAGTACCCTTCGGCGAAAGCGTTCAGACTCCCCGAGGTGAGTCTACGCCGGTCTTCAACGGAGGAAATGCAAAGTATACCGCCGCACTTCAAGTTCTGGACGGTGATATGCCTCAATACATCACGGACAACACCGATGACGAGTTTAGCCACCAGTCCTTCATTAGGGCTTATCTGGTTTCTAAAGGCGCCTCGACAGCAGACATCGACCTGCTTGCTGGCCCAACGTTCCGTACGCTCTCTGGAAGCACGGCGACGGGATCATCCTTAAAGAAACGACTCACAAACCTCACTCAACTCACTATAGATACCAGCTACTGGGGTCGGTATCGCAGCGACAGCAACAACCCCGATCTCGATGCCGGATTTAAATTTGCGCAAGCGGTCCCAGATTTGAACAACGGATTGTTTACGGCAATTCCCAGAACTGATACAGACGCGAGTAATCCCGACCTTATTCAGGCGATCGCCTACACGGCTGGGTTCCACTTTGCCTTTATCGAGCAAGGTGGCACGAGTCTCTATCCCTCGTTGGCTCAGCGGGTCACTGATCGGGAGGTCTTGAGAATCCTGCTCAGTATCGGCCCAACCGAGACAATGCACTTCCAGACTTGGCAGGACAAGGCCGGCAACGCGAATCAGGGCAATCCACCGTTTACGGTGCACGACGCCATCAACAACTCAACGGTGACGTTTGTCGATCTCCATACTGGACAGCCGGAGACGTTGCAGGCAAACCTGATCATGCCTGAACCATGCCCATTTCTTAGCCGAAGCTTCCCTCATTGTTCCATCATTCGTCCGACTGAGACCGAAGGCGTGGCGATGGGGGCGGTTAATGGTCTTAAAGCAGACGGACTCTTCGGGGGTCAATCGCAGGCGTTCTTTGACCTGCTTAACCGTTTGGCTGCGGAAGCGGATGAAGCGCGTCGGGAGGGTTGAAAGTCCCTAAGTTGAGTAGCCAACGCCTTAAAACGGCAGGCAAATAGAAATCCGCAGGGTTCAATCCCCTGCGGATTTATTTTGATTCAAAATTCATGGATAGAATCGTCCAGAATCGACGAACTCTGCTCTTATATAATTGTCAGTCTGCGGGTGCCTTCTCTTTCTCCTTCGCAATTTCTCCTTCCTCTTGTGTCTCTGATCTGGAATCGCCCTGTTTCCAGCCAAACGAAACAAAATCAGGATGAGACCACAAACCGATTGCCCTCGCTGTCTTTAAAAATTGCGTAAGTGCCCCAAGTTTCTTTAGATGGCCGCCCTTCAAATTTCACCCCGCGCTCGATCAACTGTGCGTACGTCTTTTCAATGTCGTCGCAGGCATACGACATGTTCATGAAAGAGCCGATCCGCCTTTCGTCGCCATCCGGCGTGAATAGCACTACCCGTGTCTCCGCTTTCGGCACTCGCAGCTCAATCCAGCGCTGTTTGTCGTCGAACGGCTGATCGGTAATGATCGTGAAGCCGAGTTTCTCGGTATAGAAATCGAGGGCGCGATTTTGATCGGCCACCGGAATGCTGATGAACTTGATTTGTTTGATCATGATGCGCTGAACGTAATTCGCGCTCCGCATTCGCGTCCAGATACAACGCGCCGATTACGCGAGAAAACGCTGTCTGTTTATCGGTATAGCTGCTAGACCGACACCGTGCCGCGCTTCAAAGAAATCGTGCCCGTTGACGATTACGTTCTCGATGTCCTCATGCGCGACCTCGTTGGACACGATCAGCAACCGGCCGCGTATCTGATTTATCTTCATCTCTACCGCCAGGCTTCGCGCAGCAAATGGAAATCTGTCCGAGCAAGTTTACGTACGCTCGCTGATGCAACCGGTCTTTCGAAAAGCTCTGTTCAGAGCGCACTGGAAAACCTTCGTCGCCGCGAACTGATCGTGACGAGCGGCGATCACGCGACCGCGACTCCCCGCCATCGCGTTCTTCGCCACTGGCGAAAATAAATCCTCTTAACCGCTTGTTTTCAATTTCGTTCGGACCATCGGGACAACAACAAAGTGTGCCACAAATGCGAGCGCGAAGATAATCAGTCCGATCCGCCGATTTAACGTCACCGCGATCAGCAACTCGGCCAGTCCAAAGATCCAGACAAAACTCTTTCCCGCGAATGCCTGGCCCCACTGGGGCTCGTGTCCGCCCGCAGGAACGCGTGGTCGAAGCGATGGCCAGAAGCGTGGCACTGCTTGGCGGTAAGCCCGATACGATTCGCCCTGGCTTTCTCGAAGCGCTTCTTCCTCGCGAAAAATCAGTCGATAAACAAAAATCCAATTCGCCATCACCAAAAAAATAAATCCAGAGCGGCTGGCTAGAACGCCGATGCCGATTGCCATCGGCAGGTTTGCCAGATAAAGCGGATTGCGCGTATAGCGAAAAGGCCCATCGGCCACGAGTGTCTCCGAATGTTGCGCTGTGTCGTGCACGACATCTGTCCGCAGATACGCCGCGCCCCATGTTCGAATCGCTGCCGTAACGAACACGAGCAGCGCGCCGATCACGATCACGATTCGCGCGAACGCTTCGGCTTGGGTGCTGCCTCGCTTAATCGCTGGCGCGATCAAATGCCGCAGCGCGACGATGAAAGGTATATGGTCAAAAGCGAAAAGGAAAAACGTGACGAAATAAATCCCACTAATGATCCAAAACCGTTTTTCAAACTCGAACTTCGTCGCCCGCACGCGCGCAGTGTAGTAGTAGGCGGGTCGGCCGCGAAGTGGTTTCTGCGGCGTCGCGCCTGCGTTACAGCGGAGTACAAAAAAGGCGGGATCAGCGCGCTGACCCCGCTCGAAAAGCTCCCGCAAGGAAAATTAAACGCTTAGCATGTGATTAAGTGGCTTTCGAGCTTTTGCATTTCTAATTAAGCAGATTCGATGCGTTCAGCCTCGCAGAACTTGTTCATTCCTGAGCATCTTTTGGCCCTGCATACTTTCGGAGTTCCGGAATCTGAACATTAACCGAAAGATTTTGCTGCATGGCCACGAACTATGACCCATGCGTCGTCAATTCTCCTGTCTGAGACCGATCCGGACCTTGGTTCGTGTCTACCGCTTTTTATTTTGCAATTTCTGCTTCCTGATTTCGTGAGCCCCGTTACTCGTCACTAACTTCAGACATCTGATCGCTGCTTGCCGCGCCGTAGCCTTCGGGCGAAGGAGGGACCTCTGGTTTGACTCGCCAGTGGGAGATCTTTCCAAATAAACCGCGCGTCGCGGTTGCGATGTCCTCCGCTTTGGAAACGCCGCTGTCGATCAACGCGCGTCCGGTGCTCGCCCAAATTTTTCGTACAACCAGCGCACCGTTTTCGCGCACGATTCGGCCAAGATGCTTGACCGCAGCAGCGGTGGCGGATTTGCGGATTAGTTCGGGCGAGCTGCGCGAAGTGAGTTCACAGTAACGTCGCGCGACTTCGCCAACTCGCAGGGTGAGAAATGCGTTGGCCGCGCCATTCGAAACGCATCTGACCAGTAGAGCAGAGATCCCGCTTAGGCCGGGAATTCCACCTTTGAGCGCGGGGACGACAGAAGTCGCGAGCGGCGCGACCATTTGCCCCAGATCAAGCGATTCAAGTCCGCTGGAGATGAACGCAGTACCCGCCACGTTGAGGTAAAGCCTGATCAATTCGCGCGGCGAAGGCCGTTGCACATAAACGCGCGCGACCCGACCGACCATTTGAATTTGCGTGAACAAAAGGATCAGCGCATCGAGCCGACCGTTTTGCATCAACGCCGTGCTCAAGAATACCGTGCTCGCTATGCGACGAATAACCGCATCCGCTTCGACGGACAAAACGTCAATCGCGTTCTGGATTTCTTCCTCGTTTGCCAACGGTCTACCGCGCGTCCTCGGGTTCGCGCTGAGCCGGGCCCGAAGCGCTTCCAGATAAGCTTCGTGCTTTGGGCCGGATGTTTCTTTTGGTGGAGCGAGCGCCGCCGGAAGTTTTGCGTACGCGATTACGCAATAGAGGGCGCCCGAAGCGGCGGCGAGAACAACGGCCCAAAACACAACGCTTCCCAGGACCGGATGAATTCTGTCAGCAAGAGAAATCAAACTCGTCACGCCTGTGATCACCAGCGCGGCGATGCAGACGGTCAGAAGAAAAACGAGTCCGACGAGGATCTTCCGCAGTCCCAAGTTTTGATTTGTCGCTTCGGATTTCACGCCGCGGATTTAATCTCAGTGACTTGTTCTCATTTGTCACTTGCTTGCCACCCCGAAGCTTTGAGCATAGGCGCGTCGTTCGTCGCCTGTCACTTTGTCAGTTCCTGTCTTACTGCTTTCCGGGACTAGGTCTCCTATCTGCATGAAAAAGCGAGACCAGCGGCGCTGGTCCCTGCTTCAAAAGCTACTGCGTATTTCTTGCTGTGCATCTTTTCGGCCTCTGACTTCCTGATTAAATTCTCTCCGTGGAGACTAGCGATGCATTGATTGAGGCGGCGCGGCGGCTCAGCGCCGCCGTCGGCAAGCTAAAGTTCGCCGCGCCGGTTGCACACGTTTACAACCCGCTCGATTACGCTTGGCGTGCGCACCAACTTTACCTGCGTCGCTACGGCAACGGTCGAAAGCGCGTGATTTTTCTCGGCATGAATCCCGGCCCATTTGGTATGGCTCAAACCGGCATCCCGTTTGGACAAATCGCCGCTGTGCGCGATTGGCTCGGCGTCACGGCGAAGATCGACAAGCCGAAGTTTGAGCACGCGAAGCGACCCGTGCTCGGCTTTGATTGCCACCGGAGCGAGATCAGCGGCGAGCGTTTATGGGGATTGTTTGCCCGACGTTTTGGTACAGCCGACGAATTTTTTCGCGACCACATTGTGATGAATTATTGTCCGCTCGCGTTCGTGGAGAAGAGCGGTCGCAATCGCACGCCGGACAAGCTTCCGCCGCGCGAGCGCGAAAGATTGTTCGCGATTTGCGACAAGCATTTGCGCGAAGTTATTAAGATCCTCGAATCGGAGTGGATCATTGGCGTCGGCGAGTTCGCGGCGAAGCGCGCGCGCGAAGTCTTCGCCATTCCGCTTCCCTGTCGGACGAAGTCGCTGAGTCGACTGCGGATCGGTCAGATTTTACATCCGAGTCCTGCCAGTCCCGCTTCCAACAATAACTGGGCCGGCACGGTTACGGCTCAGCTGCAAAACATCGCCGTCTGGCACTAAGCGAAGAGGTTTCGGAGCTAGTTATGTTACGACTTTTTCTGCCGGCAGGTATCCGAATTCTGAATAGCGGCTTCTTGTCGTTAATTCCTGCTGAGTTAGCATATTACGAGCGGTCATTCTGTAAGCGACATGACTGAAAATCAAAAACCAAAACTGCGATTGGAAATCGCGCACGTGCTCTTTATCGACATCGTGGGCTATTCCAAACTGCGTACGACAGAGCAAAGCGCGCAGATTGAAACATTGCGCAAGATCGTGCGCGGGACTGAGCAGTTCCGCGCTGCCGAAGCTGAAGGAAAACTTTTACGGTTACCAACCGGCGACGGCGGCGCGCTCGCTTTTCGCAACAATCCCGAAGCGCCGGTGCTGTGCGCTGAGGAGATCGCCAAGGCGCTAAAAAATCATCCAAAGATTCGTGTTCGCATGGGCATTCACAGTGGTCCGGTCAACGAAGTTACCGATTTGAACGAGCAGGCGAACATTGCCGGCGCCGGGATCAACATCGCCCAGCGCATCATGGATTGCGGCGACGGCGGTCACATTCTCGTGTCGAAACACGCCGCCGAAGACCTCGAACAGTACGATCAATGGCAGCCGCATCTCCACGACCTTGGCGAATGCGAAGTGAAACATGGCGAACGCCTGCACGCGGTGAACCTTTACAACGACGAGATCGGTAATCCCGCTGTTCCAACAAAATTCGGCAAGGGCGCGATCGCCGGTAGGAAGTCGGCCGCCCCGGAAGATCGGCGCCGTTATCCGATCGCGGCCATGCTGATCGGTGCGCTGAGCGTCGTTGGAGCGACCGTTTTGTTTTTAACGACGCGAACCGCTTTCCGAAACGCCACCGGAACTGGCGGACCAATCTCGGAAAAAAGCATTGCCGTCCTGCCGTTCCAGAACCTGAGCGACGACAAATCGAACTCTTATTTTACCGACGGTATTCAGGACGAAATTCTGACCCGGCTCTCGAAGATCGCCGCGCTCAAGGTAATTTCGCGCACATCCACCCAGAAGTACAAAAGCGCACCGGACAACTTGCATGAAGTCGGCAAACAGCTTGGCGTAGCGCACGTTCTGGAAGGGAGCGTCCAGAAAATCGCCAACGCCGTGCACGTGAATGTGCAGTTGATTCGCGTCGCAACGGAGGAGCATCTCTGGGCCGAGAGTTACAATCGCAAGCTGGACGACGTCTTTGGCGTGGAAGGCGAAGTGGCTGGCGCCATCGCCGATCAGCTCAACGCCAAGCTCTCCGGCGATGAGCAAAAAGCCCTCGCGGAAAAGCCCACTCAAGATGCGGCAGCGTATGACGCTTACCTGCGTGCGCTCGCAATCGATGACACCGCCGGCACCGTCGAAATGACAAAACGTGTCGCTCCCCTCTATGCCGAGGCGGTCCGGCTTGATCCCCAATTCGCGTTGGCGTGGGCGCGACTTTCCATTGCGCGCAGCCACCTCTATTTCAACGGCATCGACCTGGAGGCGAACAGCGGTGACGCGGTAAAGGAGGCCGCGGATCGGGCCATTTTACTCCAACCCGAGCTCGGGGAAGCATGGCTCGCCCAAGGCGTTTATCGCTACCGCGTCTTGCGCGATTTCCAAGGCGCGCTGCACTCGTACGAAGAGGCGTTCAGGCGTCTGCCGAACAGTGCGTTCGTGCTCGAGCAGATGGCCCATCTGGAGCGACGGCTTGGGCAGCATGACGCTGCGCTAAAGCATTACCAGGCCGCCGCACAACTGGATCCGCGCAACTTCGGCATCCTCTTAACTCTTGCGGACTCTCTCGGGAGCGTGCACCGATTCGACGAGGCGCGGGCGCTCATCGATCGCGCTTTGGAAATCTCGCCCGGGAACGAGGCAGCGCTCGCAGCGAAAGCACAGAGCTTCCAGAGCCAAGGCCGGCTCAAAGAAGCCGCTGAAGTTCTGGCGAAAGCTCCCGCAAATTCGAAGGACGAGGCCATTACCGCGGAGCGAGCCTTTCAGTTCTTCGATGAGAGACGCTTTGACGAGGCGATCAATCAGATTCAGCGCAATATTCCACCGTCAGTTGCAAACGATCCCCGGGCCATGACGCTGCTCGGTTACTGCCAGAAGTTTGCCGGGAGGAACAACGAAGCTCGCGATACTTTCACGCGGGCGGTCGCCGCCATGAAACCAACGCCTGACTCGGTTGTCGTTGTCGATGCGCGAGAGCTGCCCTGTTATCTCTCCTGGGTTTATGCCGGCCTCGGCGAAAAAGAGAAGGCATTGGAGCAGGCGCGACATGCCATCGCTAACTACGCCACGGACGCTTTGGTTAAACCTTTCGCTGAAACCTCCCTTGCCATTGTCGAGGCGCAATCTGGCGATATCGATTCGGCGATCGCCGCTTTGCCTCATCTGCTCGAAGCGCCCAACGGCGAAACTCCCGGCGACCTCCGGATCAATCCGCTCTGGGACCCGCTGCGCAATGATCCGCGCTTCCAGAAACTAATTGTGGCGGAGCAGCACTGACGCGCCATGACCGCGCCAAATCATTCAGAGCTGAAGTTCGAGATCGGTCACGTCCTGTTTATCGACATCGTTCGTTACTCGACTCTGCTGATTAATCAGCAGAGTGAACAGCTTGAGACATTGAGGAAAATCGTGCGCGGTACGGAGCAGTTCCGTATCGCGGAGGCCGAAGGGAAGCTCTTGCGCTTGCCGACTGGTGATGGAGGCGCATTGGTGTTCCGCAACAGTCCGGAAGCACCGGTCCTCTGCGCTCTCGAAATCGCCAGGGCGCTGAAGAGTCATCCCGAACTGCCCGTCCGCATGGGCATTCACAGCGGCCCGGTCAATGAAATCACTGACCTTAACGAACAAGCCAACATCGCCGGCGCCGGGATCAACATTGCGCAACGAGTGATGGACTGCGGTGATGCCGGCCACATTCTACTTTCCAGGCACGTGGCTGAAGACTTTGAACATTATCCGCGCTGGCAACCGTATTTACATCCGTTAGGCGATTTCGAAGTGAAGCACAGCCAGGTCGTCTCCGTGGTAAACCTCTACAACGACGAGATCGGTAATTCCGCGTTGCCGAGCAAATTCGCAACGCCAGACAGGACTGCGCCAGCGCCGACAACGCAAGCAAAGCGCCGTCGCTATTCGACCGCGGCAATGGCGATCGGTGCTCTGATTGTCCTATTCGCAGCGGTTCTGTTCTTCACGACGCGGAACGCTCTCCGAAACACCACCGGCACTGGCGGACCTATTTTGGAAAAAAGCGTTGCCGTCCTGCCGTTCCAGAACCTGAGCGACGACAAATCGAACGCTTACTTTTCCGAAGGGATCCAGGACGAAATTCTTACGCGACTCTCCAAGATCGCAGCGCTCAAGGTCATCTCGCGCACGTCCACGCAAAGGTACAAGAGCACGCCGGACAATCTGCGCGACGTTGGCAGACAGCTTGGCGTGGCGCACGTCGTCGAAGGAAGCGTCCAGAAGATCGCCAATGCTGTGAAGGTCAACGTGCAATTGATTCGCGTCTCAAACGACGAGCATGTCTGGGCCGAAAGTTACAACCGCAAGCTGGACGACGTTTTCGCCGTCGAAGGCGAAGTCGCCGGTGCCATCGCCGATCAGCTCAACGCTAAACTATCCGGTACCGAACAAAAAGCCGTGGCGGACAAACCGACCCAAAACGGGGCGGCTTACGATGCCTACCTGCGCGGTCGATCGATCGAGCACGGCGAATACAGTTACGACGCCTTTCGCCAGGCCGCGCGCGATTACGTTGAAGCGGTCCAGCTCGATCCGAAGTTCGCGACCGCGTGGGCGCGACTTGGCATCGTCCGAAGCTTCCTTTATTTCAACGCGATTGATCCGAGCCTAAACACCCCCGACGCTGTGAAAGAAGCGGCCGACCGCGCGATGGTGCTCGCGCCCGAAGCGGGCGAATCGTGGCTCGCCAAGGGGTCGTATCAATACCGAGTCGAGCGCGACTTCAAAGGCGCGTTGGCAAGTTACCAGGAGGCGCTGAAGCGTCTGCCTAATAATTCGTTTGTTTATCAATATCTCGGCATCGTGCAACGTCGTCTCGGCCAGTGGACGGAGGCTGAGGTCAACTACAAAAAAGCGTTGGAGCTCGATCCGCGCGACGTCGCGTTGCTAACCACAATGGGGCTTGAGTTCTACGGCTATCTCCGACGCTTCGACGATGCCCACGCCGTGGTCGATCGCGCACTGCAGATCGCTCCAGACTCCGCAACCTCGCGAGCAAATAAAGTGGGCTTGTTCCAAAGTGATGGGCGACTGGAAGAGGCGGCCCGGGAGCTGGCACGTATTCCCGAGGACGTGACGGACGATTGGGCTGTCAACGTCCGACTTCAGCAAGCGATCAGCGAGCGTCACTACGACACAGCGATCAAAGTTATCGGACAGAAGCTCAATTCAGTTCCGGTCGGTCAACCGCTCGACGCGTTCGAGAAAGCTTTCTTGGTCGAACTCGGTTTTTGTCACGAGTGGATTGGTCAACCTGAGGAAGCAGGCAAGGCTTTTAACCGCGCGGTGCGAGCGATCAAACCGACTCCTGAGACAATCGTTGGTCCCGACGCCAACGGAACACCAACTATTCTTGCTCAGGCGTATGCCGGCCAGGGAGAAAAGGAGAAGGCGCTGGAGCAGGCAAAGCGCGCCGTCAAAGATTACGACGACGATGCGGTGAACAAGCCACAGGCGGAAACGGTGCTCGCGCAGATCCAGGCGCGCTTCGGCGATTACGATTCAGCAATCGCCGCGTTGCCGCACCTACTCGAAGTTCCAGCCGGCATCACGGTTGCGTATCTAAAGCTCGATCCGGTCTGGGATTCGCTTCGCAAAGATCCGCGCTTCCAAAAACTGATCGCAAGTGACAAGTGACGAGTGGTGAGTGACGAGTTTTCCCCGGGGTAGCGCACGCGCCTCGCCGAAACGCTTCATTTGTATAATCCGCGGTCGTGACTTCAGGAAGGGCGATTGACCCAATCCTCCGTCTTGATCCGCTTGGCAGTAAATCCTTTCCTGCTTCCTGATCGACAGTTCTGCCTCCGTTTTGATCGGTGTAATCCGTGGTTAGAATTTCCTGCCTCGTAAATCGTTTCCTGCTTTCGAACTCAGTCTCAGCCCTCGCTCCTTCGCTGCTATCCTGCAGGTAGTGCAAGTCCGGCTCGGACGCTTCTCTCTCAGAAATCCCTTTCGTCGATTCTTGGTTTCCTGATTGATAGTTCTTGGTCCGTTTTCATCAGCGTAATCCACGGTTAGAGTTCCTGATGGCAACAACACGACAACGCATCGCGCTTGTGACTGGCGCGAATAAGGGAATCGGTTTTGAAGTTGTGCGGCAACTACGACGCGAAGGTTTTCATGTCTTTCTCGGCGCCCGCAAGTCCGATGCCGGACTTGCCGCTGCAGAGAAGCTCCAAAAGGAAGGCGAAAAAGAAAAGGACGACGGCGCTGTCACGTTCTTGCAGATTGACGTCTCCAAGATCCAAAGTATTCGCAGCGCGGCGGAAGAATTTGGGAAACAGAATGACCGACTCGACGCGCTGGTGAATAACGCTGGCATTCTGCTCGACGACGATAAAGACGTGCTGATAATGCCGCCCGAAATCTTCGAGACCACGCTGCGCACGAACACGCTCGGCGTGCTCTTGGCGTCTCAGGCGTTCGCTCCGTTTCTGAAAAAGAGTGACGCCCCGCGGATCGTCAACGTTTCCAGTGGTGGCGGCCAATTGACCGACGGCGCTGACGGCTGGGCGCCGGCCTATTGCGTATCGAAAACCGCGTTGAATGGCGTCACCGTCCAGCTCGCCGCCGCGCTCCCGAAATTCGCTGTCAATTCGGTTTGCCCCGGCTGGGTCCGAACTGACATGGGCGGCTCCAACGCCACTCGATCCGTGGCCGAGGGAGCCTCTGGGATCGTGTGGTTAGCGGCTGAAGCGCCTCAGAAAGAGACTGGAAAGTTTTGGAGGGATAGAAAGGTAATCCCCTGGTAAGGCTTTCTGCCGCTTGTCACTTGCCACAGGTTACTTGTCACTTTCCTTTCTGTCATGAATCCAAACAAAGCACTGTGGGAAAAAGGCGACTTCACGCGCATTGCCGCGACCATGCGTGAAAGCGGTGAAACGCTCGTCCAACGAATCGGCGTGACCAACGGGATGAAGGTCCTCGATCTTGGCTGCGGCGATGGCACGACGGCGCTGCCGGAGGCCAAGCTCGGAGCCGATGTGCTCGGGGTCGATATTGCGCAAAACCTGGTGGAAGCCGGGAACAACCAGGCCGCGCAGGCTGGCCTAACGAACATTAGATTCCAGGAGGGCGACGCCACCAATCTGGCGGGCATACCTGATAAGTCGTTCGATCTCGTGGTCAGCGTTTTCGGAGCGATGTTTGCGCCTAAGCCATTTGAAGTCGCCAAGGAGATGGTGCGAGTGACGAAGCGGGACGGCCGCATCGTGATGGGCAACTGGATCCCGAACGATCCAACACTCGTCGCCCAGCTCTTGAAGATCAGCTCGGCTTACACGCCTCCGCCACCGGAAGGATTCGTTAGTCCGATGACGTGGGGGATCGAGAGCAACGTGATCGAGCGGTTCGGCGGCGCCGGCGTCCTGGCCGATAAAGTCTCGTTCATGCGCGACACGTTTATCTTCAACTATTCCGGAACACCGTCAGCGTTCGTGGACGAGTTCAAGAACTACTACGGCCCGACTATGAACGCATTCGAAGCCGCCGAAAAGAATGGCCGGGCGGCGGATTTACAGAAGGAGCTGGAGGAATTGTTCAACGCGCAAAATACGGCTCCTGAGGGTTCTGCTACATCGATCCCCGCAACTTTCCTGCGGGTAACCGTTGTGATTTGAACGCGGTCATTCCTCGGCCGGAAGTAACTGGTCACTGGTCACATGTCACTGCTTTGATTCGCGATCGGAAGGTGATTCATTGGTAGCAAGCGAGTGCCCCGACAGGTCAGATCACTTCATTCTGTCGAACGTTTTCTGGAGGATTTCAGCGTCGGAAGCGTTGCCGAGTTTCTCGCGAGTTGTTTCAATCCACTTCTTTTCCAAAGCATTCTTTGTCGGACGATCGGATTGATAGAAGACGCCGAAGACGCCGGGGAAAGGTAATTGCGCAAGTTTGTAGGCGGCGAGCTCGTCGGTGACGTCGTGGCGCAGTTCGTCCTCGGGTGTGTTGTCCCATTTCTTTTCCTGGATCAGTTCGAAGCTGCCGCCTTTGCGAGGATCGGCCGGATCGAACACGTCGGGATAAAATTCAACACATTCGCTCAAGCATTCGATCACAGAGAAACCTTGGTGATCCATCGCGCGCTCGATCATTTCCATCATGTGTTTGACCTGGGTGGCGTGGGTGCGCGCGATGAAAGTCGCCCCGCCGGCGATCAGTTTTTTCATCGGGTTGACCGGCTGATCGATCGCGCCGTTCGGATCAGTCTTGGATTTGAACCCGATCGGCGACGTCGGCGAGGTCTGCTTCTTCGTCAGGCCGTAGACGAAGTTGTCCATGATGAAATAGGTCATGTTGATGTTCTTGCGTCCGCCGTGATCGACATGGTTACCGCCGATTGAGAAACCGTCGCCGTCGCCCCCGAACAGGAACACATGGAGATCGGGCCGCGCGAGACTAATGCCGCTGGCGAGCGGCACTGCGCGACCATGAATAAAATGCGCGCCGTGGCCGTTGACGAAATAAGGAAACCGCGAAGAACAACCAATCCCGGCAAGGGTCACAATCTTTTCGTGATCGAGATTTTTTTTCTCGAGCACTTTATAGAAGGCAGCTAACACCGCGAAATCGCCGCAACCCGGACACCACGTCGGGTGGTCGGCGGTGATTGCTTTTTTGTTTAGTTTCTCGCGCGGAATCTCAGTTGTTGTTTCTGCCATAGCTAATTGTTGAGAGGTTGAGTTGTTGAGAAGTTGAGGCGGGTCATTCGCGAATCTCTTAATCGTTAAATCAATCGCCAAATGATTAGCCTACTCCTTGCGGGACCACTTCCTTTAATGTTTTCACGCTCTCGGGCGCGGTGTCGTGGTGAACAACTGCAACGCCCTCGCGCGGAATGTGTCTGGCAGCGAAGGAAATGCCTTGGAAGACGCCTTCCAAAATTTCGCGGACGCGGAAAGTGAGACCGTCCGTTTTGGTAAAGCTAGTAATCTTGGGTTCGCAATAGCGCGCCCGGAGGAGGGTGGCGAGCTGTCCGTAGCCGTAAACCCCCTGGTCGTTCATCTCGACTGTGACGACGCGTTTGAATTTCGGCCAGATTTTTTCCAGTCCGTTCGGCAAGGGATGAATGTGACGCAAATGAAGCGCGCCGACTTTTTCGTTAGTTTCTTCGCGCGCGCGTTTCGCTGCGTCGTGGATCGGACCGAATGTCGAACCCCAGCCCACGAGTAACGTGTCGCCTTCCTGATCGCCGTAAATTTCGGGAACCGGAAGTTCTTCGGCGAGCTTGCGCAATTTGTTGCGACGTTTCGCGGTCATCGCCATGTGCAATTTCGGCGATCCGGTCGGGTGTCCCATCTCGTCATGCTCGAGCCCCGACATGAGCGGATACTTTCCGTCGAGGATGCGCGCGCCGGGCGGAACGTGCTGTGTGATCTTGTCGAGCGGATAGGGCACGTGCGTTGGTCGCGGCGTGAGGTCAGGTTTCGGATCGACCATGATTTTGGCGAGATCGGGTTCGTCGAATGCTTCGATGCGCGTGGCGAGCGAGGTATCGCTCAAAATGAAAACCGGGCAGCTGTATTTGCGCGCGATCCGCGCGGCTTCGATTGGGATATAGAAACAATCTTCCACCGATTTAGGCGCAAGCACGACACGCGGACTATCGCCGTGGCTGCCGAAGATCGCCTGATGCAAATCGCTTTGCTCCACGTTGGTGGGAAGACCGGTGCTCGGTCCGCCGCGTTGAATGTTGCAAACGATCAGCGGAATCTCGGCCATCGTCGCCCAACCGATCGCTTCCGCCTTGAGCGAAATTCCGGGACCGGCGCTGCCGGTGCAAGCAAGCCAGCCCGAATACGACATCCCGATCGCGATTGAAACCGAAGCGAGCTCGTCTTCAGCCTGCACAAAAATGCCTCCGTATTTTGGCAGCTCGCGACGCAACACCTCCATAACCGTTGACCAGGGCGTAATCGGATAACCCGCGCCGAACCGCACGCCGGCGGCGATGAGTCCGTAAGCGAGCGCCTGGTTGCCGTCCATCGTGATCTGGGTGCGGCCGCCCGGCTTCTCGACTTTCTCAAACTGATAAAGATGGGTGAGGAGGTTTCCGACAGGATAAGCGTAACCGGCGTGGAAGGCCATCAGCGCGGTGTTCACTACGCTCTGGTCTTTTCCACCGAATTTTTCGGTGATGAGTTTCTCCAGCTTCGCGGAATCGAGTTGGAAAATTCTCGAAATCAGGCCGAGAACGAAAATGTTTTTGCCCTTGTCCTTGGCGGTGCCGCCAAGCGCTTCGACGGTGAGACCGGTGATCGGGATGCCGACGTAAACATAACGTTTGTCGTCGAGGTTCGGCTCGACGTTATCGGAATCGTAAAGGAGCACACCGCCTTCGCGAAGAAATCCGATGTGATCCTGATAACTGTGCTGATAAAACGCGACTAGAAAATCGGCTTCGTCGCCGGCCGAAAGAACTTCGCCGGAACCAATTCGGACCTGGAAAATCGACGGCCCACCCGAAATCGTGGCCGGAATTGTCATGTAGGTCATGACTTCCTGGGCGCTGCGTCCGGCAAGTCGCGCAAGAAACGCGCCGGCGGTTTGGATTCCGTCCTGTGAGTTGCCGGCGAGGCGAATGACTGCGTCCTGAATATTTTCCGGGCGAAGATCGGCCCGCTCCTGTTGGGGTGCCGGGCGCGTGGGGGACCCAATGCCCGCCCCGTTGGGTTTTTGCACCTTGGTAGCTTCGGGATTTGCGGAATCGCCCATGGCAATCTCTGTAGCCAAAGAATCTCACGCGACTTTCGCGTTTTTTCCAGAGCAAAGTCCGGTGACAGCTAGAAGCTCCGAGCTAGCAGCCGGAAGATTGGAGGCTTGAAGTCAGCGCACAGATAATACGGCTCGATCAGCTCAACTACGACTCAACACTCAACGGCGACCTTAGCCGCTCGGATACCAGGCGTGTTGCTGCCAGAACGCCTGGAGCGCAACGTTATTGCCGTTGAAAATATTGCGCTCGGCGCGACGAAGATTGCCGACGCTGGTTGGGAACGCGTTGCGCGGCCGCAAACCGCATTTACCGTCGCCAGTGTATTGCCAAAGGGCCCAACCGCTCCACGGCGACGTGTAACGCGGTTGAGCATGATAGTTAGCGATCCAGAGCCAGCAATTCGAAAGAATGGTGCGCTCCGATTCAGTTGCACCGCTGCCGTACAACATTTGCCGCAACCGATTTTCACTGCCGTAAATCCCTGGATATTTTCCGGTGCGCTCTTTAATTCGTTGCACAAACGCGACGGCCTGCGAGACCGTCATCGTCCCGCCCGGGTAATGGCCGTTCTTTTCAAAATCGAGCACGAGCAACACGCCGTTCCGTTTCTTTTCGGAGTCGTCCGCGACTCGCAGCGGCCAGCGCGTTGAAGTGACAACGGACAGAAAATGATCGGCCTGCTGAATAGGATTTGTGCCGTCGCCGAAATGATACGCGCCCCACAGTAAACCGGCCTGCGCCGCTTGGGATTGGCGCTCAAAATATCGCCAGTCTTGCTGTAAGCGCGGGAAGGTCGCTTCATGAATAACGCCGAGAACTCCTTCGCTTTTCATTGCGACAAAATCGGCGTGGACCAAATCGTAGTGCGACATGTTTACGACGTTGTTTCCGGCGAGGAGGCAAAGCGGGGCAAGGAGCGGAAAAGCAAAAGTCATCGGAAGCCTTCCGGATTTCATGCGGCCAGGAAGATAACGTATTTTGGCAACTCGGCAACGAGTAGGGTCAGATCCAACAATCAGCCGGCTGGAGAAGATTGCGGCTCGGTTGATTTATCGTGGGAGCCGGCTGGGCGATCCAGACCTCGGCGCTTTAGGAGCGGTTCGATGTAAGGGTCCCGTCCCGTGAAATTTCTGAACAAGGTGAGGGCATCGGCCGATCCACCGCGTGAAAGCAACGTTTCACGGAAGTGATCGCCGTTCTCGCGCTTCAAGCCGCCGTGTTCTTTCATCCACTCTACGCTGTCGGCGTCGAGCACTTCGCTCCAAAGGTACGAGTAGTAACCGGCTGAATAACCGCCGGCGAACGCGTGCGAAAAATAAAAGCTGCGATAACGCGGCGGGACCGGCGGATATTCGACGCCGGCTTTTTGCAGCGCCTGCTTCTCAAACGCGACCGCGTCTTTGGGAATGTCGGAGGGATTCAACTGGTGCCACGCTTGATCAAGAAGCGACGCAGCCAGGTATTCGGTCGTTTTGTATCCCTGATTGAATTTTTCCGCGACCTCAACCTTGTCGAGCAACGCCTGCGGGATCGGTTCTCCGGTCTGGTAGTGTTTCGCGTAATTTTTCAGCACTTCCGGCCAATCCATCCACATTTCGTTCACCTGCGACGGATACTCGACGAAATCGCGCGGTACGCTGGTTCCGCTGAAGCGCGGATATTTCACATTGGAAAACATCCCGTGCAGCGCGTGACCGAATTCGTGAAACGCAGTGCGCACCTCATCATGTGTGAGCAACGTCGGTTCGCCTGGCGGCGGTTTTGGAATGTTGAGATGGTTCGCGACGACAGGTTTGAAGTCGAACACTTCGCTTTGCTCGACATAAGAGTTCATCCAAGCGCCGCCGCGCTTTGACGGCCGCGCATAATAATCGCCGATAAAAATTGCGAGCTGCTTGCCGTCCCGATCGAAAACGTCGAACACACGCACGTCCGGCTGATAGACCGGCAGATCGTGGCGTTCCTTGAAGGTGAGTCCATAGAGTTTGCCGGCGGCAAAGAAAACGCCGTCCAGAAGAACGTGATTCAGTTCGTAGTAAGGCCGGAGCTGCGATTCATCGAAATCGTATTTCGCTTTGCGGACTTTCTCGGAATAAAAATCCCAGTCGGCATCGCCGATCTGAAATCCGCCTTTCTCCTGATCGACAATTTTTTGCTGTTCGGCAGCTTCGCGTTTGGCATTCGCCACGGCTGGGGGAGCAAGGTCGCCGAGAAGTTTGTTCACGGTCGGAACATTTTTCGCGGTCTGATCTTCAAGTTGATAGGCGGCCCAGTTGTCATAGCCGAGCAGCTTCGCCTTTTCAGCGCGAAGCTGGGCGCTTCGCAGCACGACATTGCGCGTGTCGAAGTCGCCTCCGTGACTGTCGCGCGAGAGCGACGTTTGCATGATGCGCTCACGCAATGATCGATTTTGCAAAGAACCGAGGATCGGTTGGCCGGTCGTGTTTTGCATTTGAATGACAAACTTCCCCTCTTTGTGCTCGGCCTTGGCCGCGTTTACGAGCGTTGCCATTTGGCTGTCAGACAAACCGGCCAGATCTTCCTTGCGATCGACCACCACCGATGACGCGTTCTTTTCCTTCAAAACTTTTTGTTCGAACTGCGTTTGCAGCGTCGCCAGCTCGGCGTTGATCTTCTTCAGTTTTTCCTTGTCCGGATCTGAAAGCTTCGCGCCGGCGCGCACGAAATCTTTGTAGTAACGCTCGAGCAGATACGCTGATTCGGGATCAAGCCCGAGTTTATCGCGATTGTCGTAGAGCTCCTTGATCCGCGCGAAAAGTTTGCCGTTGAGATGGATCGCGTCACGATGCGCGGCGAGCCTCGGCGCCATTTCGGTCTCGATCTTCTGCATCGCCGGGTTCGTGTTGCAGGAATTGAGGTTCGAGAAGGTGGTCTCCGCGCGATCGAGCAGGCGCCCGGTGCGTTCGAGAGCGACTACCGTGTTTTCGAAGGTCGGGTTCTCAGAATTGTTGGTGATTGGCTCGATTTCTTTGAGCTGCTCGCGCATGCCGGCTTCGATCGCGGGCACGAAGTGTTCGTCTTTGATCTTGTCAAACGGTGGATAGTGAAACGGCAGCGCGCTCTCACTCATGAGGGGGTTGTCGTTTGGATCGGCGGTGGACACAGCGGTGATTTGAAAAGCTGTTAGCAGTGCTGGAACAGTGAGCAAGTAAGCGGTTCGCATAAGGATTTGTGATTTAGCAGAAAACGGCCAACGGTGCGAGCCGCACTTGCACTTAACGCCCAATGACGAATTTTTTCATTTCCGCTTTCATTTTGCTACCGGGCCTTGCGTTTTCCGCCGAAGAAACAGCCACATTCGACGCGAAGGCTGCGGAGCGGTTTGCCAAGCTCGCGCTTGCATGCGTGCACAAGGAATATCCGAACAAAGTCGCGCACGTTTTGATCAGCGACGCCGATGTCGCGCCGCCGCGAAAACGGACGCCGGCATTTTGCGGTTGTTATGACTGGCACTCTTCGGTGCACGGGCACTGGCTGCTGGTCCGACTGCTGCGCACATTTCCAGACGCGCCGTTCGCGAAAGATGCGCGCGATGCGCTGAGCCAGAGTTTGACCGCGGAAAATCTAAAACAGGAGGCTGCCTACATTAAGAGTGAAGGCCGTTCGACTTTTGAGCGGCCGTATGGCTTGTCGTGGCTCTTGCAACTTTGCGCCGAGTTGCGTGAATGGGACGATCCGCAAGCGAAGGAATGGTCGGCCAGCCTGAAACCGCTCGAGGACGCCGCTGTTGAACGGCTCGGCAATTGGTTGCCGAAACTTTCTCATCCGGTGCGAATCGGCGAGCACGATCAAACCGCTTTCGGCCTTGGATTGATGTTCGATTACGCGTGCACGACGAAGAACGACGCGTTTGCCAAACTGATTCGCGATTCGGCGAAGAAGTTTCTTCTGGCGGACAAGAATTGCCCGCTCAATTATGAACCGTCGGGTGAAGATTTTCTGTCACCGTGTCTTGGTGAAGCCGACGTGATGCGGCGCGTCGTTCCGCAAAACGAATTCTCAAACTGGCTGAAACAATTCATGCCGCAAATTCCAGTTGGCCGAGAAGGGAGCGAGAATGCAGACTGGTTGAAGGTTGCGATTTCGCCGGACCCGAGCGATCCGAAACTCGCGCATCTCGATGGATTAAATTTGAGCCGCGCGTGGATGTTGGAAGGAATTCTTTCTGCGCTGCCAGAGAACGATCCGCGCCGGCCAGCTTTGCAGGCTGCCGCCGATGCGCATCGACGCGCCGGCCTCGCCGCGGTGAGAGGCGAACATTACGAAGGCGGCCACTGGCTTGGCAGTTTCGCGGTTTACCTGACGACACGGCGCGGAATCGGATCCGAACATTAAAAATTCTTTGTGCGCAAGGAACGTAGGATACGCGCGTCACGATTTGGCCGAGCGATTCAGTTTGTGTAACAGAAATGACACATGACAAAGTTCAGAGCTGGGCGTGCAATGCCCGGTGGGAGCGTTAATTATGAATAGACTTAATTCCAAGAAGAGTGCAGAACTGCAACAAAGACGCGACGCGCCAATGGCGACACGGACCGACTTGAAAGCGGCCGGCGTGAAAGACATCTCCGCCGCGATGAACGCGATCCTGGCGGACGTGTTCGCGCTCTATCTCAAGACCAAGAATTTCCATTGGCACATGAGCGGGCCGCACTTTCGCGATTACCATTTGCTTCTCGACCAGCACGCGGATCAGCTCTTTGCCATGACCGATCCGGTCGCGGAGCGCGTCCGAAAAATCGGCGGACTCACCTTGCGATCGATTGGGCACATCGCTCGGACTCAGCGCGTGCTCGATAACGATGCAGAATACGTCGAGCCGGCGGATATGCTCGCAGAACTTGCAGAAGACAACAAAACGTTGGCGGCGCGTCTGCGTCAGGCCCACAACGTTTGCGACAAGTACCGGGACGTCGCCACGGCGAGCCTGATCGAAGTCTGGATCGACGAAACTGAGCGCCGCACATGGTTCCTGTTCGAGGCGACGCGCCGAAGAAGTTGAGATTTTCCAATGCCCCCAAAAATGAAAGTGGCGCAGGTCGGTAAGGCTGGCGGCGATTTTGAATTAGTCGAACGCGAGATTCCACAGCCCGGTCCGGGGCAGGTTCGTGTGAAAGTTGATGCATGCGGCATTTGCCACAGCGACGTCATGGTCAAAGAAGGTCTCTGGCCAGGACTTCAATATCCGCGAGTGCCGGGTCACGAAATCGCGGGCCGCGTTGATGCAGTCGGCCACCGCGTCACTAACTGGAAAAAAGGCGAGCGCATCGGCGTTGGCTGGCATGGCGGACATGATTTCGTCTGTGACGAGTGCCGTCGCGGCGATTTCGGTATGTGCACGAATCGCAAAGTTACAGGCATTGATTTCGACGGTGGCTACGCCGAGTACATGATTGCGCCGGCGGAAGCGCTGGCCGCGATCCCTGGGGAGGTGCCGGCGGAAGAAGCTGGACCATTCATGTGTGCCGGCGTCACCGTTTTCAACGCTTTGCGCAATTCGGGTGCGCGCGCTGGTGACGTTGTTGCGGTGCAAGGTATCGGCGGCCTCGGTCATCTTGGTGTGCAGTACGCGCGGCGAATGGGGTTTGAAACGGTGGCGCTTGGTCGCGGGAAAGATAAGGAGGCGCTCGCGAAAACGCTCGGGGCGCATCATTATATTGATTCGGACGTCGCTGATCCAGTCTCCGAATTGCAGAAGCTTGGCGGCGCCCGCGTGATTCTGGCGACGGCGCCGAGCGCGAAGGCGATTTCGTCGGTCGTTGGCGGATTAGGGGTGAACGGCAATTTGTTGGTGCCAGCGGCGCCGAACGACCCGCTCACCATCAGCGCCTTGCCGTTGATCATGGGGCGTCGATCCATGTCTGGCTGGTATTCGGGCACGGCGCGCGATTCGCAGGACACTCTGGAATTCAGCGCTTTAACGGGCGTGCATCCGATGATTGAAAAATATCCGCTCGCTCGAGCAGCCGAAGCTTACGAGCGAATGCATAGCGGTAAAGTGCGGTTTCGGGTCGTGCTTACCATGAACGAAGCGAGTTAGGGGTTTCAAGAGATACGACCCACGCGCTGATGAATTTTCTGTAAGAGCCGAGAAACAAAAAGGATTCCTATGGCATACGTCACAGTCGGAAAAGAAAACGGAGCCAACATCGACATTTATTATAAAGATTGGGGGAGCGGTCAGCCCATCGTCTTCAGTCACGGCTGGCCCTTAAGCGCGGACGCATTCGAGGACCAAATGTTTTTCCTCGCGCAAAAAGGTTACCGCTGCATCGCGCACGATCGTCGCGGTCATGGACGTTCGAGCCAACCGTGGAGCGGCAACGACCTGGACACGTACGGTGACGACTTGGCCAAACTGACTGAGTCGCTGAAGTTGAAAGACGCAATTCACGTCGGCCATTCCACAGGCGGCGGCGAAGTCGCACGCTACATCGGCCGTCATGGGACCAAGCGCGTCGCCAAGGCGGTGCTGATCGGTGCGATTCCACCGGTGATGGTGAAATCCAAAAAAAATCCGGGCGGCACGCCAATTGAAGAGTTCGACAAACTTCGCGCCGCCGTCCAACTGGATCGCTCACAATTTTGGAAGGATCTCAGTCTGCCTTTCTACGGTTACAACAGACCCGGCGCAAAAATTTCCGAAGGCGTGCGCGAATCGTTCTGGTTGCAGGGAATGATGTGCGGTTTTCCCGGCGCTTATTTTTGCATCAAAGCGTTCTCCGAAACGGATCTCACTGAAGATCTCAAAAAGATCGATGTGCCAACGCTGGTCCTCCATGGTGACGACGATCAGATTGTGCCCATCGCGGATTCAGCCATGCTCTCGTCGAAAATAATTAAGAACGCCAAGTTCGTGGTTTACAAAGGCGCACCGCACG
>Ga0306925_10000558_pt1 | contig 27262 bp, 28 predicted proteins | sample flu12Cox44000176_FD_203755 | JGI IMG/M metagenome (GOLD analysis project Ga0306925, IMG submission 203755) | Lab enrichment of tropical soil microbial communities from Luquillo Experimental Forest, Puerto Rico - flux8day.12C.oxic.44.000.176 (v2)... | ecosystem: Environmental > Terrestrial >... | reverse complement strand
ATGGCAATTGCTGTTGCCCTTGTTTTCACGTTGACCGGTCATGTCTGGGCGGCCGGCTTGGCGGATGCTCCGCCCGGCGCGCTCTCCTGCTCCGGCTGCCATCCGCCGGCGCGCACGGCAGGCGCCGCAGTACCGCCGCTCGCCGGGCGCAATGCGGCGGACATCGTCGCGGCCATGGCGGCATTCAAATCAGGGCAAAGACCGGCGACGGTGATGAACCTCGTCGCCAAGGGTTTTTCGGACGATGAGGTCAAGGCGATAGCCGCCTGGTACGGCGCACAGAAGGATTGAGGAGGCCGAGCATGACCGCTAGGCGCACCAGCCGGCGTGAATTCCTCAAAGCCGCGGCTGCCGGTGCGGCGATGCTGCCGCTTCCCGCCATCGCCCAAGGCGGCAGCGCTCGCGTGGTCGTCATAGGCGGCGGCTTTGGCGGCGCAACCTGCGCTCGCTTCATCAAGCGCATCGATCCGCGCATCACGGTCACGCTGGTCGAAGCCAATACGACATTCACCGCCTGCCCGTTCAGCAACACCGTCATCGCCGGCCTTCGCGACCTCAAAGCGCAAGAATTCGGTTACGACAAGCTCCGCGCCGATCAAATCGCCCTCGCGTTCTCACCGGCGAACGCGATCGACCCGCAGGCGCGCACGGTGACGCTCGGCAATGGGACGCGACTCGACTACGACCGCCTGGTGCTGTCGCCCGGCATCGATATCCGCTGGGACGCCTTGCCCGGCTATACCGAAGCCGCGGTCGAACGCATGCCGCACGCCTGGAAGGCCGGCGAGCAGACGCTGCTGCTGCGCCGTCAACTCGAGGCTATGGAAGACGGTGGCACGGTCGTGATCTCGGCGCCCGCCAATCCCTTCCGCTGCCCGCCCGGCCCGTACGAGCGAGCAAGTCTGATCGCCTACTATCTCAAGACCAAGAAGCCGAAATCGAAGCTGATCATCCTCGACGCCAAGGACGCCTTCTCCAAGCAGCGCCTGTTCCAGGCCGCATGGAAGGCGCTCTATCCAAATCTCGAATGGATATCGTTGTCGAACGGCGGCAAGGTCACCTCCGTCGATGTCGGAGCGATGACGCTCGTCACCGATTTCGCCCGACACAAGGCCGACGTTGCCAACGTCATTCCACCGCAGAAGGCGGCGCGCATCGCCGAGACTGCCGGCGTCGCCGACCGCACCGGCTGGTGCCCGATCGATCCGGCCACGTTCGAATCCAAACTGCAGCCCAACATCCACGTCGTCGCCGACGCCTCGATTGCGGGCGCCATGCCAAAATCAGCATTCTCGGCCAATGCCCAAGCGAAAGTCTGTGCGGCCGCGGTGGCGAGGCTCGTGCGCGGCGAAAAGCCGGAGGAAGCGAGGCTCATCAACACCTGCTACAGCCTAATCGCGCCCGACTACGGCATCTTGGTCGCCGGCGTCTACCGGCCGGCGGACGGGCAGATCAAGGAGATTGAAGGCTCGGGCGGCGTGAGCCCGCTCGATGCGCCGAGTTCTACCCGCGCGCTCGAAGCCACTTTCGCGAATGCCTGGTTCAAGACGATCACGACCGAAGTCTTCGGCTGAGCGTTGCCGCGCGCTGGTGGCCGTGATCGCGGCCGCCGCGGCGCTTGCAAACTGTATCGATGACGCGCGCAGCGAGGAGCAACTGCGCCCCTATACGGTGGTGGGCGACGCCATCCCAGAGTCGCTGACCGGGACCAAGGGGGACGCGGAACGCGGGCGCAGCATCGTCGTTAATCGACAGGTGGGCCTCTGCCTCCTCTGCCACAGCGGGCCCTTTCCGGAGGAGAAGTTCCAGGGCACACTTGCGCCGGATCTCAAAGGAACCGGCGCGCGCTGGTCGGAGGGCCAATTGCGGCTGCGGATCGTGGATGCGAGCCGTCTCAACCCGAACACGATCATGCCGCCTTACTACCGGATCGACGGGCTCAAGCGCGTCGCGCCGGCCTATGAAGGCAAACCGGTGCTCACGGCGGAGCAGATCGAGGATGTGGTCGCGTATCTCGCGACGCTGCGCGAGGAGCGAGCGCCATGAATAATGACGACCGCGTGGTGCAAAGAACGCGGCGCCGCTTCTTGGTCGAGACGGCGGCGCTCGCCGGCGCCGCCGGGATGGGCCTCGCCCTCGACGCCGCCCCCGCGCCTGCCACGCCAGCGTCAATGCACACCGCGATCAGAAAAGTCGTCGGCGAGGCGCCGCTCAACAAAGGCAAGCTCAAAATCGACGTGCCGGCGCTGATCGAGAACGGCAACGCGGTTCCGCTCACCGTGTCCTGCGAAAGCCCGATGACGGAAAGCGACCACGTCAAGGCGATTCACGTGTTCACCGAGAAGAACCCGCAGCCGAACGTCATTGGCGCTCAACTCGGCCCGCGCGCAGGACGGGCGAGCGTGTCGACCCGTATCCGCCTCGCCGATACGCAGAAGATCGTCGCCCTGGCGCAGATGAGCGACGGTTCGTTCTGGTCTGATGAGGTCGAAGTGGTGGTCACGCTTGCCGCTTGCCTCGAAGGAACCTGATCATGGCACGCGCCCTCATCAATGCGCCGGCCAAGGCCAAACGCGGCGAGGTGATCGAGATCAAGACGCTGATCTCGCACGTCATGGAAACCGGCTTCCGCCCCGACAACGCGGGCAAGCCGATTCCACGCGACATCATCACCGATTTCATCTGCAAATATAACGGCGAGGAAATCTTCCGCGCCGAGCTGTTCCCGGCGATCGCGGCCAATCCGTTTCTCACCTTTTTCACCGTTGCCACCGAAAGCGGGACGCTGAACTTCGAGTGGACCGGCGACAACGGCTTCAGCGCGACCGAATCCGTCAATATCACCGTCGAATGATCGCGGCGGCGGCTCTTTTCTTGATCGCGTTGGCGAGCGCCGGCACCGCCGGCTCCGCCGAAATTCCGCTCGCTGAGCGAAAGTCGGACTACGAGTTCATGGGGCGCGAGACGCGCGCCATGCAGGACGACGACACCGCCAATCCCGCCACGCTGTGGGTCCTCGATGGCGAGACCCTCTGGCAGCGCAAGGATGGTTCCGCCGGCAAATCATGCGGGGACTGCCATGGCGACGCCCGTACCAGCATGAAAGGCGTGGCGACGCGCTATCCGGCGTTCGATGCGGCGCGCGGACGGCCGGTCAATCTCGAGGAGCGCATCAACATCTGCCGCGCGGAAAAGCAGCAAGCAACACCACTACCCTTCGAGAGCAAGGAGCTGCTCGCGCTTGCGGCTTATGTGGGGCGGCAATCGCGCGGCATGCCGATCGAAATCACCGAGGACGCGCGCATCAAGCCTTTTCTGCAAGCCGGCCGCGATATGTTCACCGAGCGGCAAGGACAGCTCAATCTCTCCTGCGCCCAGTGCCACGACGACAATTGGGGGCAAAAACTTGCCGGCGCTCCGATCCCACAGGGCCACCCGACCGGATATCCGCTGTATCGTCTCGAATGGCAGACACTCGGATCGCTGCAGCGGCGGCTGCGCAACTGCCTGTTCGGCATACGCGCCGTCTCTTATCCCTATGGCGCGCCCGAATTGGTCAATCTCGAACTCTATCTGATGTGGCGCGCACGCGGCATGCCGCTCGAAACGCCGGCGGTGCGGCCGTAGATCATTCCATCTGAAAGCTGGTCGATTTCACGATCGGGCTCCAGTGCCGCAATTGCTCGGCGATGAGCGCCGCAAAATCCTGCGGCGATCCGCCGGTGGGCTCGAAGCCGACCTTGACCATGGTGGCGCGCAGCTCCGCCGACTTGAGGCATTCGTTGACCTCGCTGTTGATCGAGGCCACGACGTCGACCGGCGTCGCGGCCGGCCCGAGGAATCCGTAATAGGTCACGGTGGTGAGACCAGGGAGCCCGCTCTCGATCATGGTCGGCACGTCCGGCAAGTCGCGGTCGCGCTTGGGACCGGTCACGACGAGCGCCTTGATCCGTCCTTCGCGGATCAGCGGAACGAGCGTCGCACCCGCCCCGAAGTTCATCTGGATGCGCCCGCCCAGCATGTCGGTTATGGCCTGGGCGCCGCCGCGATAGGGAATGCTGGCGATATCGGTGCCCGTCGCCTGCTTGAAGGCTTCGCTGACGAGATGCGGCAAGGTCCCCTGCCCGAACCCGACGTTCAATTGGCCGGGATTGGCCTTCGCATAGGCGATGAAGTCCTGCAGCGAATTGGCCGGGACGCTCGCCGGCACCACCAGCACCAGCGAGGTGCTGGCGACCGTCACGATCGGCGTGAAATCCTTGAGCGGATCGTAGGTGAAGCCCTTGCTCACGAGGTGGGCGATCACATGCGTGGGCGTATTGGTGAAGAGGAGCGTAGTACCGTCCGCCTCCGCGGCCATCACCGCCTTGAGCCCGAGCGCCGTACCTCCGCCCGCACGATTCTCGATCACGACCGGCTGGCCTAGCCGCGCCGACAGCGGGGTCGCAATCAGCCGCGCGATCACATCGTTCGGAGAGCTCGCCGTATAGGGCAGCACCGCCTTGATGGGTCGCGCCGGAAACGGTTGCGCAAGACTAAGTTTGCCAGGGCCGACGCCCAGGCCGGCCGCCGCCGTCCCGATGAGAAAGCTCCGCCGCGCGATCATCAAGCGTTGCGCGTCCGGTTCAGTGCGGCGTGGAGACGCCGACCTGATGGTGGCCCTCCTTGCGATATTCCGGCAGCGGCGGCAGGCCCCAGATGGTCGACTCGGTGCGTTTCCACGTCTTCGGCCGCTGCGGCTTGTCGCGGTGCCAGGGCCGCGGATCGAAATAGCCGAGCTCCTCATCCTTCATCTGGTCGAGTTCGATATAGAGCTCGACCGTGTGGTCGCGACGTTGTGGCCGGGGCCGTGCCGCACCGGGCCCCAGAGCAGCTTGATCTTCTTGGTGGCGAACATCTCGCAGGCGTTCTGCATGTGCGAGATGTCCTTGAGCTCGAACGCAATGTGATGCAGCTCCGCGGTCGAGCCCTTGATGAAATTGACGGTGTGGTGATCGGGATTGCAGCGCAGGAATACGAACCAGTCCTCGATCCAGTCGGAGACCCGGAAACCCAATACCTTCGCGTAGAAGTCCGCCACGACCTTCACGTCGGGAACCGCGAAGGCGACATGGCCGAGCTTGAGCGGTCCTATGCCGTTCACCTGATGATGCGAGCCGAGATAGCTCCACTCCTTGAACAGGTCGATCGACGTCCCTTTGTTGTCCTTGAAAGTCAGCACCGGTCCCATGCCGGGCACGGAATCGTTGCGCAGCTCGCTCTTGACGCCATCGGCCGCCAGCGCCTTCGCAAGCTCTCCAAACTCCGAGTCGGGCGCGACCTCGAACGACAGCCTGGTGCACGCGTTTCGATCGGACTGGTCGACCTGGATCACGAGCAGGCCGGTCTTGGTCGCCAGGAAGGCGCGGTTCTTCTCGCGCTCGGCCAGGACCAGGCCGGCAACGTCCGTCCAATAGGCGATTTGCTTCTCGATGTCGGTCGTCTCGAAGGTGGCGTGACCGACGCGTCGTGGCTTGATCATGACTGGACTCCCGTAGCGCAGCTCGAATGGGCAGCGGCAGGGGACCGATCGCTGCCGCTTTCGGCGGCACCATATAGCCGCTCGCCAGCGGGCGCTACCTTGTCAAGCCAGCAAGATTTGGCGAAAGCTGTGCGGCGCAATGGAGAGCACTAACGGGAGGCAACGAACATGGACGGCTACAAGCTCGCGACCTACCAGACATCCGACGGTCCGCGCGCCGGGCTGGTGATCGACGACAAGGTATTCGATGCCGCCAAGCTCACGGGCAAGGCCGCTTATGCGACCGTGCTCGGCATCCTCGAGGATTGGAAAACGGCGAAAGGCGTCTTGCGGAAGGCGGCCGCTGCGGCGGGAAAAAGCCGGACGAAAGGCTTGCCGCTGGCTCGTACCAAGCTGTTGGCGCCCGTGCGTTGGCCGTCCGCGATCTACTGCGCCGGCGCCAATTATGCCGATCACGCCGCCGAGATGTCCCGCCGCATGAACCGGCCGCCGGAACCGGATCCGCACACCCAAGGGCTCAAGGCCTGGCACTTCATCAAGGCGGCGCGGGCGATTACCGATCCCGGCGCCACCGTGAAAATTTCCGCACTGTCGAAGGAGATGGACTGGGAGGTCGAGCTCGCGGCGGTCATCGGCCGCTCGGCCAAGGACGTCTCGCAGGAGAAGGCGCTCGATTACGTGGCCGGCTACACCGCGGCCAACGATCTGTCCGCGCGCGACCGCGGGCGCCGTGCGAGCGTCAGCGACACCTCTCCGTTCAAGTCGGACTGGACCAAGCACAAGACGTTCGACGGCTCTTGTCCTTTGGGCCCGTGGATCGTGCCGGCAAGCGACATCGGCGACCCGCAAAATCTCGGGCTCAAGCTGTGGGTGAACGACGTTCTCAAGCAGGACTCGAACAGCAAGAACATGATCTTCAACCTAGCCGAGCAGATCGCGCAGCTGTCGAGCGGCATGACGCTGCACCCCGGCGACGTGATTCTCACCGGCACGCCGGCCGGCGTCGGCGCGGCGCGCGGGGAATTCCTCAAAGCCGGTGACGTGGTCAAAATCTGGATCGAGAAAATCGGGACGCTGACCAATAAGATGGCGTGATTATGCGGTTTTAACCCGCCTCGTAAGGCATGTCGTTGCGGATGGCGGACCACCGCTTCCGGCTGGTTACACCTCAACATTTGTATTATACAAATGAGAATGGACGGCATTGTCGCGGCGCAGCATCGTCGCGCATCCGCCAAAGAGCAACGTTCCGTCCAAGGAAACGAGTCCAGGGAGGCGTGGCAGCATGGCCGAGCAGTACGTCGGAAAGGTCGGCGAGTTCAAGGACGGCGACCGCCGGATCATCTTCGCCGGAGACAACGAAATCGGCGTATTCCGCCACGAGGGCCAGTTCTACGCCTACAGCAATTTCTGCCTGCACCAAGGCGGCCCCGCCTGTGAAGGGCTCACCATCGCCAAGGTGGAGGAGCGGCTATTGCCCGACAAGACCTCGCAAGGACTCTACTTCTCCGAAAGCGAAATGCATTTCGTGTGCCCGTGGCACGGCTACGAATACGACATGAAGACCGGCGAATGCGTGTCGGACCGCAAGCTCAAGCTGCGCAAATACAAGGTGGTCGAGAAAGGGGATGAGGTTTATGTCCTCACCTAGGGCGGCCAAGGTCGCGCGCGGCGCGGCCATGCGGACACCCGCTGCAAAGCCCGCGAAATCCGTGCAGCGAGAGGCGGTGGCAAAAGCCGCGAGCCGAGCCGGCAACGGCAGCTCGGTGCAGGCGAAGCAGCTTGCGGCCGAGCTCGAGCGCGGACTGGCGAACGGCCGGCGCGATATGCTGAGCACCGAAGCCCTGCAGGCGCTGATGGCCGCCGTGTGCAAGACCTACGCGGCGCAAATCGAAGCGGGCGAGCAGGTGCTCCCGCTGCCGCAGCGTGGCGGCGCCACCGCCACCGACGTGATGGTCACGGCGAGCGGCCTGCTCAAGGCCGCAAACCTCGCGGTCTTCGAGCTCGGCATGTGGCAAAGCTGGACCGGGCGTTGATTTCGACGCGGGCTTGCCCGCAAGGAATTCGCAACTCGATTTTGGAAACGTTAGGAGACAACCATGGACCTCCTCGCTGAACGCGGCCGGCGCGTATCTGTCGATGAGTTGAACACCACGCGACTTCTCGCCCACGCCCGCAAACAGGCGGCGCAGCGCAACCTCGACGACCTGGTCATCGTCGACGTCGACGCCCACCACTACGAGAACGAGCATTACAGCGACATTCTCTCCTACATGGAGAACGATGTTTTCCGGCAATGGACCATGGGCGGCCGCGGCATGACCGATCGGGGCGCCGTCGTGCCGACCAATGCCGGCTTCATCCAAGACATGGGCGGGCGGGTGACGCGCTATCCCCTGCGCCGCTCCGAGAAGACGGAACAGAACGGCAGGCATCGCGACGTGCAGCTCGGCGAGCGCTGGATGGATGCGATGAGCGTGGATTACTCCTGCTTGTTCCCGACCGGCATGCTCAACATCGGCATGCATCCGCAGAAGGAGATGGAGTCCGATCTCTGCTGGGCCTACAACCGCTGGGTCACCGAGAAAGTGCTGCCGGAATCAGGCGGCCGCATGTACTCCATGCTGTGCCTGCCATTTTCCGATCCGGCTGCATGCGTGCGCCAGGTCGAGACCTTCGGCGGCCGCAAGCACGTGACCGGCTTCATGGTCACCACGGTGCGCCACCTGCAGGTGAACGACAACGCCTATATGCGGCTCTACCGCATGCTGGAGGAGCGCGGGCTCGCGCTTGCCTTCCATTCCGGGCCGAATTGGAACGAGCCCGTCTTCCGCGCCTGCAACCGGTTCCTGTCCGTGCATGCGCTCGGCTTCACCTTCTACAACATCCTGCATTGCACCAACTGGGTGATTAACGGGATGGGCGAGCGCTTCCCCAAGCTGCCGGTGATCTGGATCGAGTCGGGGCTCGCTTGGGTACCGTTCCTCATGCAGCGGCTCGACCACGAATACATGATGCGTCCGTCGGAAGCCCCCCTCTTGAAGAAGAAACCCTCCGACTACATGCGTGACATGTACTACTCCTCGCAGCCCATCGAGATTCAGGATCGGCAGGCGATGGAATGCACCTTCCGCATGATCAACGCCGAGACGCAGCTCCTCTACTCGTCGGATTATCCGCACTGGGATTTCGATCTGCCCGCGACGATCTACGACCTGCCATTCCTGTCGGAGAAGGCTAAGCACAACATCCTCGGCGGCACCGCGGCGCGGCTGTTCAAATTGCCGCCGCGCAACGAGAAGCAGCGCGAGAACCTCAAGCGGTTCGGCAATCTCGCCGCCGCGGCCTAGAACCGCCGGTGCAGATGCCACTCGCCTCCCGGATCACTCCGGGAGGCGAGTTTGTTTTTGCCGTAGGGTGGTGTTGCGAGCCCCTGCGCGGCGATGACCGCGCGTTAGGCCGCCGCTGCGACGCCCTGCGCGCGGCGCTGGATCCGCAGCTCGATCGAGGGGCCACGACAGACTCCATACAAACGAGCTACGCCGCATATGTGGATGCTACCATTTCCCACGCACGTGGGTGGAGCCGCAATTCATTATTGCGTTGCTAATTTGTTCGGATCGGAAAAGGATGCAGCGCCCTGATTTGCTGCGCGCCAATCCGCTATGCTGTCACCCTGGCTAGGGGGCACCGCAGCCAGAGGGAAGATCGTGAGCCCCATAGGATTGTCGCTGATGGCGTTCGCAGCCATCGTGGGTGGAGTATTGCTTCGGCGCGCACTGCCAGGCCACCATCTCGCCGACGACGCAAAGGATGTTGTGCGGCTCGGCACTGGCCTCATCGCAACCATTGCTGCACTTGTGCTCAGCCTGCTCATCTCTTCGGCCAAGACCTCGTTTGATGGCCAGAACGGGCAGGTCCAGCACATGACCGCCGATATCATTCTGCTCGACCACCTCCTGGCGCAGTACGGGCCCGAGACGCGCGACGCGCGCGATCTGCTGCGGCGCGCTATTGGACCGCTCGTCGATCGGATTTGGCGGAAGAACGGCTCAGAGCCCGCGAAGGAAGCGCCTTTTGCGGTAACGGCGGCTGCGGAGGATGCGATGGCCAGGATCGAAGCGCTTGCACCGCAAACCGATACGCAACGCTCGCTCAAAGCGCGAATGGTCCGGGTCGTCACCGACGTGACTCAGACCCGCCTGTTGCTGTTCGAACAGTCCGGCAAGTCGATCCCCGTACCGTTCCTGGCGGTGATGGTGTTCTGGCTGGCGATCATCTTCATGAGTTTCAGTCTTTTTTCTCGCCTCAACCCGACCGTGATTGTTGCCCTGTTCGTCTTTGCCTTATCGGCATCCGCGGCGATCTTCCTGATCCTGGAAATGAGCCAACCGTTTACCGGGCTGATGCAGATTTCCAGCGTCCCGCTGCGCAACGCGCTCGCTCCCCTGGCACCATAGCCATATTCAGCCGAATGTCCGAGTTTGGCGCTTGTCGGACCTCGCGAGATGTCCGACTTGAGCCCGCAAAGTGGGTCAAAGCGGACATTGACCAGGTCGCTGCCACCAATCGTACGCCGGTTTCTAAGCGCCCCCGGAGCAGCGACAACGCTAATTCAGCAACGTGTTTGGATCGCGCTCGATGTCAATCGCATGCTCGATGGCCTGATAGCGATGGAACTCGGCACGCGCGGCCTGCATCTCAGCGCGAACTCCATCGATCGCGTCATCGAAGTTCCGGGCCATCTGCTCACGTTTAGCTCGCATCTCGGCATTGAGCCTGGTGATCTCGTCGTCAAAGCGCCTTGCCATCTCGTCAAGCTCACGGCGCATCTGCGCCTTGGCACGGCGAAAACCCATCCAGTAGGCGCGTTGCAGGGGGCGCAATCGGGGCATGTCAGTCACCTCAGTTGCCTAAGCAACTTAACCGCGCTGGCGTTATGCTGATCGGCCAACGCAGCTAACCCGCCAGCAGCGTAGACCGCAACCGCGCGAGCCTCGGTTCAACTAAATGTCTCTTGGCTGTCTCTTGGCCGATTTCCAAGAGACATGCCGGTGCCAGAAGCGCCCCACGTTACGGCTGTTCCGCGTGGCGCTGGATGCGCACTTCTATCGATCGCAGAGCGCTAACCATGATAACGAGCGGGACGATCTGGATCACGCCCAGCGCCGCGACCGCGCCGTAGCTGCCGCCCTCCTCCCACATCGTGAGACTGATGGTTCCCAGCACATGGGTGCCGGGGCCGACGAGAAAGATCGAGGCGCCAAGCTCACGCACCGCCAGCACGAACACGTAAATCCAGCTTGCCATCAGCACCGGCGCCAGAAGCGGAAACAGGATGCGCAAAAAGATCTGCGTGAGGCCGGCGCCCGAGACCGCCGCCACCTCCTCGAGCTCGCGATGAATTTGCGTAATTCCGCTCGATGCAAACCGCATGCCGTAGGGAAGATACAACGTCACGTAGGCAACCAGCAGGATCCATATCGTATTGTAGATCGGAATCGGCAGCATCAGATAGGCGATGAGGAGTCCCGCGCCGACGATCACGCCCGGAATCGCGATTGGCGCAAATGCGAGCGCATCGAGGATGAAACCGTAGCGCGGCAGTGCGCGTTGCGCGATCCAGGCCATCACCAAGGTGAGGCCGGCGACGATGGTCGCAGCCATTGCCGCCAGCAGCACGCTGGTCTTCACCGCGCCGAGAAAGATCGGATAGCTTAGGATGAACTCGTAGTTCTCGAGCGTCGCCCGAGCGCCGGCGGAGACGAACGGCTGTGCCAGATTGCGGAAGAACGACTGCCAGACCAACGTAACCAGCGGCAGTCCGAGCGCGAGAACGAACATCGCGCCGATGGCGAGCGCGACCGGCCAGCGGGCGCGCCCGAGCTTGATGCGTGCGGGGCGATATCCTTTGCCGGTGACGGTGGCGAAGGATTCGGCATATCGCGTCGCGCGACGATAGAAGAAGACGGCGAGCACACAGATCGCTAGCAGGGTGAGACCAAGCGCGCTCGCGACGCCGAAAGCGGGCGGCGCCGCGATGATGGCGCCCTGGATGTCGGTGGTAAAAACGTCGATGCGCGCCGGCCGGCCGATGAGCCGCGGCACCTCGTAGGAGGCCATGCCCATCACGAACAGCAGCAGCAGCGAGGAAAGTATCGCCGGCCGCAGCAACGGCAGCGTGACCCGGGCGAAGACCTGCGGGTAAGTTCCGCCGGCCATGAGCGCGGCCTCTTCCATGCGCAGGTCGAGGGCGCGCAACGCCGGCCCCAGCATCAGATAGGCGAGCGGAAAATAGTGGCTCGAGAGCGCCCATGTCATTCCCGCCATCGAATAGATGTTGACGGGCGCGTCGCTCAGCCCGAACGCCGCTTTGAGCACCGCGTTGCCCCAGCCGATGTTCGGACTGAAGACAAAAATCCAGGCCATGGCCATGAGCAATCCGGGCACGGCAAACGACAGCAGCGACAGCGTGTGGAACAGGCTGCGGCCCGGCGCGTCCGTGCGCTCGACCACCCAGGCGATGAACGCCCCCATGACGAACGTCATCAGCGCCGTCCCCACCGCGAACACCACGGAATTCCAAAGCAATCCCAGAATGTGCCAGCTCGAATAAGCTTCGACGAAATTGTCCAGCGAGAAGGCGCCCGGGCCGAACCCCGTGTCTTCGGTGAAGGCATTGTAGAGGAGCGCCGAAAGCGGAACGAAAACGAGCCAAACCACCACGGCGATGCAGACGGCAAGCATGACCGCCGCAGACGTCGCGCGATCGCCCAATCTGCCGATGACGGACATTCCCGGCAGCGCATCCAATCGGCCGTTGGCGATGCTCAAGCTAAAGCCTCGTCGTCGTCGTCCGGCATGGCGCAACGATGGATGCGCTTCTGGGCGCGCGTGACGCCCGAACGCCTTCCGCTCACCGCCCCTTGAACACCTGATCGAATTGGCGCTGCCATTTGCGCTCCTCGTCCGGGCTCATCAGCACGGTGATGACCTTTTTCTGCGTCAGCATCTCCACCACACCCGGCGGGTTCGACTGCACGTCCTTGCGCGTGGGCAGCCGTCCGAACTTGGCGAGAAACTCCTGGCATTGTTGGCTGAGCATGAAATTGGCGGCAAGCCGCGCCGCGCTGGGATGCGGCGCCTTCGCATTCACGCCGACCTGCCCGAAGAAGAGCGTGACTGGATCGAGCGCCCAGACGTCGATCGCGCCGCCGGCAAGCTTCACGTTCATCGATAGGTTTACGTAGTTGTTCAGCGACACCCAGTATTCCCCGGCACCGGTTGCCCGCGCCATGGCCAGGTGGCCATCGGTGACGACGGGACGCAGCGTTGCCGCAAGCCGTTTGACGAGCTCGGTGCCCTCGCGCTCGCCGTAAAACTGCATCATGGCCTTGAGCCATTCGTTGTCCGTACCGTCGATCGCAACCTTGCCGGCCCATTCCTTGCGCTGAGCAAACTCTTCGTAGCTGCGCGGCAGCTCGGAGGCTTTGACCCTTTCGGTGTTGTAGGCGGGGGAATTGTAATTGGCGTAGACCCCGTACCAGCGCTTGTTGGGGTCGCGCGCTTGCGGAGAAATGTTGTTCGCCTCGGGTGGCTCGTATTCCGCCAGCATTTGCGGCGGCATCTTGTTGATGGTGCCGGTCTGAACGATGTCGTAGGACCGTTGACCGGCACGAAACTCGATTGCCATGCGCGACATCAGCACCGCGTCGGATGCGCGCACGTATTCGACCTTGATGCCGGTCGCCGCGGTGAACAGTTTGAACAGCGGCAGTCCTTCCTGCTCGTTGGTGGACGAGTAGACGATGAGCGAATCCTCCGCTCGGGCCGCCGGGAGCAGGGTTGGATCGAGCCAGGGGGGTGAAGGCGCGCCCTGCGCGTTCACCGGTGTTCCAAGACAGAGAACAAGCGACACGGCGACGCTCAGCAAGCGGATGCAGACGCGGATGCCTGTTTGAAAGCCGCTCACCTCACCCTCCCGTTGGCGCGATCCGAGCCGGCCCACGTACGCTTGTGCAGAGCGCAAGGGCGCCGCGACGCCGCCGGCATCGCGCGCAATTCGCTTCGTCTTTTCCGTGGCTTGGATTGCACGCCAAACCAGCATATCTCATGGCCGAGAATTGACAAAAGAGCTTCGGTGCCCGATGACGCTGACGCTGCCGCAGGAGAGAGATTGGTGAATACAGCGACGGCCGCGCCGGCCGAGGCACCGCCGGCAAAGACCGCCGACGGCCTGATCGAGGTGCGCGTGACCGCGATCCATTATGCGGCGCGCGATGCAAACCTTTACGAATTGGCGCCGCTCGACGGAAAGCCGTTACCACCGTACGAGCCCGGCGCGCATATCGATCTGCATTTGCCGAACGGGCTCATTCGCCAGTACTCGCTGATCAGGCCTGAGCCCGATCCCTCGTGCTACGCCATCACTGTCAAGCGCGATCCCGCGAGCCGCGGCGGATCGCGGTGCGTGCACGACGAGCTGCGCGTCGGCAGGACGCTGAAGATCAGCCCGCCGCGCAACAATTTCCCCTTGGTCGAGAATGCCAGCCACGTCGTGCTTCTGGCCGGCGGCATCGGCATTACGCCGATCTGGTGCATGGTGCAGCGCCTGCACAAACTTGGCCGCTCCTGGAAGCTCTACTATGCCTGCCGCTCGCGCGCCGAGATGGCCTTTGCGCAAGCGCTCGAAGCCATGGGCCACGCGCAGTTCCATTTCGACGACGAGAACAATGACAAGGTGCTCGACATCAAGTCGATCGTCGCCGAGGCGCCGCGCGACGCGCATCTCTATTGCTGCGGACCGACCCCGATGCTGCAGGCATTCGAGGCCGCGACCGCGGATTGGCCGCGCGCGCAGATCCATGTCGAATATTTCGTTCCCAAGCAGGAGGCGGACAAGAAGGGCGGCTTCGTGGTCGAGCTGGCGCGTTCGGGGCAAGAATTCGTCATTCCCGAGGGCCAGAGCATCCTGCAGGTGCTGCTCGATGCGGGCATCGATGTCGACTATTCCTGCGAGCTCGGCATCTGCGGAGCTTGCGAGCAGCGGGTGATTTCCGGCATCCCCGAGCACCGGGACGCCGTTCTCACCGAGGAGGAGCAGGCCTCGAACACCAAGGTCATGATCTGCTGCGCGGGCTGCAAGAGCGAGCGGTTGGTGCTCGATCTGTGAGCGTCTCTATCGCTCGTCCCCGCGAGGGCATCGCGGGGACTCAGAAACGGCGACCCCAGTTCTTGGCCCTGGATTCCCGCTTTCGCGGGAATGAGCGGACTCTGCTGGGCAGAGCCTTCCGCTCTACTGATTAAGCAGGGGAATGTTCTTGTAGTCCGCCGGCTTCGGGACCGTCTCCAGATAGGCGTGGATGTCGGCGAGATCGTCGTTGGGGAGGACCGCCTCCGAATACGGCGGCATAGTGCGATTGGTGGTGCGCACGAAGGCCGTGAACGTCTCCATTGGAAGAGGATCCGGCGCCAGCTTGGCGCCAGCGACGCCGCCCTGGCCTTGCATGCCGTGGCATTGCCAGCAGCCATGCTGAATGAAGGCCGCTTTTCCCTTTTCAGCCGAGGCGGCAAACGCGCCGCTGCAGCTCAAGAGCAGGCCGGCGGCGAGCACCACCGGCCTAAACGCACGAACCACACGCATCGAGCGGCCTCCCCTAGCGCGGCTGCGTCCACACATTGACCAGCGCGGGCTGGCCGGATTTCACCACCGCGACCGCTTCCTTGATCGCAGGTCCGAGCTCCGCCGGATCCTTGATCGGTCCCTTCGCCCACCAGCCCATGGACTCCGCGAGCTTGTGATATTCGATGTCGGGATTTTCGATGCTGGTGCCGATCGGGCCCATGTCGTTGCCAAGGCTCGCCACGCGATTGCGGAAGTTGGAAAGGCGCTGCACGTGCATCACCTCCTGGTGATAGCCGCGGTTGTTGTGCATCACCGCGAGCATCGGGATCTTGTGACGCGCTGCGGTCCACAAGACACCTGGCGCGTACATGAGATCGCCGTCGGACTGGATGTTGACGGAGAAGCGGCCGAGATCGCGATTGGCGAGCGCGGCGCCCACCGAGGCCGGCGCGCCGTAGCCCACGCCGTAGCCGCCGGATCTGCCAAGCCAACGGTAGTGCTTCTCCATCGGCCACAGTCGGTTCGGCCAGTTGCTGACATTTCCTGAGGAGGAGACGAGCGACCAGTCGAGATCCTTGATCTGCGCCCAGAGCTCCATCGTCAGGCGAGCGGTGCTGATCGGGCTCGCATCCCAGGCGAGCGCCGCCGCCTGCTTGGCGCGCTCGCGCGACTCGGCAAACGCTTTCTTGGCGGCCTCGCCGCGCTTTTCAATCGCCGCCCTGCGATCATTGGGGATCGCCGCCTTCACCGCTTCGATCAGCGCGGGAAGCGTCGCTTCGGCGTCCGCCGCCATCGCCACGTCGACCGCCTGGAAGCGCTGGAAGTCCTGGTAGTTCGCCTTGGTCAGCAACTCGGAGGCGTTGATGCTGATGAGCTTCGTCTCGAGTTTTACCTTGCTCGTGTTGATGCCGACGCCGTGCTCGCCGTTGTCGATGTAAGCGTTCACCGTCGCCCAGAAGTCGGTGAGCTCGAGCCCGAGGATCACATCGGCATTGTTCACCGCGGTCGGCGGACGCCGCAGATAATGAGTGTTCGGGAAGTTCATCCGGCCGCCCTGGTCGATCACTTGCGCCTGCAGCAACTCGGCAAGCTCGACTAGCGACCTCAGGCCGTTCTCGCTGCGGGCGGCACGATCGGCGACGATCACCGGATTTTGCGCATTGGCAAGAAGCCGTGCCGCCTCTTTCACCGCGCCGGCGTCGCCCTGCGGCGGCGAAGTCGGGACGTAGCGCGGGATGTAGAGCTTTTCGCCATTGTTGCGAATGGGCTCTTGTTGCAAGCCGGCATCGAGCGAAATCGCAACCGGTCCGTAGGGCGGCGTCATCGCGATCTTGTAAGCGCGCACGAAGGACTGCGCGAAATGCTGCAGCGACACCGGCGTGTCGTCCCATTTGGTGAAGTCGCGCACCAGGGCGTTGATGTCTTGCGCGGAGTGGATCGTCGGCACGCCCGGAGGCCGATGCGCGGCATCAAGATCGTTGCCGCCGACGATCACCACCGGCACGCGATCACACCAGGCGTTGTAGACGGCCATCGAGGCGTGCTGCAGGCCGACCGTGCCGTGGCACAGCGTCATCAACGGCTTGCCGGTGACCTTGAAGTAGCCGTGCGCCATCCCAACCGCGGATTCTTCGTGCGCGCAGGTGAGAAATTCCGGCGTCTTGTTGCCGCCGTAGTTGATCAGCGACTCGTGGATGCCGCGGAAGCTGGAGGCCGGATTGGCCGGCAGATATTTGATGTCGAGGGTCTTGATGACATCGACCATGAAATCGGAGCCGGGAACGCCGCCGATGCGCGCTCCCGACAATTCCTTCGGCGTGCCGGTCTCGGCCGCCGCGACATGCATCGTGGGAGGCAGCGCAGAGGGCAGTCGCGGCGCAGCAGCCGTAGTGTCGCTGGTCGCCGCCCGCGCCGCCGTCGTGGCGCTCGCGGCACCTGCCACTGCCACTCCCGCCAGGAACTTGCGCCGGCTCACGTCGGGACGCGAATGTTTTCGTCTCATCAAGTTCCTCCCTTGCATGCGCGGCGCTTCGTGGCCGACGCGGCTCAATCGAGCTTATTGGTTGATATTATCGGCACGCCATCGCCCCGGAAAGTCTTTCTGCCCGGTTGCATGGTAACGTCCATACACGCGGAGGCGTTCCCATGCCGCGAAAGCCTGTGCTGCATCGCATACTGGGCATCACGGTCCTGCTGCTTGCGGCCGACGCCGCCGCCGAGCCGGTCGAGCCGTTCTTTGCGCGCCGGACTGTCACGATCATCATCGGCTACACCGCCGGCGGCAGCTACGATCTCTACGGGCGCTTGGTCGCGCGCCACCTCGGCAAGCATGTTCCCGGACAACCCACGGTCATCGCGCAGAACATGCCGGGCGCGGGCAGCCTCAAGGCGGCCAATTATCTCTACGAGCTTGCGCCGAAGGATGGAACGGCGCTCGGCGTCATCGTCGAGTCGGCCGCGCTCGAACAGGCGCTGGAGAATCCCGCCGTTCAGTACGACGCCTCGAAATTCACCTACGTCGGCCGCATCGCCACCAGCAACAACGTCTTCATGCAGTGGCATACGGCGAAGGTGCAGTCGCTCGAGGACGCCAAACGCATGGAGACCTCGCTTGCCGGCACCGGCCCGGGCTCGATCGCCGAGACCGTGCCGCAGCTGTTGAACGCGGTGGTCGGCACCAAGTTCAAGCTGATCAGCGGCTATCCCGCTTCCAGCGAGGCGATGCTGGCGATGGAGCGCGGAGAGGTCGACGGCGCGTCCTCCTCGTGGGCCGCGGTGAAGGTCGGAAAGCAGGCTTGGCTGCGCGAGAACAAGATCAGAATCATCCTGCAGACGGCGCCGGAGCGCATCGCCGAACTGCCGCACGCGCCCAGCTTGGGCGAGATCGGCGATACTCCGGAGGACAAGCAGCTCTTCGCCCTTTACGCGAGCGGCAGCGCGATCGGGCGCTCGCTGCTTGCTCCTCACGGAGTTCCTGCCGAGCGGACGCAAGCCTTGCGCGAAGCCTTTCAGGCCATGATGCAAGACCAGGACTTCATCGCCGACATCCAAAGGCTGAACGTGGAGCTGGAGCCGCTGTCGGGCGAGCAGCTGGACCGGCTCGTCCGTCGCACGCTCACTATTCCGGCAGCGGTACGCCAACGCGCCAAGCTCGCATTCGGACGATAGGGCAATATCCGGGCTGCCCGCTCCGTTCGTCCCCGCGAAAGCGGGGACCCAGTCGCTCTTGGACTTCCCGTTGGAGTTTACCCCCGCGCAAGCGGCGGGAATGAACGGAGTTGCATGCAACGCCGCCGACTCACCTCACGCGTCATAGTCGGGCTCGAGCGGCGGCTTGTTGCGGATGAGATCGGCGGCCTTCTCCGCGATCATCAGCACGCAGGCATTGATGTGCGCCGAGACGAGATCGGGCATGACCGATGCATCGACCACGCGCAGGTGCTCGACCCCGTGCACCCGCAGCTGCGGGTCGGTGACCGTATCGGGTCCTGTTCCCATGGCGCAGGTGCCGCAGGGATGATGCGCGGTGATCGTGGTGTTGCGGATCCAGGCGTCGATTTCGGCGTCGGTCTTCACAGTCTCGCCGGGCGAGGTTTCCGGCCCGCGATAAGGCGCCATCGCCTTCTGAGAGGCGACGTCGCGGGCGCGCTTGACGCCCTCGCGCAGGCGCGGGAGGTCGTCCGGCGCGGAAAAGAATTTGTAGATGATGCGCGGCGGCTCGCCCGGGTCCCTCGAGCGCAGCAAGATTTCCCCGCGGCTGTCCGGATGCAGCAGCGTAGGGCGGATGCCGTAGCCGTCGACATAGGGCGGGCGAACGAGCGGGAACCACAGATGCGTCGCCGCCGGCGCGCCGCGGAACATGAACTCGATGTCGGGCACGGCAAGCTCGGGCCGCGTCTTGATGAAGGCGTGCAAGCCGCCCGGCACCACCGTGCCGGGACCGGTGCCGAAGAAGTAGGCCTGCAGCATGGCCACCGCCATGCGGTCGAAGCGCATCTGTTTGAGGAAGCTGCTTTCGTCCAGGCGGCGAAAAAAGACGATCACCGCGAGGTGATCCTGCAGGTTCTTGCCCACGGGCAAATCGATCACCGGATCGATGCCCATCTCGCGAAGATGATCGGCGGGGCCGATTCCTGAGAGCATGAGCAGCGGCGGGCTGTTGAAGGCGCCGCCGCAGAGAATGACTTCCCGCGCGGCCTCGACCTGCACCACGCGGCCGCCTTTGCGGTACTCGACGCCGGCCGCGCGGGTACCACGCATGAGCACGCGCGTCGCATGCGCACGCGTCGCCACGTCGAGATTTGCCCGCTTCTTCGCCGGCTTGAGGTACGCGCTTGCCGCCGAGGAGCGATAGCCGTCACGGATGGTGTATTGGCCGCGGCCAAAGCCTTCCTGCTGCTTGCCGTTGTAATCGTCGGTCACGGGAATGCCGGCCGCCAAGGCGGCTTGCATCCAGGCGTCGTAGAGCGGATCGGCGGTTTTTGCGTACTCGGTGCCGACCGGCCCCGCTGCGCCGCGCCAAGGATTCTCGCCGCCTTCCCATCGCTCGCAGCGCTTGAAGTAGGGCAGCAGGTCGGCATAGGACCAGCCGCGCGCACCCTTCTGCGCCCAGCGATCGTAGTCGCCGCGATGGCCGCGCGTATAAGCCATCACGTTGATCGAGGACGAACCGCCCAAGACTTTGCCGCGCATCGCTTCGATCTTGCGGCCGTTGAGGCTCGGCTCGGGCTCGGTTTCGTAGCCCCAGTTGAACATGTCGTATTCGTGCATCTTGCCCATGCCGAGCGGGATGTGGATGAGCGGATTGAGGTCGCGCCCGCCGGCCTCGAGCAAGAGCACGCGCGCGGCAGCATCCTCGCTCAGCCGATTGGCCAACACGCAGCCGGCCGAGCCGCCGCCGACGATGACGTAGTCGTAGCCTTTGCTCACGCGCATTCCTGCTGCTCTTTCTGGCAGCACAGTCGATGGGCACCAGAACCGCTCACATGTCGAGCGTGCTGGGGACGAACAATTCCTCGAGCTTGACCCGCCGCGCGCTCAGCCCCTGCTCGTGCACATATTGAGCGATGGTCTCGAGCACGGCGCGGGAGGCCTTGAAGCCGTAAGCCAGCGGATCGTTGCCCGCGAGCGTGCGCTTGAGGCTCTCGTCGAGCAACCCGGTCTCGAAATACCAGTGCAGGTAGGATTGGCCGTAGCGCGCGATCTCGTCTTTCGCCGCAACGAATGCGGAATAGAGATTGAGCGCGATCCAGGGATGGCGCTCGAGCAGCGAGCGGCGGACCACGACCGTGTGGTTGATGGGAAACAGCCCGGTCTTGGCGTAGAAGCGCCGGCCTTCGGCGGCAGGATCGGGGAAAAGATGACGCGTGACTCCGGAGACATCGGCCGTGCTGCGGTCGATCAGATTCGGATGCACCAGATAGAGCAGCGCGCCGTCGAGCTCGCCGCGCAGGAGCATGTCGCCGATATTCGTGCTGGGCGGAATGTGGTGCAGGCGCACGCCCGGCGGCGGGCTAAAGCCGGTTGCGCCGCCGTGGCTCCTCTCCGGATTGCGCTCCATGAACCATTCGATGTCGCGCGGATGCACGTCGAACTCGTGCTGCAGCACGCCGCGCGACCAGATCGCCCAGGTCTGCTGATATTCCGGCACGCCGATGGGCTTGCCGCGCAGATCCGCCGGCGCGGCGATTTTCGCATCCCTGCGCACGATGACGCTGGTATGGAAGAACATGCGCATGGTGAAGACCGGGATCGCCACCCAGCGGGTATCGCCGCGCGACGTCGCGATAATGAGCGAGGACATCGACATTTCCGACACGTCGAATTCGGCGAAGCGCAGCTGCCGCCAGAACATCTCGGACGGATGCACGACGGTGATGCGAGGCTTGATGCCTTGCGGCACGACGCGGCCTTCGATCAGCGGCCGCGTGCGCTCATTGTCCGACAACGCGATGCTTAGCTCGAGGGGAGTAGTCATTTTACACAAACCCGTGCGCGCAATTTGATGGCTGACCCGCCCTCATCCTGAGGAGCGCGCGCAAGAACGGGCGCGCTCACAAGGCGAGGCATCGGCACGCGTCTCGAAGGATGAGGGCGTTCTCAATTGGCCGGCGGGACGCTGACATAGACGCGGTTGTCGCGCACCTGAACAACGACCGGCCGCAGTCGATATTTCGGATCGCCGCAATGGCGGCCGGTCTCGATGTCGAATTCCCAGCCGTGCCACGGGCAGACGATGTTGTGCTTCTTGGAGAAACGCAGCCCGCGGCTGGTCTGGTCCGCCGCAAGCTCTTCCTCGACGCGCGGGATCACCTTGCCCTGACAGACCGGACCGCCGTCATGGGGGCAAGAATTCTCGTAGGCGACGAGGCGGTCGCCCTGCCGAAAAATTCCGACCTCGAACGTGTCCACCCGCAGCACGCGGTAGCCCCCTTCCGTGAACTCGCTGAGCTCGCCCACCATGATCTCGTTCATGGCCTCACCCATCTCCCTTTCGTGCGGTCATTCACGCTCGCCGCGGCGGTACCACATTTGCAGGTCGAAGAAGTTCAGATCGGCCGCGCGCATGATCGCGCAGATCGCCGTCACCGCCTCGGTTGCGTTCACCGGCCGCTCGCCAAACGGAGGAAGCTCCCGCGCGCGGTCTTCCGATTTGGCGGCGTAGAGCCGCACCGCGGCGGAAAGCACGCGCTGTAGATTTTCGTCCGAGACTGCCTCCGGCCGGCCGTTCTTGAGCGCGTCGTCGACCGATGCGCAGAACGCCGCGCCGCCATCGGTAGCCTCGCCCGTGACCGCGGATGAACTCATGCCGACCTCGCGCAGGCCAATAGTGTCGTGCTCACTCGGCCGGAACGGCGACCGGCTGCGGGCCCGCTTTTGCGCCCGACTTCGCCGCCGGCACGTCGAGATCGAACAGCCGTGCGGCATTGAGGCCGAGAATGTTGCGCTTGGCCTGTTCCTTGAGGAACGGCAGCTTGGTGATGGAACTCGGCGCGTCGAAATCCCAATGCGGCCAGTCCGACGCGTAGAGCAGCTGGGTGTCAGCGTTGATCGCCTCGAAGGTCGCTTGCGTGAGCTTCATGTTGCTGCGCTCGAGCGGCTGGCTGGTGAAGTACATCTCCTGGATGTACTCGCTCGGCTTGCGCTTGAGCAGCGGGCACTCCGAGGTGCGCATCATGTATTCGGAGTCGAGGCGCTGCATGACGAAGGGCACCCAGGCGATGCCGCTCTCGATCCAGATCACCTTGAGCTTGGGAAAGCGCTCGGGCAGCCCGTTGAGCACCCAATTGGTCATGTGGATCATGTTGAAGTGCACGAACGACAGCGAGTGCATGCCGATGAAGCGGTTGAGCTGCTGGAACGATGGATCGGCCCAGCTAAAGCCGGCGTGGAAGCCGAGCGGCTTGCCCGCCTCCTGCAACGCCGCGTAGAGCCGCATGTAGGAATTGTGCCAGACCGGCTTGTGACGCGTCGACGTGACGGAGAAGCCGACGACGCCCGGCGCGTCGGCGAAGCGCTCGACCGTGTCCACGCAGGCCTCGGGATCATTGAACGGTAGGTAGAGCAGCGCTTTCTGGCGCTTGTCCTGGGGCAGGATTTCCTCGATCAGCCAGCGGTTATACGCGTTGCCGAGCGCCACCTCGGCATCGACCTGCGGGTGCATCCCGAGCGACAGCATCGGGGTCGGAAACACCACCATGTAATCGATGCCCAGCGCATCCATGGCGCGTTGCGTCAGTTGCACCTGGCGATGCAACCCGGGCGGCGTCGGCTCGGCCAATTTCTGCTGGTGCATGATGCGGCCGGCCACGTCTTGGTAGAGCGGGCCGTTGGCGTTCAACAGGCCGGGCGCCGGACCGCGGTCGCGGAACGCCTCGGCGATGTAGCGCAGAACCTCGTTATCGATGCGGTCGGTGACTTCCGACCAGAACGCGGTCTCGTTGACGTGGGCGTCGACGTCGACGACGAGCCAATCCTTGAGCTTCTCCTTCGTCGGCGCGGCTTTGGCGAGGTAATCGCGGGTATCGGTACGCGTGGAAATCTTCTCGAGCTCGGTGATCCGAGGCGCGGTTTCGCGGATATTCATGTTTCCACCCTGCGTTGATGAATCCGGCATTAATCCGATTCATCGGTTCCGGCGTGTGGTGGGCAGTTTATGGGCCTAACCGCGGCGGCGCAACGCCGTTCCGCGGTTCTTGCTGCAAGCACGGTTGACGGCTGTTGCGCTGCGGCTTGACAGCCGCAACCGACGATTGGGTGTAGCGTGGGGACGATCGGCGTGCTTTAAGCCCATCCCCTGCGCCCTCCGCGGGAAATCCAGGAGTAACCCCATGCCTGCGAGTTGGTGTCCCCTACCGGCGGGCGAGCGCGCCGCGACAGCAGCGATCGCGGCTTTGATGCTCGCAATCGCGCCGACGCTGACGCCCGCGGAGCCGGCGCCCGAGAGCCCGCCCGCCGCATGGCGGGTCGAATGCGCGGGCGACGGCAAGACGCTCGACTGCCGCGCCGTGCAGCAGATCTTCCACCGCGAGACGCGCCAATTGTTGGTGTCGGTGGCGGTGCGGCCGGCGCCGGACGGCAAGAGCGGCGCCATGATCATGACGCTTCCCCTCGGCCTCAATCTCACCGAGCCGGTATCGGTCAAGGTCGATAACGGCACCCCCGAACGGCAGCCGATCCAGACCTGCACCAATGTCGGATGTTTCGTCGCCCTGACGCTTCCGGAGAAGTTCGTCGCCGCCATGCGAAGCGGGCACGACTTGAAGATCACGGTGCAGGACGCCAACAAAAAGCCGGTCGACATGAGCCTGCCGCTGCTCGGCTTCGGCCTCGCCTTCGACAAGGCGAAATGAGGCACGCCAAGATAGGAGCTATCGAATGCGCCGGTCCCTTCTCTTCGCCCTCCCGCTTGTTCTTGCCGCCGCGACCGCAGCAAACGCGCAATCGCAGGGAAGATTGAGCGTATCGGTCGCCGGCGTGCGCAACGACAACGGCGCGGTGCGCTGCGGGCTTTATTCCTCCGCCAACGGCTTCCGCGAGCCGGGCAAGGAAATGCGCGGCGCGGTCGCGCCGATCAAGAATGGGCAGGCGACTTGCGTGTTCAGCGGCGTTCCGTCGGGGACTTACGCGGTCGCCGTTTTCCATGCCGAGCACAACGAGACGCAGATGGAGACGGGTCTATTCGGCAAGCCCAAGCAGGGCTACGGCTTCTCGAACAACCCCTCCTCGACCTTCGGTCCGCCGAGTTTCGAAAGCGCCGCGTTCACCTACGGCGGCGGCAGTGTCCACGTTCCGGTTCGGTTGAGCTACTGACGCGCGTGGCGTGACTGAGGGGCGCATGCGGAGGCGCGGCTCGTCGCCGCACCGTTTCCTCATTCCCACTTCACGATGTCAAACAGCCCACCCGCCTTCGCTGAAGCTTCGGCGGACAACTCACCACGTCCGCCATAGCCTTGGCGACGGCAGAAACGTCCTCGTTCCCGCGTCGGCAAAATCGAGAAGAGTCGGACAGAGTTGCTGACCGAAGGAAACCGGTACGCTGAGTTTCAAGACGCCGCGCGGCTTTGCCGTTTCCTGCGCGGATCGTTCCAACAGATCGTACTCCTCGACCAGCACGCGTGCGCGGGCTTGTAGCGCGCGGCCCTCATCAGTGAGCGAGAAGTCGCGGGTTGTGCGGTTGAACAGTCGGATGTTGAGGCGGTCCTCCAGGCGCGCGATCAGCTTCGAAACTTGCGCCGGCGAGATGACAAATGCTCCGTTTCCAATACATTGATAATCAGCGACCTTTGCCGTACTCTATTTCCAATCTAGAAATCGTTAGACCGCCCTCTAACCAATGGATCGCATTGAGGAACTGCTCGTTTTCGTGACCGTCGCCGACATGCGGGGATTCGCCCAGGCCGGCCGGCGGCTGAGCCTTGAACTCAAAGACGGCAAGATCAAACGCTTCGACTGCTACCCAGAGGGGTCGGTCATTTTTGCTCAGCTCGGGGTCTTGAACAACCTCGACGCCGCTTTTGAGTCGCTGGACAGCGCCCAGCTCGGCCGGTTCAAAGCCATGATCGCCAAGCGAGGAGGCGCGATCCGCAGGGCAGCGTCGCTCTTGCAAACGGTGAGCGCGACGCGCGTCTCTTTGCTGCTTCGCGTCTCTTTGCTGCTTCAAGCGGCTCTCTTGGCCGCCGTCATTTTGGTCGTGCCGTGTGCAATGGCACAGCCCGCGCCATCTGCTCCTCCTGCGGTCGGGGTGATCACGGTGGAACGTCGGCCGATGACCGACAGCTACGAATTCAACGGCCGTATTGAGGCGATCAATAGCGTCAACATCGTAGCGCGTGTCACCGCCTTCTTGGAGCAGCAGCTTTTCACGGAAGGCGCCGACGTCAAGAAGGGCGATCTGCTTTACACGCTCGAGCGCCCGCCGTTTCAGGCGGCCGTGGACCTCCAGAAGGCGGCGGTCGCGCAGGCCGATGCCCAGCTCGAGAACGCCAAAATTAACCTCTGGCGCGCGCAGCAGCTCGTGCGGTCAACTGCCGGGACTCAGAAGGCGGTTGACGACGCGCAAGCAGCGCAGCGGCCCAATTACAAGCGGCACAAGCCCAGCTTGAGACCGCACGGATCAATCTCGAATATATAGAGATTCACTCTCCGATTGACGGCAGGATCGGCCGCACCTTGGTGACCATCGGCAACGTGGTCACCCCGACATCCGGTACCCTGACCACGGTGGTCAGCCAGGATCCGATGTACGTAACCTTTCCGGTGCCGACGCGCCGCGCCATCGAGTTGCGCGAAGAGTATTCCGAGAAGGGCGGATTCGATGCGTTGAAGATCCGAGTTCGCCTGCCGGACGGGAGAATCTATGGCGAGACCGCGAAGCTCGACTTCGTCAACAACGCGATCGCACAGGACACCGACACGTTGCTTGTCCGTGGGGTCATTCCGAATCCCATCCTCGGCTCAGAGACAGCAGGAGGTGTTAAACTTCGCGAGCTCACGGCCGACGAGTTCGTCACCATCTTCCTTGAATCCGTCGAGCCTCGGCAGGTCATCGCCGTGCCGCGAGCCGCGATCCTTGCCGATCAGCAGGGCAGCTACGTGTATGTGGTAGATGATCACAACATCGCCCGGCAGCGCCGGGTGCGCCTCGGCCAGTTGACACCGGATACGGCTGGCATTGTCGACGGCCTCAAAGAGGGAGAGAAGGTCGTCATCGAGGGAATCCAGCGGGCGCGACCCAACACGCCGGTGACACCCGCACCTGCAGCATCCATCGTCGGCCGTAACTGACACTGATGATCTCCTCAGTCTTCATCGACCGGCCACGGCTTGCGATGGCCAACCAGCCGTGACGATCGGAATCTTTCTGTCGCCCGGTGCCAACGCCATCACGACTGCCGCGGCTGTGAATGCATCGCTTGACAAGGTGCGCGCTCGCTTTCCGGATGGACTGAAGGCGCGAGTGGTCTACGATACGACGGTTTTCGTCAACGACACCGTGCATGAGGTGCTCAAAACCCTGTTCGAGGCGTTTGTCCTCGTCGCGATCGTGGTGTTCCTGTTCCTTGGACGGCTGCGCGCCACCATCGTTCCGGTCATTGCGGTTCCGGTAAGTCTCGTCGGCGCTTTCATGGCGCTGGTGGCACTCGGCTATTCGGCTAATACCGTCTCGCTTCTGGCGATGGTGCTCGCGATCGGCATCGTGGTCGACGATGCCATCGTCGTGGTCGAGAACGTCGAGCGCGTGATGGAAGAAGAGCCGACTCTCTCTCCAGCGGACGCCGCCAAGAAGGCCATGACGGAAGTCACCGCGCCGATCATTGCCATCACGCTGGTGCTGCTTTCGGTCTTCATTCCGGTCGCGTTCATCGCCGGCATCTCTGGGGTGCTGTTCCGGCAATTTGCGGTGACGATCATCGCGGCGATGCTGATCTCAGCATTCAACGCGCTGACGCTGTCGCCCGCCTTGTGCGCGCTGTTCCTGCGGCATTCCGGCCCTCGCCGAGGCCTAATGGGTCTGATCGGTCGTGGAATCGACGGCGTGCGCGACGGTTATGCCCTGGTCGTCCGCAAGCTCTTGCGGTTCTCGGTGTTCGCGGTCGTGCTCGTCGTTGCATTCG
>Ga0306925_10000557_pt1 | contig 27270 bp, 23 predicted proteins | sample flu12Cox44000176_FD_203755 | JGI IMG/M metagenome (GOLD analysis project Ga0306925, IMG submission 203755) | Lab enrichment of tropical soil microbial communities from Luquillo Experimental Forest, Puerto Rico - flux8day.12C.oxic.44.000.176 (v2)... | ecosystem: Environmental > Terrestrial >... | reverse complement strand
GAGAGTCCGTTGCGTTTTGTCGCGCCTCGATAGACGACTTTTCTTCTCCTGTGGACATCGCAATGCAACATGCTTGAAGCGTCGCGACTCGGTTCCTGGCATACAAAATCTCGTTATCCAGTAGGCATGACCAGAAGGTGGGCTCTTTTGTCCGCCGCACCGTCTGAGGTAGATAGTTTGTCGAGATTTTTGGTGAGGCCATCAAGACAAGAAGTCCGAGAAGGGACCGCAACGGAGGATGTCGCATGGAAAAAGACGAACGCAAACAACGCTGGTCGCTCAAAGGTTGTGTGTGCGGCTGCGAAGAAATGGTGTCGCTTACAGGTGCAGCGCTCAACCGGCGCCAGTTCGTGGCAGGATTGGCGGGCACCGCCGTGGCCGCGGCTGGTCTAAGTCGGCCGACAGCAATTTTCGCGCAGGGTGCCGCGACAAAGCCCCATCGAATCGACGTCCACCACCATTTGTCGCCGCCGAGCTATGTCACAGCCTCGGTTGCAGCAAATTTCGGCGATGGTCCAATGCGAAAATGGACTCCCGAAAGCTCGCTCGCCGACATGGACAAGGCCGGCATCGCGGTGGCGATGCTCTCGGTGACCACGCCGGGCGTCAACTTCACTTCCGGAGAGACGGCGCGCAAGCTCGCGCGCGAATGCAACGAATACGCCGCAAAGCTGATCGCCGACTATCCCGGCCGCTTCGGCGGCTTTGCGATGCTTCCGCTCACCGACGTCGATGGCAGTCTGAAGGAGATCACCTACGCGCTCGACACCCTCAAGCTCGACGGCATTGGCCTGTTGACCAGCTATCACGACAAATGGCTTGGCGATCCCGCCTTCCTGCCCGTCATGGAAGAACTCAACGCCCGTAAGGTCATCGTCTACACCCATCCGACCGCGGCCGATTGCTGCGTCAACCTGGTCCGCACCCAGCCGCCGGTGATGATCGAATTCGGCACCGACACCACCCGCACCATTGCCGACATCATCTTCTCCGGCAATGCGCAGAAATTCCGCGACATCCGCTGGATCTTCTCGCATGCCGGCGGCTCCATGCCGTTCCTGATCGAGCGCCTCGTCCGCCACCCGGCCCTCGATGCCAAGGCCAAGCCGACGGTGCCGGACGGCACGCTCGCCGAGCTCACGCGCTTCTGGTACGACACGGCGCAGACCTCGAACAAGGCGGCGATGTCGGCGCTGGCGGCGATCGTCCCGACGTCGCAGATCCTGTTCGGCACCGATTTCCCGTATCGGACGGGTGTCGACCACGTGATCGGCCTGCGCAATGCCGGCGTTTTCACCGAGGCTCAGATCACGGATATCGAGCGCGGCAACGCCCTGAAACTATTGCCGCGCTTTGGTGCCTGAACACCTTTAGTACGGTTTAGTACGGTTTAGTACGGGCCGCGATCCTCGTGGCCCGTATTGGGCCGGAAACGACTGCCGCGCCCTCCTTCCCCAAAAAGAGCCGCCGACAATTTTTTGCGAACCTTTGCGATACCGCAAAGCACGCGGAAGGGACCTGATTTGTTCTAGGGCGACGCGCGGAAAAAATGCGCAAGATCAGGGGAGGAACAGATGAGCTTTCTGATCGCGCTGGCATCACTCGCCTTTCTCATGTTCGTGGCCTATCGCGGCTTCAGCGTGATCCTCTTTGCGCCCATCGCGGCCCTCGGCGCGGTGTTGCTGACCGACCCCGGCGCCGTACCCGCGGCCTTCACCAGCCTCTTCATGGACAAGATGGTGGGCTTCGCGAAGTCGTATTTCCCGGTCTTCCTTCTGGGCGCGGTGTTCGGCAAGGTGATCGAACTGTCCGGATTCTCGAAGTCGATCGTGGCCGCCGTGATCAACGTCGTCGGCGCCGAGCGCGCGATGCTCGCAATCGTGCTGGTTTGCGCCGTTCTCACCTATGGCGGCGTATCGCTGTTCGTCGTCGTGTTCGCCGCCTATCCTTTCGCCGCCGAAATGTTCCGCGCCGGCAACATCCCCAAGCGCCTGATCCCGGGCACGATCGCACTCGGCGCCTTCACCTTCACGATGGACTCGCTTCCTTTCAGCCCGCAAATCCAGAACATCATTCCGACCACCTATTTCAACACCACCAACGGCGCAGCGCCGATTCTCGGCGTGATCGGATCGATCTTCATCTTCGTGATTGGCATGATGTATCTCGAATGGCGCCGCCGCACCGCGCGGGCGGCCGGCGAAGGCTATGGCGAGGGGCACAGCAACGAACCGGAAGCCGTCGATACCAAGGAACTTGCACCCGCCTTCATCGCCTTCCTGCCGCTGATCGTCGTGTTCGTGGTCAACCTGGTTCTCGGAGGCTTTCCCGGCCTGTTCCACGGCCTGATCGATCGCTTCTACGGAGAGACCTACGATCTGACGCTTTCCATGGCCAAGCCGATCACCACCAAGGTCGCCAGCATCAAGGCGATCTGGGCGGTCATGGGGGGACTGATCGCGGGCATCGTCACCGTCTTCATCTTTGCCTTTCCGAAGCTCAAATCAACCTTTGCCGAGGGCAGCAAGGCGGCGGTCGCCGGCGCGCTGCTTGCGTCCATGAACACGGCCGCCGAATATGGCTTTGGCGGCGTGATCGCAGCACTGCCCGGCTTCACCGTCATCAAGAACGCGCTCTCGGCCATTCCCAACCCGCTGATCAACGAAGCGATCACCGTGACGGTACTTGCCGGCATCACCGGTTCGGCATCCGGAGGCATGTCGATCGCGCTCGCAGCCATGGCCGACGATTTCATCGCCGCGGCCCAGGCCGCCAACATTCCGCTCGAGGTGCTGCACCGCGTGGCATCGATGGCGAGCGGCGGCATGGACACGCTGCCGCATAACGGCGCCGTCATCACCCTGCTCGCGGTGACCGGCCTGACCCACCGGCAGTCTTACAAGGATATTTTCGCCATCACGGTGTTGAAGACGAGCGCGGTGTTCTTCGTGATCGCCGTCTATTACCTCACCGGGCTTGTCTAGACGCGTTTCATCAGGGAGACGTCCATGAACCAACACCCCGCGCTGCCCTATCTGCGGCTATCGGAAAAGGGCAAGGTGGTCACCGCGGCGGAAGCCGTGCGCCTCATTCGCGATGGCGACACGGTGGCGACCGGCGGCTTTGTCGGCATCGGATTTGCTGAGGAGATCGCGATCGCGCTCGAAGCCTATTATCTCGAGCGCGAGGGAGATGCTCCCCATCCGCAAGGCAAGGCGCGCAACCTCACGCTGGTCTATGCAGCCGGCCAGGGCGACGGCAAGCATCGCGGCCTCAATCATCTGGCCCATGAAGGCCTCGTCAAGCGCGTGGTCGGCGGCCATTGGGGTCTTGCGCCGAAACTGCAGAAAATGGCCATCGAAAATCAGATCGAGGCCTACAACCTTCCGCAGGGCGTGATCACGCATCTGTTTCGCGATATCGCAGCCCAACGCCCCGCCCACATCACCCGCGTCGGCATCGGCACCTTCGTCGATCCGCGCCACGGCGGCGGCAAGCTGAATTCCCGCACCAAGGAAGATCTGGTCGAGCTGATCAAGCTCGGCGGGCAGGAGTGCCTGCTGTACAAGACCTTTCCGATCAATATCGGCATCATCCGCGCCACCACCGGCGATGCCGACGGCAACCTGACCATGGAGAAGGAAGCGCTGACGCTGGAAGCTCTTGCGATCGCGATGGCTGCGCATAATTCGGGCGGGCTCGTCATTGCACAGGTCGAACGCGTGGCCGAAAGCGACTCGCTCAACCCGCGCCAGGTCAAGGTCCCCGGCGTTCTGGTCGACGCCGTGGTGGTGTCGAAACCAGAAAATCACTGGCAGACGTTCGGCACGCAATATAATCCCGCCTTCGCCAGCGAGATCCGGGTACGCGCCGGCTCGCTGCCGCCGCTTCCGATGAGCGAGCGCAAGATCATCGCACGCCGCGCCGCGTTCGAGCTGAAAGCCAACAGCGTCGTCAATCTCGGCATCGGCATGCCCGAGGGCATCGCCGCTATCGCCAATGAGGAAAAGATCATCGACCTGATCACGCTCACCGCAGAGCCTGGCGTGATCGGCGGCATTCCCGCCAGCGGCATCGATTTTGGCGCCGCGATCAACACCCAGGCCGTGATCGACCAACCCTACCAGTTCGACTTTTACGATGGCGGCGGCCTCGATGCCGCGTTCCTCGGGCTCGCCCAGGTCGACCACGCCGGCAATCTCAACGTCAGCAAATTCGGACCCAAGCTTGCCGGAGCCGGTGGCTTCATCAACATCAGCCAGAACGCCAAGGAAGTGGTGTTCGTCGGAACGTTCGGCGCAGGCAAGCTGCGGATCGCGGTCGCCGACGGCAAGCTCAGGATCGTCGAAGAAGCCAGGTCGCGGAAGTTCGTCGAGAACGTGGAGCACGTGACCTTCAGCGGTTCTTACGCCACCAAGCGCGGCCAGCACGTGCTCTATGTCACCGAACGCTGCGTGTTCGCGCTTCGACCCGACGGTCTCGAACTGATCGAGGTCGCGCCCGGCATCGACATCGAGCGCGAAATCCTTGCGCAGATGCATTTCAAACCACTGATATCGCGCGATCCCGCGCTGATGGACGCGCGCATCTTCCGCGAGGGCGTGATGGACCTGCGCAAGGATCTGGTCGGCATTCCGATTGACCAGCGCTTTACCTACGACAAGCAGCAGGATCTGTTCTTCGTCAACTTCGAGCGCTTCGCCGTGCGCACGAGCGCCGACATCAAGGCGATCGAAAAGGCCGCGGAGTCCAAGCTCGCGCCGCTCGACCATCGCGTTTACGCGATCGTCAACTACGACAACTTTTCGATTTCACCGGAATTGCTCGACGAATATTCGGCGATGGTGCGTTCGCTGACCGACAAGTTCTACTCGGGCGTCTCGCGCTATACCACCTCTGGCTTCCTGCGCATCAAGCTCGGGGAAGCACTGCAAAACCGCGGCGTCGCGCCGCATATTTTCGACAGCGCGGCTGAGGCGAAATCGGACTGGCGCAAGGTGAGCACTGCGCGGTAGCGCAGGCTCTTGTCACGAAACTTTGACTACCGCATCGCACAATCCTGCATGCTAAAACCGAAACCCCATCGCCGGGATCGGAGGAGTAGCAGATGAAAGCCTACGTGATAGCCTTGGAGACGGTCCACGACGAGGCGATGTTTGCAGAATATCGAAAGCACGTCGCCGGCACGGTCGCGGCATTCGGAGGTCAGTTCATCGCCCGCGGGGGCAAATTTACGGTGCTCGAAGGTCAGTGGCCGCACTCCCGCACCGTGATCATCGAATTTCCGACACGAGAGGCGGCCGAAGGCTGGTACAAGTCGGCCGAGTACCAAAAAATAATAGGCCTCCGCCACAAGAGTTCGAGCGGAAATCTGGTGATCCTGGACGGGATCTAAAACCAGCAAGCGCCGACATCGACTGGTACGCGGCGAGCAAATCGCACTCCGTGCCATCGGCGTCGTTGCCTTCGACAAAGGCGAAGCATTTGCGCGCGAGAGAGAGTTCCGGAAGCAATCCAGACTATTCGCAGTGAGATAGCTGGATTGCTCCGCGGAGCCTGTCATCGACCGGGCATTCGCGCGACCCGTTGGCACAGAATGACAGCGCCACCCTACTTCGCCCGCGCGTCCACCGCCCAGCGGCCCGGCCCGGCGAAAAAATACAGGAAGAAGACGAAGCAGTAGAGGATCGCGGCGTCCCCGCCGTTGAGCATCGGAAAGAAGTTCTTCGGCGCGTGCGACATGAAGTAGGCGACAGCCATGTTGCCAGACAGGATGAAGGCGACAGGCCGCGTCAGGAAGCCGACCGCAAACAGCGCGCCGCCGACAAGTTCAATGATGCCCTGAAACCACAACAGCGTGCCCATCGCAGGCTGCGCCATTGGCGAGTGCGGAAATCCGAACAATTTTGCGGTGCCGTGCTCGAGAAACAAAAGACCGATGACGATCCGGGCGATGCTCAGGATTTCCGGCCAATATTTGCTGAGGCGATCAAAGGACATCGATGGCTCCATGAAGGAAGAACGAGGGCTGAGGCCCACCCACACTCCCTTACCATAGCCGGCCTGCCGATCGATGTGCAGTCACGCGCATACGTTCCACACAAAAATCAGGCGCTTGATCCGCATTACCCGGCTCGATGTCACGCCGCTGAAACAAAAAGCCGGGAAAATGCCCATCAACATTTCCACGAGATGAGAACGAGCGATGAAGCGCGGAATAACCATTCTGCTTTCGATTTGTGTGGTGGCGCTGGTTGCCTATTTCACCGCAAGCAAATGGGCGATCCGCCACAAGACGCTGACATTCTACGATCCCCTGCGCACCGATCGTCCGGTCGAAGTCGAAGTCGCGGTGCGGCGCGACCGGGAGATGGAGGCGACCGCGGAAATGATTACGTTGCCGGTCGCGATCCTCAACCACGGCAATACGGTGAAATTCACCGAGTATTCGTTCCTGGCCAACCTTCTCGCCATGCGCGGCTATATGGTCGTGAGCATCCAGCACGATCTTGAAACCGACGGACCGATGATCACGCAGGCCGGGGAGGAATATGTCGGCCGTCGGCCGCACTATAATCGCGGCATCGCCAACATCTGGTTCGTGATTGACGAAATGAAGAAGTACCAGCCGAATGCCGACTACCATCATTTGACCGTGGTGGGGCATTCCAACGGCGGCGATATCACGATGTATTTCGCCAAGCGCCATCCCGAGCTGATCAAGAAGGTCGTGACCCTCGACAATCTGCGCGTCCCATTCTCCACCGACGGCAATTTCAGGATTCTTTCATTCCGCTCAAAGGATCCCGTCTTCAAGGCCGATCCCGGCGTGGTCCCGGACGACGCAATGTGCGTGAAGGCGGGGATCACCGTAGTGAAGACGCCCTATCAGCACAACGAATTGAGCGATCGCGGCCCGGACCACGTCAAGACAACGATCCGGTCGATCATCGATAAATTCCTCGATGACGACACGCCGGCCGGAACGATGGATCCCGAAAAGCTCCAGAAAAGCGGATCGGGACCATTGGCATCTGCGGTGCCGCCGTAATCATCGCAAAGGCAACGCGCCCGGCCGGCTTGGGCCGACAAAAGGTGGCCGGATTCGATTTACCGCAATCCCTCGCCCGAAAATCTGATGTTCTTGATGGTGCGGGTGTTCGCTCCCCAGAATCATCCAGTCGACTTTCGGATGCTCCTGCCGCCCACCGCGGGAGCATCCTCCCTTTCCGGATTTGCCTGCGGCTCGTTCAAATCGGAAAGCAGAAAGCCGGCGATGTCGGGCCAGGCGCGGCCGAGCACTTCGGCGCCCAGAAACAGACTTAAGTGACCGCAATCCTGCGTCATCTTCACCACGTGTTCGGCGCGGGTGCCGACCAATCGCATCGCCGCGAACAGTTGATCGACGGCAACGACCTCGTCGCGGCTGCCCGCGAGTAGATAAATCGGCGCCGTCAACCTCGACAGATCGATCTTCTGCCCAAGAGCGACGAAGCGCCCTTCCGCGATCTGATTTTCCTTGAACAGCCACTCGACCACCTGAAGAAAGAAACTGCCCGGCAGATCGACGGTCTCGGCATGCCATTGCTGAAAGCGCTCGACCAGCGCCTCGCGCTCCGAATGCCCGACAGCTTCGCCTGCTTGCAGCGTGGCGTCGGCTTCATTGGGGCCATGCGACATCCCCCATAGGCCGAGCATCTGCTGGCCGTGCACGATGCCCTCGCCGAGCCGCACCAATTCATGAAACGAGGTGAGCGGCACGTCGGCTGCGAAATTGGACAGGGACGACTTGGCCGCGGCGATATCGACGGGCGCGCCGACCAGAACCAGCCGACGCACCTTGTTCGGAAATCGCGCCGCATAGACCAGCGCCAGCCAGCCGCCCTGACACAGCCCAATGAGATCGACCGGCGGTCCGAGCTCATCGACCGCGACGTTGAGGTCGGCGAGATAATTGTCGATGGTGAAGTAGCGCATGTCCGGCGTCGCCGATTGCCACTCGGTGACGAACAGGCGCGACAGGCCGCATTGCGCGAGCCTCTCGACCACGCTGTGGCCGGTCGCGAAATCCGCAATCGTCGCACCGTGCAGCGCGTAGGGCGCACAGATCAGCGTGGCACGTCCCTCATTCCGGGTCGAGAAATCCCTTAAGCACATCGTACCGAGTTCGAGACTGATCTTATTCTGCGATGCCCAGGGAAAGGATAGCTGCCGCGACGGCCTTGGGTTTGCTGGCGGCAGAAGAGTTTCAAACAGCCGAATGTTGGTCTGCGCGATGTGCGACGCCGCCGCCAACGGCCACGCCAGAAAAATCTCGAGCCCCGAAGGCCACCCGGGAGCAGGTCCTTGCTCGTCTTTCTCAGACATTGAATTTCACTAGCCGAAGGGCTCACACACCGAAAGGATAAGTGTCCGGAAGTCCCTTCAATTCTGTGGTATCGAGCGGGGTCACCGCGCTTGTAGTATCGAACCAGATATATTCGTCGAATTGCTGCGTCAGATTGGCGCGGAAGTAGTGGCTCGCCATCTCGGTTTCGGGCCGGTAGATCACCCCGATCGCCCGTTCCAGCCGCTCCTTGCCGAGACCTGCCGGCCCGCAAAGATCATCGGCGCGGCCGCGCAAGCCGAGCGTGAAGCGTGCGTGCCCCGTAGCATGGCAGAGGCGCTCGTAGCTTTCGCGATGCGAAGGCCGCACATCCTTGATTTCCATCGGCCCATCCCAATTGGAAGCCGCCGCGACCGTGCCGCTGTGGGTGCCGAACCCAACGGAAAAGGCATCGTCGGCCAATTCCTTGCGGCAAAGCTGGCCGATATTGTACTCACCACGCGCAGCCATTTCGGTTGCGCCCGCGTTGCCCACGTGCGAGTTGTGCGCCCAGACCACCGCCTTGCTGCGCCCGCCATGAAACGCCAGTAAGTTCTTCAGCGTCTCGAACATATGGTTGTCGCGAAGATTCCAAGACGCGCGCGAGCCGTAATACATCACACGGTAATAGCGCTCGGCGTTGGCGACCAGACGCGCGTTCTGCTCGGCGTCGAGAAACCGCTCGCCGTCGTGTTCGGCATAGGCCAGACGCTTGGCCTGCAGATCGGTGAGCGTCCGCACGACATCCGCTTCGCATGTCGGATAGGATCCGGTCAGCGCCGCGTGGCCGTAGGTCGCCGGATCACTCTGCCAGGGCGTCAGGCAACCATAGCGTTCGCGGGCCACTTTCGCTGATGCCGGATCGACCTCGTCGAGATAATTCAAAACCGACCGGATCGAGTCATAGAGGCTGTAGAGATCGAGGCCGTGAAAAGCAACACGCCTGTCCTTCTCCACCGTGCCGTTGTGCCGGCGCAGCCAGCTCACGAAATCCCGCATTTCGTTGTTGCGCCACATCCAGCTTGGAAATCGCGCGAACGCGGTCCATTCCGACGGCGGATACTCGAAATGTCTGACGTAGTGATCGACCCGGGCCGCGTCGGGCCAGTCCGCCTCGATCGCCACAAAACGGAAACCTTTCTTGATGATCAGATCGCGGGTAATACGTTCGCGCATCCGGTAGAATTCGCTGGTGCCGTGGGTTGCCTCGCCAAGCAGCACGACGCGCGCAGATCCGATGCGCCTCAACAGCGGATCAAGATCGACTTTCTCGATCGACGGAAAAGATTCGGCGGTCTCGGCAAGATCGCCAACGAGCGTCTCCTCGCGCGAGAAAGCCGGGCGACGCGCCCGGCGCGGGACGGCGCCGCCACGTTCTTTTTCGTTCCACCCCTCTTCGCCGATCAAGGGCACGAAGCGCACATCCGCGATGTCTTCGCTGCGATATTCGACGGCTGAAACCCTCGTGAGGCGGACCAACTCCTGCGCACGTTGATCCGGGCCGATCGGGATCACCAGCCGCCCGCCGATCTTCAACTGCTCCTTGAGCGATTCCGGAACCTGCGGCCCGCCGGCGGCAACGACGATGGCGTCGTAAGGCGCATGTTCCAACCAGCCTTTGGTGCCGTCGCCATGCAGCACGTGAACATTGTCGTAGCCGAGCTCGGCGAGCGTCGCTGAGGCCTTGTCCGCGAGCGGGCCGAGTCGCTCGACCGTGAAGACTTCGTCCGCGATTTCCGACAGCACCGCTGCGGCATAGCCCGAGCCCGCGCCGATCTCGAGGACCTTCTCGTCGCCCTTGAGCATCAAGGCCTCCGCCATGAAAGCGACAATATACGGCTGGGAGATGGTTTGCTCGCCGGCGATCGGCAGCGGCGAATCTTCGTAGGCGAATTCACGAAGGTTTTTCGGCAGGAACAATTCGCGCGGCACCTGGCGCATGGCCTCGAGCACACGCTCATCCTTTACCCCGCGCGCGGCGATGTACTGTTCGACCATGCTTGCGCGCAGCGAAGCATAGGAAATGGCAACATTCGCGGGGTCATCTTTCGATGACAGCAGTCCCATGACGACCCTCCCGTCCAGATCTGGTGTTCTCTTGTCGGCGCGTCGAAATCCGCCGACGATTGGACTGCGTCATTCAGCGCAGAGTTTTCAGGCGACCGCCTTCGGAGGCGGCGCCTTGTCGACGTCGCGAGCCCCGGCCGGGCGGAGCGCTGCGAAGTCTTCCGCGGTAAGCGTTTCTCGCGCCATCAGAAGCTCGACGCCCGCCTCGAGGTCGCTGCGGCGCCGCTCGAGAATCGCCCGCGCGGCGACGGCGCCGGCCTCGATGAGATCGCGCACCGCCACATCGATCTCGCGGGCCGTCGCCTCGGCCGCGCCAACGACCGGGTCCTGCATCGCCGGCAGGAACATTTTTGGGCGCGGCGCGTATGTTCGCTGGCCGACGGTGGCGTTCATCCCATATTTCGTCACCATCTCCATGGCAATTTCGGTGGCGCGCTGCAAGTCGTCGGCGGCGCCGGTCGAGACTTCGCCGGCGAAAATCAATTCTTCCGAGGCGCGGCCTCCCATCAGGACGGCGATGCGGTTCTTCAGTTCGCTTGTCGAAAGCAGGAAACGGTCCTCGGTCGGACGCTGCATGGTGTACCCGAGTGCGCCGACGCCGCGCGGAATGATCGACACTTTTTGCACCGGATCGACGCCGGGAAGGCTTGCCGCAACCAGCGCATGACCCATTTCGTGATAGGCAACCCGCCGCCGTTCCTCCTTGTTGAGCACCCTGCTTCTCTTTTCGATGCCGGCGACCATCCGTTCGATGGCGACCGTGAAATCCTCGAATGATACTTCGCTGGCGTTGCGCCTGGTCGCGGCAATCGCGGCCTCGTTGACCAGGTTCGCGATGTCGGCGCCGGTGAAACCGGGCGTGAGCGCCGCGACCTTGTCGAGATCGACTTCCCTCGCCAGCGTGATCTTGCGCGCATGGACCCTGAGGATGGCGAGACGCCCGCTCCTGTCCGGACGGTCGACCAGCACCTGGCGATCGAATCGTCCGGCGCGCAGCAACGCCGGATCAAGAATCTCGGGCCGGTTGGTGGCGGCGAGCAGAATGACGCCCGCGCTCGGATCAAACCCGTCGAGCTCGGTGAGGAGCTGATTGAGCGTCTGCTCCTTTTCATCATAGCCACCGAACGCGCTCGGCGAGCGGCTGCGGCCCAGCGCGTCGAGCTCGTCGATGAAGATGATGCAGGGCGCGGCCTTGCGGGCCTGCTCGAAAAGATCGCGCACGCGCGCGGCGCCGACGCCGACGAACATCTCGACGAACTCGGAGCCTGAGATCGAAAAGAAGGCAACGCCGGCTTCGCCGGCAACCGCACGTGCGAGCAGCGTCTTGCCCGTTCCCGGCGGACCGACCAGAAGAATTCCCTTCGGCACATGGGCGCCGAGGCGGCCATAGCTCTTCGGGTCCTTGAGAAAGGACACCACTTCCTGCAACTCGAACTTGGCTTCCTCCACGCCGGCGACGTCCGCGAAGGTCGTTTTCGTGTCCTTTTCGACGTAGACCTTGGCTCGCGATTTTCCGATCGACATCAGCCCGCCGAAACCCTGGCGCTCGGCGATCCTGCGGAAGAGAAAGACCCAGACCAAATAGAACAGAAACGCGGGCACGATCCAGGACAGAATGGTCTGGAACAGCCCGCCGGAGGGAACGCCGGTCACCGTGACGCCCTTCTCTTGCAGTTTTTCGGCGATCGCCGGATCGACGCGCGCGGTGACGAAGGCCTGCTTTCCATCCGGCAGCTTTTCCTTGAGCTTGCCCTGGATGGTGTCCTGGCCGACGGCGACCTCGGCGACCTTGCCTTGCGAGACCAGCTGCTCGAACTGACTGTACGGGATGGTCTCGATGGTGCTGTAGGTCGTAAGCGCCCATTGCAGAATCAGGATGCCGAAGGCTGCAGCGATCAGATAGCCCGTCGTGATAGCCTGCTTTCGCTGGGATGAATCCTGCTCCATCTTCTCCTCCGGTCAATCGACGTCGCAAGCGACGCGGCTGCGGATGAACCAACGGCGTCCTGCCCTTATAGCGGCTGCGGAATCAGCAGGGTTTGCTCTGGATCAATGGCTTCCACGCGACGGGGTTCCATCATGATTGCGTCGCCAGATGCGGTTTGGCGACGAGATTTGAGGGCAAATCGGAAAGGAGCCGCGCTTGCCTTACGCGTCGCTGAGAGATCTTCCCGTCTCTGTCGGACGCCACCTGCCTTTGCATGCGCAGGAAATCTATCGCAGTGCCTTCAACAATGCCTTCGCCGAATATGAAGGGCGCGAGGCACGCGAACAGCTCGCCCATCGCGTCGCATGGGCGGCCGTCAAACGCAAATATGTCAAGCTTGGTGACGAATGGGTTCCGCGTGAGGAGGCCTGAATGGATCAGGCAGGCTCCGAACGCGGCCGCTGAGGCCCCAACCCGTTGATGATCATCAGCCCGGCAAAAATCGCGGCGAACCCGCCGATGTGATGCCACGCCAGGCGCTTTGCACGCGAGATGTCAGTCGATCTTCCCGCGGCGCTGCAGGGTAGCGAGCGCGGCCATATCGCCGGTGGCGTGGGCGTCATCGACAAAGGCGATCACGAGGTCGGCGAGCGTTTCGTAATCCCAGAGCTTGAGCCGCGACGGGTCGATCCAGCCGGCAAAAGATCGGTCGAGATAGCCGCGATCGGCCTCATGCGCATCCACCCAGCACGGCCCGGCGAGCGTTGCGGGTTCGCTGTCCCAGCGGCAGATAACAAAACCCGCCGCAGACTTCGCCAGAATGAAGCGGCCATCCCGCGGGGCGTCGTTCATCGGGCGCAGGGATTGGCCAATCTCCTCCAACACGCGATCAACACGGCCAGACATCTCGCGCTTTTCCGACTTCACTGAACGGGTTTCGGAGAACCGGTAACGCCCTTTATCGCCGCCCACAGCAGGTGGTTCAAAACATGGCGATACGAAGGACGCCGTCCGGTTGCGCGAAAGAGATTCTTAAAAAGCGCGCGGGCGGATTTTTTTCATACTCACGCTTCAAACCAAACTGCCGCATGACATCGCAGGAAGTGCGTCGCCTCAGCTTCTTCACCTTGCCCGGGGGAACATCACGGCAAAACCGCAACCTGCATTTTGATCCATGAGCAACGTTCAAATCTGTGACATTTTTTCACTGATGGCGCGGAACGCCGCCTTGGTCCTTCACGTTGTATCCGCCGTTCCCATTGGAGGAGGACGAAATGAAAAAGGTTCTGTTGATTGCCGCGACCGTCGGCGCGATCGCCGCGCCGGCGCTGGCGGACGAAGTCGGCATTCAGGCCGGCCCGGTAGGCGCCGGCGTCACGGTTGGTGAGAGCCATCGCGACTACGATCGCGACCGGCCCCGTGACAAGACTATCATCAAGGAGCACGAGCCGAGCGAGCGGACCACCGTGATCAAGAAGGAGCATGAGGACGGCAGCGAAAGCAAGACCGTCATCCACAAGGATTACTGACGCGCGCCACCATTGACGTAATTCGCCCGCGTGCTTCCTGACGAAACACGCGGGCGAGAACTTTTTCCGCCTTGAATTTGTTCACCCTCAAGCGCGGCCGCTTGCCGGCCGGCCTAAACCAGCTTCACATTCTTGAGCGGCAGGCTGCGAACCGGCTTGCCGGTTGCGGCCTGGATCGCGTTGAGCACGGACGGCGCCACCACGCAGATGGTCGGCTCGCCGATGCCGCCCCAGAAATCGTAGGTCGGCACGATCGCCACCTCGACCCTCGGCATTTCGGCAAGACGCATGATCTCGTAGGTGTCGAAGTTCAGACTCTTCATGCGCCCCTTTTCGACCGGCATTTCGCCGTAGAGCGTGGCGGTGAGACCATATGCCACCGATCCCTGCACCTGGGCCTCGATTTGGCTCGGGTTGACCGCATGGCCCGAGTTGACGGCTATCACGATGCGATGAATCTTCAGCTTGCCTTGCGGGCTCACCGAGACCTCGGCCACCGCCGCCGAGTAGCTGCCATAGCCCATGAACTGCGCGAGCCCGCGATGAACGCCCGCCGGCAGCGGCTTGCCCCATCCGGCCTTCTCCGCCGCGGCCTCCAGCACGGCGAGATGTTTGGGGTGATTCTTCATGAGCGCGCGGCGGAATTCGAGCGAGTCCTTGCCGGCCGCCCTCGCCACCTCTTCCATGAAGCATTCCATGTAGACGGCATTCTGGTTGGTGTTCACGCCGCGCCACGGGCCGACCGGAACATGCGAATTGCGCATCACATATTCGATCAAGAGGTTCGGCACATCGTAACCGAGTTGCGCGTCTCCGGGCGTGTCGTAGTAACCCTGGAGCTGACGCATGTCCTTTCCTTCGACGATGCCCTTCGGATTGAGCATGGCGTTGATCGACTGACCGGAGACGCGGACATGCAGACCGACGAGGTTGCCCTGTGCATCCAGGCCAGCCGACAGCTTGCATTGCGAGATCGGCCGGTAGAAATCATGCGCCTGGTCTTCCTCGCGGCTCCAGATCAGCTTCACCGGCGTATCGGGGAAGGCTTTCGCGATCTCGACCGCCTGGTGCACATAGTCCTGCGTGCCGCCGCGCCGGCCGAAACCGCCGCCGAGATCGTGCCGGTGCACCTCGCACTTATCGAGCGGAATGCCGGATGCCTCCGACAAGGCCGCCAGCGAGGCCTCGAGATTTTGCGTCGGCACCCATGCGTCTGCCCGATCGGCCGAAAGCTTCACGGTGCAGTTCATCATTTCCATGGTCGCGTGCGACAGGAAGGGCGTCGAATAAACCGCTTCGACCTTCTTCGGCGCCTCGGCGATCGCCTTCAGCACATCGCCATTCCTGCGCTCGCCGTTGGTCGCGGTCGCCTCCAGACCCTCCCTGAGCATGTCGGCGATGGTTGCGCTCGACTTCGAGGCGTTTTCGCCCTCGTCCCAGACGATCGGCAGCGCATCGAGCGCCTTCTTGGCGCGCCACCAGGTGTCGGCGACGACGGCAACGCCGCTGTCCTTCACCTTGACCACTTTCTTCACGCCGGGCATTCCGGCGATCTTGCTTTCGTCGTAGCTCTTGAGCTTGCCGCCGAATACCGGGCAGTCCTTCACGGCCGCGCAGAGCATGCCGGGCAGCTTCAGATCGATGGCGAAGATCTTGCTGCCGTCGAGCTTGTCGGCGGTATCCAAGCGCTTGAGCGGTTTGCCCGCGATCTTCCAGTCCTTGGGATCCTTGAGGGTGATCGACTTGGCATCGGGCGGCGTCACCTTGGCGGCCGCGGCGGCGACTTCTCCGTAACGGAGCGAGCGGTTGCTCGCCGCATGCGTAATCACGCCGTTCGACACCGTCAGCTCGCCGACGGGAACATTCAGCTGCTCGGCCGCCGCCTGCAGCAACATCAGGCGCGCCATGGCGCCGCCGCGCCGAACATAATCCTGGGAGGTGCGGATGCCGCGGCTGCCGCCGGTGCCCATTTCGCCCCAGGCACGCTTGCTGGCGAGGTTGCGCCCGGGCGTGATGCCTTCGGTCGTCACCTTGCTCCAGTCGCATTCGAGCTCTTCGGCGACGAGTTGGGCCAGGCCCGTGATCGTCCCCTGCCCCATTTCAGAACGCGCGATGCGGATCACGCAGGTGTCGTCGGGCTTGATCGCGACCCACAGGTTGACTTCGGTCGCCGCTTGCGCGCTCTGCGCGCTCGCCTCTTCGGCGAAAGGCACGTTCAGGCCGAGCGCCAGACCGCCGCCGGCGATCGCAGCCGAGCCAACGATGAAGCTGCGGCGGGAAAGCGTCGTGTTCTGTTCCAAATTCGTATCGCTCATGGCTAGCCTCCGCGACCGGTGGTGCCGACGCCGGCCGCCACGTGGACGGCCTCGCGGATGCGCTGATAGGTGCCGCAACGGCAGATATTGGTCATCGCTTCGTCGATGTCCTTGTCCGTCGGCTTGGGGTTCTTCTTGAGCAGCGCCGCCGCGGCCATGATCTGGCCGGACTGGCAGTAGCCGCATTGGGGCACATCAATCGCCGCCCAGGCCTTTTGCACCGGGTGGGAGGCGTTGGGCGACAACCCCTCGATGGTGACGATCACATCGCTCTCCTTGATGTCGCCGAGCGGGATCTGGCAGGAGCGCTGCACCTCGCCGTTGAGGTGAACCGAGCAGGCGCCGCATTGGGCGACGCCACACCCATATTTCGTGCCGGTCAGACCGACATGTTCTCGAATAACCCAGAGAAGGGGTGTGTCGGCCTCCGCCGATACTTCCCTCACCGTACCGTTGATGTTGAGTTTTGCCATATGCTTCCTCCGTGGAAAGAAGCATAGCGGCCGGAAATACCGTTGCCTATACCCTCCGCGCGCAGATCAGGCCTGAGCGAGCCCATGGATAGGCCTCGATCACAGCCAGGAAAGTGCACAATTGGCGTCATCGCGAGCGCAAGCGAAGCAATCCACCCTTTCTTCATTCTGGGATGGTCCAAAGGACCAGACCCGGAATCTCGAGATTCCGGGTTCGCGCCGGCGCTGCCCCCTACTCCACCATCTTCGAGCTGATCTCGTCGAGCTGCGAAAGGGTGGCGTGGAGGTTGTTCTGGATTTCGGCCAGTCCGTCCATCAACTGCTTGATCTCCTTGCGAGACAGACTCTGGGCCGCCGTATCCACGACGTCACGTGCCAGCGGAATGAGTTCGACCTTCAGCGCACGCCCCTTCGCTGTGAGGTGCACGTGCCATTTCCGGCGGTCCTCCTTGTTCTGGGCCCGGCGGACCAGTCCCTTTTTTTCCATGTTCAGGATCGCGCTCAGCGTGGTCGGCTCCATGGTGCCGACACGGCGCGAAAGTTCGCGCTGGGTGAGGCCGTCCTCGTGCCACAGCGCGCGGAGAAAGTACCACATGCCGAGCGAGACGCCGTGAGGCTCGATCTTGAGCTGGAGAAACCGCTGCAGCGCGCGGTGGGTCGCGCGAATCTGATAGCCGACGCTTTCTGCAAACGGCAAATCCGCCTTGCTGACCGTTCTGCCGCGCCGGGGGGATTTCGCTGGTATCCTTCTCGCCAAAGCCGCCTCTCTGCTCCCAAGGAAAAACTGATCGCATATCCGTCCGCAACAGGCAAACCCCGCGGAATGGACCGGGTTGCGCAACGAGTGGTCGCAAAGGGTTGCGCTGTTCGCTTAGAAAGCTAAGTATCAGGCAGACAAAGAGGATGGCATGACCTCCGATCCCGAGGCGCGAGAGCTGGTGCTGACGGTGCGGGCAAAAAAGGAAATCGCCGACGGCGTGTTCCTGTTCGAGCTGCGCGCGCCTGACGGCGCCACACTGCCGCCGTTCACGCCGGGTTCTCATATCACGGTGACCGCGCCTTCGGGGCAGAAACGCCGCTACTCGCTCTGCAATGACGCAGCCGAGCCCGACCGCTACCTGATCGCGGTGAAACAGGAGAGCTCGGGCCGCGGCGGCTCGCTCAGCTTCACCCGAGATATCAAGGAAGGCGATGCGATCACCATCGAGCCGCCGGCCAACGAATTCGAGATGGCGAAATCGGAACCGAAGAGCTTTGTCTTCATCGCCGGCGGCATCGGCATCACGCCGATCCGCGCGATGATCCTGCACTGCATCCGTCACGGCAGGCACAACTTCAAACTCTATTATTTTACGAGGACGCCGGAAGCGATGGCTTTTCGGCAGGAATTTGGTGCAAGCGAATTCACCGGCAAGGTCATCCTCCATCACGACAATGGCGATGCGGAGCAAGCCTATGATCTCTGGCCAGTGCTGGAAGAGCAGCGCGGCGCGCATCTTTATTGTTGCGGTCCGCGCGGATTGATGGATGCGGTGCGTGACATGACCGGACACTGGCCCGATTCAGCCGTGCATTTCGAGGACTTTGTCGGCGCTTCCGCCCCGCGTGCCGACGACAAGCCGTTCGAGGTCACGCTCGCCAAGAGCGGCAAGAGCTATGAAGTTGCAGCCGGCGTCTCCATTCTCGATACGCTTCGCCGACACGGCCACAGGCTGGCAAGCTCATGCGAAAGCGGTACCTGCGGCACCTGTCGTACCCATTTCACCGCAGGTGAAGCGGACCATCGCGATCTCGTACTGTCGGAGCGGGAAAAGAAAAACGAGATCATGCTCTGCGTGTCGCGCTCGAAATCGCCGACGCTGACCCTGGATCTCTAGGACAGATGCGAACATGAGGGAATCGCTGAACCTGGGTGTCATCGGCCTCGGCCGCGCATTCACGCTGATGCTGCCGACGTTTGATGCGCATCCGCTGATCAGCATGGTGGCGGCGAGCGATCCTCGAGCCGACGCGCGCGAGCGTTTCGCAAAAGAATTCGGCGCCAAAGTTTTCGAGGACGCGCAAGCGCTGTGTGCCGATCCGGACGTCGAGGCCGTTTACGTCGCTTCCCCGCACCAGTTTCATGTCGAGCATGTCAAGCTCGCCGCCGCGCACGGCAAGCATGTGCTGGTCGAAAAGCCGGTGGCGCTTTCGATTGCCGATGGCCGCGAAATGATCGAGGTCGCAGCGAAAGCCAACATAAAACTCCTCGTCGGGCACAGCCACAGCTACGACCTGCCCTACTTGCGCGCCCGCGACATGATCCGCTCGGGCATATACGGACGCGTCCGCATGATCAACGCGCTCAACTTCACCGACTTTCTCTATCGCCCGCGCCCCCCGGAAGAACTCGATACCAAGTCCGGCGGCGGCGTGGTGTTCAGCCAGGCCGCTCATCAGGTGGACATCGTTCGCCTGCTTTCGCCCTCAAGGGCGAAATCGGTCCGCGCCTTCACCGGAAACTGGGATGCTTCGCGTCCCACCGAGGGCGCCTACAACGCGCAGGTAACGTTTGAGGACGGCTCATTCGCCTCGCTGACCTATAGCGGGTATGCGCATTTCGACAGCGACGAATTGATGGGATGGTGGGGTGAACTCGGCGAGATGCGCGCCGGCGAGACTTCCTACGGTCGCGCCAGACAGGCGCTGCGAAATGCAAGGACGGCGCCCGAAGAAATCGAAATGAAAAACCGCCGGGCATATGGTCCCATGGGGCGCGGCGAATTTCGTGTCGAAGGCGATCTCGCCCATAACCATTTTGGTCTTGTCATTGTAAGCTGCGAACGCGCCGATCTTCGACCGTCGCCGCAAGCCGTTGTCGTGTACGGCGATGAAGCACGCCATGTCGAGGAGCTCCCGTCACCGAAAATTCCGCGCGCGGAAGTCGTTGACGAATTTTACGGCGCGGTGGTTCGGGGAGAGCCGGCTCTGCATTCCGGTGAATGGGGCCTGGCGACGCTCGAGATTTGCCTCGCCATCCTGGAGTCGGCGAAGAGCGGGCGCGAGGTGGAACTGAAGTATCAGGTGTGAGTGTTCATTTATTGCGTCATGGCTGGGCACGACGATAGGGATGTCACCGTCCCGACGGCGGATTGTTGGCGCGGCTCGCGATGATGGCGATGACGTCGTTCTCGGCGGCGGCGGCCGTCTTGTAGCGCGGCTCGGTGGTCACGAACGGCTGCTCGGATTCGGCAGGATGGAAGATCTCGATGTAATAAAGATCGGTCGAGGGGTCTTTTTTCGGCTCGATACGGATGAGTGCCATCGTTTCTTCCTCTCGTGTCTACGGCGAAATTAACCTCGTCATTGCCGGGCTTGACGCGGTAGTCCATCAACTTCGGGGAGTACAGTTTTCGCGACGACGATAGATGCGCGGGTCAAGCCCGCGCATGACAATTGAGGCATTACGCCTTATCCGGGGCACCCATAGAGGGGTTATTCAACACGCACCGCAACCTCGAAGCCAGCGCGTCGCTCGCCGAGTCCGATAGATCGGCAGCATTTCCCATACCGAGATATCGCACCGCGATGTCCTGCGAATTGAGCAAATCCGCCGCGCGCCCCTCAAGCGTGATCCTGCCGTTTTCGAAGACGTAGCCGCGATCGGCGATCGACAGCGCCTGGCGCGCGTTCTGTTCGGCGAGCAGGACGGTAATCCCCTGCCCGCGCAGACGCTCGATCAGGTGAAAGATTTCGGCAACCAAAAGCGGCGCGATGCCGAGCGAGGGCTCGTCCAGCACCAGGATCTTCGGCTTCGACATCAGCCCCCGGGCGATCGCCAGCATCTGCTGCTGACCACCGGAGAAATTGCCGGCGATGTCCTTCATGCGCTGGCGCAGGACTGGAAACAACGTCCACACGATTTCAAGCTGCGCGGCGTGATCGGTTTCCGACGACGCATAGGCGCCGAGTTCCAGATTTTCCGCAACCGTCATGCCGGCGAAAATCTGCCGCCCCTCCGGCACGTGCGCGATGCCGCGGCGCAAGCGCTCGGCCGGCATCAAGGCTTCGATGGCTTCGCCCTCAAGCAGGATGCTCCCGGTCTCAAGGCGAAGAAGCCCGGAGATTGCTTTCGCCAACGTGGATTTGCCGGCACCATTGGCGCCAAGCAGCGTGACGATCTCGCCTCGCTCAAGCGTCAAATCGATGTTCTCGAGCACGCGATGGCGCCCGTAGCCAACGCAGATATTCTTGAGTTCAAGAAGCGCCATCGCGCTCGCGTCCCAGATAGGCTTCGATCACGCGGCTATCCTTTTGAATTTCCGCCGGCGTTCCCCGGGCAATGATGGCGCCCGAATCGATCACCACGACCTCGTCGGCCACATTCATCACCAGCGACATATTGTGTTCGACAAGCAGGACCGGAATCCCGAGCGCGCGGATCGCGCGCAGCAAATTCGCAAGCTCTGCTGTTTCGGTATCGTTGAGCCCGGCCGCCGGTTCATCCAGGCACAGAAGCTTCGGCTGCGCCATCAAGGCCCTGACAACCTCGAGCAATTTTTGCGCACCCATCGGCAGTTCGGTGGCATGGGTATCCCTGAAGGCCGCAAGGCCGACCAGCTCCAGCATCTCGCCGGCGCGGCGTAGGATGCGCCGCTCTTCGTTTCGTGCCGCGGAAAGCCAAAGCATCTCTCTTGCCGGCGAATGCGAAGCGAGCCGGTGGCCGCCGACCATGACGTTTTCGATTGCGGTCATGCCGGGGAACACCCGCGCGGCCTGGAAGGTACGGATCAAGCCCAAGCTTGCGATCTTCACTGCCGACATGCCGGCAAGATCGCGCCCCAGAAACCATACCTGACCGGCATCCTTGGCCAGGATATTGGTGAGGAGATTGAAGACGGTCGTCTTGCCGGCGCCATTCGGCCCGATCATGGCGGTGACAGATTCGGGCGCGACATCGAACGATACATCGTTGATGGCCTTGAGGCCGCCAAAACTCTTCTCAAGATGGCGCACGCCGAGCACTGAAGCAGGCCCGGTCGAGATTTCCGCCAATCCATCCGTCATCGCCATCACAGCGCCCGAGTTTCGGGTGAGTTCTTGCCGGCGGCCGTCTCGCGCGACGATCCTGCGAGCCGGATCGCCGCCTGCACAACCGCGCCATAAAGACCTTGCGGCAGATAAAGGAAGCATGCGACCAGCAGTGCGCCGGCTGCGAAGGTCTTGTAGATCGCCAAGGGTTGAAACACCGTCGGCAGCAACGTCAACAGAAGCGCGCCCAACAAGCCGCCGAACAGCGTGCTTTCGCCGCCCACGATCAGCATCGCGACAAGTTCAAGCGAGCGGCCGGTGCCGACCATTTCCGGCGACAGGAAGTTGAAGAAGAACGCGTACATGCTTCCCGCAATCGAAGCCAACGTGACGCTGATCAGGAAGGCGGCAAGCTTGTAGCGGATAATGTTGATGCCGAGCGCGGCCGCCGCCATCTGGTCGGAACGAATCGCTTTGAGCGCGCGCCCGAAGCCGGAGCGCATCGCGCCCGCAAGGCCCGCCAGGAAGACCACGTCGAGCGCGAGCACGACAAGATACATCGCGCGCGGCGTTGCGAACTCGAAACCCGCGACGGAAAAGGAAGGTATGCCGACAAGCCCGGACGGGCCGCCGGTGATGTCGAGAAAGCCGACCGCGCAGGAATCGACCAACAGTCCGAACGCGAGCGTCGCCAGTGCGAGATAAAGACCCCTCAACCGAAGCGTCACGACAGAAAGAACTAGCGCGCAAGCGAGCGACATGCCAACGCCTGCGAAGATCGAGAGCAGGCTCGAGAGCCCGTAGTTGATCGCAAGATAACCCGAGGTGTAACCGCCGATCGCCATAAAGCCGGCCTGGCCGAGGCTGACCTGGCCGGCGTAACCCATCAGCACATCCAACCCCATCAGCGTCATGAACAGGATGAGCGCGATCACAAGCCCGCTCAGGATGCCGTTGTCGGTCACGACGAAGGGAACGAGGACGGCAATCACCAGCGCCAGCGCCGCCAGCGGCATGCCGAGACTTGCCGGAAGCCTGGCAACGTGCCCGACCGCCTTCACCTCATCACGGGTGTCCTGGCGTCTGGTCACGCCCGCCTGGACGAGGCCTGAGGGGCGAAAGATCAGCACCGCAAGCAGGATGACAAGCGCAATCGCATTCGAAAACAGCGAAGAGATGTAGGCGGTCGCCAGTTGGGTGACCAGGCCGAGAAAAAGACCGCCGATCACCGCGCCGGGAAAGGACATGATGCCGCCGATCGCGGCCGCGACGAAACCCGAGATCGTGAACAGGCGGCCGGTGTCGAACTGCAACGACGTGGTCGGCGCGACGATGACGCCTGAAATCGCGGCGATCAGGGTTGCAAGCGCAAAGCTCAAGAGCGTCATCCGCGGGACGTTGATTCCCATCAACGATGCGGCCGCGGGATTTTCGGCGCAGGCGCGCAGGCCCTTGCCGAGTTTGGTCTTCGCGACCAGAAACCACAGTGCCGCGATGCAAAGCGCGACCGAGCCAACGACCCAAAAGGCCTGCGTCGGCACGCGGATCGCGCCGAATACCAGGGGTGTCTCGCCGGAGAAGGGCGGCATGGCATAGGGCTGGCTGCCCCAGAGAACCAGCGAGAGGCCTTCGATCGCCGTCAATAGCCCCGCGGTGAGCATCAGTACGTTCGCATTCGACAGCCGTTCAAGCGCGGGCACGAACGTCAAGGCGCCTAGCCCGAGGGCGATGACAACAGTGGCTGCGATCGCGGAAGGGATCGCAAGCCACAGCGGTAAACCGGAGGAAACCGAGAGCGTGTAGCCGATCATCGCGGCGATGACGGCGAATCCGCCTTGCGAGAGATTGATCGCGCCGGTCACCCGGTAGACCAGCGAGAAGCCCAGCGCGATCGCGGCGTAGATGCTGCCGACCACCAGCCCGCCAATGCATATCTGCAGAAACTCAAGCACGCGCGGCGCCCGCTCGCTCCCTTGCCCATCCCTCGAGACGGCGCTCACGCGCCTCCTCAGGATGAGGCCGGTTGTTTTGGTACAATCTTAGACCCTCATGGTGAGGAGCCACGCTTCTTGCGTGGCGCTCCGGACGATGCTTCGCATCGCCTGGAGAACCATGAGGTCCATATGCGGCCGATCGCCAACTCATATGCGATTACCTGGATTCATTGCACGCGGGGAATGCCGAGGGGATCACTGACCACGGCCCAGGCCTGTACGGCCGGGTCCCAGCGCGTGATGACGACGTTGGATTCGTCGAGTCCGCGATTGGGCACCGCCTTGAAATCGTAATTGCCGTTGACGCCGGCAAAACCCTTCAGCTCGCGCAAGTAGGCACGCAAGTCTTCCGCGCTCGCATCCGCCTTGAGCTTGCGCAAGGCTTCGACGACGAGAAGCGCCGGATCCCAGGCGTAAGTCGATGGGCCGTCTGGCTTGATATCGGTGCCGTCGAACGCCGCGAAAAACGCATCCTTGGCTTTCGAGGCGTCGCTGGCCTCGACAGGTCGCGACGGCTTGAGCCAGTCGGCTGAGGGTATGTAAAGCTCTTTCGGCAAGAACGGCGCATATTGCGTCATTTGCGCGTAGGTCATGTTGCCGTTGGTGGTTGCGACCGGCACTTCCACGCCTGCGTCATGGATTGCCTTGAAGATGGTGCCGACCGGGCCGCCGGTCGACCAGGCCACCAGCACATCGGGGTTCGCGCCTTTCAGCCGCTGGATTTGCGCCGCGGCGCTGACCTCACCCGGATTCATCTGCGCTTCCGCGACGAGTTCGACGTCCTTATGGCCTTCGCTTCCCACCAGCGTCTTGAAATTCCGGTTGGCATCCTGCCCGGTCGCATCCGTCGTCGTGATCAGCGCGACCTTTTTCCAGCCCTTGCGGCCGAAATAGCGAAGCAGCGCGCCCGCGAGCTCCTTGGTCGAGGTGCTCGAACTGTATACGAAGCTTCCACCGGCAGGCTGGATCCCGGGCGAAAAGCAATAGACGAGCGGGCCCTCCTTCATCAGGGGCGCCATCGCGTTGCAAAGCGCGACCAGCGCCGAGCCGAGAATGACGGGCGGATTGGCGGCCTTGACCTGGTTGGCAAGCTGGACGGCGACTTGCGGACTGCTCTGATCGTCGTGGAAGATGAATTTGAGCGACTTACCATGGATGCCGCCGGTGGAATTCACCAGCTTTTCATATCGCTGCAGCGATTGCTGCTCCGCCTTGCCCAGGAACGCGCCTCCGCCGGTGAGCGGCAGGATGACGTTGATGTCCTGGGTGTCCGCAGCCTGTGCCAAACTCGCCCAGACAAGCAGTGTGGCGGCGACAAAAATGGTGCGGGCGCGCAATCGATCCTCCCCCGGAGTTGTTCTTCTCTTTAGACCATGATGAGATTGGGTTGAACTGTTACCGCGAGGAAACTGCGCCTCCTCTCCCACGTAATCGGGGTTTACCCCGGTTATGCGTTAGAATTTTGCGCAAGTCGGGCAAGCCACGACTTGCGGTGGGAGAGGGTTGGGGTGGGGAGCATCTCTCAAAGAGCAGGCCCCGCGGAAGGTCCCCCTCACCCGATCGCTTTAGCGCTCGACCACTCCCCGCGCGCGGGGAGAGGCGAACCCGAGCGCGACGTGCGCTACGCCATTGCGCCGGCCATTTCCTTATCGTCTTCTTCGAGGCCGGCGAGAACCTTTACTTCCTCGTCGGACGCACCCAGCGTCCGCCATGGAACCGACTTCTCGACCACGCCCTGGTAGGATCGAAGCTTGGCCTGCGCAAGCCGCGGCGTGAGGTGCCCGATCACCCTCCCCTCTTCCTTATATGCGTTGGCGGCGTCGATCATGAGACGACGGAACTGGACGATCGCGATATCGCTCGCGCCCAGGCGCTCCTGGGTCCGATCGGCGATCGGTCCCATCGATTCCCACATCGCGATGTCCTGGTTGGGAATGCCCAAAATGCCGGTGAAACTGCCGTTCTCCATCGCCGCGCGGTCTTGCAGATAATCGTTGTGCGCGTGACGTTTGATCGGGCGGAAATGCTGGTCGACATCTTCGCCGACGACCAGCACGCAGAACTTTCGCCACGCCTCGGTATCGATGCCGGTCTGTTCGCCTTCGGCCCAGGCGATGAAATGGAAGTAGCTCGAGGTATCGCTGCGCGGCACGATGACGCTCGCCAAATTATAGGTGCTGTTGGGCGGGATCAGCGCGGTGAAAGGGGCGACATATGTCGTGATGCGAACATAATCATGCGTGTTGGCGCTCACGATCGGGCGCCGGATCGCGGCATAACGCATGCCGTAGTTGGTGAGTTGGACCTGGATACGGGGATTCTTGTCGGTCGAGGGGCGAACCCAGTGATCGCCCTTGGCCGCGGCATCGCCTTTGGCGGGGCGCATGTCGGAAGAATGCAGCGTGGAGGAATGCGCCGAGTCGATCTGGCCTTCCATGATCTGCGCCCAGTTGCAGGGAAGCTCGACCTTCGCGATCGCCACCCTTGCCTTCTCTTGCGGCGCCCATGGCGGCGCCTCGAATTCCGGCATCGCCTCGGGGGGCCCCATATAGGTCCAGACGAAACCGCCGGCCTCGCGCGTGGGATATGAAAGGTGCTTCGTCTTCTCGGGCAGCGCACTGGCCTTCGGCTCCGAGGGCATGTCGATGACGTTGCCTTCGGTGTCGAACTTCCAGCCGTGATAGAGACAGCGCAAGCCGCATTCCTCGTTGCGAGCGAAAGCAAGAGATGCCTTGCGGTGCGGGCAGAACTCGCCGAGCAGACCGAGCTTTCCCTCGCTGTCGCGGAAAGCCACGAGTTTTTCGCCGAACAGTTGGAGGCGCACCGGCGCGCCATCGCACCTTGCGACCTGTTCGGACAGAAGCGCGGGCACCCAATGATGCCGCATCAGGCGTCCCATCGGTGCATCGCCCTCGACCCGGCACAACAGTTGATTTTCCGCCGACGTCAGCATGCCTTCTCCCCTGCAAAATCCTTAGTTTCCTAAGCATAATCCAGGGGGCGCTGTCACGTCCAGAACCGCAGCAGGCGCTTCCTTTCGGCCGTTCGAAGGAGGGACCTCGGGAGAAGCTGCGAAACCCGGCTCGAAGCCTCCGCATACCAGCCGCAATGACGGCGCAGGCGCGCGTTCATGGACTTCACTGACGGCGACTTTCCCGGGCACCAACCATTCAGGTGATCTCTCGGCCACTCCGCATCCGGGCTATGTACCGAGTTTCTGCGCGTTGCTACCGGCCATACCGGCTAAGCCTGTCTTCGCACCATTTATCGCATATTTTCCAGGTGCCTTGCTGCTTGCATTTCGCAATGCATCTATCCACCGCAGAGCCGCCCTTCATGGACGGTCCTTGAGCGAATGCGGCCGAAGCAGCGAGTACGTTCGATCCAGTCAGTGCCGAAACGGTAATAATAACAGCCGCAATCCGATGCATGGGAATCCTCCAGTTATCCTTCATGGGAGTTTGGGAGACTTGCAGGTTCGGCGTCATCTGTTGGTGCGACGGTCCGCTGACGGCCGCATCCAAAGTGGAACCTAAATTATTCGTTGTATCCTGCAAGCGAAATAACGTGAGGTTGTTTCCCGATCGACG
>Ga0306925_10000556_pt1 | contig 27270 bp, 20 predicted proteins | sample flu12Cox44000176_FD_203755 | JGI IMG/M metagenome (GOLD analysis project Ga0306925, IMG submission 203755) | Lab enrichment of tropical soil microbial communities from Luquillo Experimental Forest, Puerto Rico - flux8day.12C.oxic.44.000.176 (v2)... | ecosystem: Environmental > Terrestrial >... | reverse complement strand
GCGCCGCTAGCTCCGGCCGTTGCCCCCCGGGAGTGGCCCGGCCGGCGTCGGGCGAACTACCGAGCCCGGCCGGGTGCGGGGCCGCCGCCCGGGGGCTCCGGCTCACCTGCGCCTGGTCGCGGAAGGCGCGGCCGCCCGTGCCATGGCGGGCGTGGCGCTCACGATCGCGGCAGCGCGTCCAGGATCTCGGCGGCCGCGCGCTTGCCGGACTGGACCGCGCCGTCCATGTACCCACTCCACTCGGTCGCGGTCTCGGTACCCGCCCAGTGCAGCAGGCCGACCGGGCGGCGCAGGGCCGGCCCGAACTGGGTCCAGGTGCCGGGCGGGAAGTGCGTGCCGTAGCAGCCGCGGGTCCAGGGGTCGGCGGTCCAGTCGTGCTCGGCATAGTCGGCCGGCCGGGCCGCCGCGGGCCCGAAGTAGCGGGCGAACGAGGCGAGGACCTCGGCGCGCCGCTGCGCCGGGCTTGCCCGGGCCAGGCGGCGTGCCTCGGCGCCGGTGACGAAGCCAAGCAGGACACCTGGCGAGCCGTCCGGCGGCCCGGTGTCGAAGGTGACCCGGGCGGCCGGGCCGTCCGACGTCGCCTGGCCGTTGTAGCCGGCCTGGCGCCAGAATGGCTCGTCGTAGGCGGCCAGGCACTTGATCACCGAGCCCATGGGCGCCGCCTGGGTGAGCTGGTCACGGTCGGCGGGCAGCGGCGGGTCGTAGCCGATCCGGCCCGCCAGCGCGGGTGGCGCGGCGACCACCGCGCGGCGCCCGGTGACCGCCCCCGCGGCCGAGTGCGCCACCACCCGCGAGGCTTCCTGCTCGATCCGGGTGACCGGGGCGCCGAGCCGGACCCGGTCCGGGCCGAGCTGCTCGGCCATCCGCAGCGCGAGCAGCTGCGACCCGCCGGCGAACCGGTCCTGCTGCGCCGCCCCGGCTACCTCGGTGAGCTGCCGGAACCCGCCCGCCGCCCGCAGGTAGAACAGCACGTGCAGCAGGGATACCTCACCTGGCTCACAGGCGAGTACTCCCTCGCTGAACGCCTTGATGGCGAACCGGCCAACCCGGGTCCTGACGTTGTGGCGGGCCCAGTCCGCCAGCGTCCTCGCGTCGGCGGCCGCGGCCCCGGGTGCCCGCCAGGGCGCCTGTACCGGGACCCGGCGGGCCATCCGGTCGAGGCTGAACACGGCCCGCCCCGCGTCGGCCAGCTGCACCGGGTTCAGCCGCGGCACGGCCCGGTAGTCGTGGCGGCCCTCGCCAATCTCGAGCACCGCCCGGCCGCCGGTGAAGATCGGAACGGTCGCCACGCCGAGCTCACTGGCCAGCCCGAGGACGTGCCGCTGGGTGGGGCCCACGAACTGCCCGCCAACATCGACGACGTGCCCGCTGGCCAGGGTGTGGTTCAGCACCCGCCCGCCGACCCGGTCCCGCGCCTCGAGGACGATGACGTCACGGCCCGCCGCGGCCAGTTCCCTGGCCGCGGTCAGCCCGGCCAGGCCCGCCCCGATCACGATCACATCGGCCTCGGCAGGGCTCACGGCAGTCATTATCCGCCTGGCCTCTCGCCGCTTCGGTGCCGCGGTATGCCAACGGCCACCCCGATGTCATGGCCGGGTTTCCCGCCAGGCAGCCACGCGACATCCCTGGGCGGCGTCACCACGGGCAGCGTAGAGGACTCGATACCGAGACAGCTGGGTATGCCCGACGCCGAAGCCCTGCGCCGTTGACCGGCCCGCGGCCGCATATCTGTATCGGAGGCTGCAGTCATGACGGATCCGAGCGAGCAGGCGCCTAAGGTACTCGATGTGCCGATCGGCCTGGATGCCTCCGGGATGCGGCGGGAGTTCGACAGCCTGGGGGATGTCGACGTGCCGGCGGACCGCTACTGGGGTGCGCAAACCCAGCGCAGCCTGGAGCATTTCAACATCGGCAATGACCAGATGCCGAAGGAGGTGTACCACGCCTACGGATACGTGAAGAAGGCGGCGGCGGCGGTCAACACCCGGGCCGGCCGGCTGCCGGCGTGGAAGGGCCAGCTGATCCAGCGCGTCTGTGACGAGGTGATCAGCGGGGCGCTCGACGAGGAGTTCCCGCTGTACGTTTTCCAGACCGGGTCGGGAACCCAGTCGAACATGAACGTGAACGAGGTCATCTCCAACCGGTGCATCCAGCTGGTCGGCGGCACGCTTGGCTCACAGGAACCGGTGCATCCCAACGATCACGTGAACATGGGCCAGTCGAGCAACGACACCTTCCCCACCGCGATGCACATTGCCGCGTACACGATGGCCACGGGAAGGACGATCCCCGCACTCAGGCGGCTCCGCGATGCCATCGAGCGCAACGCGAGAAAGTGGGCCGACGTCGTCAAGATCGGGCGGACCCACCTGGAGGACGCCACCCCGCTCACCGTCGGCCAGGAGTGGTCTGGCTACGCCGGTGCCCTTGATGACGCCATCGCCGAGGTCGAGCACGCCACCCACGGCCTGCTGAAACTGGCAATGGGCGGCACGGCGGTCGGCACCGGGCTGAACGCCCCGCCGGGATTCGGCGAGGAGGTGGCGGCGGAAATCGCGACGATGACCGGCGCCCCGTTCGAGACCGCCGGCAACAAGTTCACCGCCCAGGCGACGCTGGACCGGATGGTGCGCGCGCACGGCGGGCTGAAGGCGGCGGCGGTCACCCTGTTCAAGATCGCAAATGACCTGCGCTGGCTGGGCTCGGGGCCTCGCACCGGGATCGGTGAGCTGGTTTTCCCGTCCAATGAGCCGGGGTCGTCGATCATGCCCGGCAAGGTCAACCCGACCCAGGCCGAGGCCATGCTGATGGTCGCGATCCAGGTCATCGCCTCTGATGTGGCGGTGAGCATGGGTGGCGCCGAGGGCAACTTCGAGCTCAACGCCTTCCGCCCGATCCTGATCAGCAACTACCTGCACTCGGCGCTGATCATCGCCGACATGTGCGACCACTTCCGCGAGTTCATGGTGGAGGGCACCAAGCTGAACACGGCCAAGCTGACCGAGAACATCGACCGGTCGGTGATGATGGTCACCGCACTGTCGCCGGTCATCGGCTATGACAAGGCCGCGGCCATCTCCTACTACGCCATCGACCACGACCTGACCCTCAAACAGGCCGCTCTGGCCAACGGCGTGAGCGAGGAACTGTTCGACCGGGTTGTCGTCCCGCTTGCGCTGACCCGTCCCGGCTCGGCCGACGTGCCGTCCAGCCCCGGACAAGCGTGACATGACCTCCCCGGCGGGAAGGCCGGAGGATCCCGGCCGAGAGCCGGTCGGCCGGGCGGCCCTGATCGCCTCGGTCGGCGGCCAGCGGGGCTGGGCCGACTGGGCCAACCCCGAGCACCGGCTGCGGCGGCTGCTGGCCGAGTTCATCGGCATGGCCGGGCTGACCTTCGTGCTGTCGGGGGGCGCGGCGATCCTGGTCCGCTACGGCGGCAGCCCGCTGCAACCCTGGCAGGCGGTGCTCGTGCTGTCGGCCGTCTCGGCGCTGTGGCTGGTGGTGGCCGTCTACTTCCTCGGTGACATCTCCGCCCATTTCAACCCGGCGATGACGCTGGCGTTCGCGCTTCGCCGCGATATGGGCTGGGTGATGGCCGGGGCCTACTGGATCGTTCAGTTCGTGGCCGCCGCTTGCGGGTCGCTGCTGGCGCGTGCGTTCTTCGGCCCCGCCGGGAACCTGGCCGCCACCATGCCCAAGCCCGGCCAGTCCTGGCAGGCGGTCGCCTTCGAGATGATCATCACCTGCGGGCTGGTGCTAATGGTCCTGAACATGGCCAACGGGCCGAAGCTCAACGGGCCGTTCGTGCCGCTGGCCGTCGGCGCCTACATCCTGGCCTGGGGGACCATGGGCGGCCCCTACGACGGCGCCTCGATGAACCCCGCACGGAGCTTCGGGCCCGACCTCGCACTCGGGAATCTGTCCACCTGGTGGGTCTACCTGATTGGGCCGGTGGCCGGCGCCGTCATCGCCGTGGCCGTGGCGTATGTGCTGCGCGGGCCCGCCAAAGCCCAGGAAGCGGGCGCCGCCGTGGGCACACCCCTCGATCGCAGCGCCTGACCTCGGCCGTCCCGCAATGCCCGCGCCTTGTTCAAACGGCGCGTATCGGTGCGTACCGGGGCTGCCACATGGCCGCGGTCACGGCGTCGGCGGTGAGGCCGGCCAGTTCGGCGACGCCGTCGTCGGCGGCGGCCTGGGATACCGCGAGCGCGACCTGCGCCGAGGTGGTGCGGAGGTCGTCGATGGGCGGCAGAAGAGGCGCGCCTTGTGTGGTGGTGTCGGTGAGCCCGGCAACGGCCCGGGCGGCGGCGGTGATCATGTGGTCGGTAATGCGCCGGGCCCGCGACAGTAGCGCGCCCAGGCCGAGGCCGGGGAAGATCAGGGCATTGTTGGCCTGGCCGATCTGGTACGTGACGCCCTGGTAGGTGACCGGGCCGAACGGGCTCCCGGTGGCGATGAGCGCGCGGCCGCCGGTCCAGCCCACCAGGTCGGCCGGGGCTGCCTCGGACAGGCTGGTGGGGTTGGACATGGGCAGGATCACGGGCTGGTCCACGTGCGCGGCCATCTCGCGCACGATCTGCTCGGTGAAGGCGCCATGCACGGTCGAGGTGCCGACGAGGATGGTCGGGTGCACGCGGCGCACGACCTCGGCGAGCCCGATGCCGCTGGCGGTCCCGTGTCCCGGCCAGTCACCGACCTCGACGGCGGGGCGGGCGTAGGGGACCTGGAAGTCGCGCAGCTCGGCCATGTCGTCGGTGAGCAGGCCCTGGCGGTCCAGGCACCAGAACCGTGCCCGCGCCGCGGCGCCGTCGAGCCCCTCGCCGGTCATGGCCCTGTAGAGCTGGTCGGCGATGCCGATACCCGCGGTGCCGGAACCGAAGATGACAATGCGGTGCTCGGTCAGCGGGGCTTGGCTGGCGCGGGCGCCGGCCAGCACCGCGGCGAGGTTGACCGCGCCGGTGCCCTGCATGTCATCGTTGAAGGTGAGTATCCGATCGCGGTAGCGGTCCAGGATGCGCCGGGCATTGCCAGGCCCGAAGTCCTCCCAGTGCAGCAGCGCGCCGGGAAAGACGTCGAGCGCCGCGGCCACGTACGCGTCGATAAAGGCGTCATAGGGTTCCTGGGCAGGCCGCTTGTGCCGGACGCCCAGATACAGCGGGTCCTCCAGCAGTTCTGCCCGGTCGGTGCCGACATCCAGCATCACCGGAAGGGTCCGGGCCGGGTCGATCCCGGCCGCAGCGGTATAGACGGCAAGCTTGCCGACCGCGATACCGATGCCCCCGACGCCCCAATCGCCGATGCCGAGAATCGCCTGGGCGTCAGTGGCGACGATGAGGTCCACGTCGCCAGCAGACAACCCGGAGGCACGAAGGTTGGTCTCGATCTGGCCCGGCGTATCGATGCTGAGATAGACGCCGCGTGGGCGGCGGTACTGGTGGCTGTAGCGCTGGATGGCCTCGCCGATCGTAGGTGTGTAGACAATGGGCAGCAGCTCGCTGAGGTGGTCGGTCAGCACCCGGTAATACAGCACCTCGTTGCGGTCGTGCAGCGCGGTCAGGTAGATGTTCTTGGCGAGGGCGCTGGGCTGCTGTGAGCACTGCCGGTACGCGCGCTCGGCCTGCTGATCCAAGGTCAGGACCCGGGATGGCAGCAGGCCGTTCAGCCCCAGCGCGGTGCGCTCGGGGCCGGTGAACGCCGTGCCTTTGTTCAGCCGGGGGTCGCTGAACACGCTGTAACCCCGGTTGCGGGTCTCCCATACCCGCTCGGCAGGGTTCCACCGGGTCACCGGCCGGGTATCCGAGCGCATGGCGTGACCTCCTCCGTCAAATCTGGGCAGGGCCAACGGGCTCCCTCAACCGTGCCACCTTCGGTGTTCTCATGAGGGGATCAGTTGCTGGCCGCCGTCGATGTCATAGGTCGCGCCGGTGAGCGCGGTGTTGACCATGATGTGGACGGCGAGCGCGGCGACGTCGGCCGGGCCGACCACGCGCCGGATGGGGAGCGTCGCGCGGAGCTGATCACGGCGGGCTTCGAGGTTGTCGCCGAGCAGCGACGCGGACAGCGGCGTGTCGACGAATCCAGGGGCGATCAGGTTGACCCGGATCGGCGCCACCTCGACCGCGAGGTTGGCGATCAGGGCGGACATCGCGGCGGTGGCCGCCGCAATGAGCGACAGGCCGGGTCCCCGTGCCCGGCCGCCGGTGCCGCCGATGAAAAGCAGCGTGCCACCGGGCCTGACCTTGCCGGTGGCGTGCTGCGCGACCGCAACGGCAAGCCACTGGTGCTGGTCGAAAGCGCGGTGTGCCCGCTCGCGGTCGAGGTCGGCCAGCGGCGCGTAGTACGGGCCGGGGCCAGTGACCAGCACGTGGTCGATCGGTGTGGGCAGTTCCTGGAAGAACCTCGCCAGCCGGTCGAAGTCGGTGGCATCGAAAGCCGCGGTGGCCTGCGCGCCGAGTTCGGCCGCCGCCTTCTGGAGCGGGCCGGGGTTGCGAGCGGTGAGGATGACGCCGGCTCCTTCAGCCCGCGCGCGCCGGGCTGTTTCGAGTCCGATGCCCGCGCTGCCGCCGATCACGACGACCGTTTGCCCGGCCAGCTCCTGTTCGCGCTGGGTGGGACCGGCAGGGCCGTTCATGTGGGCCTCCACCCGAGGCTGGCGCAGAACTCCCTCGCGCGGCTGACGTCCGAAACTGGAATGGTCACTACCTCGAGCTTCATGTCCATGGCGTCGGCTCCTTCCCCTGCTGCGGCGGTCTGCGTCAACATCGCAGGCTCTGCCACGAACCGGTCCTGACATCCACCCTCACGCCCCGCGCAGCCGAAGTCCATCCGCGCCGCCCGGTCACCATGACTCAACCTTGAGGGGATGCCTCAGCGTCAGGCAAAGGGCGGACACCGCCCCGGAGATGGCAGTACCCGCCCCGGTCTACCGGCCGGCCGATGTCGCCGATGCGCGGTGCCGGATGACGGTCAGCGCGACTCGTGTGCCTGGGTGGCGGCCGGCGACCGGCGTGACTCGCGGTGCCGGTCGGCCGCGTCGGCGAAGGCCTGAGTGACCTGCGTGCCTTTGAGGGCTGCCGGGACGGTGGCAATCTCGGCCACCTCCGGTTCACCGACGGCGGTCAGATGATCTTGGACCTGCGCGGCGAGGTCGAGGAACGGCTGGTAGTAGTCGGGCACGGGCGGTGTCTCGGTGGGCACCGCCTGCGCCGCCGGCGTGGCCACCGCCAGCATGCTGATCGCCGTGGTGAGGCCGGTCACGTACTTGGCCAGGCTGGGCAGGTCGGTCCGGGGCTCGGGCAGCGTGAGCAGCCCGTGGAACGGCGGCGACCACCGGTCCCGCGCGGTCAGCGGCTCCGCATCCGGGGCGAACAGGGTCCGCAGCGTCGCCGGGATGCTGGCATGGTCGCGCGGCTCGGCATCGACGGCGCCCGCACGGACACGGGGCGAGATGACCACCGCTGGGACCCGCGGGCCGAGCATGGTGAAATCGAACGCGGCGCACTTGCGGTAGAACAGCGCCCGCTGCACCCGTCCCACCGTGCTGATCTCGCCGCCCGGGCTGGGCACATCGGTCGGCGGCGGGACGTGATCGTAGAGACCGCCGTGCTCGTCGTAGGTAATCAGCAGCAGGGTCTTGTCGAACACCTCGGGGTGCGCCCGCAACGCCTCGTAAATGGTAGCGATCAGTTCCTCGGCCCGGGTGAAGTCCGACTCGCCGGGCAGCGTGAAGTCGTTGTAGGCGGCGTCGGTGACCAGGTTGTTCTCGGGGTGCTGGCTGTTACTCAGGTCCGGGGCGCCGACCAGCGGCTCGTGGTCGAGGGTGTGCAGCGGCGGGCGGTGGTTGGGCTCGATGAACGTGTAGGCGGTCAGCTCTCCCGCGGCGACATGTTCGGCGAAGCGGTCCAGCGGAAACCACTTCGCGTGCCGCTCCGCGGTATCCCAGAGCTTGGGGAACGCCCAGACCTGCGGGGTGTCGTCGTAGAAGATGCGCCAGTCCGCGCCGGCGCTCTCCAGCAATTCGAAGATCGTCCGGTTGGTGTACGGGCGGATCTCGATCTGGGCCTGCCCGTCCGAGGTCGCCGCGTGCGCGAAGTTCCGGTTCGGCCAGGTCTCCCCTGGTACCGAGCAGAACCAGCGCGAGCACACGGCGAACTCGGTCGCAAGCTGCGCCAGCACCGGCACGTTCTCCGCTGGCTGGCACTCCATGACCAGCGGGCCCCGGCCCTTCACACCCGTGCCGCCCTTGGCCGTCAGCTTCCGTGCCCAGTTGGCCAGCGACCCGAGCAGCCCGCCGAAGACCGGCGGGTCCAGGTTCCGCGCCTTGCGTTCATAGCTGCGGACGAAACCGCGGTTGGTTGGCTTGCCGCGGCGGAGCGCCAGTTGCTGCATCACCGCGTCGTGTGAGTGGTCCGGGCCAACCGGCAGCACCTTCTTCGCCGTCGGCGACGTCGTCACCGCCGGTCCGCGCCCCCACCCTGGGTTCCTGCGCGCACGGGCCAGCAGGCCGTCGAACGCCGGATCGGGCTGCGGCACATAGCCGAGCATGTGGTCAAAGGACCGGTTCTCCAGCATCAGCACCACGACGTGCTCGATGTCGGCCATCGGTCTCACCCCCGTTTCAACCACCCACGCGTCACGCTACGCGGACCATATCCGCGACCGGGCGTAAAAGCCCGGATCACCCGGCCGTTGGCGGCCGGTTTCTCCGGTCAGAGCCGGAGTGGTGAATCGGCTGCCTGGAAGACCGGCTGCCCGCCGACGACCGTCGCCAGTACGCGGATGTCCGCGATCCGCTCGGGCTCGGTGTCCAGCGGGTTGCGGTCCAGGATCACGAAGTCCGCGAGCTTGCCCGGCTCCAGCGATCCGATGTCGTTTTCCCGGTGCATGGCGAACGCGGCTTCGGTGGTGTACAGGGCGAGCGCGTCCCGCACGGCCAGCCGCTCGCCCGGCCCCAGCACGCGCCCGCCGCTGGTCCGCCGCAGCACCGCGTCGCGCATCCCCACCAGCGGATCAGCGGTGATCACAGGCGCGTCGGAGGACCCAGCGACACGGATCCCGGCCTGCCGCCATGAGGCATAGGCGTACAGTTCGTCGCTGCGCTCCGGCAGCGCCTCGGCGAACCCGTCACCGAGGATGGACAGCATCCCCGGCTGGGCCGCCACCACGATCCCCAGCGCCGCCGCCCGGGCCGCCAGCGGTGCGAACAGCGAGCCGCCGTGCTCGATCCGGTGCCGCAGCGGGTTCCCGGAGCGGCCGCCCAGGACCGTGGCGTAGGTGTCAAGCACGGTCCCGATCGCCCGGTCCCCCTGTGCGTGGATGCACACCTGCAGCCCGCGGGCATCGAACTCGGCCACCATCGTGGTCAGTTCGCCCGGGGAGAAGTACATGATCCCCGATCCGTAGGGCGGGACCGGGTAGCTGCCGTGGATGGCCGCTGTGCGGCTGCTCATCCCGCCGTCGGCCCAGATCTTCACCGAGTCCGCGGCCAGCCGCGGTGAGCGGCGCCCGCGCAGCCCGGAGCCAAGCAGCCAGTCTGCCTCGTCGTGCACCACGAGCCCGGCGATCCGCACGCCGAGCACACCCTGCTCGTCGGCCTCCGCGTAGGCGGTCAGCGAGTCGCGCCGGGTATCCGCATCGCACGCCGCGGTGACGCCCAGCGCCGCGAAATGCTGCCCCGCCCGGGCGACCAGACCGGCCCGCTGCACGGCACCCATCCGCTGCATGTCCCGGCGCAGGCCACCCCACAGCAGGCTGAACGTCGGCCCCTCGTGGATCACCCCGTCCAGCCGCCCCTCGCCGTCCCGGCCGAAATGGCCGCCGGGCGGGTCGGGCTGCCGGTCGTCGAGCCCGGCCTCCCGCAGCGCGGGCGTGTTCAGCACGCAGGCGTGCAGCGAGGTGTGGAACAGGATCGCCGGCCGGTTCGGCACGGCGGCGTCGAGGTCGGCGCGGGTGGGATGCTGGCGCTCGCGGAGCTTGTACTCCACGTATCCGCTGCCGGTCACCCAGGACTCCTCCGGCGTCCGGGCGGCCGCGTCCCGCAACCGCGCCACGATCGCCGGAATGTCCGGCGCCGCTGGCTGGCTGCAGTCCGCGCCCGACGCCAGGTAGCCCACGTTGCACAGGTGGCAGTGCGCGTCGATCAGCCCGGGAATGACGGCCGCCCCCTCCAGCCGCACTACCCGTGCATCTGGCGCCGCGGCCGCGCGCACCCGTTCATCCGCGCCTGCCGCCGCGATCCGGTCATCCCGGACCAGCATCGACCGGGCTGGCCCGTCGCCCGCCGCCATCGTGACGACGTCGGCGTCTGTCATCAGCACATCCACCGTTCAGCCCTCCACAGACGTAGCCACCGTGGCAGGTGGCCGATCGCGCTGCTCGGCGATGGAATTGCCGCCATCCACGACCAGGTATTGCCCGGTGATGTAGGACGCGCCCGGGCTGGCCAGCCAGGCAATGGCGGCGGCGACCTCGCTCGGTGAGCCGCTGCGGCCGACCGGGGTGGCCAGCCCTTCGTCATGTTCGTGCGGGGTTTGGGAGCCGGTCGCTATCCAGCCGGGCGCGACGGCGTTGACGGTGATTCCATGCCGGGCCGTGTCGACCGCGAGCGCGCGGGTGAGGCCGACCATGCCCGCCTTGGCGCTGGCGTACCCGACGTCGGCGCGGATCGCCATCACCGGGCCGGTCACGCTGGCCACCATGATGATCCGCCCCCAGCCGCGGCTGATCATTTGCGGCAGTGCCGCCTTCGTGACCAAGAAGGCTGTCGTCAGGTTCCGGGCCAGTGCCGCCTGCCAGGTCGCCAGATCCATCGATTCCACCGTGCCGGATTCGAACACCGGGGCAGCGGCAGAGATCATCCCGGCGTTGTTGACTGCGATATCCAGCCGCCCCCACCGCTCCAGCACCGCCGACACCAGCCCGGGCGCCGCGGCGGCATCGGTGAGATCCGCGGCCAACCCTGCCGCGTCCCAGCCAGCGCTGCACAGCTCGCTGGCCCTGTCTCGGATCCTGGCCGTGGTGGCCGTGATCATCACCGATGCGCCGAACTCGGCGAGCATCCTGGCGGTAGCGAAACCGATGCCGTCGGGGCTGCCCGCCCCGGTCACCACCGCGACCCGGCCGGACAGGTCAAACGCGGCTGGGATAGGCACTTGCCCGATCTTAATCAGGCCGGCTCCCGCTCCGTGGCATGAGGCCGTGTCACGTTTAGGCGTGCTCCTTCATCCGCACGCGCGGGTTGTGCCGCCGCGCCACCTCAGCTGGGCGTTGGTTGCGTTCCACCCTGGGTGCGGACGGCCGCGTCTGCCGGAAAGCTGACCGCGACGGCCAAGCCGCCTTCGGGCTGGGGCCGGACTACGAGGTTCGCTCCGTGGGCCGCGGCGATGTCGGCGACGATGGCCAGGCCGAGACCAAGCCCGTTGGGGCTGGCGGTCTGGTCCGGGGCCGCGCGCTGGAAGGGCTCGAGCAAACGGCTGACCTGGTCAGGCGGTACGGGGGCCCCGGTGTTGGTCACGGTGAGCGCCGTTTGCGTGGCGGTGGCGGCAAGCCTGACTTCGACACGCCCGCCGGTGCTGTTGTAGCGGATCGCGTTGTCGACGAGGTTCGACACCAGCCTGTGGATGAGGCGGGCGTCCCCCGGCACGCTGGCATGGTCGAGGGCGGCGTCGACCTGTAGCCGTTTCGCCGCCGCGGACGGCTCGTGGACGTTCAGCACTTCGGTCACGACGGCCGTCAGGTCGACGGGTTCCCGATGGTCGAGGCCGCGCTGGCTACGGGCCAGGGTGAGCAGCGCATCGATGAGCTGCGCCTGATCTTTGCCCGCGTCGACGACCTCCTGGCAGGCGGCCCGCAGCGAGTCGAGGGTGATATCGGGATCGGCCAGGGCTACCTGCAGCAGGGTCTGGTTCAGCATGAGCGGGGTGCGCAGTTCGTGCGAGGCGTTGGCGATGAAGCGCCGCTGCGAGCCGAACGCCGTTTCGAGGCGGGCGAGAAGCCCGTCGATGGTGTCACCGAGGTCCTTGAGCTCGTCGTCGGGGCCGGCTAGCGCGAGACGCTCATGCAGGTTGCGCTCGGAGATCTCCCGGGCGGTCGTGGTCATGACCCGGAGCGGTCGCAGGACCCGGCCCGCGGCGAGCCAGCCGAGCAGCACGGTTGCCGCCATGATGGCGACGAGGATGATGCACGAGCCGACGAGGAACTCGCGCGAGCCGAGGGTTAGCTGAGCGATGGTCACCGTCGGGGAGCCGACCTGGTGGCTCGCGCAAGCCCCGTGCGGCGCCGGCTTGCCGGTGATCGATTGGACGTGAGAACACTGGCTCACGGCCACACGGCTGATGGCCTCCGCACGCCGGAGCATGACCACCGTGTAGGTAACGGCGACGAGCACGACGGCCAGGGGAAAAAACAGGAAGCAGTAGAGCACGGTCATGCGGAAGCGCACGCTCCGCCGGCGCGGGCGGGGACCCAGGGCCAGGCCGCCGAGCCGCCGGCGCGGCCAGGGGCCCAGGGCCAGGCCACGGGGCCGCCGCCGCCGCGCCACGGGTCAGCCCGCGATCCGGTAGCCGGCCTTGGCCACAGTCTCGATCAGTGGCGGGTCGCCCAGCTTGGCCCGCAGGCGGCTGATGGTGGTCCTGACCGCCTGGCTGAAGGGGTCGGCCGCCTCGTCCCAGACGCGCTCGAGTATCTCTTCGGCGGACACGACGACGCCGGGCGCGGCCAGCAAGACCTCCAAGACGGCGAACTCCTTGGGGTTGAGCGGCAAGGGCCGGCCGGCTCTGGTGACGATCCGGTGCGCCGGATCGAGTCTCAGGTCGCCGTGGCTGAGCGTCGGCGGCAGCGAGGCGCCCGGGCGGCGAGCGAGGGCACGGATGCGCGCCACCAGTTCGGTGAAGTCACACGGCTTCAGAAGGTAGTCGTCCGCGCCGATGCCCAGACCCTCGACGCGGTCCTCCACCGAACCGGCCGCGGTCAGCATCAGCACCCGGGTGGGCGATCCCCCGGCCACGATCGCCTTGCAGACGTCGTCGCCGTGCGTGCCAGGGATTCCCCGGTCCAGCACCACGACGTCGTAGACGGTGACCGCGAGGTGGTCGAGGGCATCCTGGCCGTCGAAGACGACATCAACGGCCATCCCGGCACGGCGGAGACCGGTCGCCAGCGTGATGGCCAGCTTTGCGTGGTCTTCGACCACTAGCACCCTCATCGTCAATCCTCCTGCCACCGCGTCCACCCAGCCAGCGGCCGGTCAGAGGGGCGGGCTGACCAATCCAGGATGCCCGATCGGGTGTTGCAAAACCATTACTGCGTTGCGGCCCTGCAACACCGGATTTCGTATAACGGCCTCATGAACCTTTCAGCTAGCAAACAAACCAGCAAACAAAGCGGCGAACCCGTGGCATCGGCGCACACAGCAAGCCCACGACGAGCACGCGCCCGGTCCTGGCGGGCCGGCCTGGCCGTCGTGGTGCTCCTCGGCGCCGGCGTGCTGATCGCGGCCTGCGGGGTTGTGCCCTCCGTGAGCGCCGTCGTCGGCCCTTCCGGCCACGGCGTCCCCTACCATGCCCTCGCCTTCGTCCACTGCATGCGCGCCCACGGGGAACCGAAACTGCCCGATCCCGTCGTCCACGGGAACAGCGTGCGCATCACCGTCACCGCGGGCTCCGGAGTAGACCCGGGGTCCCCGCGGTACACCGCCGCGTTCAAGGCATGCAAGTACCTGACGTCGCCGGGGAAGGGCAGCGGAGCGGTTCGCCGGGTATCTACTGGCGGGTGACCACCGATCCGACGCCCACCCAGGGGGCACAGTGACGGCACAGGTGTCTATCCCGCGGCTCGAAGCGGCCATAGCGGAGCTGCGGGAACGGCCGATTCCCGGGACCGAGAAGGGATTCGGCGTCCCGCTGCCCGGTGCCGCGGTGAGCGCCGCCAGCCTTGGCGCGAGCCGGCCGTCCCTGTTCGGGCCCGGTTTCACCATGCCGGTGCTGGTGCTGCGGGAGCCCGCGGTCGCCAACAACATCGGCGCCATGGCGGCCTATTGCGCGGCGGCGGGGGTCAAGCTCGCACCGCACGGCAAAACCACCATGGCGCCGCAGCTGTTCGCCCGGCAGCTCGCGGCCGGCGCGTGGGGGATCACCGCGGCGACGGTCGCGGAACTGCAGGTTTACCGGGCGTTCGGCGTTCCGCGGGCGCTGCTCGCCAACGAGCTGACCGACCCTGCCGGGGCCGCCTGGCTGGCGGGCGAGCTGGCCGCCGATCCGGGATTCGACTGCTACGTATACGCCGACAGCCTGGCCGGTGTCCGGCTGCTCGACGAGGCGGTGCGGCGGGCAAGCCCGGCCAGGCCGCTGCCGGTGCTCGTGGAACTCGGCTACCCCGGCGGCCGCACGGGCTGCCGCGACCTGGCCGGGGCCGAGGCGGTCGCGCGCGCCGTGGCGCAGGCCGGTTCGCTGCGGCTAGCGGGCGTGGCGGGATACGAGGGCGGGATCGGGCACGACCGCAGCCCGGAGAGCATCGGCAAGATCGCCGCCTACTGCCGTGGGCTGCGCTCGCTGGCCGAGCGGCTGGCAGCCACCGGCTACGCGCCGGATGAGCTGATCCTCAGCGCCGGGGGCAGCGCGTTCTTCGACATCGTGGTGCGGGAGCTGACGCGAGCCCCGGCCGGGCGCCCCGCGCCGGTGGTGGTGCTGCGCAGCGGCGTCTACATTGCCTTCGACCACGGGCTGTATGCGGGCATGGTGCCGAGCCCGCCCCCGCTGTTCGAGCCCGCGCTGGAGCTGTGGGCGCACGTGCTGTCCAGGCCCGAGCCCGGCCTGGCGCTGGCCTGCGCCGGCCGGCGGGATGTGGCATTCGACGCCGGCCTGCCGGTGCCGCTGCGAATCCGGGACCAGGATGGGTCGCTGCGGCCTGCCCGCGATATGCGCGCCGTCAGGCTCGATGACCAGCACTGTTACCTCGAGGTTCCGGCGGGCGCCGAGCTGGCGCCCGGTGAGATGATCTGCCTCGGCATCTCGCACCCCTGCACCACATTCGACAAGTGGCGGGTCATCCCTGTGGTCGACGACGGCTACCGGGTCCTGGACGCCATCCACACCTTTTTCTAAACGGCTGCCGCTGCTGGGCTAACCCGCCCAGCGGCGTGGCACCGGTCCGTGGCTGGCCGAACTTCTACATCACCGCGACCTGGCCGCCGTCGATGACCAGCGCGGCGCCGTGGATGAACGAGGCGTCGTCGGAGGCGAGGAACGCATAGGCGGCCGCCACCTCCTCGGGCTGGCCGGCCCGCCCGAGCGGTATCCGATCGCGGGCGTAGGCCGTTTCGAACCCGGCCCCGCCGATGGAGGCGGACACGGCCTCGTTCAGTGGGGTGCGGATATAGCCGGGACACAGCGCGTTCACCCGGATGCCGTGCCTGCCCAGCTCTACGGCCATGGTCTTGGTGAGCAGGAGCACGCCGCCCTTGGACGCGTTGTAGTGCGCGTAGTCCTCCTCGCCCGCCAGGCCGTTCGTGGACGACATGTTGATGATCACACCGCCGCCGCCCCGCTCCACCATGTGCCGGCTCACGGCCTGCGCCACCAGGAACATGCCGCGCAGGTTCACCGCGATGATCCGGTCCCAGTCAGCCGCCGCGATCGCCAGAAACTCCTCGCGCTGCGCGGTGCCGGCGTTGTTGATGAGCACGTCGATCCCGCCGAGGGCCCGGTGCGCGGCCGCCATCATCGCCGCCACGTCGCCCTCCAGGCTCACGTCGCAGGCCAGGCCGGACACCTCGCCGCCGGGCAATCTGCTGGCCTCGACCCCGCCACCCCGCCCAAGGCTGGCCTCGACCCCGCCACCCCGCCCAAGGCTGGCCTCGACCCCGCCACCCCGCCCTAGGCCAGCCAGGGCGCTGTCCACCTCGCGCGGGTCCAGGCCGGTGAGGAAGACCCGCGAGCCCTCTTCGAGAAACCGCCGCGCGGTGGCCAGCCCGATCCCGCTGCTGCCGCCGCTGACCAGCACCCGCTTACCCTGCAGTCCGCGCATCTTCGGCCGTCCCTATCCCCGGGCCAGGCAAGTTCACGCGCACGCGAGGGCGCCATCGCCGGGACGGGCGCCGGTCATCACGGGCGAGCCTGGGCTCTGCTGGTGAAGGCAAATCTAGCCATGATCCGTATGCTGGCCTTGAGTCCAGTCGGCCAGTCGGCAAGGGGTGTGACATGGCTAAGCAGCCGGTGGGGGGCAGCGAACCAGCGGCCTCGTATTCTCCTGGGATCGTCGCGGAAGGCCGGTTCGTCTACGTGTCGGGACAGGGCTCGTTCCGGGACGGGGAACTGACCGGGACCGGCATCGAGGAGCAGACCAGGATCACCCTGGGCAACCTCGCGGCCGTCCTCGGGTCGGCCGGCGCGAGCCTGGCCGACGTGGTCCGGTGCGGCGTGTTCCTCGCGGACGTGCGGGACTTCGCCGCGATGGACAAGGTTTACTCGGACACGTTCCCGCGGCCGTTGCCGGCCAGGACCACCGTGGGCGCGGCCTTCCCGCTGCCGGGAATGCTGGTCGAGATCGACTGCGTGGCGGTACTCCCCAGCAATGGCTGACGGGCACCGGCGGCGGACCATCGACGGGCCGGTTCGGGCGCCGGCTTACGGTTCGAGCCGGACAAGGTTCCCGGTCTCTTCGGTGAAGGCCTCCCAGGCAAGCTCGGTGTCCCCGTTCCGCTCGTGCGGGCCGCGGAACTGACGCACGCTGAGCATGATCTCCTCCAGGCTCCAGCGCAGCTGGTACATGCGCATCATGGCGGTATTGACGCGCCGCCCGGTGAGTTCGGCGTAGCGGTCAGCCGCACGTCCATCGGCGTCGGCCAGGTCCCACAGGTCCCGCTCTGGCAGCGCGAGGCCAGCGCTGCCCCAGTCGATCAGGTACAGCCTGCCCGTGAGCCGCAGAATATTGTCCGAGTGCGGTTCGCCGTGCGTGATGACCGAGGGCCCGCGCCGGGCAGCCTCGCGCGCGAGTTGATCGAAACTGGCCAAGGCCTGGCCAAGGGTGGATGCGTGCCGGGCCACCAACTGCCGGGCGGGTTCGCTAAAGGGGCCACCGTGCCATGGCTGGCTCAGCTCCCCCAGCGCTGCTTCCAGGACCGGCCGGGGGGGCAGGTCAGGGCGGCGGGCCGGCGCCGTCCGCGTGGCCAGCGGGGTGGCGTTGTGCAGCCTGGCCAGCGTGTCGATCAGGGCAAGCCGGTCCCGCGGGGGCAGTTCGCCCCCAGCGTCTCCGTCCAGATACGGGAACACGGCGATGGCATGCTCGTCCCCGAGCGGGGCCAGCGCATGCCCGCCGGTGGTGGGGACCGGGGCGACTGCGAACTCCAGGCCCGCCCCTGCGAGGGCCGTTACGGTGTCCATCGTGGCCTGCAGGTCCGCATATCCCGCCGCTGGGCCGGTCCCGCGCCATGCAGGGGCAAGCTCGGCGACGGTCACGAACCAGCGGCGGCCCGCTGCGTCGGTCAAATCCCAATGGTGGTCGCCGAATCCCACCGGCAGGTATCCGAGCCGGGCGGGAGCAAGACCCCAGTGCTGCTCCAGTGCGCGGGACAGCCGGCCGTCATCGATTCCGTCCGGCGGCACTCGCACCGCCCCAGGCTAACGACGCCGACGGCGACTCTGTGGGTGTTAGTGAGCCTGCCGAGCCGGGGCCGGACGGGCCGGCCCCGGGCTCCCATGCCGCCTGCACCGCTCATCAGCGCCGAGATGATGAGCGGTGGACGGGTTACGCTTCGCCGGTGACGGCGCTGTGGGAACAAGACGCGATCACGCTGGCGGGGATGCTGCGCGGCCGCGAAGTCTCGGCGCGCGAGGTGATCGCGGCACATATCGAGCGGATCGACGCGGTGGACCGGGCCGTGAACGCGATGGTCACCCGGTGCTTTGAGCAAGCCATGGCGAAGGCGGCGGCCGCGGACCAGGCCCTGGCCCGGGGTGAGCCGCCGGGCTTGCTGCACGGGCTGCCGGTCGCGCATAAGGACCTCGTCGACACCGCGGGTGTCCGCACTACCTATGGATCGCCGCTGTTCGCGGAGCACGTGCCCGAGCGCGACGATCTGCTGGTGAGCCGGATGGCCGGCGCCGGGGCGATCAGCCTCGGCAAGACCAATACACCGGAGTTCGGCGCGGGCTCCCACACCGTGAACCGGGTTTTCGGTGCCACCCGCAATCCCTACGACCTGAGCCGCAGCGCCGGCGGCAGCAGCGGCGGCGCGGCCGCGGCGCTGGCCGCGCGGATGGTCTGCCTGGCCGACGGCAGCGATCTCGGAGGCTCGTTGCGCAATCCGGCCAGCTTTTGCAACGTGGTGGGCTTGCGGCCGTCGCCGGGCCGGGTGCCCAGGTGGCCGGTTACCGACCCGGCCGACATCCTCGGTGTCCAGGGGCCGATGGCCCGCACCGTCGCGGACACGGCCTTGCTGCTGGCCGTCCAGTCCGGGCCTGACCCACGGGCCGTGCTCGCCCTCGATGCGCCCCCGCCCGCGCTGGCCACCCCGGCCGGCATGACCCGGGCGCTGGCGCAGGACGTGCGCGGGCTGCGGGTGGCCTGGAGTGCGGACCTGGGCCTGCCCGTCGAGCCCGAGGTCAGGACCGCGCTGGCCCCCGCCCGCGGCGTGCTGGCGGACCTTCGCTGCCAGGTGAGCGACGCGGCGCCCGACCTGTCGGGCGGGGACGAAGTGTTCCGGACCTGGCGGGCGCAGCGGTTCGCGACCGCGTTCGGCCCACTGCTGCGCGACCACCCCGGCGACATCGGCCCGAACGTGACCTGGAACGTCGAGCGCGGGCAGGAACTGACGGTGGCTGACCTCAGCCGGGCCACCACCTTGTGGGCCGCGCTGGCCGAGCGGGTCAGCGCGTTTTTCGCCGGCTTCGACGTGCTCGCCTGCCCGGTGAGCCAGGTGCCCCCGTTCGACGTGCACCTGGACTGGGTGCACCAGATCGACGGGGTGCCGCAGGAGTCCTACCTGGACTGGATGAGGTCGGCATACCTGATCTCGGTCACCGGGCTGCCCGCGATCTCGGTACCCGCCGGGTTCACCCCCGGCGGCCTGCCGGTGGGACTGCAACTGGTCGGCCGGCGCCGGGCCGACTGGCACCTGCTCGCAGTGGCCGCCGCGTTCGAGCAAGCCACCGGCTGCGCCCGGATCGCCCCCAGCGTGCCGGGCCACCGGTGACCACACTCGCCCGGCCATCGGTGACCACACCACGGCCGGGCCTACGGGCCTCTTCGTGTCACGATATTTCGATGGGCCGTCGGGCATCGCCTGGCGCCCGCGTGATATGGAGTTGAACTAAAGATTCGGGTCCCCATCAGCCACAGGTGAAGGGGAATGTCCCATGGCTGAGCCAGCGTCCGCGCACGGCAACGCGTCAGACCAGGCTGCGAGGCGAGGCCAGCCGGAGCCTCCCGGCGGGGATCTGCTCGCGCCGCTGCTGCCCGCGGGAGAGCCGGTCGAGCGGCTGCTGCGCAAGGCGCAGTACTTCGTGCCCGGCGGTACGCCCAGCCCCGACTTCCGTGAGGTACACCGCGCCGACCGGCGGGGAGCGGAGGAGTTCTACCGGGAGCGGTGGCGGCACGACAAGGTGGTCCGCTCCACGCACGGCGTCAACTGCACCGGGTCGTGCTCCTGGCAGGTGTACGTCAAGGACGGCATCATCACCTGGGAGACCCAGCAGACCGACTACCCCTCGACCGGCCCGGACTCACCGGAGTACGAGCCGCGCGGCTGTCCCCGCGGCGCCTCGTTCTCCTGGTACACCTACTCGCCGTCGCGCGTGCGGTACCCCTACGTGCGCGGCCCGCTGCTGGAAATGTGGCGCGAAGCACGGGCGCGGCTGGGTGACCCGGTGGCGGCCTGGGCGGAGATCACCGGGGATCCCGAGCGCGCGGCACGGTACAAGCAGGCACGGGGCAAGGGCGGGTTCCTGCGCGCCACCTGGCCGGAGGTCAGCGAGCTGATCGCCGCGGCGCACGTGCACACGGTGCGGCAGTACGGGCCCGACCGGGTGGTGGGGTTCACGCCGATTCCGGCGATGTCGCAGGTGTCGTACTCGATCGGCACCCGGTTCCTGTCGCTGATCGGCGGGACGATCCTGTCCTTCTACGACTGGTACGCCGACCTGCCGCCCGCCTCGCCGCAGGTGTTCGGGGACCAGACCGACGTGCCGGAGTCCGGCGACTGGTGGAACTCCTCCTACCTGATTATCTGGGGCACCAACCTGCCGATCACCCGTACCCCCGACGCCCACTTCATGACCGAGGCGCGCTACCGCGGCCAGAAGGTGGTCGTGGTCTCCCCGGACTACTCCGACCACACCAAATTCGCCGACGACTGGCTGGCCGCCGCCCCGGGCACCGACGGCGCCCTGGCCATGGCCATGGGGCACGTCATCCTCACCGAGTTCTACCGCGACCGGCAGGTCCCCTACTTCACGCAGTACGCCAAGACCTTCACCGACCTGCCATTTCTGGTGACGCTCGAACCGCGCGGCGACGGTTATGTGCCCGGCCGCTTCCTCACCGCGGCCGACTTGGGACAGGCTGGCGACGGCGCGGCGCACAAAACGATCATGCTGAACGAAACGACCGGCGAGCCCGTGGTCCCGAACGGGTCGCTGGGCTTCCGGTACTCAGAATCCGGCGTGGGCCGGTGGAACCTGGACCTGGCGGGCATCGACCCGGCCCTGACACTGTACGGGCGGCACGAGGACGCGGTCCCGGTCGACCTGCCGCGGTTCGATGCGGGCGAGACCGAGGGCGGGTCGGCGATCCGCCGCGGTGTGCCGGTCGCCACGGTCGCCGGGCACCTGGTCACCACGGTGTTCGACCTGATCCTGGCCCAGTACGCGGTCGGCAGGGAGGGGCTGCCGGGCGAGTGGCCGGCCTCCTACGACGACCCGGCACCGTGCACCCCGGCCTGGCAGGAGCGGATCACCTCGGTGCCGGCCGCGGCGGCGGCCCGGGTGGCCAGGGAGTTCGCCCGCAACGCCGAGGTGTCCCGCGGCCGGTCCATGATCGCGATGGGCGCGGGGACCAACCACTGGTACCACTCCGACCAGATCTACCGGAGCTTCCTCACCCTGATCATGCTGTGCGGGTGCCAGGGCGTGAACGGTGGCGGCTGGGCGCACTACGTCGGCCAGGAGAAGGTCCGGCCGCTGGCCGGCTGGCAGCAGATGGCGTTCGCGCTTGACTGGCAGCGGCCGCCCCGGCACATGACCGGGACCTCGTTCTTCTACCTGCACACCGGGCAGTGGCGGTATGAGGCGTTCGGGCCCGCCGAGATCGCCAGCCCGCTCGGCCGGGGAGTGTTCACAGGCCGGGCTTTTGCCGACTGCCTGGCGCAGGCGTCGCGGCTGGGCTGGACCCCCTCCCATCCCGCGTTCGGCCGCAACCCGCTGGACATCGCCGACGACGCGGCCCAAGCCGGGAAGCCGGTGGCCGAGCACGTGGCGGCCGAGCTCCAGGCGGGCAGGCTGCGGTTCGCCGGTGAGGACCCCGACGACCCGGCGAACTGGCCGCGGGTGATGACGGTCTGGCGGGCGAACCTGCTGGGCTCCTCGGGCAAGGGCATGGAGTACTTCATGCGGCACCTGCTCGGCACGCACGACGCGGTGCGGGCGCAGGAGTCGCCGCCGGGGCTGCGCCCGGCCGAGGTGACCTGGCGGGACCCCGCGCCGCGCGGCAAGCTCGACCTGCTCACCGCGATCGACTTCCGGATGACCAGCACCTGCACGTTCGCGGACGTGGTGCTGCCCGCGGCGACGTGGTACGAGAAGCACGACCTCTCGAGCACCGACATGCACCCGTTCATCCACTCGTTCAATCCCGCGATCCCGCCACCGTGGGAAACCCGCACCGACTTCGACGCGTTCTCCATGATCGCGGCCGACTTCTCCCGGCTGGCCGCGCGCCACCTGGGCACGCGCACTGATGTGGTCGCGGCGCCGCTCATGCACGACACCCCGGACGAACTGGCGCAGCCTGGTGGGGTGGTGCGGGACTGGAAGCCGTCCGGAGACGGGGCGGGCGGGGAGCCCGCACCACGGCCAGGGGTCACCATGCCGCGGCTGATCACGGTGGAACGCGACTACCCGGCGGTGGCGGACAAGCTGGCCGCGGTCGGCCCACTGCTCGACAGCCTCGGGATGACCGTCAAGGGGATCACCTGGAAGGTGCCGGAGGCGGTGGACTACCTGCGCCGGGCCAACGGGACCGTGCGCGGCGGCGTGGCCGGCGGGCGCCCGTCGCTGGCGCGGGACGTGCACATGGCCGAGGCGATCCTGGCGCTGTCCGGCACGACCAACGGCGAGGTGGCCGTGGCTGGCTGGAGGGAACTGGAGAAACGCACGGGCGTGCCACTGGCCGACATGGCCGAGGAGCGGGCCGGGGACCGGATCACGTTCGCGGACACCCAGGTCCAGCCGCGCGCGGTGATCGCCTCACCGGAATGGTCCGGCAGCGAGGCCGGGGGCCGCCGGTACTCGCCGTTCGTGGTCAACACCGAGCGCAAGAAGCCCTGGCACACGCTGACCGGGCGGATGCACTTCTTCCTTGACCACCCGTGGATGCAGGAGTTCGGTGAGTCGCTGCCCGCCTACCGGCCGCCGCTGGATTATGGCCGTCACTTCGGCCACCAGGGCGAGGCCGACGACGGGGTGCCGGAGGTCACCGTGCGGTACCTCACCCCGCATTCGAAGTGGTCGATCCACTCGGAGTACGCCGACAACCTGCACATGCTGCGGCTGTTCCGTGGTGGGCCGGTGATCTGGATGAGCCCGGCCGACGCGGCCGCGATCGGGGTCTCCGACAACGACTGGATCGAGGCCTACAACCGCAACGGCGTGGTGACCTGCCGGGCCGTGGTCAGCCACCGGATGCCGCGCGGCACCGTGTACATGTACCACGCCAAGGACCGGCATCTGATGACGCCCCGGTCGGAGATCTCCGGCTGGCACGGCGGATCGGACAACTCCCTTACCCGGCTGGTGTTCAAGCCGACCCACCTGATCGGCGGCTACGGGCAGTTCAGCTACGCCTTCAACTATTACGGCCCGACCGGGAACCAGCGCGACGAGGTGGCGGTGCTCCGCCGCCGGTCCCAGGAGGTGGAGTTCTGATGCGAGAGCGCCGGCCCGGGGGGGCACTCCGCTTCTCCGGGGGCAAGCCCCCGGACCCCATGGCCCGGAACCCCCCGCGGATTATGGCCCAGGTCGCGATGGTGATGAACCTGGACAAGTGCATCGGGTGCCACACCTGCTCGGTGACGTGCAAGCAGACCTGGACCAACCGCCCCGGCACCGAGTACGTGTACTTCAACAACGTCGAGACCAAGCCGGGCACCGGCTACCCGAAGCGCTACGAGGACCAGGAACACTGGAAGGGCGGCTGGACCCTGGACCGCAAGGGCCGCCTGCAGCTCAAGGCCGGCAGCAGGCTGCGCAAGCTGCTGTCCATCTTCTGGAACCCCGACCTGCCCAGCATCGACGACTACGGCGATCCGTGGACCTACGACTACCAGACCCTGATCAACGCCCCGCTGGGCACGATGACCCCGAGCGCGCACTCGATCTCCGCGCTCACCGGCCGGGACATGCACATGCGCTGGGGCAGCAACTGGGACGACGACCTGGCAGGCGGGCCCGCGCACGCGGCGGCCGACCCGAACCTGGCCGGGCTCGGGGACCAGGTGAAGCTGGCCTTCGAGCAGGTCTTCATGTTCTACCTGCCGCGCATCTGCGAGCACTGCCTGAACCCCTCCTGCGTCGCCTCCTGTCCCTCCGGTGCGATGTACAAACGCGACGAGGACGGGATCGTGCTGGTGGACCAGGACCGGTGCCGGGGCTGGCGGTTCTGCGTGTCCGGCTGCCCGTACAAGAAGGTGTACTTCAACCACCGGACCGGCAAGGCAGAGAAGTGCACGCTGTGTTACCCGCGGATCGAGGCGGGCCAGCCGACCATCTGCTCGGAAACCTGCGTGGGCCGGCTGCGCTACCTCGGGGTGTTCCTCTACGACGCCGACGCGGTGCTGGCCGCGGCGGCCACCCCGGATCCACAGGATCTGTACGAGGCACAGCTGTCGGTGTTCCTCGACCCGGACGATCCGGGGATCCGGGCGGAGGCGGCGCGGCAGGGCATCCCGGCCGACTGGATCGACGCCGCCCGCCGCTCTCCCGTCTACGCACTCGCGGTGCGGCACCGGGTCGCGCTGCCGCTGCACCCGGAGTACCGCACGCTGCCCATGGTCTGGTACATCCCCCCGCTGTCTCCGGTCGCCGACGTGGTGACGGCGGCGGGCTACGACGAGGCCGACCCCGACCAGGTGTTCGCCGCCATCGATTCGCTGCGCATCCCCGCCGACTACCTGGCCAGCCTGTTCACCGCGGGGAAGGTGGAACCGGTCCAGCGGGTGCTGCGCAAGCTAGCCACGGTGCGCGTAATGATGCGGGCACATCAACTGGGGCAGCCCGCGGATGCCGGCCTGGCGGCCCAGGCCGGCGCCTCACCCGCCGACCTCGAGGACCTGTTCCGGCTGCTGGCCATCGCCAAGTACGGCGAGCGTTATGTCGTGCCGCCCGCCCATCGGGAGGAGGCGGGGCAGTTGCTGGCACAGCACGAGCAACTGTTCTCCCAGTGCAGCCTGGACGGCGAAGGAGGCCCTGGGATGGGCGGGCAGGGGCCGCCCGCATCGGTGGCGTCGTTCCATCCGGGGGGTGAGACCGCCGGCCAGACGTTCCGGGACCGCGACGGCCAGGAGCGGTTCAACCTGCTGGGCTGGGACGGCCGCGGGGCCGCCCCGCACCTGTTCCCGGAGGGGGGCACGTCATGACCGCGCTGCCCGCGCCCGCGACCGCCCCGGCGACGCTGCCCGGCCAGGCGCTCGGCTACAAGCTCGCCTCGGTCCTGCTCCAGTACCCGACCAGGGCGGTGTTCGACGGGCTGGGCGAACTTGACGCCGCGGCCAGGTCGGGGCCGCGTGCCGCGCGGGCGCACTTGGCCGAGTTCCTGGCCTGGCTGCGGGCAACCCCGCCGCACGAGGTCGCCCAGCACTATGTGGAAACGTTCGACCTGCGCCGCCGGTGCGCGCTGTACCTCACCTACTACCGGCACGGTGACACCCGGCGGCGGGGCATGGCGCTGCTGGCGTTCAAGACGGCCTACCGGACGGCCGGGCTGGCCCCCGTGAAGGACGAAGAGGAGCTTCCCGACTACCTGCCGGTGGTGCTCGACTTCGCGGCGGTCGCGCCGGCCGGCGTGGACCTGCTCCGCCGTCACCGGGCCGAACTGGAACTGCTGCGCCGGGCCCTGCACGAGGCGGGCACGCCGTACGCCCATGTGGTCGACGCGGTGTGCGCGCAGTTGCCCCGGCTCGGGCGGCGGGACCTGCTCCGCGTCCTGGCCGCCGAACAGCAGGGGCCGCCCACCGAGGACGTCGGCCTGGAGCCGTTCGCCCCGCCCGGCTACCTGACCGGCGAGGAGGTGAGCCGGTGACCGGGGCCAGCGCGGGGGAGATCTTCTGGTGGGTCGGCCTGCCCTACCTGGCGCTTGGCATCTTCGTGGTCGGCCACATCTGGCGGTGGCGCTACGACCAGTTCGGCTGGACCAGCAGGTCCACCCAGTTGCAGGAGCGGCGGTGGCTGAAGTGGGGGTCGCCGGTGTTCCACTACGGGACCTTCGCCGCGATCGGCGGGCATGTCATCGGCATCCTCATCCCCGAGTCGTGGACCGCGGCGATCGGCATCCCGGAGTCCGCCTACCACTGGTTCTCGGCCATCGCCGGAACGGTCGCCGCCGTCCTGGTCATCGGCGGCGTGATCATCCTGGCGGGACGGCGGCTGCTGGTGCCCCGGGTCCGCGCCACCACCAGTGCCGTCGACTACGTCGCGCTGGTGCTGCTGCTGATCGTCATCCTCACCGGGATCGTGCCCACGATCAGCCGCAACCTGTTCGGCGGCGGCTACGACTACCGGACCACCGTCGCGCCCTGGTTCCGCGGCCTGTTCAGCTTCCAGCCGGACGTGGCGGCGATAGCCCACGCCCCGCTCGTCTACCAGATCCACGCGACGGCCGCCTGGGTCATCCTGGCCGTCTGGCCGTTCAGCCGGCTGGTGCACGCCTGGAGCTATCCGCTGTGGTACCTGTGGCGGCCCTACATCGTCTACCGCAGGCGGCGCCCGGCGCGGCCCGCCGAGCCGGGAACCTCCGACCATCGGTGGCGCAAGATCGGCGCCCCCAACTGACATCTGCTAGCCCTGGCCCCGCCACCCCGCGCAGTGCTAGCCCCGACCCCGCCACCCCGCGCAGCGCTAGCCCTGACCCCGCCACCCCGCGCAGTGCTAGCCCCGACCCCGCCACCCCGCGCAGCGCTAGCCCCGACCCCGCCACCCCGCGCAGTGCTAGCCCCGACCCCGCCACCCCGCGCAGCGCTAGCCCTGACCCCGCCACCCCGCCCAATACGAGGATGGGGAACCGGTCAGGCGGCCGGGGCCGGGGCCGGTTGCCGAAGGGCGGCCAGCGTGTAGGTCGCCGCGCCCGCCGCCACGACGGCCAGGGCGATCAGGCCCAACGCGTACGAGCCGGTGGCACCGTATATGCCGCCCATCACCAACGGCGGGACGAAACCGCCAAGCCCGCCCGCGGCGCCCACCACGCCGGTCACCGCGCCCACCTGCTGGGCCGGGGCACGCTGCGCGACCAGCGCGAACACCGCACCAGCGGCTGCGCCCAGGGCGGCTGCCATCGCCAGGAACGCAAACGTGCCGCCCGGTGCGAGCGCCGGCGTCAGCGACTGGCCGAGCGCACAGACCGCCACCACCGCGAACGTCACGGCGAGCACGGGCGCCGGGGTAAGCCGGTCGGAAAGCCAGCCGCCAACCGGGCGCGCCACGACCGCGAGCAGCACGAACCCGGCCATTTTGTTCGCCGCGTCCGTCTGGGTCAGCAGGTATGCGTTCTTCAGGTAGGTAGGCAGGTACACGCTGAACGCCACAAAACCGCCGAACCCCACCGCATACAGAGCCGATGCCTGCCAGGTGATCCGCAATCTGAGCGTGGCCGCCACGCGGGACAGCGCGGGCTGAGCAGGAACCACCCGCCCCGGCGCGTCGCGCAAGATCATCGCGCTGGCCACGCCGAATACCGCCAGTGCCCCAGCGACAATAAGGAACGGGGCATGAATGTTCCAGTGGGCGGTCAGCTTGACCGTGGTGAGAGCGCTGATCGCGGTTCCGCCCATGCCCATGCCGAAGATGCCGATCG
>Ga0306925_10000552_pt1 | contig 27286 bp, 27 predicted proteins | sample flu12Cox44000176_FD_203755 | JGI IMG/M metagenome (GOLD analysis project Ga0306925, IMG submission 203755) | Lab enrichment of tropical soil microbial communities from Luquillo Experimental Forest, Puerto Rico - flux8day.12C.oxic.44.000.176 (v2)... | ecosystem: Environmental > Terrestrial >... | reverse complement strand
GCAACACGCTGCGCACGCAGCTCAAGGTCAACGATCTGCGCAATTGGACGCCGACCGCCCCGACGCTGCTGTGCGGCGGGAACTCCGACCCCACCGTATTCTTCTTCAATACGACGCTGATGCAGAACTATTGGACCTCGCATCCCCCGGCGGTGACTCCGGTCGTCCTCGACATCGATTCCGCCCCCACGGCAAACGATCCTTACGCCACCCTCAAGACAGGATTCAGCGCCGCCAGAGACCTCGTCTATGCGCAGGGCGGCGAATCGGCGGTGCTCGCCGTGTACCACGCCACGCTCGTCCCGCCGTTCTGCCTGAGCGCGGTGAAATCATTCTTTGACGCGCACTGACCCACGATGGCCGTAGAGCGTGCGGGCTGTGTCAGGCCCCCCAGCGGCGGTCATGTTGCATGCAGAACAATAGTCCCCTAGCGTGGGGTGCATGCCGAACGACGCCATCCTCGCTCGCCTCGCGAAGCACGTAAAACCCTTCCGCATCACCACCGGCCGGGGCTTCCGGCTCAAGGATTTCGATCCCGCCGATACCCGCGGACTGGAGGTCGACAAAGGCGAAGCCACCGAGCTCCTCAAACGTGGTACCGAATGGCTGGCGCAGGAACAGGAGCTGCTTTACGCCCAGGACCGCTGGTCGTTGCTGCTCATCTTCCAGGCGATGGACGCCGCCGGCAAGGACAGCACCATCAAGCACGTGATGTCGGGCCTCAACCCGCAGGGATGCCAGGTGTATTCGTTCAAGCAGCCCTCGGCAGAAGAGTTGGATCATGACTTCATGTGGCGCCACGCCAAGTGTTTCCCCGAACGGGGACGCATCGGTATCTTCAATCGCTCTTATTACGAGGAGGTCCTGGTCGTGCGCGTGCACCCCGAGCTCCTCGAGCAGCAGCGGCTGCCTGCGTCGTGCGTCGGCAAACACATCTGGAATCATCGACTCGCCGACATCGAGCACTTCGAGAGGTACCTCACCCGCCAGGGTACCGTCATCCTCAAGTTCTTCCTGCACGTGTCGCGCGAGGAGCAGAAGAAACGCTTCCTCGACCGGCTCGACAAGCCGCAGAAGCACTGGAAGTTCCAAGTATCGGACGTGCGTGAGCGCCGCTTCTGGTCCCGCTACATGGAGGCTTACGAAGAGGCCATCACTGCGACCGCCTCGAAGCGCGCGCCGTGGTTCGTAGTACCGGCAGATCACAAGTGGTTCACACGTCTGGTCGTCGCCGGGGCCATAGTCCAGGCGGTCGAAGAGCTGCGCCTCAGCTATCCGCGCGTGAACCCGCAGAAGGCGAAGGAGTTGAAGGCCGCACGTGCCATGTTGACTCGCGAGGGCTGAGCTCCCGGGCATCGTGCGGGCGGATTTCGCATCGCTCGAGCCTGCGCAGCGCGAGCGCCCGCGACCGTGAGCTTGACCGCCAACCACCGCAGCGCCTCGGACATTGGTGGACAATACCGCTTCGGTTAGCGCGTAGGTGGGGCAGACCCACCAGGATGGCTGCAGGAGGAAACGTCATGAATGTGATTCGCTGGGACCCGTTCGGTGGAATGGATGAGATGCTCAATCGCTTTCCGAGCATGTTCGAGAGATGGGCACGCTTGTCCGGAGCCGGCGAGAAGGCTGAGTGGTCGCCATCGGTCGACATCAGTGAGACGGACCAGGAGTACCTGATCCGCGCTCTGTTGCCTGCCGTGCGGAAAGAAGACGTCAACGTGACGGTGGAGGACCGTATGCTCACCGTGAGCGGTGAGCGGCGACAGCAGCAGGAGCAAAAGGACGAGAAGTTCCACAAGCTCGAGAGCTTCTACGGCAATTTCTCGCGCAGCTTCTCGCTGCCGGAAGGGACCGATGCGTCGGCGATCCGTGCGGAGTCAAAGGATGGTGTGCTCACCATTCACGTGCCGAAGATCAAGACCGAGGCGAAGAAGCCCACGAGCATCAAGGTCCAGTGAAGTTCAACTCGGCGCCGCGGAAGGGCCCGAACGGGTCGGTCCGCGGCGCTGCCCGTTCGCCATCGGCTATTCGGATTCGCGACGAGCCGGGCTGAGGCTGACGCCATGCGCATACCGTCCACCATCGATGTGCCCGCTGTCCGCGCAGCGACTCCCGGATGCGCGCACGTCATCCATTTCAATAATGCAGGTGCTTCGCTGCCGCCGAAGGTGGTAACCGACGCAGTGTTGGCTTACACCGCGCGCGAGGCGCTGATCGGTGGCGCTTGCGCGCGCAGCTCGCCGGGATTCCGGGCGTGCAGGTGTGTGACCAGGGACGAACCCGGTGCGCCATCGTGAGCTTTGTGTGCCGTTGCCTCTCCCCCGGAGCGGTCAAAGCTGCCCTCGCCAGGCAGCGGATCAATGTCTCCGTGAGCGATGCAGCGTGGACCCGCCTCGATATGGACGCACGCGGGATCCCCGCGCTGGTGCGGGCGTCTGTGCATTACTACAACACCGACGAGGAGATTGACGCGGTCTGCGCTGCCGTTGCGGGACTCATCAGCGACAGCGGAGCGTGAATCCGACCAACTGTCTACTGCCCGTTCGCGGGCGGCTGCGCCAGCCATTCTGCGAACCCCATCGCTGAATGGGAAAGTACCGCAACATTAATGTTAAGTTGCGCTTGGCAAATCAAACGGATTGCGAAGACTGGCCGCCATGTCGCATGCATTGCCACATGATCTGCCGCAGCCGCTGATCGAGCGTCTCCAGGCAGAGGGTGTCGCGACGCTCGAAGCGTGGGTTGCCCTGGGACGTCGCCGTCGTCAGATCTTTGGCGTCACCCGCGCTGCAGTCGAGCTGCTCGACTCGCTCGCCAAGGCCGCACTCGGACCGAGGCCAAAGCAGCCCGCGCCAGCTCTCGAGCCCTAGCAGGACTCGAGAGCGCGGCGTCGCGCTCCCTCTTCTGCGAACGCGCACGCGAGTGCCGCGACCTATGCGGCGCTGCGCTGCAATGGCAGCTATTTTTAGCGAAAACCTCGATTGGTCCATGATAAAAATGCATAGCGATAGCCGCCAGGCCATGGCTACATGCAGGCAATGTAGATCGCGTTGACTCCTTGGTGCGCCGGTGGCGATCAATGCAGCGGCCACGCCGAGTCGTCGGGGGAATGACATGTTCGGCTCAAGGCGCATCGTCGGCCCGCGCAGCGGACCCACTCGTTCGGTGCATGCGAAGTCCTCAGCGAGGTATTTTGCTGCTTGCACCCTCTGTCTGGCTGCCGCAGCGGCGCTGGCGGACGAGGTCACCACCATAGATCCGGACGCTCGCTATCCCGAAGGACCGCTATGGCGCGACGGGAAGCTCTTCTATGTGGAATACGCCCCGAGCAACATCAAGACCTGGGACGGCAAACACACCTCGGTTTACTGGCACAAGGATGGCTGCGGCCCCAGTGCGCTCATTCCCTTCAACGGCCATCTGCTGGTCGCTTGCTACGATACCAACTCCCTGGCCGAGCTCGATGCGGCCGGCAAAGAGACTCGCACCATCGCCGCCGATAGCAGCGGCAAACCTTTCATCGGTCCGAATGACTTCACCACCGATGGCCACGGCGGCATCTACTTCTCCGCCTCGGGCGTCTATGACGTCAAGGCGCCGATAACTGGCACCGTGCTGCACATGACCGCGGACGGCAAGGCCATCACCGAAGTGGCCAATACCATTCATTACTCGAACGGCCTCACGCTCGCCAGAGATCAGCAGCATCTGCTCGTGGCAGAGATGCTCGCCGGGCGTATTCTCAGCTTTCCAGTCGGGGCCGACGGCAAACTCGGTGCGCGCACAGTGTGGACCCGGCTGCAGGACCTTGCTCCACCTACTCCGAACGAGGATGCCTACAACGGCCCGGACGGGGTAAAGATCGGTCCCGACGGGAATTACTACATTGCGCAGAATGGTTCGGGCCGGGTCCTCGTGGTGAATGAGGACAGGAAGCTCGTACACACGATCGATGTCCCGACGCCGTACGTCACGAATATCGCATTCGGCCCGCAGGGCACTGTTTTCGTGACCGGCGCTTTCGAGCAGTGGAAACCGCCGTACCCCGGGGCGGTCTATCGCTGGACACAGTGATTCGCATGGCGTCGAGACGGCGCCGGTTTCTCGCTGTGATAACGTTGCTCGTCCCGCAAATGCATGCTGAGCGAGACACGCTGATCAACCCGATTACCGGAGGGCGCAGGTGCAGGCCGTGACGTGCGGTGAGGCCGTAATGAGGTTACTCGCGGCCTACGAGGTCGATACGGTGTTCGGCATGGCGGGGACGATGACCCTCGAGCTCTATCGCGGCCTGGCTGGTGCAGGAATCCGCCACGTGCAGTGCCGCAACGAGCAGGGTGCGAGCCTCATGGCTGACGGCTACGCGCGCGCGACTGGCAAGCCAGGCGTCTGCACCGTCATCGGTGGCCCGGGCGTCACGAACGCGGCGACCGGCATCGCCCAGGCCTACTGCGATTCGCAGCCGGTGCTCGTGATCTCCGGGGCATCGCCCGCGCCCACGCAAGGGAAAGGCTGGGGTGCGATCCACGAGCTCAATGACCAGGCGGCTGTAACGGCCGGCTTCACCGCCTTCAGTGCGATGGTCCGCTATCCGGATGAAGTGCCGGAATTGATCGCGCGCGCTTACGCGGTGTTTCGCAGCAGCCGGCCTCGTCCGGTTCATCTGTCGCTGCCCCGGGACGTGCTGTCGCTGCCGGTCGAGTCCGAGTGGAAGACCCGTCGCGCTCCCTCCCTGCCGATGCCTGATCCCTCGGCAATCGAAGAGGCCGCGAAGCGCCTCGCGCTCGCCAGGCGCCCGCTGATTTTTGTCGGCGGGGGTGCAGTTGGGACGCGTTCCGCATTGACGGACATCGCCGAGCGCATCGGGGCCCCCGTGCTGTCCACGAACGCCGGCAAGGGAATTCTTCCGCACTCCCACACTCTATCGCTCGGCTGCTCGATACTTCAGCGAGCGAGTCAGCAGGCGCTGGCCGATGCTGATGTGGTGCTGCTCGTGGGCTCGGAAGTCGCTGCCGGCGACCACTTCAGCCTCACGAAACTGGAAATTTCAGGCGACATCATCAGGATCGACATCGATCCGGCAGAGCTGACCTCAGTGTACTCGGCTGCGGTAGCCATTCAGTCCGACGCCCGTGCCGCGATGCAGGCGCTGGCCGCTGCTCTCGCCGGCCGCAAGCCCGCGTCCGGGCGGTCGCAAGGCGAGGCGCGTGTCCGGGACATCCTTTCGCGGAATAGCGCCGAAATGACCGAACTCGAGAAGCTGCACACGCGCGTATGGACCACGCTGCGCGCGGCTCTTCCGGCAGATGCCATCGTGATGGGCGATGCGACGCAGATCGTCTACACCGGCTCCTTCGCCATGCCGATGGAGACGGAACGCTGCTGGTACTACTCCGGTAACTACTGTGCGCTCGGTTTCGCGCTGCCGATGGCCATCGGCGCCAAGATCGGCGCACCGCACCGGCCGGTGGTCACCGTGGCTGGCGATGGCGGAATCATGTTCACGGTGAATGAGCTCGCGACGGCCGCGGAGGAGCGGCTCGCACTCCCGGTCATCGTGTGGAACAACGATGCCTTGAAGGCTATCGCCGACGGGATGGACGAGCGGCGCATTCCGCGCATCGGCGTCGAGCCCAAGAGTCCAGACTTTGTGCGCCTGGCCGAGAGCCTCGGGTGTCACGCCGTTCGCGCCGCGAGCGCTGAGCACCTCTCGCAATCGGTGCGGGAAGCGCTCGCCGCGGAGCGTCCGACCGTGATCGAAGTTCGCGAGGACAGTGCGTGGCTGAGGGCGTGACGCTTGGGCGACGCGGGTCTTACCCGGGGTGGAGCGCGCGGGGACGCCGCAGCGGGTTCTGGTCGTTGATCACATCGCGCGGCCTGTAGGGTGCCTCGAGAAAGGCGCGTTCGGCAGCATCGAGCCGTAGTTTGAGCGCCTCAACCGCGACCTCGAGGTGCGAGGTCTTCGATGCACCGACGATCGGCACATTGGGGTTGGGGCTGCCCGCGACCCAGGCCATCGCCACGTGTGACATCGTCACGTTGCGGCGCGTCGCCACCTCGCGCACGCGCCGTACGATCTCGCGATCGATGTCATCGCCGTAGTATTCCTGGTATTGGTCTTGCCTCGTCCGCGAGGTAGCGCCCTCGCGCGCCAGAAAACCGCGCGCGAGCGGGCTGAAGGTCGTCACGGCGATCCCCTGGTCGCGGCAGTACGGAAGCATCTCCCGCTCCTCCTCGCGGTAGAGCAGGTTGTACTGGCACTGCATGTTGATGAATGGCGTCCAACCGTTGAGCGCCGCGATATGGTTCATCTTTGCAAACTGCCACGTATACATCGTGGAGGCTCCAAGGTAGCGCACCTTGCCGGCTTGGACTGTGTCATGCAGAGCTTCCATCGTTTCTTCGACGGGCGTTTCCGCATCAAAGGCATGGATGACGTACAGGTCGACGTAGTCTGTACCGATCCGGGACAGCGAACGGTCGATCGAGGCCGCGATGTGCTTGGCCGAGAGGCCACGGTCGCTCGGGTCCTCGCTCATCGGGTAGTAGACCTTGGTCGCGAGCACCAGCCGGTCGCGTGCGCTCATCCTGAGGAGGTTCCGACCGACAACTTCCTCGTTGCGGCCAAGGGAGTACCAGTCCGCCATGTCGAAGAAAGTGACACCGAGGTCGAGCGAGCGCTGCAGGATCGGGATCGAAGCGGCCTCGTCCAGCACCCAGCCCTTCCACGCGGAGCTGCCCATGGACATCGTGCCAAGGCAAAGCTGAGAGACCTTGAGGCCGGTCTGCCCGAAGCGGAGGTAATCCATGCGGGACCTACTCTATCGTGCGCGCTGCGCTGCCGATTGTGTCAGGTTCCGAAGAGTCCGTTACACCCGCCAGCGGCGTTGCTCCTCGGGCGGCAGATCGTAGCCGGCGAGGAAGGTGGCGAGCCGCTGTGCCTCGGTCGAGGCCTCGCCCTCCGGGCGGATGACATGGCGAGGGGGCAGCGGCGCGCCGCGGTGTCGCAGGAGAGGTGCGAGGCGGCGCCAGTGAAGGCCATCGCCCGGCTCCCCGCGCACCCCGATCGCCACGACCGCGTAGCCATGATGCGCATACTCGGCGACCTGATCGGCTATCACCGCGAGCAGCAGCCGCTGCTCGCCGGGCGGTGGCAACTGCAGCACGCCGTAGCCGTTTACCTCCAGCACCTCGAGCACATCGGGTAACCCCGTGGAGATTGCTGCCGGCGCATTGATCAGGGTGTCGGGCACCAGCGCGATCCGCCAGCCGCGTGCGTCGTCGCTCACGGCGCCGCCGGATCCTCGCGCGGTGAGGCGGCGGCGTTCTCCTGGCCGTCCAGGAACTCATCCAGGTCGCGCCGCGAGCCGGCCTCATCGAAGCGGCCCATATCGAGTGCCCAGCCGGTGGCCGGCAGCCGCGGCAGGCCGCGCCGCGCGAGCTCTGCCTCCAGCTCCTCGATCCAGATGCCTCGGCGCGGCACGATCTGCCAGTCATCCTGCGGACGGTTGGGCCGACCGCCCCAGTCCGGAGCACTCGAGGTGAAGCGCACACCGGTCGAGGGACTGCCGTCGAGCCCGATCAGGATCACCTCATCACCACGGCGCAGATACTCCTCGATCCGTGGTGCGATCGCCTGCGCAAGCCGCCGGCAGTGGTCCCGGTAGGCCGGCGTGTCGTACTGCTCGTACACGGCCCACCAGCGCCGCACACCGGCGAAGGCGAGCTCTGGACAGGGCAGCTGCTGCAGAAGGTAGCCGCGCCGGCGCAGCGCCTCCACCACCGGACTGACGACACCCCGATAGTGGGCGCCCTGGCAGACCTTGGCGTTCTGGTTGAGGAGGCAGTTGGCGACCAGCGCCACCTTGCGTGGTGCGTTCATCGCCCTATGTTAGCCCCAAGCGGCGGTCAGAACTTGTACCCGAACTGAAGCCCCAGTACCCGCGGCCGCAGGATGGTCTCCTGCAGCGCAAACTGCGAGTTCGAAGTGAACGTGCTCGTCAAGACATTGGTGAGGTTCTGCCCATATACCTTGGCCCACCAGGGACCCTTGCCCACGCCAAGCGACGCGTCGTACTCGGTATACGCGGGATTCTCGAACCTCAGGTAATTGGTGGTGAAGGTGCCGCCCGAAGGCGGTGGCTGGCTGCCCGATTGTGTAAAGGAATGTGCGGTATGCGTCACTCCTGCCTGCACAAACCAGTCGTAGGAGCTCATCACCCACTGATAGCGCAAAAGCGCATTGAACTGAAACGGCGGCGCAAAGGAGGCCGGATCGCCCTGATTGCCATACGGATTTGCAATCTTCCCATAGTTGCCCGAGTGGTCGACGCCATAGAGGATTGGCTGTCCGTACTGCGGCGCGCTCAGAGGATTCAGGAGCAGATCGGTGTTGTTCGCGATGAGAAAGGGTGAATTCTTCAGCTCGCTGCTCACCCAGGACGCGCCGCCCTCGGCGGTGAGGCCTCGAGTAAGCACTGCGACGAAGGAGGTCTCCAGGCCGCGGATCCGGTAGGTGGGGCCGTTGGCGTTGAAGCCGATATTGCCCAGGAGCCCGGGCTGGAAGAAGGTGACCTGCGCATTCTTCCAATCCTCCTGATACACGGCCCCGTTCCACTGCAGTCGCCGGTCGAGCCACTCGGTCTTCCAGCCGATCTCGTTGTTGGTCAGATTGTCGGACTCGTACGCGAGTGGCGAGATGTACTGCGGGACCCCCTGGAGGTCGGGGATGTACTTGCCGGAGGTGCGATTGAACGCTCCGGGACGAAATCCCTGCGACCAGGTGTAGTAGAGCAGCCCATCCGTCATGAAGTGCCAGGTGAGATTGGCGCGGCTCTTGAACCCCGAGTACGTGGTCTTGAGGTGCTCGGCGTCGATGTTAGTTGTGTAGTGCTGAGAGTAGTTCAGGCAGGGCGGTGGACCCGCCTCGTAGCAGTAGAAGCTGCCGACGACCGCGCCCTTCTCCTCGTTGTCGAAATGGTAATAGCGCGTCCCCGCGGTGATGGTGAGCACCTTCGGAATGATGTCGAAGTCCAAGGAGGCGAAGAACGCGCGCTGCGTGTAACCACGTTTGACATCATTGAAGAAACCGACATGGTCACCGCGTATCGCGTCAGGGTTGTTGAGGCTCGACGGTGACGGCACCGGGTTGGGCCCTACGTTCGTCAGGCAACCGACCGAGGTGGACGGCGCGCCCGTTTGCGTCTCGACGCAGGGCGGCAGGGTTTTATAGTTCCAGTTCAGCTGGTCGTAAATGCGCAAGTCTTCCCAGAAGGCGCCGGCAATGGCGCGCACCCGCAAGTCCTCGGGAGTGCTGAGTCGAATCTCGTGGCTCTGGTGCGTGTTGCGCAGCACCTCGTTCCAGGTGGTGGCCGGGCTGTAGCAGGTCGAGACCAGGCCGTTAGCGGGCTCGGCACCATGGCATTGGTAGTAGTCCGCATAGAGTCCGCGCGCGTAGTTGGTGTAGTCCTGGACCGTCTCGACGTTACGCACGAGATACGAGCCGGTGTACACCGCTTTGAGCGCACCGATGCGCCCATTGAACGTCCATGCGGTGTTCTCGAACCTGTCCTTGTTGTAGGACGGATTGAACAGCGTCACCGATTGGGGCGGGAGCGGTACCCCGTCCGAGCTCGTCGGCATCTGGTAGAACACGCCCTCGGCATCCATATTCTGGTAGCTCTGCGTGATGAGGGCGTTCCAGTCGTCATTGATCTGCCACAGGGCCGAAACGCGCAGGCCCTGGTAGGTCACCGGATTGATCGCATTTCCCGTCATCAGATAGTTGTTGATGACCGGGCTCCCGGGCGGTACCTGGCAGGGGACGACTTGATCGGGCGGGGTGCCGGCGGGGGCATGGGGTCCGCAGTCTGTCGGATAGTTCGCAACTGCGATGCCGGCGTCGGTCGCCTTGCGTGTGAAGGTGCTCGGCACGTTATTGATGTAACCGCCGCGCCTGTCGTTGTAGATCACCGCGCGCACGGCCAGGGTGTCGGCGATCACAGGCAGATTGATCATCGCTGTGAGGGCGGTATTGGGGTCGCCGCCCGCGGTCACGCCATAATCTGCGGTGACACTCCCCTCGGTTTTATTGAGCTTTGGCTTGTTGGTGATGTAGCGAATGACACCGGCTTGAGCTCCCGCGCCGAATAGCGTTCCCTGGGGACCTGCGAGAACTTCGATCCGCTCGAGATCGGCGGCATACACATCGAGGTTGCGGCCCGGCAGCTGACCGGACTGATCATCCAGATACAGGGCAACGTTCGGGAAGCCGTTGATCGAGCCTCCCGATTGGGTGGGCACGCTTCCGGCGCTCAGGCCGCGCATGAAGATCTGCACCTGACCGGGACCCTGGGATCCACCGCTCACGTTGGGCAGATGCTTGATGAGGTCCTCGAAGGTCGTGATATTCAGCTGCTGCAGGGTGTCGCCGCTCAGAGCCTGGATCGCGATCGGCACATCCTGAACGTTCTCGCTGCGGCGCTGGGCGGTGACGATGACCTCCTGGATTCCGGCAGCTGCGGCGCCGGTGTCACCGGCCGGCTGATCGGCAGCCGCGAGTACGCCGGCGTGCGTTCCCAGGATCGCTGCCACCGCACGGGCGATCTTGAAATTTCTCTTCATTGTTCGAGCCCCCCGTCTTCTGCTATCCGCCGCCATTATCCGGCGACTGACGTACCACATCCGGAGACTGACCTACCACGAAATTGCCCGTCGTGGGGAGTTCTAGCTAGTCAGAAAAATCATTGCGCCATGCAGAAATGTCATCGAGCCGCCGCCCCGCGCGTTGCATCGATGAATTCGGCATCGCATACTCGCTCAGCATTAGCACACCGAAACATTTTCGGTCAATCAATTCGCGCCGGGGTCTCGCGTACTGAAGCTGTGCTCCTCAATGCGTTCCGCGCGATCCGTGCCGCGGTGATTTGCGCTGCGTGGCCCGCAGCGGACACGACGGCGCTGCGGAAGCGAGGCGCCAAGCGAGGTCGGATACTTTGAGCAGCAATGCGATCGCGACGGGCCGGCCCCAGGTCGCCCCACTGCTTCAGCGCTGGTACGTGCTCATCGTCATGTGCGCGGTATACGCCATCAATATCGCCGCCCGCTACGTCGTCACTACGGTGTTTGAACCGATCCGGCTCGAGCTGAAGTTGACAGACTCCGGTGCGGCGTTCCTGACCGGTATCCCGCTCGCGCTCTTCTATGTCGTCTGCGGAATTCCCATCGCCTGGCTCGCAGATCGCTCCAATCGCCGCAACATCGTGGCCGCTTCGCTCATCCTCTGGTCCGGCTTCACCGTGCTCTGCGGTCTGTCGGTGACCTACTGGCAGTTCCTCGTCAACCGCATCGGCGCAGGCGTGGGTGAGGCGGGGGCGACGCCGCCCTCGACGTCGATCGTGTCGGACTGCTTTCCGGCCGAGCGCCGTCCGATGGCGCTCAGCGTATTCGCCCTCGGCGCACCCCTCGGTGCCTGGCTTGCCACCGACGTGGCGGGGGGTTTCGCCGGGGCCTACGGTTGGCGGGCCGCGTTTTACGCTCTGGGGATACCCGGCATTCTGCTCGGGCTGCTGGTATTCCTGACCATCCGCGAGCCGCGGCGCGGAAGGTTGGATGCCGAGCTCGGTGACCACAAGGCTTCGGCGTCGCAGTCGCTCGCCTTCCTGTGGCGTCAGCGGGCCGCGTACCACGTCATCATGGCGAGCGGCGTCTGCTCCCTCTGGGGATGGGGACTGGTGTGGTGGACCCCGACGTTTCTGCTGCGGACCTACGGACTGAACGTCGCCCAGGCCGGCGCGATCACCGGGCACATCCATCTGATCGGCGGCATTGCGGCCACGGTTTTCGCCGCCTGGATCATGGGACGGCCCTTCATGTTGGATCCCCGTCGCGTACTGTGGTTGCTTGGATTTGTCACGGGCTGCGCCACTATTCCCTCGATGATCGCCTACTGGACGCACTCGCTGTGGCTCGCCCGGCTGATGTTCTGGGCCTACGTGCCCGCCATCTACTTCTTCATCGGGCCGTGCATGGCACTGGTACTGAATCTTGCGCCGAGCCACATGCGCTCGACATTCACCGCCTGGTCGGTGCTGGTCGGCAACGTCTTCAATCTGATCGTGGCACCGCAGGCGGTCGGCCTCCTGAGCGACTGGTTCGGGGGCACGCACGGGGCGGATGCCGCATCGCTGCGCCTGGCGCTGCTGGTGCTGGCACCCACGGGATTCTGGGCCACCTGGCACTTCTTCCTCGCGGCGCGCACCGTGGTTCCGGAGATGAAGCGAGCTGCCGGATACTCGAGCGCCTGAGTCGCGGCGATCCCGCAAAGGAAGGACGATGCCTCCGAAGACCTGGGTGTTGAGCCTGCTCCTCATGGCAACTACTGCCGCCCGCGCGGGCACGGACGACATCAGAGTCCTCAACGACGATGCGCATTTCGCCGAGGGGCCGATCTGGTACCACGGCAAGCTCTACTACGTCGAGTACGATCGCAATTCCGTGAGCACCTGGGACGGTGCGAAGAACACCCTCTTCTGGTCCAAGAAAGGCTGCGGTCCCTCGGCCGTGATTCCCACCTCACGGGGCGAATTTCTGACCACCTGTTATGACAGCGGCACGATCGGCCACATCGCGGCCGACGGCAAGGATCTGCCGCCCTACTCCCACGACAAGGACGGGAATCCCTTCGTCGGCCCCAATGACTTCGCGCCCGACCGTCACGGGGGCATCTACTTCACCTGCTCCGGCACGGCGCCAGGCCCGGTGATCGACGGCAAGATCTTCTATATCGCTGCCGATAGCACGATCAGCCAGAAAGCGGTCGAGATTCACAGCGCCAATGGGATCGTGGTTTCGAACGATGGCAAGACCTTGTACGCCATCGAAACCGAAGATCACCGGCTGCTGCAGTTCAAGATCGGGCCCGACGGCTCGCTCTCGGACCGGCGCGTGTTCCTCGATCTCGATGACCTGACGCACAACGTCGGTCACATCTACCCTGACGGGGTGAAGATCGATTCCAAGGGTCTGCTCTACATCGGCCAGAATCCGCGCGATCCCAAGGCGCCGCTCGCCGGCACCATTTTCGTCGTCAATGCCGAAGGAAAGCTGCTGCGGACACTCAAGCTTCCCTCGCCCGGGGTCCCCAATCTGGCGCTGAGCCCGGACGAGAAGACCGTGTACGTGATGGCACTCGATCAGCTCGACAAGTCACCCTACCGCGGTAAGGTGTACGCAATCGCGAACCGCTGAGGAGTCGCCGCGGTTAGCCCGCGAGCCACCCGCCGTCGATCACGAGATTCGAGCCGGTGATGAAGCTCGCCCGGTCGCTGGCGAGGAACACCGCGGCATTGGCGATGTCCTGCGGGCGGCCGAAGCGCGGCCAGGGTGTGCGCTGGCGCTGATGTTCCAGCCGGGCCGGGTCCTTCGCCATCCCGCCTTTACCCGTGACAATCTTGCCCGGAGATATGCAGTTGCACACGATGAGGTGCTTCGCATAGTCGACGGCGATCTGCCGGGTGATATAGATCGCGCCCGCCTTGCTCACCCCGTAGGGCAGCTCACCCGGTGAGGTGACGATGCCTTGTTGGGAGCCGAGATTGATCAGGCGGCCGCGCACCTCCTGGCGCGGCTCCTGCGCGATCATCTGCTGAACCGCGCGCTTGCAGCCGTAGAACATGCCCGTCAGATTGACGCGCATGACTTCCTCCCATTGCGCCGGTTCGGTCTCGAGCAACGCGGTGCCGGAGTAGGTGGCGGCGTTGTTGACCATGACGTCAAGCCGGCCGTGGCGGTCGACCGTGCCGCCAATCAGCGCATCGACGTCCGCCCAGCGACCGACATCGGTCCTGTGGAAAGACCCCGTCCCGCCCGCCCTGCGGATGGTTTCGAGTGTCGGCTCACCACCTTCGATAGGCTGCTCGCTGATATCCGCGATGACGACGCTCGCCCCTTCGCTGGCAAAGCTGATGGCGATCGCGCGGCCGATGCCGGAGCTGGCCCCGGTAACGACAGCCGTCTTTCCCGCGAGTAGACTCGACATTGGCTGCGATAATATTCCCATGTCCGTCGCCATCCAACCCGACCTCGCCCTGGCCGCTTCCCTGTTTGAAGGTCTGAGCCAGAAGACGCGACGCGGTCGCGGCATCGTGCGTGACAGCTACGGCGCCGGCGAGCAGGCGGCCCACGATCTGGCCCGCTCGACGGCAACGGCCATCGGACTTGAAATCGAGATCGACGCGATCGGCAACCTCTTGATGACGCTGCGCGGACGAGACCGTGGCGCACCACGCATCATCATCGGTTCGCACCTCGACAGCGTGCCTCAGGGTGGCAACTACGATGGCGCAGCAGGCGTCGTCGCCGGCTTGTGTGTGCTTTCGGCGTTGCGCGGCGCTCAGTTGGTGCCGCGTTGGGATTTATCCGTGATGGCGATCAGGGCGGAGGAGTCTGCATGGTTCGATGTGCCATACCTCGGGAGCGCCGGCGCATTCGGCCTTCTCGATCCTGGCTGTCTCGCGACTCCGCGGTCCGACAACGGCCGGAGTCTCGAGGCAACGATGCGGGAGCAGGGTTTCGATCCTGAGCCGATTCGGGAGCGGCGGCGGCTCCTCGATCCATCCCGCATCCGCGCGTACCTCGAGCTGCACATCGAGCAGGGGCCGACGCTGGTCGCTGAAGGACTGCCCGCCGCCGTCGTAAGTGGGATCCGCGGCTGCAAGCGCTTCCGCAATGCGCGCTGCCTCGGGGAGTATGCGCACTCGGGGGCGGTTGACCGTCGCTACCGGCACGATTCGGTCGCGGCCACCGTCGCGTTTCTCCACCACATGGAGACCACCTGGCTGCGACAGGAGGAGTCGGGGGCGGATCTCGTTCTCACCGCGGGTGAACTCTACACGGACCCTGCCCTGCACGGGCCGAGCAAGATCGCGGGTGAAACGCATTTTGTGCTCGACCTGCGGAGTCTCTCGGATGCAACTATGGATGCGGTCGCAACCGAGGCGCGCGCCGCGGCCGCGCGCATAAGTGCGGCCTATCGCGTCGACATCGATCTCGGCCCGACCAGTGACTCGCCGCCAGCGGTGATGGACAGCCGGCTGCGAGCGCGGCTCATGAGCCTGCTCGAGCGTCCATTCGAGATGGCGAGTGGCGCCGGCCACGATGCGGCCGTTTTCGCCAAGCTCGGCATTCCGAGCGGCATGATTTTTGTCCGCAATCAGAACGGCAGTCACAATGCGGATGAAGCGATGTCGCTCGATGACTTCGCGGTCGGAGCGCGCGCGCTGCTGGCGTTGCTGATGGATTTCCCCCTGTGATCGGGCTGCCCGCGGGAGCATTGTGATGACACTGTTGGTGACGGGTGCGGGCGGTTTCGTCATGAGCGTTCTCGCCCGCCACTGGCTCGAGAGCGATCCCACAGCGTGCCTCGTAGTGCTGGACGCCGCGCCGCTCGATTCCGCCGCACAACGCTACTTAGCCCCTTACACCAAGCGGCTCTCCGTCGTCGTCGCCGACGTCACCCAACCCGAAACCTGGCAGGCGGCGCTGGCGGGCCATGAGGTCACCTACATCGTCCACGGTGCAACTATCACGCCCTTATCGCGTGGCAGCGTTGCCGAAGCCAGGCGTGAGCCGGAAGCGGAGAATCCCGCGCGTATCATCGACGTCAACGTGATGGGCACGGTGGCGGTGCTGGAATGGGCACGCACCCTGTCGTCGCTCAGGCGATTTCTCTACGTGAGCTCGGGCGCGGTGTACAAGCATCACGGACCCGATCGGCCGGGCGAACCGTTGCCCGAGGATGGCTACGTCATGCCGCGGCGGCTTTACGGCATCTCGAAGCTGGCATCGGAGCTGATCACCGAGCGCTATGGCGATCTGTTCGGACTGCCGACGGCATCGGTGCGTCCATCCTCGGTCTACGGACCGATGGACCGCGTGACGGCGAGCCGCAACTTCCGTCATGTCCCCAACCGCATCGCCCACATGGCTCTCGATGGAGTCAAGTGCGTGCGTGTCAACACGCTCGATGCGCTCGGCGACTACATCTACGTCGAGGACGTCGCTGCGGCCGTGGTGTCGCTGCTGCGTGCGCCGCACCTGCGCTACAGCGCCTACAACATCGCCTGCGGTGTCACCGCAACCATTCGCGAAATGGTCGAATGGGCGGCGGAAAAAGTGCCGGGCTTTCGGGCCGAGATCGTGCCTGCGGAGCAGGCCGATATCGTGCAGGACCCGGCCCTCAAGGACGGAATGTGGGGTGCGTACGATATTTCACGCATCAGCGCCGAGACCGGCTGGCAGCCGCGCCCGATGCGCGAAGCCCTGCATGCCTACATGGATTGGATTGCATCCGAGCGCAACCCGAGCACACCGCGACCTACATGAGTCCCAAAGAACACTACCCGCGCGATCTCGTAGGCTACGGTTCGCGTCCGCCGCATCCGCACTGGCCGGGCGAGGCGCTCATTGCCGTCTCCCTGGTGCTCAACTATGAAGAAGGCGGCGAGGCTTGCGTGCTGCACGGCGACGCTCACTCGGAGTCAGTGCTGACCGATCTGGGTGCCGTCGAGGCGCTACCGGGCGCGCGCAACCTCAACGTCGAGTCCCTTTTCGAGTACGGCAGCCGCGTGGGATTCTGGGAAGTGATGCGACTGCTGAAGAGCACCGGCGTGCCCGCCACTGTGTATGCCGTCGGCATGGCGTTGGAGCGCAATCCGGAAGCGGCCGCCGAGATCGTGCGGACTGGCTTCGAGGTCGCTTGTCACGGACAGCGCTGGGTCGACTATCAGTCAGTCCCGGAGGAAGTAGAGAGGGCGCACATGTTGCGCAACATCGAAACCCTCACGCGCATGACCGGACGCCGACCGGTCGGGTGGTACACCGGCCGCCCGAGCCCCAACACCCGGCGGCTCGTCGTTGAGACCGGCGGCTTTCTCTATGACAGCGACGCCTATAACGATGATTTGCCGTACTGGACGCAGATTTCCGGCCAACGACACCTCGTCATCCCCTATAGCTTCGACAACAATGACAGCCGCCTGCAGCGTGGTGGCGATTTCGGTACCGGCGATGAGTTCTTCAGCTATTGCCGCGACGCATTCGACTGGCTCTACCGCCTGGGAGCCGAAGGGCGGCCACGTATGATGAGCATCGGCCTTCACGGCCGCATCATCGGTCGCCCCGGGCGGATTGGAGCGTTGGCGCGCCTCATTGAGCACATCCAGCGACACGCGGGCGTGTGGCTTTGCAACCGGGCCGCCATCGCTGAGCACTGGCGCACGCATCACGCACAGGGCTGACTCGAGACGGAACGACCGTCGTTCCGCTTACGTCCCGATCGCGATCTGCAGGGGGCGTGACTGCGGCAATATATCCCTTTGGCTGCGCCGGGCAACAACGCACTCCCGGGAAGCGCCGGCCGCGCCCTGAGCTCAAGCCGGGCGCGACCCCTAGGGACAGGACGGGTTCTGGCTTTTCAGGAATGGCGCGAGCGGCAGCCGCTCTACTGTCACTTCCTTGCCGAGAACGACGTTGCGGCTGCGGGTGGTCGTAGCCATGAAAAGCGAGTTGTAGATCGCTTCCTCGGTCGCTTCGGCCACGGCCTGAAAGAGCGGTGAGAGGCTGTCGTTGGAGAGCTCGCTGAATTGCGCGATGCCCGCACGCCGGGCCGCGGTGCGCCGGACCTCGGCGGCTGTGGAAAACGCAATGACATAGTCACCCGAGCCGTTGCTGAAGCTCGAGCCCGTGCGGGCGATCCCGGCCACGGCGCGGCGCGCGAGCCGCGCGAGGTTGCGGTCGGAGAGTGGGGCATCGGTCGCGACGACGACCATCACCGAGCCGTCCGCGCTGTTACCGGCCAGCTCGTCCTTCAGGTAATAGCGGCCGAGCTCCTCACCGACTCTGCGACCATTGACGGTCAGTACGCCGCCGAAGTTCGTTTGCACGAGCACCCCTACCGTCCAACCCCCGGAGACGGCCGGCACCCGGCGCGAGCTCGTGCCGATACCACCCTTCCAGCCGAAGGCAACGGTTCCCGTGCCAGCTCCGACCGCGCCCTCTTCGACCGGCCCCGCGTGTGCCGACCGGATGGCTTCGAGAATCTGCGCGGCGGTCGGTGTGCGCGCGCGAATATCATTGAGATATCCGTCGTTAGTCTCACCGACAACCGCATTGACGGACATGACCTTCTCGTTGCCGGGCTGCGCAAGAGTCCAATCGAGAATCGCCTCGATCCCCCTCGCCACCGCCAATGTGTTGGTCAGTACGATCGGCGTTTCGATCTCGCCGAGTTCCGCCACCTGGCTCAAGCCTGCTGACTTGCCGAAGCCGTTGAAGACGAACGCACCAGCCGGCACTTTGCTTTGAAAGAGGTTACCCGCATGCGGAAGAATCGCGGTGGCACCGGTGCGGGTGCTGTCACCGGAGATCAACGTCGCTTGTCCGACCAGCACCCCATCGACATCGGTGATGGCATTGAGCGCACCGGGGGCGAGGACTCCGGGCGTTATTCCCAGTTGCCGGGCGCGCACGCGCTCCGATTCCCGGATGCATCCGGAGGTCGCTGCGCTAACGACCTCAGTCGTGAAGGCGGCGATGCACAGCGGGATGATGCATGAGTGCCCGAACCAGCCTGAATGTTTCCAGACCATCAGCTACACCTCCGGAACCAGCGGCACTATAGCCGCACCGCCCCGTCCGTAGGCCGCGCCGAGATACACAAGCCCGGCAGTGGCGGGTAATATCGAGCCGTAATCTGCTGCGGTCCATAGCAATGGAGGAACCAAGCCCTGCTTCGCCAGCCGAAGCGCCCGCGGTAGCTTTGCGCGTGGCGCCGGGCGCCGCTGCCGGCAGCAACCCACCTCCGCGTCTACTCGGCCGGGCAATCGTCCGGCACCCGTGGTCGATCATCGCACTGTGGTTGGTCGCGATCCTCCTTGGGGCGTGGGGCAGGCACCAGCTTCCCAAGGTGACGGTCGGAGTCGAGGGCGGTGTGCCGGGCAGTCCATCGAAGCGGGCAGCCGATGAGCTGCGCAGCGAATTCAACAATCCCTTCATCGATCCCCTCGTGGTCGCAGTCAGCGCGCCGCACCTGCGAATCGATGCGCCGCCATATCTCAACTGGCTCAGGGAGTCGAGCCAGCTGTTGGCTTCGGTCCCGGGGGTGCGGCGCGTGGCGAGCTATGCCGAAGGCAGCGATGCACGGCTGCGGTCAGCGGACGGGCGGGTCACGACACTGCTGGTCGGGCTCACGGCGACGGAGCACAGCGCACGCCAGCAAGCCGTCGTGGCGGTGCGCAGGAGCCTCGGGCCGCGCGCGGCAGCGCTGACACAGCTCGATGGCGCTGCGCGCGTCGCGGTGACCGGCAACGCCGCGGCAGATCTCGATGTGAACACCTGGAGTGCCGAGGGCGGAAGCCGCGCGGAGAAGCAGGCACTCCCGCTCACACTGGCCATACTGCTGCTCGCCTTCGGCACCCTGATTGCCGCCGGTCTGCCGTTTCTCACCGGACTTGCCACTACCACCGTCTCTCTCGGCATGGCGTACCTGCTCGCACAGGTCCTGCCGGTTTCCAATCTGCTCGGCAACGTGGTCACGATGATCGGGCTCGCGATCGGTATCGATTATTCGCTGCTGATGGTGACCTACTATCGCGAGCAGGCTGCGTCCGCTCCGGTCGCCGACAGCGTCCTGGGAGCAGTGGCCCGCGGCGGGCACACGATCGCCTGGTCGGGTGTGACCGTCATCATCGGACTGCTCGGGCTGCTGTTGAGCCCGATCCTCGAGACTCGCACGGTCGGCATCGGTGGCGCCCTGGTGGTCTGTGTGTCGGTGCTCGCAGCACTCACGCTGCTGCCGGCGGCACTCATGCTGCTCGGCAGTCGCCTCGAGTGGCTGCCGGTCATCCCGCGCAATCCCGCTCGCCCGCGCCTGCTCGCCTTCTGGCGCGCGCTCGGCGGCTGGGTCGTATGGCACCCATACCTGACGCTCCTGCTGGCCGGCGGTTCTGCGCTCGCGCTCGCAGCTCCGGTGCTGAGCATCCGCACGGGGTTTTCCAACGAACACTGGTTCCTGCCCTCGGGCATGGAGTCGCGCGTGGGCGCGGATCTGTTCGCCGCGGTGCGCGGGAACAACGCCGCTTTCGGCATCTACGTGGTGGTGCGCACTACCGACGGCCGGCCAATCCTCGCCGCTGCGCATCTCGAGCCGTTGATCGATTACGCGGCGGTGCTGTCACATGATCCGCGCGTCGGTGCCGTGAGCTCGCCGGTGAATCTGCAGCAGGGCCTCGGCTTGGATGAGTACCGGATGCTGTACGCAGACCCGGAGCAGGCCCTCAAGGATTACCCCGAGATCGGTGATCTGCTGGTCAGCCGTGACCGCCGGGCAGCGCTGTTCGAGGTCACGCCGGCTGACCGCGCAACCGCGCGGGACATCGCGCGGCTCTCGAGTGAGCTGCAGACGCGCGCCCCGGCAGGTCCCTTCACCGTGCTGGTGACCGGCGGCGCTGCCGGCTACAACGACTTCAACAATGCCATGTTGCACAGTCTGCCGCGCGTCTTCGCGTTCGTAGTCGGTGCGACGCTGCTCATGTTGTTCGCGGCCTTCCGCTCCCTGCTGCTGCCGGTGAAGGCTGTGCTCATGAACCTGCTCGCGGTGGCCGCGGGCATGGGCGCGGTGGTGGCGGTGTTTCAGCTTGGCTGGCTCGGCCACTTGGTAGGACTCGAGCACCCGGTAAGCTCAATACCATTGGAAATACCGCTGATGGTGTTCTGCATCAGCTTCGGGCTGTCGATGGATTATGAGCTGTTCCTGCTGTTCCGCATTCAGCAGGAGTACTCCCGCGACGGCGACAACAACCGCGCCACGGTCGAGGGCCTCGCCACGGTCGCCCCGGTGATCACCGGAGCGGGTCTGATCATGGTCGTGGTGTTCGGTGCCTTCATCGGCGCTGCGCTCCCGGTGTTGAAGATGATCGGCCTCGGACTGTGCGTCGCCGTGCTGGTCGACGCGACGCTGGTGCGGGCACTGATCGTGCCCGCGGTCATGGCGCTAGCCGGCCGCTGGAACTGGTACCCGGGAAGACGTCCGCCGCTAGCCGTTAAGATTGGCGCACAATAGCCAGCCACCCGCAGGCGAGCACGCGAGAGCGCAACATGTCGGCGCGCAAATCCTGGGTGCCACTCAGCACCGATCCGTGGACGGCGATCTGTGAGTACTCCTTCGGGCCGGGCTCCGCCGCCGCACTCGCCGTGAGCGTGAACGGGGGTGTACTCATCGCCAGCCCACCATGCAATGTCGAAGAGGAGGTGTTCGGAGGCCTGGCTGCGCAGGGACCGGTTCGGGCGCTGGTAGCGACCAACGCTTTTCATACCCTCGGGCTGGCACCCTGGAAGGCGCGCTTCCCGGAGGCGGCAGTGTTCGCTCCGCAGCAATCGCTGCAACGCGTGACGAAGGTTTCCGGGGTCGCAGGCATCCGCCCCTTGGGTGAGGCGGCCGCGATCACCGGCCAGCGCGTTACCCTGGTCGACCTGCCCTACTTCAGAACCGGCGAGGCGCTGATCAAGGTAAGCACGGCAGAGGGACTCATCTGGTACGTCACCGACATCATCCTCAACCTGCCGCGCCTGCCCGCGCACCCGCTCTTTGCGGTGCTGTTCAGATTGAGCGACAGTGCGCCCGGATTGCGGCTCAACCGCATCGCACCGCTGTTCATGGTGCGTGACCGGTCAGCATTGCGGCACTGGCTCGCCAACGAGGCCGGACGCGAGAAGCCGCGCTGGCTGGTGCCCGCCCATGGAGAGATCGTCGAGTTCGGCGCCGCGCCCACGCCGCTGGAAGCCCTCTTTCACTGAGACCGTCCCCGCCGGCACCTCCTGTGACCGCTTTACGCCCGCGCTTGTGCTCGCGGGCTGTTGACTTCGCGAGTCCATCGGCTCATACGGTGCCGCATGTCCGCGGTACGCCCCGCCGCCGTCGCCGGCCTTTTCTATCCCGACTCGCCCAAGGTGCTGGGTACACAGGTGCGCGCTTACCTCGCGCAGGCCACGGCCGTCGCGGAGCCTGCGGTGCGGCCCAAGGCGCTCATCGTCCCGCACGCCGGCTACGTCTATTCTGGCGCCATCGCGGCCGCCGCGTATCGCCGGCTGGCTGCCGGATGTGAAGACATCCGTCGCGTGGTCCTCCTCGGTCCGGCGCACCGCGTTCCGCTGCAGGGGCTCGCAGTCCCCACGAGCGATTGCTTTGCGACGCCGCTCGGAGATGTCACCGTCGATCGGGCCGGGGTGGCTTCCGCCCTCGAGCTGCCACAGGTGAGTGAATGCGACAGCGCACATGCGCTCGAGCACTCGCTCGAGGTGCAGCTGCCGTTCCTGCAGACCCTGCTGCCGGGATTTCGGCTCGTACCGTTAGCGGTCGGCGATGCGACTGCGGCGGAGGTGGCGGAGGTCATCGAATTGCTGTGGGACGGACCGGAAACGCTCATCGTCGTGAGCTCCGATCTCTCCCATTACCACTCCTACGATGTTGCCCGTGCGATCGACCACTCGAGCGCGCAAACCGTGCTGACACTCTCACCCACACTCGGCTTCAGCCAAGCCTGCGGCGCGCTGCCAATCAATGGCCTTCTCACCGTGGCCCGGCGGCATGGAATACAGGCGGAATTACTCGACCTGCGTAACTCCGGCGACACGGCAGGCGACAAGGCCCGCGTCGTCGGTTACGCATCGTTCGTCTTCAGCGAGAGCCGACCGTGATCGATGTCGACCTCGGCTGCGCGCTGCTCAGGCTCGCGCGCTCGGCGATCGCCGAGCACCTCGGGCTGAGCAAACTCGAGGCGATGAGTCACGCTACCCTGGAGCACCCCTCCGCGACCTTCGTAACCCTGAAACAGGCGGGTCAGCTCCGCGGCTGCGTCGGCTCGCTGCACCGGCTGCGGGCACTGCGCGATGACGTGCAGGCAAACGCGATTGCCGCGGCATTCCGCGACCCGCGGTTTGCCCCGCTCGAAGCGAGCGAGCTGCCAAGGACCTCGCTCGAGGTCTCGTTGCTGTCGCCCGAGGAGCGTATCGAGGCGGAATCCGAGGAGGAGCTGATCACCCGACTGCGTCCGGGGATAGACGGGGTGATCCTGCAGTATGGACGCCACCGCGCGACACTGCTCCCCCAGGTCTGGCAGCAGCTTCACGAAGCGCGCGACTTCATCGCAGCTCTCAAAGTCAAGGCGGGACTTCCGGAGGACTTCTGGAACGCGAGCGTGATCGTCAGCCGCTATGGAGTGGTGACCTGGAGGGATTCAGCTTCTGCGCGGTGAGCGCGGAGCGAGCCGCACGCCCATGCGGCGCGCACCCCAGTCGCCTGGCGGACCCGTGAACACCCCCGGGATCTGGTTGCCGCAGCTCTGACAGGCACCCGAAGGCGTGAGCCGCCACGCGCCGAGTTGATACCAGTCACGCTCGATCACACGCGTGCCGCAGGTTGCGCAATAAGTGCTGCCGCCTGCGCGGTCGTGCACGTTGCCGACGTACACGAAGTGCAGTCCGTTCGCGAGCGCAATGCGCCGCGCTCGCGTCAGCGTCGCGGGCGGAGTACGCGGCTTGTCGAGCATCTTCCAGTCGGGATGAAACGCGGTGAAGTGCAGCGGTACATCGGGCCCGAGCTTCGCGGCAATCCACTGCGTCATCTGGTCGATCTCGCTGTCCGAGTCGTTCTCTCCCGGAATGAGCAGCGTCGTGATCTCGAACCACACTTTCGTTTCGCGCTTCAGGTATTCGAGCGTCTCGAGCACCGCGGCGAGCTCGCCGCCACAGATCTTGTAATAGAAGCGCTCGGTAAACCCCTTGAGGTCGACGTTCGCAGCGTCCATGTGGCGATAGAACTCGGCACGCGGCTCGCTGCACATGTAGCCGGCTGTCACCGCGACACTGCGGATGCCGGCTTCGCGGCACGCCTGTGCGGTGTCGATCGCATACTCCATGAATACGACCGGGTCGTTATAAGTGAACGCAACACTCGCACAACCCAGTCTGCGTGCAGCCTGTGCGAGATCCTCGGGGCTTGCGCTGTCGGCGAGCGTGTCCATCTCGCGGGATTTGGACATGTCCCAATTTTGGCAGTTGGAGACGGCAATAAAGGGAGCGAGATACGAGTGGTCGGGATCATCGACCTCCAGGTTGTAGACCGCTCCGTCATATGGAATTCGCTCCGCGCTTCGCAATGGCACCAGGAAATGGGTGCCGGCGTCTCGCCACTCGGCGGTCTCGCAATTGCCAGCATGGTTCTTTGGGACCATCAGAAAATGGTCGGCTGAAAGCCTTCCCGCCTCCACTAGACGGACTTCATCGAGATTGGAGCGATGAAGTGCAAATACCCGGTGATCTGCCGTGAGCACGATCGGAGAACAACCGACGGCTTTGAGAGAGAGCAGCTCCCCCGAGTAGGGGTGTGAAAACACCTTCGAGACCGCTGCCCGGCGGCCGAAGCGTGTCCAAACGGCGAGTGACCTCGGAAGGCCGATCTTTCCGTCGTCCCTGAGAATCTTCTTCTCGCAGCCTTCGAACAGATCGGCAATACGCCTCATTCCGTCCCTGGTTGCGATCAGCGTGTCTGGATGGAAGCAGAATTTGCACGCCAGATTGCATCCGGCGGTGCCGAACGACAGCACACTCGTGCCGGGCAGGAAATGATTGAGCGGCTTCTTTTCGATGGGATCGACACAGAAGCCGCTCGAGCGGCCGTAGCTGAACAGCTTGATCTGGCCACCTTCGGCGCCGCGCACGAAGCAAAGTCCTCGTTGACCATCCCGCAACTTGCAGGCCCGCGGGCACACATCGCACTGCACCCGGCCATCTTCGAGTGTGTGCCAGTAACGGGTGTCGACGACCGACCCCTCGGGAGGCCTCGGCACGAGCATCTCGGGCGTCTCCATTCGACTGATTATGCTCCCAGCAAGCGAAGCTCTCCTGCCACAGCTGCTGCTTGACCTTACCGGAGGGTCGCGGAATCACCCCGATTGCCGTTCGATCAGGCGCGGGCATACTGAGCGGCAGATCCGCAGGAGCTTCACCATGCCGTACAGCCACAACGTAGAGCTGCCCTCCTCCGTGCGCAGCCATCTTCCTGATCATGCGCAAGACATCTACCGCGAGGCCTTCAATCACGCTTTCGCCGAACATGTGGGCGATCCACGGCAGGAGGAAGCTGCGCATCGCATTGCCTGGGGAGCGGTCAAGCGCCGCTACCTGAAGGAAGGCGATCGGTGGGTCGAGCGCAGTTGAACGGGACGGTTCGGGCAGATTGATATGCTGGTGATCAGCGCGGGCCTGCTGCTCTATCGCCCGCGGAATTCGGGCGTACAGGTGTTCCTGGTGCACCCGGGAGGGCCTTACTGGGCGAAGAAGGACGAGGGTGCCTGGTCGGTGCCCAAGGGACTCGTCGATCCCGGCGAGGAAGAGCTCGCCTGCGCGCGCCGTGAATTCAAGGAAGAAACCGGATTCGAGCCGCCGCAGAGCGGCGCTGAGCTGGATCTCGGGACGTTCAGGCTACCGAGCGGCAAGAGGCTGCACGTGTGGGCGATCGAAGGCGACTGCGATCCCGCAGCGCTGCACAGCAATCTGTTCGAGATGGAATGGCCACCGAAGTCCGGTCGTAGCGCGCGATTCCCCGAGGTGGATCGCGGGGCTTGGTTCGATCGGCAGCAGGCGCTGCTGAAGATCGTTACCGGCCAGCGTCCGGTTCTCGAAAGACTCTACGCGGAGTTGAGCTGAGCGTGCAGGCACAGCTCGCGCACCAGTCGATAGGCGTAACGGTGAGCACTCGGCTCGCCACTCGCCCGTGGGCCGGCGACATTGAGCCGACCAACACCTTCATCGGTGATGAACCGCTGCGCGTCGCGCACCGCTTCCTCCAGCGGCTGCACCGCGGCATCGATAATCACGTGAGGGCGTCCGAGTATCCGGCAGCAGTCGATCGTGCGCGCGGTGCCCCCACTGGCACGGCCGAACGTTATGACCAGCGTGCCATCGCTGTCCTCGACGTTCTTTTGCGTACGCTCCTCGTACCCCCCGCCTATGAGCTCGATTACCGGGTACCGCGCAGGAATCACTCCGTCTTCAGCCTGCCGGCCCTGCGGGCACCAACCTCCACAGGGAAAGCCCAGGTCCAACGCAGCATCGAGTGCACCGCGATCAACTCCCGTCTGACCGCCGGAAACCACGCGGGACAGCCCAGCGATGCGACCATGTCGTACGCAGCTCAGCTCTTTTTCTGCCCAAGCAGACTGAACGCATGCGTCCAGTGGTTGTTGCGGAACGCGTAACTGATCCACACCATGGCCAGCGGTTCGAGCAACCGGCTGGCGCTGATCGGTCCTATGTCGATGGGCTCGCGCCAGCCGAAAGCCTTGATGATTTCGGCCGCGCGCTTCTTGGCCGCGGAATCGTCGCCCGCGATGAACATGTCGGGCGTGCCATCCGGCAATTGTGGATGCACCATGAGCGCCGCCGTGATGGTATTGAATGCCTTCACCACCTGCGCGCGAGGCAGGAGACGCTGCACCAGCTCCCCCGCAGAGCCCGTGTAGCCGAGCGAGAGCACCGGTGCCGCACCGGAGAAATCGAGCGGGTTGCTCGGGTCGATGACCAGCTTCCCCGCCAGGTTGTCGGGCCCCGCGGCCAGAAGGGCCGCCTTGAGTCCACTCCACGGCAGAGCCGTCACCGCAATGCTCCCCGCCTTGGCGGCTTCCGATAACGGGGCGGCGCGCGAGCCGGGCACTGCTGCCAATGCGGCGCGGGTTTTCTCTCCATCCACTGCACGAGTGCCGAAAACCACGGCGTAGCCGAGCCCCGCGAAGCCCTTGGCGAGTGCGACGCCGACGACACCGTTGCCGAGGACTGTGACGGTTTTACCGGAGATGGGGGATAGCTCTGCGGCCGGCATGGTGATGCACCCCGGGTGCGGCGAGAACCGGACAACGATTCTGGACCGGACGCTCCATCATGAAAAGCTGCCGCTCGCGCTCTGCGGCAAAGCCGGCGCTACCGTACGTACCGGTCGAACCAATCGAGCGTTCGTTGCAAAGCGTCCTCTGCGTGTGCAGGCTCGCGCAGCCCATGACCCTCGTCGGGATAGATCATGATGGAGGTTGGCACCCCCACGGCTTTCATCGCATGCCAAAACTCCACGGTCTGCGACGCCGGACATTCGATATCTCGCTCGCCGACATACGCGAAGGTTGGTGTGTGCGCGTTGTGGATGTAATTGACCGCCGATGAGCGTGCGTAGATTTCGCTA
>Ga0306925_10000551_pt1 | contig 27286 bp, 20 predicted proteins | sample flu12Cox44000176_FD_203755 | JGI IMG/M metagenome (GOLD analysis project Ga0306925, IMG submission 203755) | Lab enrichment of tropical soil microbial communities from Luquillo Experimental Forest, Puerto Rico - flux8day.12C.oxic.44.000.176 (v2)... | ecosystem: Environmental > Terrestrial >... | reverse complement strand
CAGCAAAGCAGCGAATTCTGCCCATTTTCTTCGAAATCGGATATTCGGCCTCCCCGATGGGCTGAAGTCGTCGTTTTCCAGAAAGCCGCCTAAAATGCACCCCTCGTCAGATTCTTGTGCAGTGCCGTTTAGAGGGGCCCTTAGTCTGGAACCGCCAGCTAAAGGCAGACCTGCTCGGCGATGCTCGAAACCGATCCATTCAGGTGCAAAGTTATGCACTTATTCGGCCCTCGCCGCACAATCTTGTATTCCTCAGCAAACGTCTTGGGAATCTACGGCGCTGAACAGCGTTGCTGATCTGCGCGCCAAGCCAACTAAACCTGCCAGTTTATTTGGTCATAAGGTTGCTACGTACGGGTGGTGGTGTATAGACGTGGCGGATGGTCGCAACCACAACAAACCGCAACAAGCCAATATGGCTGACAGCGGGAGGGTCTCACGCGCCTTTTCGCTGTCTAGATTAGGCACAATGCCGCTGCGGAAGCTGTTTGAAGCCGTGAAGCAAGATAGGGCCGCAGGCGATCGAACCACCAGACAAATCCGAGCAATGTACGAACGGCAGGAGGCAGAACTGGTTTGTTCCCTCGACCATACCGGCAGGGTCCTAGGCCTGTTGCGGGACGAGTCGATGACCGCGGGGGACGAGCGAAATCTTGTCAACTGAATATTGCGAGCTAGCCACCTTCCGAGTGGTAATGCACTTGCTTCTCCATGCCTTCGGGAGAACCGTCGATTCGGCTTCCAGTGTGCCGCCTTTGTGCCTCGCCGTCAGAAAATCTCGGCGAGTCCTGAAGGTGGCCGGCGTCTACGAGGTTCTATTAGCCAAGGACCGAAGCCATGAGATCAATTTCTTGTTACGGTGTTCATAGGCGCTTTTGTGGTTGGAGCGACGATGGCAAGTTTCGGACGTGGATCGGGTTGTTGACAAGTTCAAGAAGAGTCACCCTGGCATATCCCGCGAGTTGGCGTTAGCGCTGGCAGGTTATTTGAATAACCAATCGCCCGTTGAAATGGAGGAGTAGTCGGCCCCAATGGACTTAGATCTCGCTTCACCGCAGCTCTCCGCTTGGCTGAAGGAATTACGGGCTCTCCCGGCAAACGATCCATCGTGGAATGAGATCGATGCCTTCATCGCGGCAGTTCAGGGGATCGCGGAATCGAAGCGGCAGGAGATTCGGAGCCGCGTCTCGGTGCAAGCCGCGATTGAAGAGCTGCAAAAGTCCTATGCTGGCCTGATCGAGTATTTCGGCCACACCAGTCTCGTCACGTTTAAGGTGGACGACGTATCTGACGACAGGCTCTCTGGTTGTAAGAAGGCAATCGACGACTTAGCAGAAAGCTTTCGCAAGAGGCAACTGATCTCCGACGAACGGTGTACCACCTATGCGGCAGATCAGGACCGGTACAATCGGCTCTTCGCCGAGGACAAACAAATTGGCGAATTGTATGCAATGTTGGACTCCCTAGTAACCAAATCAGGGCCCGAACCGGGTAGCCCGAAACCGGAGGCTGGGGAGGGTACTGAGGAGCCTGGGTTTACTGGCACGATCACATCCGAACCCGCGGCAGTTGCTCCCAGTGAACTCCCACCTGAAACGTCGGAGGCGGAATCCAAATCCGAGTTGGCGACTACTCCTGCCCACGTAGAATCTCCCGTCAGTGAGCCCAGCACAGCTGAGAATAAGACGCAGATCACTGCTGGCGCCGCGCGTGTTGCCGCTACGGAGCCGGACGTTGCGGTCGCCGTTACTGAGGCGCCTCTGCCTCACGAAGCACCACCGATTACCTTAGTTCCCTTGCCTGATATTCCTGACATTGAAGGAGCCGGCGGCTCTTATGCGGATGATGCCGCCCCTGCGCAGGTCACAGATCCGCCCGCGGGGGAACCTCACGCACAGGTAGCAACTGCGCCATCAGAAGCCTCTCGAGCGGTCGCAGTCCAGGCCCCGGAAGGCCACGCCCTTCTTTGGAGCTTTATCGAAGCGGAGGACCTTTCATTGGCGTACTGGCTTGCGAGCTCCCGGTCGGCCCGTGACGAAGAACCGGGAATTCCGCCTAGCTTGATCGGCATGCTGATTGGCAGTCGGCTAATTGAGTCGTCTGAAGATCCGATCATTGAAGAAATGCGCGGCCTCGTAACGGAATACGCGCTGACCGAAGCCTCGCACCCGCTGCTTGAGGTTGCCGCCGCGCTACGGCCGGCGGTATTGGCGCCGACCCTCGAAGTCCGTAGCTGGGCCAGAATCCCTTCTGGACTCCCCACCGTCCGCAAGCTATCGGAGGCGTTGCTTGCGTTTAGCGAGAGCAACCTGGTCTTCAGCCGCCAAGACCTGACCAGGGCCATAGAGCAGAGCACCGTTCAACTCATGCTGGCGCATGCTAGGCAGACGCTTGAGGAATGGCTTGAAGATGCGCCGCGCCGCGGGATGGTATATAAGCCCGCTACGGAAGTCTGGCGCGAATTGTGCGGGCCAACAGGGGAACTCCAAGCCCTCGTGCGATCCGCCGCCGAAAGCACGACAACCGTGGCCTTGTTACGCGAGAAAGCGGATCAATGGCAGAAGCCGGCATACAGAAACAGGCAAGTAGACCGGCTATCCAGCGAAAGAATTGATGGCTCCAACCGGCAGGCGCTCCTTCGCAATATCGAGGAAGCGGCTGGCCTGCTCAAGGTTTGGTGTGATGCCGCCGAAGATGTCACGAGGGCCGCAGTGGAAAGCGATTGGTCGCGAGAACAGTTTGCAGCCTTAAGGACACAGATTTCCAATCTCATCGGCCCATTGCAATCCGAACTCATGCGCGCCATTACGGATTCCAGCTCCGGGCCAGCCCGGACAGCACTACATTGCCTCATGAATTCAATTTCCAATCTGGCCGAATTGTTCGGATTATTTTACGACAAGCCCGAACAACCCCTACTTCCGGGCTGGAACGTTAAGCGGTGTCGAGACTTGCGATCAACTATTGCCCAGGGGTTGGTGAGCTATTACGAGCTTGATTTGGGGTCCGATGGTGAGCCCACCAATCTCCAGGAAGTTGAGCCAGCCTTTTTGGCCTCTCGCTCCGAATGTCGAACACCCGCTCAGGGGATCGAGGGTTGGATTCGTCGTAACGATTACCGCTTCGTTCCACAGCTATTGGAGCGCACGTCCGAAAACGAGAGCGCCGCGATGCGCCAGCGATTTGAATCTTCGCTCCGCAAATCTCGGGCTCAGTTGGCCGACCGACTCGCAGAGATAAGGAAACGCCTAGAACAGTCTTACCTCGATAACATCATTGACGAGAACGGGCGAACCGATTTTGAAGCGGAACTGTCCGGAATTAAACCTGAATCCGCGATCGCATTCGAGCCATATTACGCCAAGATTCAGAAGGTCTCAGCCGATCTGGACCAAGCCGAAACTCAGAAAACGTTTCACTTGAGACCGGACTGGGAAACCATGCAGTCGGCTGAAGGCGCTCCACGACGTTGATACCTGCCTGATTCCCATCGCGGAGTTCATCGAAAATCAGTTAGACGTCAGGAACATTCATGTGGTGCAGGAGAAGCTATCGCAAATCCGCGATGTTTTGGATCATAGAAGAAAGCTGGAGGACGTGGTCATCGCCACTTCACCTCAGCGGGACTATTTGCAGGAGTTGCTGGACTGACGTCCCGACCCGTGGAAAACTCCAAGCCGCACTCGGGACACTCTGCAAGACGCGGTTGATAAGTTGCGCGCTTCTTTCGCAATCCTTCCTTCAAAGAAATACTCACGTCTTAAGGGCACAATCGTTTTCCCCGAGTATCACCCGCGTTTGATTGTGAAGTACGGTCGTTCTTCTGAGGATGGCTTATGGTGGGCGGAGTCGCGCGACGACAATGGTAAGCATATTGCGGCGTGTAAAGGATGGAAGACACTCCCTCCAGGTACTTGATTTCGTTGGGGCTGAGTGGGACAGGAAGGACCGAAGAGTGGTTCACGCCGATGGCCGATGCCTGAGGAAGAACCCAACGCATCGCGGTAAGTACCAAACGGTGTCGTATGGGTTGACTCAGGACTTAGAGCCCGACGAACTGGACGAGGATCTGGATGACTGGAGTTATGCGTAGAGGGACCTCGCATTAAGCGAGGTCCTCGAATCCAGCTTGAGGCACAGGATCAACAAATAGCGTATCGTGCAGGACAGATTATGGGTTCCAGTTCCGGCGAGTTGTATCCCAGAACGAGAATTTTGACACACCCACCCCCTAGCCCCTTTCACACCTGAGGCGTTAGGTCGCGGTCGGGCTTAATTAGCAGGTCTCGTTGCTTCTAAGGAACGAAGTACGATGCCACGGCCGTCAGCATCGACTGTCGGTCGAACTTGGGGGGCCTGCTCTCGTAGCGTGCGGCCCAGCAGACCTGATTGACAATATCCCGGGGATGGCAAGCCCTGAGTTGTTCCTGCCGCTTGTCCTGGATTTCGTGGACTAGCTCGTCGAGCACGCTCTCTTCGTACGAGATCCCCGTCGTACTGCATACTCGTCCAAAGATGCGTTTGAATTGCTCTACTGAAAGGGTGTCGATCCTAATCTTGGTTTGGATCCTACGCATGAATGCCGGGTCGGCCAGCGTCGATGGATCCAGGTTCGTGGCGAACACGACCAGGAGCTCGAACGGAATCTCGACATGCCTGCCGCCAGCCAGGGTTACGAAGTCGATTCGACGATCCAGTGGAACAACCCACCGGTTTAGCAGTTCCTGCGGAGTCATGCGCTGCCGTCCGAAATCATCGATGATGAGCACTCCGTTGTTGGCTTTCATCTGCACAGGAGCGGTATAGAACTTCGAAATCGGATTCATCTGCAGATCGAGCATGTCAATGCTGAGCTCGCCGCCCACCAGTACGGTCGGGCGATGGCACAGTACCCAGCGTGGATCGCTGTCCTCTACTGTAACGTCCTCAACTTTCTTGTGAACGTGAGGATCGAAGACGGCCACAATCTCGCCCTCTATCTGGACTGCATAGGGTATCCACACACGGTCGTTTGCAACGGCGCGCGGCAAGGTCATTGCGATGATCGTCTTACCAGATCCAGCAGGTCCGTACAAGAAAATGGAAGAGCCTGAGTTCACGGCTGTTCCCAGTTTGTTCAGCGTGGCTTCTTCCAGCACCAGGTCGTCAAACGTGCGCCGGATGTCCCGAGGATGCACCTGCACATTGCGCACACTTTGCCGACGGACCTGTTGCACATAACTGTCCAGGGGAACAGGCACCGATCCCACATATTGGTTTGATGCCATCAACTCCAAAGCGAGTGACCTGCCCCTGGAAGTAAGGACAAATTGAGGATTGTTGTCGGTCATTCCAATTACTTCAATGAGTAACTCGGAACGTAACTGGCGGAAGATTTCACTCGCCAGCCTATTGCCGACCCGCATCGCCGCTGCCATCTCGAGCGTGGAAGACAAGCCACGCACATAGACCATCTTCAGAGCCAGGTCCTGGACTGGTGCTCGTCTGATGCCAAGTTCGTCAAAAGAGTTGGGCACTTTTAGCGGGACAGGGGCGACGTGGGCCTGAATTGAAGAAGGCTGATTCATGCTGATAATCCCATTTGCTACATTTTGACTTTCGACTAAGCGTCCTTCGCGCTCAAACCGGGTCCCATTGTTCTGCTGCACGTAGGCTCAGTTCACTATGGTTATCGGGAAATGCACAGCCCCGCTGTGCTTTTTGCGGGCAGTGTCCCACCACTTGTGCACAAGGAGCAATTGCATTGCCATTGGCAAGAGCGAGGTGAACATGGAGGCCATTAACTCCTAACAGTCGCACAGTGCAAATGTTTGCACCAAATAAGCCTCAACCAGCAGCCGGCCTGGACATACAGCCGCACGCCATGGCCCGGCTCATCTCCTGAGAAAACAATTCGCTTCCAGTTGCAGAGCCAGAGCGCATAAAAATGGTTGATAGTACCGTGGGTCAGCGGCTTAGGCCCCGCCCTGGCCGGACTGTCGGCGATGTCCAGGAACCTTGGGCACTAGTTCCCATAAAGCCGAGCAGAGTCTCCCCCGGTGGCCATTACCACCGATAGGCCTCCCAAGCGGTTAGGAGCAGACACCTTCATGGTTACCGTCGATACCCCGTTTGATGCTTCTTGACACTACTTCGCTCCCGCAGTACGTTTCGTACCGCACCGATCTTCCCGCCGTCTCCGAGGTCTTCCGTCTCCCCAATTCGGACGTGACGGTTACATGCTGTCGTTGCTGGCCTAATCAGTGGCATAAGGAGTGACCAAGATGAAAGAGCGTGCTCTGTGTCTCTTGCCTTTGCTGTTTCTACTGTTACTGGTGGCCCCCGCGCTAGTTGCGCAGAATCCCAATTACAATAACGGTCCTGTGTGGCGCGTTGTCTACGTTGACGTGAAACCCGGCATGGGCGACGCCTTCTGGACCGATATTCGACAGAATTTCAAACCAATCTACGAGGACTTCAAGAAGCAGGGTTGGGTTGTGGATTATAAGTTCTACACGAACCCTGTCACACAGCATCCTAATGACTGGAGCGTGGCCATAGCAATTGAATACAAGAGCTGGGCTACTCTGGACGAAATGGGTGAAAAGGCCGCTACGATTGCTGAAAAGCACTATGGCAGTCGCCAGGCTATGGCGGATGCGGCGAAGAAGCGCAACGAAATTGCACCTACTCTCAGCAGTTTACTGGCTCGCGAAGTAACCTTGAAGTGACCTTGAGCGGCGCCGCCCTACTGGGCGGCTTTTGTCACTTGTATCTTGCTTCACAATCTTTTCACAATCGGCTTGCTGAATTTCCTCACCTGGTGGACCGTCATTAGATGGTTTGTTGCGCCGATTTGTGCTACAAGGGATCCGCGACCTATGCGGTACAGGTATGACTTTCGGTTCTCTTGGTGATGTGATGCTACGGCTGAAAGCGATACGCATTCGTCATTACCTCCGCGAAGCAGACCGAGCGTTAAGGGTCGCCGACTTGGAGCTGCGTAGTATTGAGAAATCGATGGTAGCTGAACGAGGCGGGCGGAATGAGGAATCGATGCTCGCCGCACGAAGCAGATGGAACGAGCGTAGCCAGAGGTTAGATTTTTGGCGTCAACGCTTGGAGGACACGGAGCGACGCATCCAAGGCACTGCTCAACCGCCATCCGGCCGGAAGTAATCAGAATCCCGACGATTCACCAGATATAAATCTTCGAAGGTAGCTTCGATTCTGAAGTGTGAGGGAAGTGTTGAGCACGCGTCACAATTTTTGCACTCCATTCGCACTCCATTAGCGACTTCACCGAGCTGGCAATCAACAACTTTGGATGCCACTGGCAACCGCTAATTGCTTTGGATTGTGTGCTGCTGCTAATTCGAATCCCTGTCCCTCAGCCATACAATTCCTTTTCTCCCAGTAACTCCCTCAGGTTCATGTAATTTTCCCGACCTGAAGTGATAATAGACCTCGTCCATCAGGATGCACCGCAACTCGCTTACATACGTCCATGGCTGAGCAATTCAGTTTTTCCGATCTGCGCGAGATTTTTGCCAAGGCCAATGAGGAGAAGTCCGGCGATCAATTGGCTGGTTTGGCGGCGCGATCGGAGCGAGAGCGTGTCGCGGCGAAGCGCACACTCGCAGAGATTTCGCTTGCCGAAATTGTTCAGCGGCCCCTAATTGATCCTGACGCTGACGATGTTAGCCGACTAATTCTCGAAACGTTCGATCAGGAAGCTTTCCAGCCCATCAGAAGCATGACAGTTGGCGAGCTTCGCGAACACATTCTTGACGACGCGACAGACGAAGCCGAGTTGAAGAAGTTGCAATGGGCCATCCTCCCTGAAATCGCAGCGGCGGTCACCAAGATCATGAGCAACAAAGATCTGGTGCTGTCGGCGGCCAAAATCCGCAATGTAACGCGCTGCCGTAACACGATGGGCGAGAGGGGAGTCTTGGGCATCCGCATTCAGCCTAACCATCCGACCGATGACATAGGAGGCATACTTCTCTCTACCTTTGAGGGGCTGCTGTACGGTTGCGGAGATGCAGTGATTGGCGTCAATCCGGCGGCAGATTCGGTGAACGCGGTTACAGCAATCTTGTGCGCCTTGAATCGCCTCGTGGATGGGTACAAGATACCGACTCAAAACTGCTGCCTCGCACATATCACCACGCAAATGGCTGCGCTGAATCGAGGTGCTCCCATCGATCTTCTCTTCCAGTCGATTGCTGGTACCGAGGCCGCAAATCGGAGCTTTGGCGTAACTCTTTCCATGTTGCGCGAGGGTAAAGAGCAGGTTCTGGACCATCACCGCCATCGCAACGTCGCCTGGAAGGGTGAGAATGTGATGTATTTCGAGACCGGGCAGGGAAGCGCGCTGTCAGCCGAAGCCCACAGCGGCGTTGACCAGCTGACCTTGGAAGCTCGGGCCTATGGGGTCGCGCGAGTGTTCGATCCTTTCCTGGTTAACAGCGTGGTTGGATTCATCGGTCCTGAGTACCTCTACGATGAACGACAAATCACTCGAGCCGGCCTGGAAGATCACTTCATGGGCAAACTCTTGGGACTCCCGATGGGCTGTGATGTCTGCTATACCAACCATGCGCAAGCCGATCAGAATTCGGTCGACAATCTGATGCTGCTTCTCGCTGCGGCAGGCTGCAACTACTTTATGGGTGTACCGTGTTCGGACGATGTGATGCTGAACTATCAATCCACGAGCTATCACGACGCTCTCGCGGTCAGGAAACTGTTCAATTTGCGGCCGGTTCCCGAATTCTTAGCTTGGCTGCAGCAAACCGGAATCTACCGGGATACTGAACCCGTCGCTATTGATGCCTCCACTCGACAACAGCTGTTGAAGGGCCTTGAGTCAGGCCTAGCTGAGAGTATCTGAATGACCAGCGAAACGGACCGATCACTCGTGAAGCCAGACTGGCCGGACTTGGTGCGCCAGGTTAAAGAGCGGACGTCGGCGCGTTTGCTGGTGGGGCGTGCCGGATCTGCATATCGCACCGCCACACAACTGGATTTACGCGAAGCTCACGCTGCCGCGCGGGATGCCGTTCGCGCTGAGTTGGATTCGAAAGCCGCCTTTGGTGAGCACCTGGTAAGCGAGTGGGGTCTTTTCGAAGGCTACACCCAAGCCCGTGACAAGGATGAGTACCTGCTGAGACCTGACTTGGGGCGGCATTTCAACACGGCGTCTCGACAACTAATCTCGAAGCGTTGTCCCAACGGAAAAGATCTCCAAATTGTGATTGGCGACGGCCTGTCGGTTGCCGCCGTTTCAGCGCAGGTCCCCGGTTTACTGCCGTTGCTGATGCAAGGCACTCAGGAGCGAGGCTGGACGGTGGGACGTACGTTCGTGGTCCATCACTGCCGGGTGGGAATCCTGAATGAAATTGGCGAGCTACTCGACCCTACAATTGTAGTTCTACTCATCGGCGAGCGGCCAGGGCTGGCTACTGCAGAAAGCCTATCGGCGTACATGGCGTACCGTCCGCGGGAACACCATTCCGACGCCAATCGAAATCTGATCTCGAACATTCATTCTCGAGGAGTGAGTTCTACCGAAGCTGCAAAGCGCATTTTGAATCTAGCTGCACAAATGATGTCACGAAGGATCAGCGGCTGCACCTTGCGAGAAGATGCAGCGTCGCTTGCAAACCAGTGACTCGCTAAGATCTGGTGGCTGGATGGAACCGCATCACGCCCTCCAGCGTATACACTAGCCAACAGACAAAAAGGCGGGAATGGTCGTCCCTGAACCCGTAGTCCGGCGACAATTGTCCGATCGCAACCCGTCGAACTGACAAGGAGCTCAACATATGCGCATCACCCGAGCGGCGGTGGTCGTGCTAGTTCTGTGCTTGGTGGCGGGTGCAGCGGCACAGACCGCCGAGGAACTGGTTGCCAAGAACCTGCAAGCCAAAGGTGGCGTCGACAAAATTAAGGCCATAAACACCTTGAAGATGACTGGCACCGTCTATGTAGGATTTGGGGGCGGCGGAGGGATTAACGCCGGCTACGCGCAGGAGAACAAGCGGCAGAACATGATTCGCCAGGGGTTCACGCTGCAAGGAATGACGCAAGTCCTGGCATACGACGGCTCCACCGGGTGGAAGATTTCTCCTTTCCAAGGGCGCAAGGATCCCGAATTGTTGGGCGACGACGAAATGCGGGAGCTTGTCGATAACTCCGATATCGACAGCCCGCTGGTCGATTACCAGAGTAAGGGTAACAAGGTGGAATACCTCGGCCACGACATTGTCGACGGCGACGACGCCTACCAGCTCAAAGTCACACTGAAGGACGGCGACATCGTTTATTACTTCCTCGATCCAGACACATACCTCGAGATTAAAACCGTGCTGCAGCAGTTCATTCGCGGCTCGATTCGCGAGACCGAGCAGCAACTGGGTTCCTACAAGCAGGTTAATGGGGTGTACTTTCCTTACTCCGTCGAGATAAACGAAAAAGGCGGCACCGGTCCAAGTCACTTCCGCATTAGCTTCGACAAGATCGAAGCGAATGTGCCCATTGAGGACTCTTTCTTCAAGATGCCAGCGGCCGCAAAGTAGAGTTTGCGATTCGCGTAACGATTTCTTGGCAGTTTTCCATATGAGAGGACCAGACGAAATGGTTACAGCCACTTTTTGTACGGCCCGGGCGTGCCGGAAGGGATTGAATTGGTTTTTCGCATTGGTTGCCCTGTCGACGAGTCTCGCCGCACAGCAGCCTGTGAAGTTCGACTCGGCTAGCATCTCAGGCTTGCCCGCGCGCAACATCGGTTCGGCGGTGATGAGCGGTCGCATCGCCGCGGTTGATGCGGTGAACGATCACGGCCGGCTAACTGTCTTCGCAGGTTCGGCCAGCGGTGGCGTATGGAAGTCGGTGAATGGCGGCACGACGTTCAAGCCCGTTTTCGACAAGACCGACGTGCAGTCGATTGGCGCGGTCACGATTGATCCCACCAACCCAAAAGTTATTTGGGTGGGCACGGGCGAGTCGTGGGTACGTAACAGCGTCTCTGTCGGAGATGGTGTTTACAAGTCCATCGATGGTGGCGACAACTGGACCAATATGGGCCTGAAGGATTCCGAGCACATCGCCCGCATCTTGGTAGATCCGAAAGACGGCAACATCGTTTACGCCTGCGCTGTCGGTCATTTATGGAACGACAACGACGAACGCGGAGTCTACAAGACCACCGACGGCGGCAAAACCTGGAAGAAGGTCCTGGCGGGCGCGAATGGATCGACAGGCTGTGCCATGTTGGGCATGAGTCCGCAGGAGCCAAAGGCTATCTATGCCACAATGTGGGACTTCCGTCGCCAGGGCTGGACCTTTCGCTCCGGTGGGCCGGGCAGCGGGATTTTCAAGTCCACCGATGGCGGCGATCACTGGACGGAAATTACAGACGCGAACAGCAAAGGTCTGCCTGCCAAGCCTTACGGCCGCATTGCCATCGCCGTAGCGCCCTCCAATCCGCAGATCGTTTACGCCATGGTCGAGTCGAAGGCGAGCGCTCTGTATCGCACAGATGATGGCGGGAAAAACTGGACAAAGCTCGACGCCAGCCAGTTCATGGTCTGGCGGCCCTTCTACTTCGCCAACTTGATTGTCGATCCGAAGGACCCGGAGAAGCTCTTCAAACCCGACCTCATTCTGCTAATGAGCGTCAATGGCGGCAAAAGCTTCAGCGAAGTCTCCAGCCGAGCTCATGGTGATTTTCACGCAGTCTGGATCAATCCCGAAAACACTAACGTCGTCATTGCCGGCGATGACGGTGGTCTCTGGCGCAGCCAGGACGGCGGCACACGCTGGACGCACCAGGTGAACCTTCCGGTGTCGCAGTACTACCACGTCAGCGTGGACAACGCCGATCCCTACCGTGTGTACGGCGGTCTTCAGGACAACAGTTCCTGGATCGGCGATTCTTCGTATCCCGGCGGCGTAACGTACTCACTCTGGGAAAACATGTATGGTGGCGACGGTTTCTGGATGTTCGAAGATCCCTCCGATCCGGCCTTCATTTACGCGGAAGCCCAGGGGGGAGAGATCAGTCGAGTCAACCGCTACACGCATGAAACGCGCTCCATTATGCCGTACCCCGAGTACGGCGAGAAGAAGCTGCGCTTCAACTGGAACACGCCGATTCACATGAGCCCGAACCAGAAGGGCACTATCTATGTCGGCGCCCAGTTTCTCTTCCGTTCGCGCGATCACGGGCAGTCGTGGCAGCGCATCTCGCCTGACCTGACGACCAACGATGCCGAGAAACAAAAGCAGGAAGAATCCGGCGGCATTACCGTGGACAACTCCGCCGCTGAAATGCACACCTCGATTTACTCGATCAGCGAATCGCCGAAAAACGAGCAGATCATTTGGGTCGGCACGGACGATGGAAACGTTCAGATTACGCGCGACGGTGCAAAAACCTGGACGAACGTTGTTAGTGCAGTCGGCGTGCCTAAGTTTTCCTGGGTCTCCTGGGTGGAGGCCAGCCGCTACGACGAAACCACAGGTTACGCCACCTTTGATCGCCACACCTTCGGCGACATGAAGCCTTATCTGTATAAGACTACCGACTACGGAAAAACCTGGAAAGCATTGCCAGTCGCCGAAAACGGCGTGCGTGGTTACGCGCACGTCATCAAAGAGGACCCCGTGAATCCTAACGTGTTGTTCCTCGGGACGGAGTTCGGCTTGTGGCTCTCGGTGGACGGGGGTGCCCGGTGGGCACAGTACAAGGGCAGCGACTTCCCCGACGTAGCAGTGCGCGACATCGTGGTACAGCCGCGGGCCTCAGACCTGGTGCTGGCCACGCATGGCCGCGGCATCTGGATCGTCGACGATATCGCTCCTCTGCGCTCTCTCACTCCTGATCTCATGTCGCAAACGGCGGCATTCGTTCCAGTCCAACCTGCCGTTCAGTACATCGATGCGCATGGAGGCTGGCCGGAAGGCGATGAATTCTTCATTGGTCCGTCGCGCCCGCACGAGGCCACGGTCACCTATTACCAGAAGAGCCGGCATATTTACGGCGACCTGAAGATTGAGATTTTCGATCCGCAAGGAAAGCTGCTGGACACAATCGGCGGCAGCAAACATCGCGGCCTGAACCGCGCCATGTGGCCGATGCGGCTCGCTCCCCCTATTGTGCCCCCGGCGGCTTCGGCAGCCTTTGAGGCCGCGCAAGGTCCGCTGGTGGTGCCCGGCACTTACACCGTGAAGATGACTAAGGGCGACCAGACCTACACGACCAAGCTCGAAATCGTGACCGATCCACGTGCAAAGTACGCGCTGGCGGACCGGCAGGCCCAATTCGAGCTTGCGACCAAGCTCTCCAACATGCTCAGCCACATGAGCTGGCTGGTGGATGCCATTGTCGGCGTCAGGGACAGCGCCAAGCAACGTGCGACAAAGGTTCCGGCCAATACTCCGTTGCAGAAGCAGCTTGCAGACTGGGCTGCCTCGACCGACACCCTGCGTTCGGAGATTGTCGCGACGAAAGAGGGCGGCGCGATTACGGGCGAGGAACGCCTGCGCGAGTTCACTACTAAGGTGTACGGAGACGTCAACGGCTACAACGGACGCCCGACCGATCAGCAAGTCGCGCGCACCGAGGTGTTGGGCCGCGAACTGGAAGACGTCATCAAAAAATTCGAGAAACTGACCTCCGACCAGCTTCCCAGCATCAACTCGGAAATACAGAAGCAGAAGCTCGATCCGATCACGGTACTGACGGAAGCCGATTGGCAGAAGCAGCATCAACGTGGCGCCGGAGGTCCTGCTCCCTCAGCAACAACCCGCATGAGGGAAATGGACTAACCAATCTTGGAACGCCGCGAAGCTGTGGGTCCGCCGGGCGGGCCGCCTTTTCTTTGGCTTCACGTGCTCATGAGCGCAGCTTGGTCTTCTTTGATCTGGTCCTCATCTTCAATGGATCGAGGGGCCCGTATTGCAATTCTGCTGAAAGTATCTTCACCAGCTTGCTTAACACTCGAACCCGCTCCCAGTACTTGTCATTTCCTTCGATGAGGTTCCAGGGAGCTACGCCGGTGGTTGTTTTCACCAGCGCCGCCCTTTCCGGCAGCATCCCAGATCTCAAATGCGATGATCACCGGTCGCTTTTGCAGGTAAACCTGATAACCCAGCCCGCGAAACTGGATCTGCCTTCGCGAGACCTCGCGAACGTAGCATTCGCGATCCATTTTGCGGGTCAAGTCAACCGTCTCAAGCATCCGAGCCATTCTTTTCCAGAAAATCCATTGCCTCGCGGAGCTGACCGTACTTCGAGAGGTTATTAGTGCTCGCAATCGCTAGCGGGGCTTTGTCGCCGAGCCGTTTTGTGGTGGCTTCCACGATCGCCTAGGGCGCATACTCCGAGTCGATCAGCTCGAGCATCTCTTCGAAGGCCTGCAGATATTCCGGATAGCGCTGCTGGCGGTCCCAGTAGCCGGCGATAACTCTCCAGGCTTCCAACGGATTTGCCTCGATCGCCTCGAAGCGTTGTTGTTGCTCTTCCCGATTAGTTTGTTAGCGCAGGCTGAGACCAACGTGGGGTCACTGGAGCACGCATAGAGACCTGTCCTTACTGTCGCTGGGACGATTACAGCGCCACGCAAGTCGACACCCGGTGTCGATGCCGTGATTTCCAAAACCCTGTCGGGTTATGATGCTCAATCGCGAGGAAAGCCATTGTTGCCGATCCTGAAGCCGCGGAACCGTAGCACATGGAACGCGCGAGTCGCTCGCGCGCAGCAACGGGCGGAAGAACGCTCTGCCGCGAGTGAAGTCCTGACCTTTTACGCTCGGGTCCTCGACTTCCAACGAGCCCTGTACGAGGGCTGCCAAAAGAGCCGAAAGCTAGCCGAAAAGCGGAGCGGCAAATTGCGAGAGAACCTCGACTGGGGATTAGCCGTGACCGCCCTTGCTGATTTGGTTGTGCTAGTCCAAAGACATGGGCCCTCAACGTTGGCAGACCAATCGGACCAGTTAACCTCGGTAGCCGGTCTCAAGCTGGCAAGTGGTTGGTTGAATTCTGACGCTCAGACCTATGGTCCAGCTTCGTTCTTTAGCCGTGTTGTCCTCGAGCCGCAAGCCGAATACCTGGCTGAAACAGAGACATGGCCATCCGGAAAAGTGGCGGGGAATCGCTGTCCAAATTGTGAAAGCTTGCCGCAGTTGGCGGTTATCCGACCCGAGGGCGATGGTGGCAAGCGGATGCTGCTCTGCTCGTTGTGCCATTCTGAGTGGGAGTTCCGCAGGATTCTCTGCCCATCCTGCGGCGAAGAGAATCACGAGAAACTCCCGCGATATATCGCTGACGGAGTTCCCGCTGTCCGGGTTGAGGCCTGCGATTCTTGCGGGAAATATCTGAAATCTGTTGACCTCACTCTCGATGGGCTGGCGGTTCCTGAGGTAGATGAAGTGGCTACGACGGTACTCGATGTCTGGGCCACCGAACACGGCTACAGCAAAATCCAGTCGAACATCATGGGCTTCTAAGCTCGATCTTGGCCAAAGTTGCAGCAAATTCCTCATTGACCCCCTAATCACCCTCGATGTAATCTCATTGCGTTTACTTGTTGTTCATCTTCGTCGAGTCACGATCGGTGGGGATTGTGGATCGATTCTGCGCTAATTTGGCTCCTACATCGCTCCTTAAGAAGCCTCACGCTCATTGTCCCTTCGCCAACCAGAAAATTCGATTAGGCCTGCTGGCCGGAGGTCTGTACCGTGGACGTCTCTAGACGCACATTCTTCAGAACAGGATTAGCAGGGGTTGCTGGACTCTCAGTACTTGGCTTTGACACCAAGCCTTTGCTGGCCCAAACCCAGGGACTGAAAATCTCCCGCACGACAGAGACGCGCAGCACCTGTCCCTATTGTTCGGTGAGTTGCGGCGTCATCATCCACACCATCGGCGACAAGGCAAAAAACGTTACCCCGCAGGTATTGCACGTCGAGGGCGACCCCGATCACCCGATCAATCGCGGCACGCTCTGTCCGAAAGGCGCCTCACTCGAACAGGACATCATCAATGATCGCCGCATCCTGAAGCCGCAAGTGCGGCGTCCCGGCTCCGATCATTGGGAAGACATCTCCTGGAACCAGGCCATCGAGGAAATTGCCCAGTGGACTAAGAAGACCCGCGACGCCACATTCATCGAGCAAGACTCGCAGGGCCGGACGGTGAATCGCCTCGAATCGGTCGCCTTTACCGGTGGTTGCACCGATACCAATGAGTTCAATTACCTCGCTGTGAAAACGATGCGGAGCTTGGGGGTGGTGGGCCTGGAAAACCAGGCCCGTGTTTGACACGCCCCCACGGTCTCAAGTTTGGGACCAACTTTCGGACGCGGGGCTATGACCAATGGCTGGATCGACATCAAGAACACCGACATGATGTTGATCATGGGCGGCAATCCCGCCGAAAACCATCCTTGCGGATTCAAGTGGGTCGTTGAGGCGAAGCGCAACCGCAACGCCAAGGTCATCGTGGTCGATCCGCGATTCACCCGCACGGCCACGCAGGCTGACCTTTTTCTGCAGATTCGTGCTGGCTCTGACATTGCCTTCCTCGGCGGCCTTATTAATTACGCGTTGCAGCACGACCGGGTCGCGAAAGAATACCTAGGCAACTACACTAACGCCGCTCTCGTCATCAAAGAAGGCTTCAAGCTACCGGACGATGGACTGTTCTCCGGTTGGGATCCGGACAAGAACACCTACGACAAAGACACTTGGAACTACGAGGCGGGAGGAAATCTCACAGGCAAGCCGGTTGTGGCTGCATCGAACCAGCCTGCGCCGGCCGCTCACGTAGTTCCTGTAGCGGCCAAGGTCCCTGCGGGAACGCCCCCGCCTCCGCCCTCGCTGCCGACCAATATCGCCTTCGACCTCGACCTCCACCATCCGCGCTGCGTCTACCAGCTTCTCAAGCTGCAGTACTCGCGCTATACACCCGAGGTTGTTGAGCGCATCACGGGAATTCCGCAAGCGGATTTCCTCAAAGCGGCCGACCTGTTCACGTCAGTTCGCAAAGACGGCAACACGAAGAAGGTTGCGACCATCATCTACGCCGTCGGATGGACACAACACAGCTTCGGAACGCAAATCATTCGCGCCGCGGCAATGTTGCAATTGCTCATGGGGAATGTCGGTCGCTCAGGTGGCGGAGTCAATGCCTTGCGCGGTCACTCCAACATTCAGGGCGCCACCGATATGGCCGGCATCTTTGACATTCTGCCGGGATATTTAAAGGTTCCCAATCCCAACGACACGGACCTGAAGACCTTCCTGGACCGCACCACCCCGAAGACCTCGACCGTTGGCGACTGGCAGTCGTTCAATTACTGGTCGAACACGCCAAAATTCATGGTGTCCTTCCTGAAAGCGATGTACGGCGACGCCGCCACCAAAGACAGCGACTTCGCCTTCCATTACCTGCCTAAGATCGAGCGCCGCCACTCCTGGACCGAGATCTGGGACGACATGTACAACGGCAAAATCAAGGGCTTCTTTGCCTTCGGCATGAACGGCGTGATGATCGGTCCCGACACGCAGAAGAACATTGATGCTCTGAAGAAGGCCGATTTCCTGGTCGTCTGCGAGATCTATCCCGACGAGACCAGTGCATTCTGGCAGGCTCCCGGCATCACCCTCGAAGAACAGAAAAAGATCAATACGACGGTTTACCGTTTACCGGGCGCTGGCTTCGCCGAGAAGGACGGCACCTTCGTCAACTCCGCACGCTGGCTGCAGTGGAAGAACGCCGCACTACCTCCGCCGGGGGACTGCCGCCTCGATCAAGACATCTTGGCGCAAATTTTCCTGAGGATTCGCGCTCTCTACAAACAGGAAGGCGGGAAGTTCCCCGATCCAATCCTGAAAGCATCGTGGAGCTACACCCAGCCCGAGCATCCCTCGCTGAGCGAAGTTGCAAAAGAAATCAATGGTAAGGCAGTTGCCGACATCAGCGACGACAAGCTGAATGTCTCGCTCAAAGCTGGCCAGCAACTGCCTACCTTCGCTATGCTGCGCGACGACGGTACCACCATGTCGGGCAACTGGCTGTATTGCGGCTCGTGGACCGAGGCCGGCGCTATGATTCAGCGTCGCGGAACAGAAGACCCCTCCGGCCAGGGCATCTACCCCAACTGGGCGTGGTCGTGGCCCGCCAACCGTCGGGTGCTCTACAACCGTGCCTCTTGCGACTTGCATGGCAGGCCCTATGACCCTGACCGCAAGCAGGTTTGGTGGAACGAAGCGGCCGGGAAGTGGGTCGGCAACGACGTACCCGACTTCAAGGCGGATTCGAAACCCGAAGAGCACATGGGACCGTTCATCATGACTCCGGAGGGCTTGGGCCGCCTGTTCGTGCCGCTAGGGGGGTTGGCAGATGGTCCTTTCCCGGAACATTACGAACCGATCGAAAGCCCGATCGAGAATCCACTACATCCTCAACAGTCGCACAATCCCGTTGCCAAAAAGTTCAAGACGCCGCTCGACAAATACGGGACGGTGAAGGAAGGCTACAACCTCGTCTGCACCACGTATCGCCTCACTGAGCACTATCACTATTGGACGAAGAACAACCCGATGAACGTCCAGTTGGTGCCTGAGCCCTTCGTCGAAATTCCGGCCGAATTGGCGGAGGAGATGGGAATCCGTGGAGGCGAGCGGGTCAAGGTCACCAGTATTCGCGACAGCTATATTGCGAAGGCGATGGTCACCAAGCGCATCAAACCAATGATGGTGGACGGCAAGAAGACCTATCAGATCGGCATGCCGATTCACTGGGGCTTCCTCGGTATCGCGGAAGATGTCAACAAAACGGCCAAAACGCCTGTGAACTTGGTGACGCCCACGGTCACCGATCCCAACGCGTACACGCCGGAATTCAAGGGCTTCCTGGTGAAGCTCGAGAAAGCTTAGGGAGGGCGAGATGGCGGACCGAAAGACACTGCAAATCCAGCAAATCTCAGCCCACCCTGGCCCGATTGCCGGTAAAGGCATGGCCCGCGAGCCAGAAGTCTGCAAGCTGATCGATACCACCACCTGCATCGGCTGCAAGGCATGCGAGGTAGCCTGCGTAGAGTGGAACGATATGCCGTTCCAGCCCACCATGTTCGACAATACCTACCAGACCATGCCCGACACGAATTGGAATTACTGGAACCTCATCAAGTTCAATGAGACCCAGCATTCCGACGGCAGCTTCGCTTGGTTGATGCGCAAGCACCAATGCATGCACTGCGAAGATCCGGGGTGCTTGCGCGCCTGCCCGGCCGACGGCGCCATCGTGCAGTATGCCAACGGCATCGTCGATTTCCAGCAAGAGAATTGCATTGGCTGTCAGTTCTGCGTTTCCGGCTGTCCTTTCAATGTGCCCAAGTTCAACCCGAGTACCAAGAAGGTTTACAAGTGTACGCTTTGCTCCGATCGCGTCGGCGCGGGTCTGGAGCCAGCCTGCATCAAGTCCTGTCCGACTGGATGTCTGCACTTCGGCACCAAAGATGACATGAAGTTCCTCGCCGAGAAGCGCGCGGCCCAACTGCGCGACGTATCGGGTTTTAAGGAAGCGGGCGTGTACGACCCTGACACCATCGGCGGCACCCACGTGATCTATGTTCTGCACGACATCAACAAGCCGGAAAAGTACGGCGACCTTCCTCCCAAGCCGCGCATCCCGCTCAGCTTTACCGTTTGGAAGGAGTTCTTTAAGCCCATCGGTTTAATTGGGGCCATGTTGGGCTTCGTGGGCGTAGTGATGCACTACGTGTTCGAGGGACCGCGCCGGGAGCAACCAACACCTCCTGTCAAACAGATCGATCCTCCGCAGCCGCCGGCAGGGAAGGAGAACTAGATGGCGACCTCAGCCAACCGTTTCGAGCATCGCACCAACGCCATCGACCGTCTCGGGCGCACCGTCGTATATGAAGGCGAGATGTTGCGGCACCCGGTGTACACCCGCTTCCTGCATTGGATGACCGGCATCTTTTTCTTTCTCGCGCTGTTGTCGGGCTTCGGAATTTACCTGCCTTGGATCTTCCGTTTCTTTACTCCGATCTTCGGCGGCGGAGCGATGACCAGGCTGCTGCATCCGTGGTTTGGCCTGGTCTTCGTGATCTTCTTCGCTCTGCAGGCGCTGAATTGGTGGAATGTGATGCGCTGGACTCCCGACGATACTTCGTGGATGAAACGCATGAAGGCCTACATCAGCCACGAAGAGGACATGGAACCGGATACGGTTGGGTTCTTCAACGCCGGCCAGAAGCTGCAGTTCTGGGAGATTTTGATTGGCTGCATCGCCTACGTCATCACCGGCGTCATTATGTGGTTCCCGGAGATCTTCGGCAGGGGCCTCGTCGCGATTTCGTACGTGATCCATGACATTTCTGCATTGATCATGCTGTTCGGCATCTTCTTTCACATCTATCTCAGCACCTTCGGCGAGCCGGGCACGATTCAGGCCATGACCCGTGGCACTGTCAGCCGAGCATGGGCCTGGACGCATCATCCAGCTTGGTACAAAGAGGTGACTGGCCGCGACCCCTACAAAGACATGGAAGCGGAGCGCCAGCGGATAGAGCGCGCTGACTAACGCACTCATGACGAAATTCTGTTTTTTTCAGAACCTCATCTTCTTGACACAAGTCCCGCTCATCAGGACGAAAGGTGGGGAACAAGAATCGCGAAATCCAGTGCCGTAGGCACGGAACAACATTAGCCCGGCACCCCAGCCGAAGGCGGAGTGCCGGGTAAAGTGGGAAATTTGATTTGAGTCCCGCAGGGACGGCACAGTTGCACAACAGCCGGCTGCCCCACTTTTATCACCCGCTTTTGGGCGATAGAGTTGGAACAAGAATATCAACGTCGCTATCGCCAGAATGATGAACTGGCATCCGACCGAGTATCTCTTCGAAATGCTGCTTATTAGCTACACCCAGATGCCATAAATCGCCTCTCGCATTTGACGTGCGCGGGCCGGATCTGTCTAACGGAGTAGAGGAAGGGCGCACTGTGACCTGGCACCGTCGCTTCCGAACCCAATTGCTGACGTTTGGGTAGTAACTACGTAAGAAAGAACAAAGAGTCCCGGCTTTCCCGCGATTCTCAACCGTGAGCGATCGGTTCGACCTACTTCTTCGGCGGTGGCTGCGCCCCAGTCGAACTACTGCCTGGGCACTTGCCCATTCCTCTCCCGATCCCTTGGACATCGATCGACGAATTGCCAGCTTTTCCGGAGTTCACATTGCCGGCGACGTTCACCGATTCTCCAACATGCTGCGCCAGCTTAGACGTATCGGCGTTTTGGGGAATATTCAGCTTGTAGGTCGTGCCAGCTTTGTCCGTCAGCGTGTAGTTTGGGTTGCTGCCGCCTAGGCAGCCTTCGGTGACAGGCGCACTCGCTGCCTGGCTTTGGGAACCACTTTGTCCCGTGCCCTGGTCAACGCTGCCGGGCGTCGACGGTTGCGACTGACTCGCGCCTGGCGCCTGCGAACTCGGGGAAGTCGCCTGCCCACTGTTCGGCCCCGGGGTACTGCCGGACTGTTGTGCCGCCGCCCAGATCAGCGTCGCCGGCATGAACACAGCTATTAACAAAATCTTCTTCATTAGAAACCTCCACCAAAGTTCTGCGCGGTTGCGCTGTTGAGATTGGAAATAGGCCAGAGACCTGTAGTTAGAGGCTCTTGTACCGCCTCGGTTTGCCTGAATCCAGCGGAAGATTCTAAACCCCTTTCGTCGATATCCCCTGAAGGCGAGATTGCAGGACCCGAACAGGACCTAAATTCCTTCGTAAGTTGTTGAAAGTTGATAAGTTCGGCAACAAGGATCGACTAAAAATCGAAATTTGGACTGTCTCGTCGCTGATATTCTGGATTCGGTCGTAAATTATCATGTCTAATCCCATCGATCCTGAAACCCAGTCATTTTCCGAACCAACTGAATCCTTCGACCAACTGCTATCCGAATACGAGCGTACTCACAGGCAAACTGCCGAAGATGGCGCGCGCCAACTCGAAGGGACCGTAGTTGCCGTTACTGCTGAGTCTGTGCTTATCGACATCGGCTACAAGATCGAAGGTATTCTGCCGCTCACGGAGTTCCAGTCAGGCTCGCAACCGAAACCCGGCGACAAACTCGTCGTCTCAATCAAGGGTCGCGACGCCGACGGTTATTACCTACTGTCGCGCACGCGCATTTCCCAGCCGAAGGACTGGTCTGCCCTGGAAGCTGCATTCGTGGCGAAGTCGACGATCGTCGGAACCGTGACAGGCGTGGTCAAAGGTGGCTTGAATGTGGATATTGGAGTTCGCGCGTTCATGCCCGCTTCGCGCAGCGGAGTTCGGGAGGCAGCCGAGATGGAAAAACTGGTCGGCCAAGAAGTCCAGTGCCGCATCACCAAGCTCGATGTGGGCGACGAAGATGTCGTTGTAGATCGTCGCGCTGTTCTCGAGGAAGAAGCGCGCTCGGCGAAAGACCGCCGTTACGCCGAGATTCAGGAAGGCGACATTGTACGTGGAACGGTGCGCAGTCTGGCAGATTATGGAGCATTCATCGATATTGGCGGAATCGATGGCCTGTTGCATGTGAGCGATCTCTCGTGGAGCAGGGTTGGCAAGCCGGAAAATGTGCTGTCGATAGGGCAAGAGATTGAGGCGAAAGTTCTGAAAGTCGACAGGGAGAGGCAGCGAATTTCGCTCGGCATGAAACAACTGCAGCCTCATCCGTGGGATTCGGTGCCGGACAAATACAAGGTTGGCAACCGAATTCGCGGGCCTGTGAGTCGCATTGCCGATTTCGGCGCATTCGTCGAATTGGAGCCTGGAGTCGAAGGCCTAATTCACATTTCCGAGATGTCCTGGGGCAAGAAGGTGAGAAAGCCTTCCGACCTCGTTAAGCCGGGTGAAGTGGTTGAGGCGATGATCCTGGGAATCAACCTTTCCGAGCGCCGAATTTCCCTGGGTCTCAAGCAAGCGCTGGGTGATCCGTGGGCGGATGCAATGCCGAAATTTCCTGTCGGTGCAACGGTCGAAGGGCCTGTCAGCAGTCTGCCGAAGTTCGGTGCCTTCGTGCAATTGGCCGAGGGTGTCGAGGGATTGGTTCACATCAGCGAAATCACCGATGAGAAGCGACTGAATCACCCGCAGGAAATGCTCAAAGTCGGGCAAAAGGTGAAGGCGCAAGTCGTATCCCTCGATGCTGAAAAACGCCTGATACGGCTAAGCATGAAACGGCTCATTCCCACCGATTTGGATGAGTATCTGGCGGAGCATCACCAAGGCGATATCGTGACTGGCCGCGTGGTCACCGTTTCCGAAGATTCAGGAGCGGCGGAAGTAGAATTCGGCAATGGAGTGTATGGGAGATCGCTTCCACCCTCGCGAAACGTCGAGGGCACGTATCGCCAAGCAGGCGGCTCGGCCGGAAATGTCGCCGACATGAGTTCCATGCTGATGGCCCGCTGGAAAGGCAAGTCCGCAAGATCCTCGCCTGCTCCCGATCCTTTGCGGCCGGGCCAGACCAGGCAATTTCGCATCACCCTATTAGATCTCGGGAGCAAGGTGATCGAGGTCGTTCCGGTGTAATCGGCGGCCGAGGCAGAATTCAGCAGCCGGCAAATTTCTGGTGAGTTTTTCAGGATTTGCTAGTAAGCTGTTGGCCATAGTTTGAGCAGGTTATTGCGCCGGTCTTGCTGAATCAGTAGGCGGCGCGAGTTTTTGCGATCAGTAAAGAATCGATTTTGTCTAGTGGTCTCGCGCCCTCGTCGGCGTGTGATTACTCGCGTCGCGTACGAGTGTTTTGCAATTGCGATCGAACTTACAATCCGCCCCTGCAGGGGCTCAGATGGAGGAAGAGATGATGAATAGGCGGATAATGTCCGTTTTGGTGGGATTGACATTGCTGTTGGCGATGGTGCCGGCATTCGCCCAGGCTGGGTTCATGGGATACGACGTCCAGGTCAAATTCAAGGCCCCGATGGCGTTCTATGCCGGTGACAAGCTACTTCCCGCCGGTGAATACACAGTGACGCAGACCGGTGGCGAACAGGCCAATGCCATCCTGATCAGGGGCAAAGGGAAGAACGAAGCGGTCGTTCAAGTCGATGTCGTGAATTCGAGCAAGCCCGTGAAAGACACGGAAGTCACCTTTAACAAATACGGCGACAAAGACTACATCGCTTCGATCATCACGCCTCAGGGCGGCGGCGGAACGATAACCCAGACGAGTTTTGTTCTTAAGGTACAGCCTAGCGCGGGCGAACAGGCGGCTGCCAAGGCAGCGCAGGCCGCGGCTCACAGCGTCAAAGGCACCGGGGCAGCCACGAAGAAGCAGTAAGAGACAATTCACGCTGCGGCCTCTTGGCTCAGGCTAATTTTGTAATTCGGTTGTACGAGGCAGCATTGGTGTGCTGCCTTTTTCTTTTGCGCCTTGCATCAAGTTACGCATGAAGTTTGGAAGAATTCGCACCCTCTGGACCTCTCGCACGACGGCCTGCTCGCTGAGCTGGAAGACTACGATGAGCGCGCCGCCGAGGACTTGCCTCTAGAACGGCTTCCGAGAAGCACAAAAGCCTGAACATCCATCTGCAAAGAACGCCTCCCCTGGTTAACGAATTACAAAATCCCACATTAGTGACACGCCGTTCAGATTAGCGAGCGCGACATACTTGTCGGCATCCTTTTTCATGTCTCAAAGCTGTTACTTTTGCCAGTCACGCAGAGTGGCAGGCAGTGATACTTGTCTTCCCACGCCAACAACGTCGGCAAAGCACAGCCGTCTCCCTACGTCCATAGGCGGAAAACGCAGGAGTGCCATGAAACACCTTAAAAGAGCGATCACTGCATTATTGCTCAACTTCTTAATGGCCACGCTGTTGTGCGCAGTGGCCGGAGCGCAAGGCCCGGCGGAGGCATCGGTTGTGGAGCCTGGCGGGCCGAGTGCCAACCCGGAGCCGTTGCCCGCAGCGCCGGAGCCACAGAACCCGGCGTCAGCCACCAGCTCTGATAATTGGCGCGGCGCCGTCTCTATTTACGGCTGGTTTGCAGGAATGCATGGGACAGTTGGCGCATTCGGCCACGATGCCGGTATTACGAGTCCTTCAGCGACGTCTTTCATTTCCTCAAAGGCCTGATACCCGTTGCCGCGGAATTCGATAAGGGCGCTTCGTTATGCCGCTTGACTTCTTATGGATCAAGCTGGGCGACCACCATGCCCTTCCTTTAACCGACGTGCTCGACACCTCCATCAATGTCCACATCACGGAATCCATCTTTACGCCCAAAGTCGGGTACCGGTTGTATGACGGCGAGCACCTGAAAGTGGATGCGCTGGCGGGAATTCGCTACCGGTATACCAGCCTGGATCTGACTCATGAGCCCAGCGGCATTGGCACGTCGCGGTCGGCCAGTTGGGTTGATGGTTTGGGCGGAGCCAGGTTCATTTTCCCGCTGGGAGAGAAGGCGGCGATCGCTATCGGCGGCGACCGGGCGGCGGTGGCGCCAATGTGGACTACCGGGCAATCGGCTTGTTTACCTACAACTTCACCCCGAAATTCGGCTTGGGTCTCGGCTGGCGCTATCTGGACGTGGACTATCGAGGCAATCACCAGTACATCTTTGATGTAGCTCAGAGCGGTGCCCTGGCCGGATTCTATTTCAACTGGGGCGGCAAGCCGCCGGTCCCGCCGGCCGCGAGCTGCTCGGCGTCGCCGATGGAGGTGCTGGAAGGCGAGCCGGTCAAGGTGACGGCCACGGGAAGCAACTTCAATCCTAAACATGCCATTACCTATGCCTGGACCGGCAACGGGGGCAAGCTCTCGGGTGCCAATGCCCAGACAGCGACGATTGACACCACCGGCATGGCGGGTGATTTTGCCAAGGGCATCCTGGCGAAGACGACCAGTTACACTGCTTCGGCCACGCTGACCGATCCTAAGGAAAAGACGAACAATACGGCAAGCTGCACGGCGAACTATACCGTCAACCCTCGACCGGTGCATCCGCCGGTGGTGAGCAGCTCCGCCAGCCCCTCGGCCCTTGCCATCAACCAGAGTGGGACCGTGACCATGACAGCCTCCAGCCCCGACAATCGCCCGCTGACCTACAGTTGGTCGAGCACGGGTGGTCAATTCAGCGGCAGCGGGACGTCGGGCACATTGGTTGCGACGAATGCCGACGCCGGCAACACCATCACCGTGACTGGCACGGCGACGGACGACCGCAAACTGAGCACCAGTTGCACTGCGGCGGTCACTGTACCACCGGTCCAGAAGGTAGCCGAGGTGGAGGATTGGGGTGAGTGCACGTTTGAGAAGAATCCCAAGAAGCCGTGGCGTGTGGATAACGACTGCAAGGACGTACTCGACAAGCTGGCTCTGCGCATCCAGCAGATGCCGAACGGCAAAGTGGCGATTGTGGGCTACAACCACCAGACGGAAGTCGTCAACGCTGAAACCATCGGCTCGCAGCGTGCGGTGAACATCAAGTACTACATGACCACGGACGAACTCGGACCGAAGGTCGATCCGACGCGTCTTGAGCCGCGTAAGGGTGGCGCGAAAGGCAAAACGGCTCATTTCTACTTCGTGCAGCAGGGGACCACGTTGACGACTGAGGAGTCGGTGACCGTGGATGAGACGGCGGTGCAGGGCCAGTCGCGGAATGCGTCGGCTCCTAAGAAGGTAAAGAAGACGGCAACTACACCGCAACAGTAAGTGGGCTACGTTGTAGGATGCGGCACCGCGGTAATGCGGGGCCGCATTTCTTTAAGTCTTGAGCAGACATTGTCGAGATTCGCGCGACTTCCCGCTCAAGCGGCCAACGCAGGCCGCTTGAACAGGCTACCCACATTGTGGGTGTCGTCTGATGCAAAAAAACAAAATCTCTACGGGAGGATGACGAGTTCAGGCTTGCTGCCGCCGCTCATGCCAAAGATGGCGCCGGGGTAGAAGGCTCCGGCGTCGTACTTGTAGCAACCCGGTATATTGGCCTTCACAGTGATCTGCCTGTTGGCACCGCCGATGATCGGATCATCGGGATCGAAGGGACTGTCGGTGCCGAACGAAATCATGAACCCCGTGTTTCTGTTGGAGGTCATCCAAACCACAGTCGTGCCCTTCTTGATGCAGAAAAACTGATTGTTCCTCGCATTGGGAATGCCGGGTCTCACATTGGACGAGTTTCCAGCCTTTGTGACGTCGATAGTGCACGGAGCTGAAGCTGAACCGCAGGTATTGGCTGCCGTGCAAAGGCTGGCTGGATCAGGCTCGTCACAGGCGTACTTG
>Ga0306925_10000545_pt1 | contig 27387 bp, 28 predicted proteins | sample flu12Cox44000176_FD_203755 | JGI IMG/M metagenome (GOLD analysis project Ga0306925, IMG submission 203755) | Lab enrichment of tropical soil microbial communities from Luquillo Experimental Forest, Puerto Rico - flux8day.12C.oxic.44.000.176 (v2)... | ecosystem: Environmental > Terrestrial >... | reverse complement strand
CCCTGCAGCTGCAGTCGCGCGGCTGCGTATTCTCCAAGGAAAGTGTCCGGGATTATCAGCCAGGTGCCGTCGAGAAATCCGCCATTGCTGATGCCGTCGAACAGCTCGCCATAGCTCAGTCCGTTCGAAACCGGCACTGCCGTGGAGATGACGCCGGCCTCGTCCTGCGAACGATTGTGGTATCCTTCGTCGGCGCCGCTCACAAGGTCCGCCGATCCCGCGCCGATGCTGTCCGGAGTCTCGCGGTGGACCGCATTCCTGCCGCCAGTCATCAGAGCCATGCTGTTCAGATCTTGCACAAGCGCAACGATATCGGCGCTCTGCGCGGGCCCTCCCAGACTGCGCACCTCGCCGTCGAGCGCATGGACGACGACATTGCGATCGAACGCCGGCTTGATCAGCGCGCTGTGACCCGAGCCGAACACGCACCCCAGCGCCACGATGAGGTCGGACGAGCCGATGAGGTTCGCAAGCGTTTGCGGGCAATGGTCGGCGAACACGCCGGCGAATTGTTGCGGGTTTTGCGTCTCGGGCACAATCGATTTTGCCAGCAGCGTGCTCGCCCAATGCAGTTTGGCCGGAAAGGTGGCGCTGAGCTTACCGACCAGCTCGGTGGCAGCAGCCGCCAGTCCATATCTCTGCAGCTCAATGCCGAGGATAAGCAGCGGTGAGGCGGCTGTTCGCATCCGCGCGAGTATGTCCGAGGCAATGGCGCCTTCGCTGCCCGACGGCGTGGGCCCGGACGGGAGCGGCTGGGCAGGGTCCATGCATTGTGCGGTCCACATACCCTTCGGCACTTCGAGGTAGACCGGCCGCTTGCGCATGATCGCCACGCTCAGCGCGTTGTCGATCTGGCCTGGGGCCGCGGCGGCAGTACTCACGCGGTCCGCAAGACCGGTGATGCTCGTGAATACATCGAGGTCGGTATGCGCGTTCCCGATCGAGTGCGAGAAAAGGATTCCGTAGGTGTTGAGCTCATCGATGCTGGATTGGTCAGGCCCTCCATTGATGACGACCACCGGGCTCCTCTCCGCGTATGCCCCGGCAACCGCATTGGCGAGGCTTAGCGTGCCGACACCATAGGATACGGACACTGCGCCCAGTCCTTTCCGGCGGGCGTAGCCGTCGGCGGCGTAACCCGCCTCGAGGTCGCTCGCGGTGACCACTGTCTTCATGTTGAGGCCGGCGGCCGTCTCAAACAGCTGCGCGCAGTAGACCGCGGGGACGCCGAAGAGCGTGTCGACGTTCTGCTGCTGGAGGCGCCTGACTATGTATTCGGCAATACGGGTCGTCATGCCGGCTGCGCCCGAATTCCTTGTATAGAGGCGTGAGCTTGACGCGCCTCACTTGTTTCCGATCACCCAATCCGGGAGGTCGGCTGCAACGACCGCTGCGCCGTCGAATAAATTCCTCGCGAAATCCACGATCTGGTTGCAGATGGCGGGGCAGGGCGTAGTGTCGTCGATGGCTTGCTGCGATCCGCCCACGATCACCGCATCACTGCGCGGAAAGACGTAGCAGTTCATGGCGCCGCTGAAGAGGTATTTGAGGTTCAGCTGCGGCGGCTCGAGAAAAACGAGCTGTCCCTTGAGGGGCTTCATAAGATTATCGTTGAAAAGTTTGCCCGCGCCGTAACCGGTGCAATTGACAATCACGTTTTCGCTGAGGGCGGCAACCTCGCTCAAGTCCAGGAAGTTCTGTGTGATGAACGTGGCGCGATTTGTCAGACCCTGCTGCAGCGTGGCCATCAGCACCGGCGGCTCCACCAGCAAGAGATCGTACTTGAAACCCGGCCCGTTCAGCTTGGCGAAGGGCAGGTGCGCCAGCACGGTTGCCGGCGGGACGATGTCGGGGGGAAGCTCTTTGAGGTGCTCGACCTCGTTAATGGTGTAATTCGGCCGTGGCCAGACGCCGTACCCCGGCCCGCGGTTTTCGTGCGCTCTCCTCGCCCGGCGCAGGACATCAAAGTAGGCTTGCGTCTTCGCGCTGTCATTTTTCTCGTAGTTGACGAATGACGGTGCCCATTGTCCGCCTGCTACATCCGACGTGGTATTCGGCGTGAATTCGGCGGCATAGATGGTTACCGGGATATTTTGCTCGGCGAGAAGGGTGGCGACGGTGAGACCCATGACGCCGGCGCCCAGAACCGCAACCGCGTTGGGCGTTCCTTGCTGGAGCAGCATCTCGCAGGCCACTTCGGCGCAGCCCCAGCTCATCGTGATCCCGGCGCCGCCGTGTCCGTAGTTGTGGACGATAAGCTTGCCCGGAATCGTCTGCGTATCCGGCTCGAGCCTGTACGTGACTTTCCGATGCGGTCTCACTCCCGCGCGACAGGGACAGGTGGCAGGATCGTACGACGAGAAGTCAGGTGAGTCTTCCACGGCCTCGCTCCTGCAAATCCCGACGGAGACAACGCATAACAGAATATCGAATAAGCGACAATCAGTCAGCGGACCTGTAACCCTGGCTTCAGTCCTTGGCGCACGACAGACTTCAGGTACCGACAGTGCATCAGGTCAAAGGCGGATATATCGGAGTAAAAGCGCCGACAGCGGCTGCCGTGAAGGGCAGGCTTGCCAGAGCAAGTATCATCAAAACGACGGCAAGCAGCCCGACTGAGACAAGCAACTTGACGTCCTGCGGCTTCTCCGGCGCACGCGCTGACACGATGATGAAATGATTCAATATATCGGCCATGGTGTCTTCCTACCGTCACAGACGTTATGTCGGGTTTTGCAGATCTATCCTCACTGCCTCAGCCATCCTGCTGTGCAGTGCTCTCAGCAGCTCGCAAAACATGCCACTGCCGGCGCCAAGCGCCTGTGTCTGAGCAAGCTTGAACAGATTGATTGGAAGCAAAATTGAATGCAGGAAAAATACGGGCCAGAGGTGCGCCAGGATGCCGTAAAGTCCGAACAGCACATTGCTTATCACGGCCAGCATGCGCAATGGGACGATCGTGCTCATGGAGAAGCTGCCGAGCACGGCGAGCGCTGCCGAATATCCAACAATGTCGATCCACGGCATCGCGATATCTCCGCGGCTGTGAGCGCTACGGGCCTGGTACGCTGATTTGAGCAAGGCTACCGGGCATTCAGTCCCGCCAGAACGGTTTGCGAGCTTGCGCTTCCGCTTCAGCCCTGGTCCACCGGATGTCGCGCAGCTCGTTGTCGGTGAGCGCCAGCAGCTCACCACGCAAGCGAATCCGTCGGCGGCACCGCGCCACGATGGCTGGCATATTGGCGAACGCGGCGCCAATGCGCCTGCCGAATTTCTCTAATGCTTGCACGGTCGCCGGGGAGGCGGCGGCATCGGTTGCCGCCGCATTGCCCGCGGTAACCGTACGCAGATGGGCGCCACGCTGGGCCAGCCGGCGTCGCCACAACGCAATCGCATCCTCGTGTCGCGCGATCTCGCGTTGGGCCGAGCGCAGGCGCGCCTGAAAGAGCGTGTCTAACAATCGATGGCATCGGCCTCGGTGGTCCTGCGCATCAAGCGCGATGCGCGTGGCGGGATCGTTCGCGACAATCGGGTCGTTTAGATATCGGTCCCGGTACTGCGGAGCTTGTGCAATCATCTGAGTCTCCGGCTGATAAGCTTCTGTCATTGGTTGAGACGCTTTGCCCATCTCAACCGGCGAACGTGTCAGCCTGCGAACTAGGCATCCTGCTGCAAATTCAGGCACAACGGCTCATGCAGGACGCGAAATAGACTGGGAAAACGATAAAAAATTCCGGTACGCCCGGGATTTAATTTTTTGATGCGCCGCGGGAATAAATCTGGTGCTTGGCGGTCTTTATCTAATCGAAATCACCAACGCACCCATCGAACCACGGGCGTGGAGCTTTGGTCGGGCGTGCGCAATGACCGCCGCAACAGGCGCCGCACTATTTCAGCTTGGTTCAGGCTAGCTGGCTGAGCGGAAGTCCTTGACAAAGACATCCAGATCGCCCGTCGCAACGTCGGAGACCGCCCAATAGACGGTATCGCGGTCGGTCCAGGAAACGATGTTGTAGCCGGCAATCGCCCGCGGCACCGACGCCATGCGCGCGAACGCGCCTAACGGCACGGCGCTCAAACTGATCAGATGCTTTCGGCGCTGGTACACAAGAGTAGGCACCGGTACGCGGCCGATCACGTCGATGCGACCGCCCAGCAGCGGAAATTCCTGCCGGCTGAGATCGACCACTCGCGGTGCCTGCGGAATCCGCCCGTTGAACCACGGCTTCACGGTATGACGTTCCGAGGAGAGGATATCGACCGGCTGGGTTGCCATTAGCGCGCGCAGGTGGTTGGCAACGACGACGTCGGCAACGGTCTCGGTGGAGCCGGGAGTAAGCAGCAGCCAGCTCGAGCCGCTCGCGAGGAATGCGGTCAGCACGACTGATGCGGCGAGCGCGAGCCAGGATGGGCGTGACGCCACAGGTGAGCGCCTCGTCGCGTGCTGCGCGATGGCAGTCTCAATGCGGTGGGCGAGTTGGAGCGGCGCCGCTGTCCGTGGAAGCCCCTTCGCGATGGCGTTGCGCAAGGCTTCGACGCGCGTGCGCTCTGCGGCAAGTGTCGGGTCTGCGGCGATCCGCCGTTCCATCTCCATCGCCTGGGCGGCGTCCAGCTCGCCGTCCACGTAGGCGTGCACGAGCAGGCGTGGGTCGCTTGAAAGGATCATTGCTCGTCCGCTGCAATTGCGGCCACCAGCCTTTGTCGGGCACGCGCCAAGCGCGACATGACCGTGCCAACCGGTACCCTGGTCACGTCGGCGATCTCGCGATAGTCGAGACCCTGCACGTCGCGCAGCACCAACGCCTCACGAAACGCCAGCGGCAGCTCGGCAACAGCAGCTTCGAGCCTGGTCGCATCGGCTTTCGCAATCAGCTCTGCCTCCGGTGTCGCCGATCCCCCATTGCCGTTGCGACCTGCCTGTTTCTGCTCGACGGCCACCAGATCGTCGACCAGGAGGAGCTCGGGCGCGCGGTTCTTGCCCAGCCAGGAGTAGGCCGTGTTGCGCACGATGGTCAGCAACCAGGCGCGGGCGTTTCCGTTGGCAAACCCTCCGAATCCCTGAAATGCGCGCAAGCATGCCTCTTGCACAATATCCTCGGCATCGGCGCGGTTGCCGGCCAGCCAGCCCGCAAGTGCATAGGCATCGCCAAGGTGGGGCAGCACCAGCGCCTGGAAGCGTGTGCGATCATGCTCGCTGCTCACGCCGGCCATCGCACCAGGCTCCCGTCGGGATACAGACAGATCATTGGGAAATTTATTCCCGGATCAGCGAAAGATTTGTGTGCCCGCCGTCAATTCCACTTCGCCTGCCGGCACGCTAAATCGATTTCCGTTGCTTATGCGTGAGGCAGCTCACACATCTCCCCCGATCTTGAGTGCGGGTGTCGCGTCGAGGCGCTGCCTCGAGCACGTCCTTGGCTGAGGAGGCGATGGCGCTATTTGATAATCGGCAGGGCGAGTGAGAGGCCGGACAGCCTTTGTCGCTCTGTCGTCGCCAAGCGACGACCTCTGCTAAGCGACTTGTCGAGATACCCGCCGGAAATCCCGATCGTCATGCTGGCGCTGCTGCAGCTCGTGCAGCAGCCCGCGCACGTTTGCTTCCATGTCGGACGCAGCGTTGCGGGGCGGCCGCGCGGGCTTCAGCGGCCTGCGGGTCATTTCGCGGCGTGCAGTCGCGTTCCGCTGCTGCTCGGGTGCCTTCACCGGCATCCGTTTGCGAGCGGCTGAAAATCTGAACACGACGCGAGCGATCAGAGCGACGAGCCCGAGCACCATGGCAAGGGCTGCGGCAAGTTGCGCAAATGAGGTCACCGATGCGTCCGGCTGCGTGACGGCCGCGAGCTCGGCCGGACTGAGAATTGGCCAGACCAGCGGCATCTCGTCCTCCGTCTCCGTCTCGCTCGCGGGTTGCTCTGCCGCGTAGCTGCTGCGCATCGACCCCGCCTCCGGTACGACTGGAGCGGCCGCCGCCGGAAGGCTTGACCAATGCGTGGACAATGCCGACGCGGCATCATCGGACGCCGCGGGCGCAACGGGCGCTTCCTCCTCGACAACCTCAGTATTGGCAGGTTCGGTCGCCGCGGCCACGGCCCGCGGTTGCGGGACCGGCTTCGCGACCGGCTTGGGAGCGCTCGACCGCTCGGGCGATGGCGTCTGTTGCGCGCGCTGGTGCAATTTCGCGCCGGCAACTCCCAGATACCAGCACTCGCGGTGCGTGGCGCGATCGAGGCGATAATACCAATGCTGCCCGGGCGGGGAGGGGGCGTTCGGCTGGCCCAGACAGTCATCGGCTACGCCATCGGCCGGGCCGCCCAAGCAACCCGTTGCAAGGCCAATTGCGAGGAGCGCCGGCCGCAAGCGCCTTATTCGTGTCGGCATTTTTACTCACCACCCCCGGAAACCATTTGTTAGTGAGTGTGGCGCTCGATTTCGGCCCTAATGGGCCGTCAATGCGACCATCCGGCGGACGGGTCGCCACTCAACTACCGTCGGGTAGCAGCGCGGCACCGACGCGACGCTAGTCGCGCATGAGCGTCACAAGGATCAGCTGAGTGCAGGCTGGGGGGGCGCCTGATGCGGGTCATTGGAGCCGGGTGCTTTGCCTCCTTAAGATTGAAATGTTTCATGAATGCTATCTTTGCGAGTATTTGACCAAACAAATTCAAGTTTGTTCGGTGGGCGCCTCGCATGCCGGCGATCTTGATGGTAACTATCTGAATTACCATTTGAAAACCGCCAGCCCGGCCATGTCCGGGATGGCGCGCCGGCATTGAATCAGCTAGAAGTATTCGACCTACGACAGACGGACACCCTCCCTTGGCCGACAACGACGAGCCGCAGCCGGAAGAACCCGGCCCCTCCGACATTCGCCCGGTCTCCATCGCCGAGGAGATGAAGCGCAGCTACCTCGATTACGCCATGAGCGTGATCGTGGCGCGCGCGCTGCCTGACGCGCGCGACGGCCTCAAGCCGGTGCATCGGCGCATCCTCTATTCCATGCACGAGAACGGGCACACGCCCGACAAGAAATACGTGAAGTCGGCGCGCGTGGTCGGCGACGTCATGGGCAAGTATCACCCGCACGGCGACCAGGCGATCTACGACGCTCTGGTGCGCATGGCGCAGGATTTCTCCATGCGCCTGCCCCTGATCGACGGCCAGGGGAATTTCGGCTCCGTCGATGGCGATCCGCCGGCGGCAATGCGCTACACCGAATGCCGCCTGGCGCGGCCGGCGATGGAGCTGCTTGAGGACATCGACAAGGACACCGTCGATTTCCAGGCCAACTACGACGGCAACGAGCGTGAGCCGGTGGTCCTGCCGGCGCGTTTTCCGAACCTTCTGGTCAACGGTGCGGGCGGCATCGCGGTCGGCATGGCCACCAACATCCCGCCGCACAATCTTGGCGAGGTGATCGATGCCTGCGTGGGGCTGATCGACAATCCGGCGATCGGTATCGATGAGCTCATCGAGATCATTCCCGGCCCCGACTTTCCAACCGGCGGGATCATTCTCGGGCGGCAAGGCATCCGCGCCGCCTATCATCTTGGCCGTGGCTCGATCTTGATGCGCGGCAAGGTGGAGATCGAGACGCTGCGCGGCGAGCGCGAGGCGATCATCGTCAGCGAGATTCCCTACCAGGTCAACAAGGCCGCCATGGTCGAGCGCATCGGCGAGCTCTGGCGCGACAAGAAGATCGACGGCATCGCCGCCCTGCGCGACGAGTCCGACCGCACCGGTTATCGCGTGGTGATCGAGCTTCGGCGCGACGCCATGGCGGACGTGGTGCTCAACCAGCTCTACCGCTACACGCCGCTGCAATCGAGCTTCGGCGCCAATGTGGTCGCGCTTGAAGGCGGGCGTCCGCAGGTGATGAACCTCAAGGACCTGCTCGCATCGTTCGTCGCCTTCCGCGAGGAGGTGATCTCCCGGCGCACCAAGCATCTCCTCGGCAAGGCGCGCGACCGCGCCCATGTCCTGGTCGGGCTTGCGATCGCGGTGAGCAATATCGACGAAGTGATCAGGCTCATTCGCGGCTCGCAGGACGCCAATTCTGCGCGTGAGGCATTGATGGTGCGCGAGTGGCCGGCCTCCGATGTCGAAGCCATGATCACGCTGATCGACGATCCTCGCCACAAGGTCACGCCCGGGGGCACCTATCGCCTCTCGTCCGAGCAGGCGAGAGCCATCCTCGATCTGCGGCTCCAGCGGCTCACCGCGCTCGGCCGCGACGAGATCAAGGCCGAGCTCGACAAGCTTGCGGTCGAAATCGCGGACTACCTCGAAATTCTGCGCTCGCGCGCCCGCATTCAGGCCATTGTCAAGGACGAGCTCGCCGCGGTGCGGGAAAAGTTCGCCACGCCACGCCGCACCATAATCCTCGATCAGGAAGGGGAGGTCGAGGAAGAGGATCTGATCCATCGCGAGGACATGGTCGTCACCGTCTCGCACCTCGGCTATGTCAAGCGCGTGCCGCTGTCGACCTATCGCGCGCAGCGGCGCGGTGGCAAGGGCCGCGCCGGCATGCAGACTCGCGAGGAGGATTTCGTCTCGCAGCTGTTTGTCGCCTCCACCCACACCCCCGTGCTGTTCTTCTCCTCGCGCGGCAAGGTCTACAAGGAGAAGGTCTGGCGCTTGCCGCAGGCGGCGCCGCAGGCGCGCGGCAAGTCCCTGATCAATATTCTCCCGCTTGAGCAGGGCGAGCTGGTCACTACGGTCATGCCGCTGCCCGAGGACGAACAGACTTGGGGCGAGCTCGACGTCATGTTTGCGACCACGCGCGGCACCGTGCGACGCAACAAGCTCTCGGACTTCGTCGACGTGCGCCGCTCGGGCATCATCGCCATGAAGCTTGCCGAAGGCGAAGGTATTGTCGACGTCGCAATCTGCACCGAGCGCGATGACGTGCTGCTCACCGCGGCCGGCGGGCAATGCATCCGTTTTCCGGTGACCGACGTGCGTGTATTTCAGGGACGTACCTCCATGGGGGTACGCGGCATTGCGCTCGCCGAGGGCGACAAGCTGATCTCGCTTTCCATCCTGCGGCACGTCGATGCGAGCGCCGAGGAACGCGTGGCCTATCTCAAGCGAGCGAGCGCGGTGCGGCGGGGCTTGGCGGAAGAAGCAGCAGAGGCGGAGGAGACGACGATCGACGGGGAGGAGGCAACCGGCGGCATCGAGCTCGGCGAGCAGAGGTATGTGGAGATGTCCGCGGCCGAGCAGTTCGTGCTCACGGTCTCCGAGCGTGGTTACGGCAAGCGCTCCTCATCCTACGAATATCGGGTCACCGGCCGCGGCGGAAAGGGCATCGTTGCAATGGATGTGCGCGAGCGCGACGGCACCGTCCGGCGCAAGACCGGCAGCCTGATCGCCTCTTTCCCGGTCGAGGACGGGGATCAGCTGATGCTGGTGACGAACGGCGGCCAGCTCATCCGCACACGCGTCGAAGGCATCCGCGTCGCTGGCCGGCCGACTCAGGGGGTGATCGTGTTCGACACTGCCGAAGACGAGCGCGTAGTCTCGGTTGAGCGGATCAGCGAAGAGAGCGAGGACAACGGAAATTAGACGAAGCCAGGAGTAGCCCATGGTTGCAATGCTCGAACAGGAGACAATGCCCGACGCGATCGAGGCAACGCTCAACTACATCGTCGAGACCGGCGAGAAAATCTTCACCCAGACCGGCGCGCAGGGCTCGCTCGATGTGCGTACCGGCGGCCAGCAGGACCCGCGCCGCATCACCATCCGCAATGGACGGCCCTCTGCCGGCAAGCTCGCGCTCGAACAGGACGGATTCCGATTTGTCCGTCATGACACGAAGGTCGCAGATTTCTTCGACGAGGACGAGGTGCGCCGGGTCTATTACCCGGAGATGGAAGCCCTAGTGAAGGCCGAGAGCGGGGCGGCGCGGGTGGTGGTGTTCGATCACACGCTGCGCACCGCCGACGACGATCTGCGCGAGAAGCGGGGAATTCGCGAAGTCGTGCGCCGCGTGCACAACGACTATACCGAATGGTCCGGCTCGCAGCGCGTGCGCGATCTGCTGCCGCGGGAAGCCGACGAGCTCCTGCGCCGTCGTTTCGCCATCGTGCAGGTTTGGCGCCCGATCCGGCTTCCGGTGGAGACCTTTCCGCTGGCGATCTGCGATGCGCGCACCCTGGCGCGCGACGATCTCGTCGTATCCGAGCGCCGCTATCCCGGCCGGATCGGCCAGACCTACGCCATAAAATACAATCCGCGGCACCGCTGGTATTGGTTCCCCCGGATGCGGCGCGACGAGGCGCTGGTCTTCAAGGTCTATGATTCGCTTGACGACGGGCGCGCCCGCTGGACTGCGCACACGGCGTTCGACGACCCGACTGCGCCACCGAATGCACGGCCGCGCGAGAGCATCGAGATACGCACGCTGGCATTCTTCTGACGTACGTTCCCGAAAGCCGCAGGCGTCGGACCACGCATCAAAACAAAGGAACGCCACCGCAATCCCGAGCGGTCGCTCAAACCGGATCACGCAGCAGATCAGAGCGCAGTTCCCCGCCTGCCAGACGTCGTATGGCACCTTAGTGCCGCACGAAAATTGTCAGACGGGTTGAAAGCCAAATGCCTCAATGGTTAGGCTGTGGACCCGAAGGTCCACAGCCTTAGCCACAGAGGGTAACAGCGCTTCAGGTTAGCCCTTGGTGACGACGGGAGGGGCCTTGCCCTTGCCCACGCCGACACAGCCGGCCATGCCCACCGCGACCACAGTCGCAACCAGCGCAACGAAAATCTTCTTCATTGGAGCCCCCAAGTTGAGTGGATTCCCAGTTAACAGTGATTATTAACCACGCAATGGCGTTTCGCTCTAGTGTTAAAAAGCCACAGTGGGTATCAAAGCGCAGCAATGTTGCGCGGGCAGTCGTGCATCCGGCTGGCTCGCTTGACTAGGTCACCCAAATACCGGCAGGAAGTTTTACAAACCGGAGATGGTTGGTGTACCTGGCGGCGGCGTGACCATGAGTTCCAATCCGCGGCGGTCCAGAATGGCCGTGCCTGAAGACGACGCGAAGCCGGACAACGTGGTTCGATTAGGTACCGAGACGCTGTTTGCCATCGGGGACGAGCTCCGCCGCATGTACGATGCTGATTTGCGATTGAAGCCTTCCGAACGGCTTGAGCGGCTTATGCGGCTGATCGAGCGTGGCAACGAGCTGCCCTAGCGCAGCCTGCGGCACCCACGCGAAACGTCGGTGTCCGAAAAAACGGGCTGGCAGTTCTTCGCTTTGCGGTTTAGTGTAGCGGTCCCTCGCCGTCCTCCAGGCTGTGAGCGGCGGGAACCTTCGGCCCCGATTGGGGCCTTTCCTTTTTATCCGGGTGCTCAAAGAGCTCCGGCTTCGCTCTTTAACAAACGTAACGGGGTTCAAGTAAGCAGATATCCGTCAGAGTTGTGCGAAGGCCTGGGCGGGTGACCGCGCCGGGCTTTTTGTTATGAAAGAATGTGCCGTTGTCGGCAGAAGGAAAAATGCGTGCAATTTCGGAAGGATTAAAAACGGCAAGGCGGTCGGTGCGGATCGTGCAAGCGTGCGCCCATGACAGGCTGGAAGAGAGAGGACGTGGCCATCAAGTTCTCACCCACGCCCGTGGACCATCTCGGCCGCGCCAGCGCAAACACGCGGCCGCAGTCGTACGGCGTTGTGTGCTGCGCGATGATGCGCTGAACGTGAGGTTCCTTCGGCAGTTCCGAGCAAGCACTATATATTTCGGCAGGCCCCATCGATTAAATGTGCGACACACCGCCTCCTTGGCATCGCAGACATTGCCGGGGAATAAGAGTCTCAGGTGAGCGCGAAGGGAAAATCCCAGGAGGAGGACGCGCGCTTCATGGCGCTTGCCATGACGCTGGGGCGGCGCGCGCTGGGACGCAGCTGGCCAAATCCGGCGGTCGGCGCGGTCGTGGTGAGGGATGGCCTCATTGTCGGCAGGGGATGGACTCAAGCCGGCGGGCGACCGCATGCCGAGACCGAGGCTCTCGCGCGGGCCGGCGATGCCGCTCGATCGGCAACGCTTTATGTCACGCTGGAGCCGTGCTCCCATCACGGCAAAACACCTCCTTGCGCCGACGCGATCGTGGCTGCAGGGATTGCGCGTGTCGTCTCGGCGCTGGTTGACCCCAATCCGATGGTGGCGGGCAAAGGCCACTGGCGCCTGGCGCAGGCCGGGGTTGTGGTCGAAGTCGGCGTTGGCGCCGATGAAGCGCGTCGCGCCCACGCCGGTCACTTCCGGCGCGTGCAGGATGGCCGCCCCAACATCTTTCTCAAGCTTGCGGTGTCGGCGGACGACAAAGTTGCATTGTCCGGCCGGCGGCCGGTCGCCATCACCGGCTCGCTAGCGCGCAACCGGGTCCATCGCATGCGTGCGATGCATGATGCCGTGCTCACCGGGATCGGCACTGTGCTCGCCGATGACCCGCTGCTGACATGTCGCCTGCCGGGGATGCACTCGCCGGTGCGCATCGTGCTGGACCGGATGTTGCGGCTGCCGCCGGCGTGCAGGCTGGTTGCCGGTGCGCGGCAGACGCCGCTGTGGGTGGTGACCGGGCAGCGCGCTCCTTTCGGGGGCGAAACCGCCCTGCGAGCAGAAGGCGTCGAGGTGCTGCGCGTGCAGGAGGCAAACGGCAGACTCGATCTTTTCGCTGCGCTCAAGTGCCTCGCCGAGCGCGGTATCACCCGGCTCCTGGTCGAGGCCGGGCCCATCCTGACAGACGCCTTGCTGCACGCTGACCTGGTCGACGAAGCCGCGCTGTTTCGCTCCCCGACGGCGATCGGGGCTGATGGTCTTGACGCGCTCGATGGCAGGGCGCTTTCCGCATTGACGCAATCGCCGCGGCTTCGGAGCGTTTCGACCGAAGCGCTCGGCAACGATACGCTCGAGCTCTTCGAACGGCCGATCTTGTAAGGGCGCGCATGTTTACAGGCATTGTCACCAACATCGGCCAGGTCATTGCAGTCGAGCCTCGCGCCGCGGAGCTCAGCCGGCTCACCATCGCCTGCGATTACGATCCCGACGGCATCAACATCGGTGCATCGGTCGCCTGCGCGGGCGTGTGTCTCACTGTCGCAGCGTGCGGCAAGGACCGCGACCGCACCTGGTTTGCCGCCGATGCCGCCGCCGAGACCTTGCGCGTGACGACCGCGCGGCGATGGCGCGCCGGCACGCGCATCAATCTCGAACGTGCGCTCAAGGTGGGCGATGAGCTGGGCGGCCATATGGTTGCGGGGCATGTGGACGGGCTCGCTGTCGTAGCCGCGCGGGAGGCCCTCACCGACATGTCTCGCGTCACATTTCGCGTTCCCGCCGCTCTCGCCCGTTTCATCGCGCCGAAAGGCTCGGTCGCGCTCGATGGCGTCTCGCTCACCGTCAACGACGTTAGGCATGACCTCTTCTCCGTGCTGATCATCCCGCACACGCTCGCGGTAACGACATTGCACGGGCTCGCCATAGGCGAGGAGGTCAATCTCGAGGTCGACCTCATTGCCCGCTACGCCGCGCGCCTGTTGGAGCCGGGCTGATATATTGGGATTAACGCGCGTGCTGAGATTGAGCAGAGCCCGCGTTGTGCGAATGTCTCTCGCGCTCCGTCGGAGGTGCGGAGATGCGCGTTGCCTCGACGGGGCGATTGAGCCGCGGGTCTTCGCTTGCTACGACGATCCGATAGCGGAGATTATGCCATGGCCGAGCCGCGTAGGTCCGCGGGGAGCGACGCCGGCGAGCTCGATGGCGTGCGCATCCTGATCGTGGAGTCCCGCTTCTACGAGGACATCGCCGATGCCTTGCTGGCGGGCGCCAGGTCCGCGCTCGGAGCGGCCGGTGCGCAGATCGACCGTGTGAGCGTTCCGGGCGCGCTGGAAATCGCACCCGCCATTGTGCTTGCGTTGGATGCGGCTGAGGCGGCCGGCAAGCCATATGACGGAGTGGTTGCGCTCGGCTGTGTCATCCGAGGGGAGACGTTGCATTTCGAGATCGTGTCGCAAGAATCGGCGCGTGCGCTGCTTGAGCTCTCGGTCGCGCGCCGCATGCCGATCGGCAACGGCATCCTGACCGTTGATACCGATGCCCAGGCGTGGGCGCGGGCCCGCATGGAGCAAGCCGACAAGGGGGGCGACGCCGCGCGCGCGGCGCTTTCGCTTGTTGCGCTCAGGCGCCGGCTTATGGCGGGTTGACGGCATGGCTCGGGACGGCGCCTCCAAGATCGCACGCAAGGCAAATCGGCGCGGTGCGGCGCGGCTCGCAGCTGTCCAGGCCCTCTATCAGATGGAGATCGCCGGTACCGGGCTGGAGGATATCCTCGCGGAGTTCGAAAGCCATTGGATCGGCCGCGAAGTCGAAGGCGCGCAATATCTGCCGGTCGAGGCCAAATTCTTCCGCGATATCGTGTCGGGAGTGCTGCGCGAGCAGCGTAGCCTCGATCCGCTTGTCGATGCCGCGCTCGCGCGAGGTTGGCCGCTCAGGCGCATAGATGCAATCCTGCGCGCGGTACTGCGGGCGGGCGCCTACGAGCTCGGGCATCGCGGCGATATTCCGGCGCGCGTGGTGGTCTCCGAATACGTCGACGTGGCCAATGCTTTCGTCGACGCCGAGGAAACCGGAATGGTCAATGCGGTGCTCGACCAGATCGCCCGGCAATATCGCTCCGACGAGTTGGCGCGCCCGCGGCGATAATGGGCCTTCAGCGGGCCGCAAACGGCAAGGCGACAGGGCTGCGGAAATTCGACGACGAGTTCCACGCCAACGCAGGCGTGGTGAGATGGTAGTCGGGAACACGCTCGAGGAAGCGCTTCATTGCAACCTCGGTGACGAGCCGCGCCATCTGGCTGCCGAGACAGAAATGCTTGCCGGCCCCGAAGCCGAGATGCCCGTGCGGGCGGCGCTCGATATCGTAGACGTCCGGGTCGGGAAACTTGCGCCAGTCACGATTGCCGGCGCCGAAGGCGAGCACCACCTTGTCCCCGACCCCGAGCCGTTGCCCGTGCAACTTGGTCTCGCGCATGACGACACGCTTGAAACGCTGCGCCGAAGTGTTGAAGCGAAGCGATTCCTCAATCGCTGGCGCCATCAGCGCGGGTTCTGCGACAATGCGGCGGCGGGCTTCCGGGTAGTCGTGCAGGTTTAGCGCCAGCATGCTCATGAAGCTTGAAAGCGACTCCACCCCAGCCATCACGAAAGTCGCGGTAGTAAGGACGATCTCAGATATTTGAATGCGGCAATGTGCTTGGGATTGCGGCCTTTCACGGACTTGTCGGTGGAGACGGCGAGGATCACCTTGGACCTGATATCGGCGTGGTCCCGCGCCGGCAGACCCATGGTGCGAAACAAAAGACCGACGGTAATCTGGCTCGAATAGTCGTTGATGAATTCAAGCTGCCCGCTCTCCAGCACGGGATCGAGCGCGCGATCGGCAATCTCCAGCGTGGGCGTGATCAGGTGTTGGATATTTTTTCGCATGAAAGCGGCTTGGCTCAGGGCGCGCAGCCGGTCATGGCGCGGTGGATCAGTGGTTCCCAGCGTCGCTCCGGCGCGGCCAGGCAGCTCGTCGATCATGTTGCCTTGCGACGACGAGAATGTTTCCCAGTCCTGCGCCGCTTGAACGATGTCGTCGTAACGCGAAAGGATCCAGAGCCTTGCGTTCTCGCTCCAATAACAAGGATACTGCTCGCGAAGAGTTGCGTAGTACGGAAACGGATCGGCATCGATTTCCGGCGAATAAAGATCGAATGCTTCTGTATTCATGCCGACCCAGGGCCCGAAATATGCTTCAGCCTGCCCACCAGGGTATCATCCCGGACACGGAGAGGCGATGATGGGCGAAGGGCAGCCTTCAGGGTCGGAAGAGGACCGACTGATTGCGCACTATTTCAGACCCTTGGCCAGGCACTCCGGTGCGTTAGCGCTTACCGACGATGCCGCGGTGATCGATCCGCCGGTGGGCTGCGATGTCGTGCTGAAAGCGGACGGCATTATCGCCGGCGTGCATTTCTTCCCGGATGACCCCCCTGATACCGTCGGCATGAAGGCGCTGCGGGTCAATCTCTCCGACCTCGCTGCCAAGGCGGCGAGCCCTCTCGGGTTTCTGCTCACGCTTGCTTTGCCGAAGGAGATCGGAGACGCGTGGCTTGCGCCCTTTGCACGCGGGCTCGGCGCGGACGCGGATCTTTTTAACTGCCCGCTGTTCGGCGGCGACACGGATCGCACCCCTGGCCCGATCACCGTCTCGATTGCGGTGCTCGGCTCGGTGCCGCACGGCAGGATGCTGCGCCGCTCCGGTGCCAGGCCCGGTGATCGCCTGGTCGTGACCGGCACGATCGGCGATGCCGCGCTCGGTCTGATGCTTCGGCACGATCCCGCCGCTGGCGAACGCTGGGGTCTCTCCCGCGATCAACAGAGGGACCTGCACGGACGCTATCTCGTGCCGCAGCCGCGCACGGCAATTGCCGGTCTGCTCGCTTGTCATGCCTCCGCGGCCATGGATGTCTCCGACGGGCTCGCGGGCGATCTTGCAAAACTTTGTCGGGTATCGGACGTGACAGGCGTGATCGAGGCCGCACGCGTGCCGCTCTCACTCGCCGCACGCACCGTGCTGGCCTGCGAGCCGGCGCTCATTGAGACTGTGCTAACTGGGGGCGACGACTATGAGATCCTGGCAAGTGTGCCGCCAAGCGAGGTCGAGGCCATGCGCAATCAGGCGCGGGCAAAGGGAGTCACCGTCACCGAGATCGGCGAGGTTAGGGCCGGCCACGGGGACGCCCGCATGCTCGATCAGGGCGGTCGGCCGCTTGTATTTGCGCGGCCCTCGTTTAGCCATTTCTGAGCGCAGGGAAGAAGGCGTCCATGCACGACACGACCGCATTGGCCCCTCCGACCATTGCCGACTATACGCCGGCCGACAATCCGCGCTTCGTTAGGCTGCATCGCCGATTCCCAACCGTGGCCTATCTGCGCCGGCATGCGAGCAGGCACGTGCCGCGCTTTGCCTTCGAGTATCTCGACGGCGGCGCGGGAGCGGACGGCGGGATTGCCCGCAACTGGCAGGCGCTCGACGGGGTGGAACTGGTGCCGCGCTACGGCGTGACCACGGTATTGCCACCGGTCGGCGTGGAGCTGTTCGGAAAGCGATATGCGGCGCCGTTCGGCGTGGCGCCCATGGGAGGCCCCTCGATCGTCTGGCCAGGAGCCGACGGCTACCTTGCCGCGGCCGCGCAGCGCGCACGCGTGCCCTATACGCTGGGACTAGTGGGCGGGATGACAGTTGAGCGCGCAGCCGAGATCGCTCCCGATGTGCTCTGGTTTCAGCTCTATCGTTGTGCGCGCAATGGGCATGCCATCGGCTTCGACCTTGTGCGACGCGCCGATATCGCCGGCGTCCATGTGCTGGTGCTCACGGTCGATGTGCCGGTGCGAACGACGCGTTCGCGCGAAGTGGTGGCCGGTATTACCTCACCGTTCCGGCCGGACCTGCGCATGGTCTGCGCCGTCCTAGCCTCTCCCAGCTATCTGCGATCGCTATGGCGGCATGGGCAGCCGCGGTTCGGCAATCTCAAGCCCTATGCCCCGACCGCGGCGGACGCAAATGGGGTGGCAGGCTTTGTGCGGGAAGAGATGCGCGGGGCGTTCACGTGGGACGAGATCGCGCGTTACCGGGAACGATGGAGACGCCCGCTGGTCGTGAAGGGAATCCTGCATCCGGAAGATGCGGAGAAATGCGTGGCGCTTGGCGTCGACGGCATCGTTGTGTCGAACCACGGCGGTCGCCAGGTGGAAGGTCTGCCGGCCTCGATCGACGTGCTCCCCGCAATCAGCCGTGCCGTCGGGGGCCGTGCGGTGGTGATGCTGGACAGCGGGATTCGCTCCGGGCTCGATGTGGTGCGAGCGTTGGTGCTTGGCGCCGATGCGGTGCTTGCCGGCAAGGCATTCCTGTGGGGCCTGGGCGCGCTCGGCCCGGAAGGTCCCGGCCACGTGATCGACCTCCTTATCGACGAGGCGAAAGCGGTGCTCGGGCAGGTCGGGGCGCGATGTCCGGCCGAGGCACGTTCGGTTCTAGCCCGGCACCCGGGGGCGCTGCGCTTCTGAACCCCAATCAAAAAGGGTATTTGGCACATTGCGCGAACGGTTCGTTTTTGGCAATGTCCGCGCCGCTCTCGCCAAGCTGCGGGCATGAGGCAGGCTTGGCCCGCTCCATCACACCGGGGATTTGACCAATGACAGCTCTCTGGCTGATCGTCCTTTGCGGCGTGCTTGCCATTGCTTACGCCGTATGGGCGATCCGTTCGGTGCTTGCCGCGGACGCCGGCAGCGCGCGCATGCAGGAAATCGCAGCCGCGGTGCGCGAAGGCGCCCAAGCCTATCTCAAGCGCCAGTACACCACGATCGGCGCGGTGGGCATCGTGATCTTTCTGATCATTGGTTATTTTCTCGGCTGGCTTGTGGCCGTCGGATTCCTGATCGGTGCGATTCTCTCGGGCGCGGCGGGCTTCATTGGAATGAACGTGTCGGTGCGGGCCAATGTGCGCACCGCGCAGGCGGCGATCGGCTCCCTGGCTGGCGGGCTCGAGCTCGCGTTCAAGTCCGGCGCCATCACCGGGCTTCTGGTCGCGGGCCTCGCGCTCCTCGGCGTCACGCTCTATTTCGGATTCCTGGTCGGCACGCGGCACATGGCGCCCGACGATCGCACCGTGATCGATGCCATGGTGGCGCTCGGATTCGGTGCTTCCCTGATTTCCATTTTCGCCCGGCTGGGCGGCGGAATCTTCACTAAGGGCGCCGACGTGGGCGGCGATCTCGTCGGCAAGGTCGAGGCCGGCATTCCGGAGGACGACCCGCGCAATCCCGCGACCATTGCCGACAATGTCGGTGACAATGTCGGCGACTGCGCCGGAATGGCGGCCGACCTGTTCGAGACTTACGCGGTGACCACCGTCGCCACCATGGTGCTGGCGGCAATCTTCTTTCGCACCGCGGGCGCCGATACGCTGCTCAGGATGATGACTTATCCGCTGGCGATCGGCGGCATCTGCATCATCACCTCGATTATTGGAACGTTCTTCGTAAAGCTCGGACCGAATGCGTCGATCATGGGCGCTCTCTACAAGGGCCTCATCATGACCGGCGCGCTTTCGCTTGTGGGCGTTGCTCTGGTCACCTACCTTCTGGTCGGCTTCCGGACAGTGCCCGGCCAATCCTATACCGGTTTGTCGCTCTTCATTTGCGGCATTGTCGGCCTTGCGGTGACCGGACTGATCGTCTGGATCACGGAATACTATACCGGCACCAATTTCCGCCCGGTGCAGGCGATCGCGAAGGCCTCCTTGACCGGGCACGGCACCAACATCATTCAGGGGTTGGCGGTCTCGTTGGAGGCGACAGCGCTACCGACGATCGTGATCATCGCGGGAATTCTGATCGCCTTCAAGCTCGCGGGCCTGTTCGGGATTGCGGTCGCGGTCACCACCATGCTCGCGCTGGCAGGCATGATCGTCGCGCTCGACGCTTTCGGCCCGGTCACCGACAATGCCGGCGGCATCGCCGAAATGTCTGGACTGCCAAAAGAGGTGCGCAAATCGACGGACGCGCTCGATGCGGTTGGTAACACGACAAAGGCCGTGACCAAAGGCTATGCCATCGGGTCCGCGGGTCTCGGCGCATTGGTGCTGTTCGCGGCCTATAATCAGGATTTGCAGTTCTTCATCTCGGATGCGGCGGAGCATCCGTATTTCCAGAGCATCAAGCTCGACTTCTCGCTCAACAATCCCTACGTCGTCGTCGGTCTCTTGTTTGGCGGACTGTTGCCTTATCTGTTCGGCGCGCTCGGCATGACCGCCGTGGGCCGTGCTGCGTCGGCGATTGTCGAGGAGGTGCGCCGGCAATTCCGCGAGAAGCCGGGCATCATGGCAGGAACCGACAAGCCGGACTATGGCAAGGCTGTCGATCTTCTCACGGTGGCGGCGATCAAGGAGATGATCATTCCCTCCTTGCTGCCGGTCCTCTCGCCGATCGTCGTCTATTTTCTGATCTATTGGATTGCTGGCGGCGGAGCAGCCGGAAAGTCTGCCGGCTTCTCGGCGGTCGGCGCCATGCTGCTCGGGGTCATCGTCACCGGCTTGTTCGTCGCCATCTCCATGACATCAGGGGGCGGTGCGTGGGACAATGCGAAAAAATATATCGAGGACGGGCATTACGGCGGAAAGGGTTCAGAGCCGCACAAGGCGGCAGTGACCGGGGACACGGTCGGGGACCCTTACAAGGACACGGCGGGACCGGCGGTCAATCCCATGATCAAGATCACCAATATCGTAGCGCTGCTGCTGCTCGCCGCTCTGGCCCATTGGCGCTAAAGCATATCCGCGCTCTAATGTTGTGTTCCTCCGAACGGGTTGAGGGTGAGCATGCCGGTTAGTATGCCGGTTTCCTTGCCGCCGGTCGGCGTGGTTCGACTGACGAAGTCGAACACCCTGCCATCCTTCATGCGATAGTCGGCAAGCCGCTGGACGCGGCGTTGCTTGTCGAAATATACCGCGACAACGCGCTGGTCGGTCACCGTTTGCGGCATGAACCCCACCAGTCGTTCGGACGCCTGGGAAATATAGTAGAATGTCTCGCCATCCAGCGTCGCGACGGTGGATGGCGTGCCGAGGACGAGCAGCACCTGCTCCTGGCTCGATCCAATCGGGATTTGCTCGAGGGCTCCCTCGGGCAGGATATAGCCTTTGTGGAAGGTCTCCTGGAAGCAGCCGGCTAGCAATAGGCCGAGTGTCAGCATTGCCGCGACTGCCTTGGCGGCAGCGGCGCGGGACGGACGGTCCAATGCACTGGTCAGGACGGCGATGCCCATGTCACTCTTGCGCTTGCTGTAGCGACCCGACGCTGCGATCAGGGATGCCGACTGGCACTCCCGTCGTCTCGAGCTGCGAGCTAACCCGATGATGTTTCGCTGGTTTACCCCCACCTCCCGCGAGTCCAGCATCACCTCGCTCTATGGCGCCATCGTGGCGCAAGCACGAAATCCCGCCTTCTACCAGACCTACCGCGTCCCGGATACGGCAACCGGCCGCCTGGAGATGATCATGCTCCATGCCGTGCTGGTTCTCGGCCGCTTGCAGGATGACACGACAGGTGGTCGGGAGCTAGGGCAGGGACTGTTCGATCGCTTCTGCCGAGATATGGATCACAATATGCGTGAAATGGGGGTCGGAGACCTCGCGGTCCCCGGCAAGATGCGCCGAATCGGAGAGGCTTTCTATGGCCGGCAGGCGGCCTATAGGGCAGCGCTCGCAGGGCCGCAGGGCGAAAATCTGGTCGCAGTCCTTGCGCGCAATGTGTTCGCCGGCAGCCCGGAACGTGGGGGGGCGGTGAGGCTCGCGGCATATAGCCGGGAGGCCGTCCGCCGGCTCATGTGCCAGCATGGATTCGCCCGGGGCGAACTCTCCTTTCCCGATCCCGAACAGGTGCCGGTCGATGCGTGAAAAGGAGAGGGTACCGCACAGGCACACTGACCGGGGACCGTGGCGAGTACCGGTGGTGCAGGCTGACGTGCCGCAAGCGGGGCTGCACTTTGATCTCGTCGCGGACGAAGGAGTGCGGGCCGCCGTTGCAGAACTCGCGGGTGTTGCGGCATTGCCGCGCCTTAATGCCAGCTTCGATGTAAGCCTGCACGGACGCGGTGGCCTGTGTGTCAACGGTCGCGTGTCGGCGACCGTCGGTCAGATCTGCGGCGTAACGCTTGAGCCGATCGAAAACGAGGTCAGTGAAGGCGTGGACCTTGTGTTCATGCCGGTTGCCGCCGAGCGGGGAGATCGGGACGAGGGGCGGGACGTACAGGTTTCGCTGGAGGATGCGCCGGAACCGCTGATTAGCGGCACGGTCGATCTCGGCGCGCTGGCGACCGAATTTCTCATTCTGGGCATCGATCCCTATCCGCGCAAATCCGGCTCCGTATTCGACACGCCTGCCGGCGGCGAAGGTGTGGCGCGGACGTTCGCTGCGCTGGCCGCCCTCAAAGAGAAGGGGCGGGGCGGCGGCCAAGCAGGCTGATTGGCGTCTGCGGCCCTGTTGTGTCCGTCCGCTGACACGGTATTGTCGACGCCATGCCCCATAAAGTCCGCATCGCGCTCGACGCCATGGGGGGAGACCATGGGGCTGCGATCGTTATTGCGGGTGCCGAGCGCGCGCTTGCCCGTCATCTGGACATCGAGTTCCTGCTGTTCGGCGATCACGCGGTGCTCGAGCCCCTTCTCCACCTCCGACCCGAGCTCAAGTCCCGCTCCCACGTTGTGCATACAGACGTGGCCGTAAAGATGGATGACAAGCCGAGCCAGGCTTTGCGCAAAGGACGATGGAAGTCGTCGATGTGGCTCGCTATCGAGGCGGTCAAGAAAGGAGAGGCGGACGCGGCAGTTTCCGCCGGCAATACCGGCGCGCTCATGGCCATGGCGAAATTCGAGCTCAAGACCATGCCCGGGATCGAGCGCCCTGCAATTGCGGCGATATGGCCTACGCTGAAGGGCGAATCGATCGTACTCGATCTTGGCGCCTCAATCGGTGCCGATGCAGACCACCTCGTCAATCTCTCCGCCATGGGCAGCGCAATGGCGCAGGTGCTCCTGGGAGTTGAGCGGCCAACGGTCGGACTCCTCAATATCGGGGTGGAAGAGGTGAAAGGGCTTGAGGAAGTGCGCCGGGCTGCCTTACGGCTGCGCGAGGGCAAATGGCCGCAATTCGATTATTTTGGCTTCGTGGAAGGAGATGATATCGGCAAAGGGACGGTGGATGTGGTTGTGACCGAGGGCTTTACCGGCAACATCGCGCTGAAGGCAGCGGAGGGTACGGCGCGCCAGCTCAGCCAGATCCTCAAGCGAGAGCTCGAGCGCACGCTCGCCAGAAGGCTCGGATATCTGCTGGCGCGCCACGCGTTTCGCGCGCTCAGCGACAAGATGGATCCACGCAGGTCCAACGGCGGGGTGTTCCTCGGTCTCAACGGCATCGTGGTCAAAAGCCATGGCGCGACTGACGCCCAGGGCTTCGCCCGCGCCATAGATATCGGCTACGACATCGTGCGCCGCGAGCTGCTCTCTAAGGTCGGACAGATCCTTGAGATCGGACCGTCTCGACCGCCATCGGCCGGGACGGCGCCGCTGCCCCGGAGCTTGGCATCGTGAGCACCACCCGTTCGGTCGTGATCGGTTGCGGGTGCTATCTTCCGAGCCGGGTGCTCAGCAATTCCGAGCTGTCTCGGATGGTCGATACCTCCGACGAATGGATTAGACAACGCACCGGCATCCGCCAGCGCCACATTGCGGGTGAGGGCGAAACAACCGCCGGCATGGCCATCGAGGCTGCGCGTGCGGCGCTCGCTTCGGCCGGCACCGCAGCGTCATCCATCGACTTGATCGTCCTTGCCACCTCCACCCCCGACAACACCTTTCCGGCAAGCGCAGTCTCGGTACAGGCGGGCCTCGGCATCACCCATGGCGCGGCCTTCGACCTGCAGGCGGTGTGCTCGGGATTCGTCTTCGGGCTTGCGACCGTCGATGGGCTGCTTAGAACAGGAGCATTCCGGCGGGCACTTGTGATCGGGTCGGAAACCTTCTCACGCATCATCGATTGGAAGGACCGCGCCACTTGTGTCCTGTTCGGCGATGGAGCCGGTGCGGTCGTGATCGAGGCCAGAAGTGAACCCGGCACGCGAGAGGATCGCGGCATTCTGGGCGCTCGCTTGCGTTCGGATGGCAGACACAAGTTCAAGCTGTATGTTGACGGTGGACCTTCATCGACACAGACCGTCGGCCATCTGCGCATGGAGGGGCGGGCCGTATTCAAGCATGCGGTCGCCATGATCAGCGATGTCATTGAGGACACTTTCAAGTCCACCGGCTATACGGCGGCCGATATCGATTGGTTTGTGCCGCACCAGGCCAATCAGCGTATCATCGACGATTCCGCAAAGAAGCTTGGGATTGCGCCCGAAAAGGTGATCACCACCGTTGCCAAGCACGGCAACACATCGGCCGCCTCCATACCGCTCGCCCTCGCCACGGCAGTCGCCGAGGGCCGCATCAAGCGCGGTGATCTGATCATGATGGAAGCCATGGGCGGGGGCTTCACATGGGGGGCGGTGCTGGCGCGGTGGTGACGGGAATTTCAGGCCGAGTGTGGCGTGGGCCCGGTTGACCGTACCCCGCCAACCTAATATCGTTTGATAATTCAGAGGGATATGTTGATCGCCAAAGGCGGGCTGGGCGATGACGGGAAAAACGGTGACGCGCGCGGATTTGTGCGAGGCGGTCTACCAGAAGGTAGGATTGTCACGCACCGAGTCGGCAACGCTGGTCGAATTGGTGTTGAAGGAGATCACCGACTGCCTCGAGCGCGGCGAAACAGTGAAATTATCCTCGTTCGGCTCGTTCGTCGTGCGCAACAAAGGTCAGCGGATTGGACGCAACCCAAAGACCGGCAAGGAAGTGCCAATATCGCCGCGCCGAGTGATGGTGTTCAAGCCATCCGCAATCCTCAAGCAGCGAATCAATGCGCAGCCCGAGGAGATCAAATAGCGCGCAAGGTGTTGCGACGTGGATAAGGCACCAGACGCATTCCGCACTATAAGCGAGGTCGCCGCCGAGCTCGAAGTTCCTCAGCATGTGCTGCGGTTCTGGGAGAGCCGCTTCCACGAGATCAGACCGATGAAGCGCGGTGGCGGCCGCCGCTTCTATCGCCCGCAGGATGTGGATCTGCTTCGCGGCATTCGTCACCTGCTCTATGGCGAGGGTTATACCATCCGCGGGGTTCAGCGCATCCTGCGCGAGCAAGGCCAGCGCTTCGTCCAGAACGTCTGGCAGCCCGGAGCGCCCCAACCGACACGAATGCCGGCGGACGGCGTGGCTGACGATGATGGACCTGCGCGTCGCCCGCCGATTTCGGATGGCCACAGTGAGGAGCGACAGGAGGCAGGTGAGGAGGCAAGAGGAGAGAAAGCCCGCCCCGCAGCGACGCGGCCTCCGGGCGTCGATCCACGCGAGCTAAAGTCCGTGCTCAACGAGCTCGCCGAGTGTCGGGCCCTGCTTGACGCAGCGCTGAGCGAGCGGTCGTGAGCTCATGCTCAACGCACTTACGCCATCGCAGGTCGCGCACGTTATCTCTTTGCTCGATCGACTGGCGCAGGCACGAACGGCAAGAGCGGCGGAAGGCAAGCAGCAAAGTCCAGACGAGATCATCAACGATCCTGAGCGTCGGCTGCTGACCCATTACTTGTACGGGTTGAGCGGCGAAGCACGCAAGGAATTGATCGCGCTGATGCTGCTCGGTCGCGGCGATTTCGATCATTCCTACGAAAGTGCGCTCAAGACCTGTTCGAGATACACCGACGTTGATGATCAGGTGGTCTATCTCATGACCAAGACCGTGCGTCTTGCTGAATATCTCGGCAGCGGTTTGAGCGCGCTCGGCCGCGACCAATAAAAGGCGAGAACGAGTGAAATGCCGATGCGCAGGGCAGGCATTGCGGTTCCGGCAGCACCGCAATGCCGAGGACCGGCCGGCATTTAAGAGGGTCGGAGTCGGCTGCCAGGGTCAGCGGTCGGCCGATGCAACGACCAAAACAAAAAAAGGCCCCGGGGAGGTTGAATCGCCGGGGCCGCGTGGTCTTTCTAGGTACCTTGGGGGGTTCCAATGACGACCACTTGGGAATTATCGGCGAGGATTCCGGCGGAATCGAGGTAGTCGATGCCGCGAGGAATGACGCAGAATGACGACAGGGTAACCACCGAGTAAACTTGGAATACCCCCGGCAGGCGGCACCACGGATAGTGCGCATTACCGCCAAAAAATATTCAAAGTCACGAGCGAGATTTACCCAAGGGGCCGCCAGGGTGGTCGGCTCAGTCGCCTTTGCAGGAGACGACCGCGATGAACAAGTCCTTGCTCGCATTTGCCGCTGCAACATCGATTGCAGTCTCACTTTTGGCCGCGCCGCCGCCGGCGCAAGCGCGCTGCTTCGGCTGTGCCGTCGGAGCAGGGATCGTCGGAGGTGTCATTGCCGGCGCCATTGTGGGCAGCGCGGTCGCAAACTCTTACGGTCCCGCCTATGTCGTGCAGCCGGGTTATGCGGCCTATCCGGCTTACGCAGTCGCTGCACCGGTTGGCTGTCCGGGCGGCTACTGGGCGCGCCGGCCTGTGGCGTTCGATGCTTACGGAAATCCGATCGGCTGGAGCCGGCCCAGATTCTTTTGCCCGTAAGGCACGGCGAACCTAAGAATACATGCCCGGCGGCGCCGTGGAGCCCGCCGGGCATGCTCTTTTAGGGTTGCTGGTCCGGCCGCGTCTCTCAAGATGATCCCGCGCAGCAAGCCGGCGCTACGCCTGCTTTGGTGACAGGGTTCTGGGTGATTCGCGCCCTCCATGCAGTGGTGACGACGGTATCGAGATCGGACAGCCGTGGTGCAAACCCGATCAGCTCACGCGCCAGCGAGGCGTCGGCCACGAGCACAGGCGGGTCGCCGGGACGGCGCGCGGCGTGCGTAACAGGAACCATGCGACCGGTGATACGCTCGACCGCAGCGACGACGCTCCGCACCGAAGCTGCTCTACCAGTGCCCAGATTGATCGTAAGTGCAGCGTTGCCGGCGTTGAGGTAGTGCAGCGCTTGAACGTGCGCCGCAGCGAGATCGCATACATGAATGAAATCACGTTCGCAGGTGCCGTCGGCCGTCGGATAGTCGCTGCCGAAGATTTGCAGCGCAGGCGCTCCCCTCGTTGCGGCATCGATGGCCAGCGGAATGAGATGCGTCTCCGGGTCATGGCGCTCGGGCAGATCGCCATCAGGGTCGGCGCCGGCGGCGTTGAAATAGCGCAGCATGGCGACGTGCAACCCTTCTGCTGCGCGCGCGTCGGCGAGGATCCGCTCGCCGGCAAGCTTCGAGCGTCCATAGGGGTTGATTGGATGTTGCGGCGCGCTTTCCACAATCGGCAGCCGATCTGGAATGCCATAGGTTGCGCATGAGCTGGAGAACACTATTGTCCGCGTGCCGTGACGAAGCATGGCGTCAACCACGTTGATCAGGCCCGCAACGTTGACATTGTAATAAGCGAGCGGCCGCGTTGCCGACTCGCCGACGTATGCGAGCGCGGCGAAATGAATGACAGCGACAGGCCGATACTGCACGAAGGCGATATCGAGCGCGGCAGCGTCGAGGATGTCGCCTTCAACGAGCGGGCCCCAGCGCACGAACTCGGCGTGCCCTCTCGACAGGTTGTCAAACGCAATCGGTCGCCAACCCGCCGCGGCAAGCGCCTTGCAGGTGTGGCTGCCGATGAAGCCGGCGCCGCCGGTGACCAGGACGGTGCTAGGCATGGGGGTGGCGAAGTGAAGTT
>Ga0306925_10000542_pt1 | contig 27411 bp, 22 predicted proteins | sample flu12Cox44000176_FD_203755 | JGI IMG/M metagenome (GOLD analysis project Ga0306925, IMG submission 203755) | Lab enrichment of tropical soil microbial communities from Luquillo Experimental Forest, Puerto Rico - flux8day.12C.oxic.44.000.176 (v2)... | ecosystem: Environmental > Terrestrial >... | reverse complement strand
TGTCCCGGCTGGCCTGTGGGCTCGCCGACGCCCTTGTCGCGGTGCACGCCGCCGGTGTGGTCCACCGCGACGTCAAACCGGGCAACGTGATGCTGTTCCAGGACACGCCGGTGGTGATCGACTTCGGGATCGCGCAGGGCCCGGACGCCACCCGGCTGACCATGACCGGCATGTTCATGGGCACCCCCGGCTATCTGGCCCCCGAGGTGATCGAGGGCCGGCCGAGCAGCGAGGCCTCGGACGTGCATGCGTGGGGGGCCACGGTGGCGTTCGCGGCCATCGGCCGGCCACCGTATGGCACCGGCCCGTACGAGGGCATCTTCTACCGCATCGTGAACGGGCAGGCCGACCTGAACGGGGCCCCCGCGCCGCTGCTCCCGCTGCTGGCCGCCGCGCTTGCCAGGGATCCCGCGCACCGGCCATCCGCGGTGCAACTGCGCGCCCAGGCGGCGGTGCTCGACCCCGCCACGCTCGTTTTGAATCATGGGCAGGCCAGCCAGGCGGTGACCGAGGCCGGGGGCACCGCGACAAGAGCGGATGCCGCGGCCGGTGCCGTGCCGGGCGGGCCGGCGGCGTATGTGCCGCCCGCTCCCGTGGCGAGCGGGCCCGCGGGCTACGTGCCGCCGACCGTCGTCGCCCCGGGCGCTGGCGGGCCGACCGTGTTGCCCGCGCCCGGGTCCCCGGAGGCGCTGGGCTGGCCCTCACCGGGCAACGGCGCCGGCCCCGCTGCGGCCGGCAGGTCCGGGCCGAGCACCCGACCGATCGCCGAGGGGCCACCGCTCCCCGACGACCTGGCGGACGTGCTCACCCCGGTCAGCTACGCCCGGCGTCACGTCGTACCGCAGGCAGGGGGCGCCGCGGCCGCGCCCGCCCCGGCCTCGGTGGCCAAGCAGGCCCCGGCGCCGGCCGCACGGATGCGCGGGCAGCCGCTCATGGTGGCCGCCACGATGGTGCTTGCGGCCAGCATCAGCGTCATCCTGCCGGTGGCCGGCACCGCTGCGGCGCTGCTGCTGATCGCGGCGCTGCGCACGGCCGGCCTGGTCCAGCGCCGGACCGCCGCGCGCCGCGTCGTGCGCGGGGCCCGCGCCATGGACCCGGTCGTCACCACGGTCACGCTGCCCTGGTCCCTGCTGCGCGCCTTGTTCGCGATGCTGATCCTCGCGCCGTTCGCGCTGGCCGCCGGGGCGCTGGCGGCCGGTATCGCGGTCGTGGTCTCGCCCGGGGCCTGGCCGTACCACGCCCTCGCCTACGCCGCGGGCGCGCTGGTGCTGTTCTACGGCCTCGGGCCGGGGTCCGGCATGCCGCGAGCCCAGCTCCGGCGGTTCTTCGGCACGTTCACCAAGAACCCAGCCACGCACATCGTGGTGGTACTCGGGCTGGCCGCACTGGCAGTCGGGGCGCTCACCACGGCGGTGTCCTCACCCGCGGTCTACTGGCCGACCGTCGTCCCCGCGAACTTCATCCACTTCGGGGTGATCCATCTGGGGCCGCTGCGCCGTCTGGGCCACCTGGCACATCTGAGGTGAGGAGTCAGGCGGGGCGGTGGCCGATGCCGTTGCCCGCGCCGCGGAAGCCATCGGACTGACCGGACGGCCGCGCGGTGCGCCGCGGCGACGGCGCCACACCCGGCACCGGGCCGGTGGCCGGGGACTCGGCACGGTCGGCGCTGGCCGGCGGGCGGTCCGCCCGTTCGGCCGGCGGCAGGGGACGGACCAGGCCGAGGGCGATCACCTCATTGGCCAGCCGGACTCGCCGGTTCTGGCCCTCTGGGATCCGGAACTTCTGGTAAAGGCGCAGCAGGTGCTGCTTGACGGCCGCCTCCGTCACCACGAGGTCGGCCGCGATCTCCCTGGCCGTCGCGGGCGCCACGAAGGCCTCGTCGGACAGGGCGGGGCGGCACAGCGACGTAAGGACGTCCAGCTCGCGGCGGGTCAGCTCGGGGCTCGCCGAGCGCCGCAGCTCGACTTCGGCGGAAATGTCTTCCCTGGGGATGCCGCCTACCCGGCAGCGTGCCGCGCCGAAGCTGAGCACGTCGCCTTCCTCGAGGACCCGGCGGGCTACCAGCCGCCCGTTGACCCGGGTCCCGTTACGCGATAAACCCAGGTCAGCGACGTATGCGTACGGGCCGTGGCGGACGATCTCGGCATGCAGCCGGGAGACGCTGGGATCGGCCAGCCGGATATCGACCCCGCTGCCACGCCCGATCGTGGTCACCGCCTCGGCCAGCGGTATGACATCGCCGGTGTCTTCGATGCGAATGTAAGGCCCCTCCACAAGGTTCTCCTGCCTGCCTATGTAGCGACTGAGGTCTTACGGTCTGGTTACCCCTTCGGGGCTACTTCCTAATCACCCGCGCGGCGATTGGTCCCACCGTGCCGTCACTCGGAAGCGGCCCCTCCGGCGGTCCCGCCGGGCCTACGGAACTGGTCGCGGGCGGTCGCCAGTACACTGCCGACGGGTCATGCGGAAGGAAAACAAAATGGCGGACAAGCCGGCCAGGGGCCTTGCGGATGTCATCGCGGCCTCCACCGCGGTCAGTGACATCGACGGCCGGGCCGGTCTGCTGTTCTACCGCGGCTATGACATCCATCAGCTCGCCGGCGCGGCGACCTTCGAAGAGATCGCCTACCTGCTGCAGCGCGGCCGCGCGCCCTCGGCGGCAGAGCTCGGCGCCTACCGGGCGGAGGCCGCCGCCGGCCGGGTGGCGGGCAAGCTCGTGACGGCCTGCCTGCCCGACGTGGCCGCCAGCCAGGGCCCGATGGAGGCGCTGCGCACGCTGGTCTCACTGGCCAGCGCCGACGACCCGGACAAGAACTCGAACTCCCCGGAGGCGAACGCGCGCAAGGCGGTGCGGCTGACCGCGCAGCAGCCCCTGCTGGTCGCCGCCTATCACGCCGCGCGCGGCGGCCGCGAACTGCCGCCCCCCGGCGAAGGCCTGGGGCTGGCCGCCAGCTTCCTGCTCCAGATGCGCGGCACGCCGCCCACCGAGCACGAGGCGCAGGTGCTTGACACGTGCCTGGTACTGCACGCGGACCATACGATGAACGCCTCCACGTTCGCGGCCAGGGTCTGCGCGGCCACCCTCTCCGACATGCACTCCGCGGTGGTCGCGGCGATCGGCACGCTCAAGGGCCCGTTGCACGGGGGCGCGAACGAGCAGGTCATGCGGACCCTGACCGAGATCAGGGGCGCGGAACCCGGCGACCCGGTGGGTGCGGTGGAGCGCGAGGTGGCGCAGCGCCTCGCGGCCGGTCAGAAGATCATGGGTTTCGGCCACCGGGTGTACAAGACCGAGGACCCACGGGCCACCCACCTGCGGGCCATGTCCGGGGAACTGGCGGAGGAGTCCGGCGACGACACCTTCTACCGGATGTCGCGGCGGATGGAGGAGGCCGTCTTCGAGCAGAAGGGCCTGCTGCCCAACGTCGACTTCTACGCCGCCACCGTCTATCACTACCTGGGGATTCCGGCCGACCTGTTCACCGGCGTCTTCTCGGTGAGCCGGATGGCGGGCTGGACGGCCCACGTGATCGAGCAGCACGCGGACAACCGGCTGATCCGCCCGGACAGCGAGTACATCGGCGAGCGCGGGCTCACCTGGATCCCGGTGGGCTAGCGGTGAGCCGGCCGGCGGGAGGCAGTCCCACCGCGACCCGGGGCCGGGAACGCGGGGGATGGCTGCCGTACCTGTTCATCGTGGCCGGAGTCGCGGCCGTCTGCGCCTGGCTGTGGGCGGGCGGCGCACACGCCGCCAAGGGGGGTACGTTGGCACTGGCGGGCCTCATGTTCGCCGCCGCACTTGCCAGGCTGGTGCTGCCGGAAAGCCGGGCCGGCCTGCTCTCATCGAGGAAGCGCCGCACGGATGTGGTTACGCTGGCCGCCCTGGCCACCGGGCTGCTGGCCGCGGGGCTGCTGCTCCCGGTGCCACTGTGAGGTGAGACGAGCCACTGCCTGGCCGGCGCCGCGGCCGGCAGTTCTGGCCCGGCCGGCCCCGCCGCCGGGCCGCGCGTGACAACGGTGTCAGGCCGCAGAAAGGGAAGGGACAAGCTCCAATGCCCAAGATCAAGGTAGCTAATCCCGTCGTCGAACTCGATGGCGACGAGATGACCAGGATCATCTGGAAGTTCATCAAGGACAAGCTCATCTTGCCTTACCTGGATGTGGACCTGAAGTACTACGACCTGTCGGTCACCCACCGCGACGAGACCGACGACCAGGTCACCGTGGACGCGGCGAACGCGATCAAGAAGTACGGGGTCGGGGTCAAGTGCGCCACGATCACCCCCGACGAGGCACGCGTCGCCGAGTTCGGGCTGAAGCGGATGTGGCGCTCGCCCAACGGCACGATCCGCAACATCCTCGGCGGTGTGGTGTTCCGCGAGCCGATCGTGGTGCACAACGTCCCCCGGTTCGTGCCCGGCTGGACCAAGCCGATCATCATCGGCAGGCACGCCCACGGCGACCAGTACCGCGCCACCGACTTCGTGGTCCCCGGCCCGGGCCGGGTGCTGATCACCTACGAGCCGGACGAGGGCACCGACGCCAACGGCTTCGAGCTCGAGGTCAGCCGGTTCACCGGCGGTGGCGTCGCCATGGGCATGTATAACTACGACGACTCGATCAGGGACTTCGCCCGGGCCACCATGCGTTACGCGCTCACCCGCGGTTATCCGCTGTACCTGTCCACCAAGAACACGATCCTCAAGGCCTACGACGGGCGCTTCAAGGACCTGTTCGCCGAGATCTACGAGTCCGAGTTCAAGGCGGAGTTCGAGGCGGCCGGCCTCACCTACGACCACCGGCTGATCGACGATATGGTCGCCCAGGTGCTCAAGGGCGATGGCGGCGTCGTCTGGGCGTGCAAGAACTACGACGGTGACGTGGAGTCCGACGTGGTCGCGCAGGGCTTCGGCTCGCTGGGCCTGATGACCAGCGTGCTGATGACCCCGGACGGCCGCACCGTGGAGGCCGAGGCCGCGCACGGCACGGTGACCAGGCACTACCGCATGCACCAGCAGGGCAAGGCGACCTCGACCAACCCGATCGCCTCCATCTTCGCCTGGACGCGCGGCCTGGCGCACCGCGGCGAACTGGACGGCACGCCGGAGGTCACCAGGTTCGCGGAGACTCTGGAGAAGGTCTGCATCCAGACCGTGGAAAGCGGCAAGATGACCAAGGACCTGGCCGTGCTGATCGGCGCCGGTGCGCCGTTCCTGAACACCGAGGACTTCCTGGCGGCGCTGGACGACAACCTCCGCGCCGCGATGAGTTCCTGAGCGCGAGCCGCCCGGGGCACGCTGCCTGAGCACGCAGAAGGAGACCTGAAGAGATGGCCCGCAAGGGGAAGGTAGCCGTGGTCGGCGCCGGGTTCTACGGCTCGACCACGGCGCAGCGGCTGGCCGAGTACGACATTTTCGACGAGGTCGTGCTCACCGACATCATCGAAGGAAAGCCCGAAGGGCTCGCGCTGGACATGAACCAGTCGCGCCCGGTCGAAGGCTTCGAAACCAAGGTCACCGGGCAGACCACGGGCCTGGCCGGTGAGGGCTACGAGGCGATCGCGGGCTCCGGCATCGTCATCGTCACCGCGGGGCTGCCCCGCAAGCCGGGCATGAGCCGGATGGACCTGATCGAGGTCAACGCCAAGATCGTCCGCGCCGTGGTGGAGAACGTGGTGAAGCACGCGCCGGAGGCGGTGCTCATCGTGGTCTCGAACCCGCTGGATGAGATGACCGCGCTGGCGGCCAAGGTCTCCGGCTTCCCCGCACACCGGGTGATGGGCCAGGCGGGCATGCTGGACACGGCCAGGTTCAGCTACTTCGTCGCCGAGCGCCTCGGCGTGCCGGTCTCCTCGGTGCGGACGCTCACCCTCGGCTCGCACGGGGACACCATGGTCCCGGTGCCGTCGGCGTGCACCGTGGACGGTGCGCCGCTGGCCGGCCGGCTGCCCGCCGCCGACATCGAGGCGCTGGTGGAGCGGACCAGGCAGGGCGGTGCGGAGATCGTCGCGCTGCTCAAGACCGGATCCGCGTACTACGCGCCGTCCGCGGCCGCGGCCAGGATGGCACGCGCCGTGGCCGAGGACGCGGGCGCGGTCATGCCGGTGTGCGCGTGGGTCGACGGCGAGTACGGCATCTCCGGCGTGTACCTGGGCGTCGAGGCAGAGCTTGGCGCGACGGGGATACGCCGGGTCGTGGCCCGCGACCTGACCGAGCCAGAGCTCGCCGCGCTACGCGAAGCGGCCGCGGCGGTACGCGAAAAGCAGGCCTCGGTAGCCAGCCTCTGACGGCGGCATCGAGCCGGCGGCGGCGCCTGCCTCCTCGCAGGCAGGCGCCTGTTTCCGCGTGTCCGGGCGGGACCGCCCTATGCCCGGTGCACCGCCGTATCGGACGTAGCGGCACGCCCGCCTCCTGTCATCCGCGGGACCGGCTCGCACGTCGTAGTTGTGGAGGGGTTCCCGCGCCCGGCGTCGAGCGGGACCCCGAGGACATCGGGCGACCGCTGGTCATACACGTTCTTGGGAGGTGCCGTGGCGGGTAACGCCGGTGAGCGGGACGGCGAGCAGGGCGGCTCCGGCCAGGCTCCGGTATCGCGCCGTAGCTTTGTCGTGGGGGTGGCCGCGGCGGGCGCGGCCGTAACGGCTGGCCGGGGGCTCCCCGGCCGGCGGGCGGTGCCGAGGGTGGCGGATGCGGGGGCCGGCCAGGCTGCCGCCGCGCTGTGCGGTTCGTTCAGCCTTACGACGGCGCCGGGCTCGGGTGGTGAGCTGTGCGATGCCGCGTTTGTGTCCGCCGATGAGTGGTGGGCGGTGGGCAACGTGGGGGCGGCGCTGCACGCGAACCAGACGCTGATCGTGCGGTTCGACGGGTCGGCGTGGACGGCCGTCGCCTCCCCGAATCAGGGCACGCTGAACAACGGCCTGAACGGCGTTTCCATGATCCCTGGTGCGGGCTGGGCGGTCGGCTACTACCAGGCCGGCGGGTATCAGCCGCTGGCAATGAGCTGGAACGGAACGAAGTGGTCGCTGAACTTGCCGGCGACGTTCCCCAACGACTCGGTGTTCACCGATGTGGCCACGCTGGCGGATGGGACCGCGTGGGCGGTCGGGTTCCAGACCACGAAGGCCGGGGCGAGGAGCACGCTGATCGAGCACGCGTCGGGTGGGACGTGGACGCCGGTGGCCAGCCCCAACGTCGCGGGCAGCAGCGATAACTCGCTGGTGGCCGTCGCGGGGACGGCGGCGACCGGGTTGTGGGCGGTCGGCTACTGGCTGAGCCCGACCGGGGTGCAGCCGCTGGTGCTGCGCTACGACACGACCAAGCCGTCGCCGTCGTGGGTACTCGTCGGTGGCGTGCCAGCGCCCGGCCAGGTCGACACGGTGCTGGCCGGGGTGGACGTGCGGACCGCCAGCGACGTATGGGCGGTGGGTTACTGCAACGACGGCGGCGCGGACCGGCCGGTGGCACTGCACTGGAACGGCAGCACCTGGACCAGTTCACCGGTTCCCGGCGCCGGGCTGCTGCGCGAGGTCAAGGCGGTCGGCGCCAGCAACGTGTGGGCCGCTGGCGCCTACTACAGCACGAGCCTGCAGGCCTACCGGACGCTCGTGGTGCACTTCAACGGGACGAAGTGGGCGACGGTGGTCTCGGCCGACTCCCACGCAGCCAACGACGAGGTCATCGGGCTTGCAGCCAACCCGGCGGGGTCGGTTCTCACCCTGGTCGGCCGGGCCGGCCCTCACGCGCTCATCGAGCAGGCGAGTTGCCCCAGCGGGCGCGTCTTGCTGCCCACCCGGGCGCCGGCACCGCTGCCGCCGTTGCCGCCCGCTCCCGGTGTCGGCCCGGCGCCGAGCCCGCCGCTGCCGACGCCCCCGGCGCAGGCGCCTATCCCGGTGACGATCACCGACCAGGCCGCGGCGGCGGGCATCGGCGGCACGAACGACTGGTCCTTCAGCGCGACCGTCGCCGATCTGACCGGTGATGGCTGGCCGGACCTGTTTGTCTCCCACCACTGGCACCCGGCGAACCTGTGGACCAACAACCAGGACGGCACGTTCAGCGCGGCCGATGTGAGCTTCTTCAGCACCATCCTGGACAGGCACGACTGCCGGGCCGGTGATTTCAACAAGGACGGCCTGAGGGACATCTTCTCTAGCGTGGGGGCCGATCGCGGCACCGCGCTGAAGTGCAACGGGCTGTTCATCCAGCAGCCCGACGGCAGCTTCACCGACGTGGCCTACCAGTGGAACATCGGCGACGCGACCGGGCGCGGCCGGCGCTGTGCCGTCCTGGACGCGACCAACGACGGGTTCCCGGACGTGTTCTACGGCACCGACCCGCTGCGCCCGGACGGGCTGCCCTCGATCAACCGGTTCTACCGCAACACCGGGCAGGGCTCGTTCATCGACTCTCCTGCCATGGGGCTGAACCTCAACATTGGGGCCCGATCGGCGCGCACCGTCGACTACAACGGTGACGGCTGGCCGGACCTGCTGATCTGCGGGTATACCGGTGGCCTTCGCCTGTTCAAGAACAACCAGGGGCACGGGTTCAGCGACGTGTCCTCGATCCTCGGCCCCTCGGTGAACGCCGTGGACGCCCTCCTGGTCGACGTCAACCACGACAACCGCCCAGACCTCATCGTCCTCACCAAGACCGCGGTCACCCTCCGCCTGCAGAACGCTGACGGGACGTTCGCCAAACCCAAAACCATCCTCAACGTGACAGACGGAGTGGCGCTGGCAGCCGGCGACGTCAACGGTGACAACAATCCGGACATCTACGTCGTCTGCGGCCGGACCGGAACGGCCAACGCGCAGGACTTCCTGCTGATCGGCGACGCCACCGGCGGCTTCACCTCGCAGGCAATCCCGCAGGCAACCGAAGGCTCAGGCGAAGCCGCCTACCCCATCGACTACAACCATTCCGGCCTCACGTCCTTCCTCGTACTCAACGGCGCGGTCCCCTACAGCGGCCCGGTCCAGCTCCTCACCCCCCAGCCGCAATAGGCACGCGGGTTACTAGGTCTTGCGGGGCGCCGGGCGGGGCGGTGCCCCGAGGATCCGCATGATGGTGGTCCTGGCTATGCCGGTGATCTCCTGGATGCGCGGCAGGCTGACCCCGGCCGCGGCCGCCGCCCGGATCGCGTCGTCGCGCTGGGCGTTGGCCAGCGCCCAGGCGCGCAGCTCGGTCTCGGCGGCCTGCGGAGAACTCGCGCGCCCGCGATCGGCCCTGCCGTCCGCCGCGCGGCGGGTGCGCGGTACGGCGCGCCGGGCAGGTCCGGCGGCTGGCTCAAGGCCGGGCCCATGCCCGGCAAGCGGCGGCTGCCAGGGTGCGCCCTGGGTCGGCAGCGCGACGCTGGGGTCCCGCGCCGGGCTGAGGTCTTGCGCCGTGCTGAAGTCCTGCGCCGGGCTGAGGTCTTGCACCGGCCTGAGGTCCGCCGCGGGGCCGGAGTCCTGGCGGCGGAACGTCCGTGCCACCCGGCGGCCGTTCTCGCTCCGGGTGCTCCACTCGCCGGTCGGCTCATAGCCCTGCTCGGTCAGCCACGCCGTCATTTCACGCTGGGCGCCCCGCAGGGAAAGCGCGTCCACCCCGACCGCGATGGCTGTCCCGTCGGGGAAGGCGATCCGGCAGTTGACCTCCAGATGCGGCCGGCTGAGCAAAACTTCGATGGGCTTGGTCGTCGTCTCCACGGTCGTCACGTCCTGGGCGGTCCTTCACCGCGCCGCCATGTAGGGGTGAAGGGCGGCGTGTCGGCGCCCCGCCAGCGCAAGGGCTGGCGGGGCGCGATTGAGGGCTCCCCCTGGCGTGACTGGGTGACTGCAGCCCGGGGGAGTCGCCCAAGCATCACCGGCGAACCCGAGCGCCCGCCGAGTGGCTGCTGAACGTAACCTGCAGGGCCGCCGAACGGCCGGCGCCGCGCTCCTCGCCTCCCGCCCCGGGGCGGCTATACCTGGCCCCGGGCGGCCCCGTTCAGCTGGTGAGGCGGCGCACGGCCAGCTCGGCGAACAGGGCCGCGCCGTCGGCCAGCACCATGTCGTCGAACACGGCGAGCGCCGAGTGGTTGAACGGCGCCGTGGCCGGGTCCACGCCGGGCGGGCACGCGCCCAGCATGATGAAGGCGCCGGGAACGTCCTCAAGGACGTAGGAGAAGTCCTCGGCCCCCGCCATCGGGTTGCCCTGCGGGTGGTACCGGTCCTCGCCGAGGAAGTCCATCACCACGCCGGCCGCGAACTGCGCCTCCCCGTCGTCGTTGATCGTCACCGGGTAGGAGCCGGTGAACTCCGTCGTCGCGGTGAGCCCATGCGCCGCGGCGATCTGGTGCACCACGCGGACCACCGAGTCCCGCACCAGGGCCCTGGACTCCGGCGAGAACGAGCGGATGGTCACCTCCAGCTTGGCCTCGTCGGGGATGACGTTGTTCGTGGTACCCGCGTGGAAGCTGCCCACGGTGACGACCACCGGGTCGAAGATGTCGAAGCGACGGGTCACCATCACCTGCAGCGCCGTCACGATCTCGCAGGCCGCGGGAATGGGGTCGGCCGCGTGATGCGGCTGGGAGCCGTGACCGCCGCGGCCGGTGACGGTGATGTCCAGTGCCTCGGCCGCGGCCATCATCGGCCCCTCCCGGGTGCTGAACACCCCGAAGGGCAGTTCCGCGGACGCGACGTGCAGCGCGTACGCGGCGATCGCCCGCTTGCCGGCCGCGTCGAGCACGCCTTCCTCGATCATGAACCTGGCGCCGCCATGCCCCTCCTCGCCCGGCTGGAACATGAACACCACGCTGCCGGGTAGCTCCGCCCGCCGCGCGGACAGCAGCCGCGCCGCCCCCACGAGCATCGCCGAATGCAGGTCGTGCCCGCAGGCGTGCATGGTGCCGTCGATGCGGGACGCGAAGCCGAGCCCGGTCCGCTCGGCGACCGGCAGCGCGTCCATGTCGGCCCGCAGCAGCACGGCCGGCCCCCCGCCCGCCTCCCCATGCAGCACCGCGGTGACCGAACTCAGCGCCGAGCCGAGCGTGACCTCGAGCGGCAGGCCGTCCAGCGCGGCGACGATCTTCTGCTGGGTCAGCGGAAGGTTCAGCCCGACCTCGGGCTCGGCGTGGATGGCGCGCCGCAGATGGGTGAGTTCGCCAGCGATCGCCGTCGCGTCCTCGGTGACTGCCATGTCCCGCTCCTCGCTCGTGTCCGGGCCGCTGCGCTGCCAGAATGTCTTGGGCGGGGCGGCGGGGGTCAGAAATATTGGGTGGGGCGGTGGGTCAGAACTATTGGGTGGGGCGGTGGGTCAGAACTAACAGTATGCGGCGTGCTCCCGCGGAGGGCGGCGCGTCCAGGAAGGTGGGCGGCGCCCACCCCTGTGCCGCGTACGCGGCCCGCAGCGCGCCGCGCACCGCCGCGGCGTCCGCGGGCACAAGGGCGATCACCGAACCGCCGAAACCGCCGCCGACCATCCGCGCGCCCAGGGCCCCGGCCCGCTCGGCCGCCTCGGCGGCCACGTCGGCCTGCGGCCAGGAGACCTCGAAGTCGTCGCGCAGCGAGGCGTGCGAGTCGTGCAACAGCCGGCCGAGCCCGGCTACGTCGTCGGCAGCCAAGAGGTTCACCGCCGCGCGCACCCGGCAGTTGTCCGAGACCACGTGGTGGGCCCGGCGGGCCAGCACCGGGTCCGCGATCGCCGCCGTCCGTGCGGGGTCGGCCACGTCGCGCAGGCTGGCGACGCCGAGCGCCCGCGCCGCCCGCTCGCATTCGGCCCGGCGCTCGGCGTACCTGCCGTCGGTCAGCGCGTGCCGGGCACCGGTGTCCACCACGATCAGCGCGAGCCCGGCCGCCGCCGGGTCGAACGGCACCGGGGTGGTCTGCCCGCTCCGGCAGTCGAGCAGCAGCGCGTGCCCCGCCTCGCAGAGCAGCGACGCGGACTGATCCATGATCCCGCTGGGCACGCCGACCATCTCGTTCTCCGCGCGCCTGGCCAGCCGGGCGAGTTCAGTCCGCGGCACGTCCGCCGCGTACAGGCCGGCGAGGGCGATCGCCACGGCGCACTCGATCGCGGCCGAGGACGATAGGCCAGCGCCCTGCGGCAGGTCGGAGTCGATGACCAGGCTGGCCCCGCCCACGGGCAGCCCCGCCTCCCGCATGGCCCAGGCGACGCCGGCCGGGTAGGCGGCCCAGCCGGTCACGCCGCCGGGGCGCAGCCCCGGCAGCGGCACCACGGCCTCGCCCTCGGCCTGCAGGGAACGGATGTCGAGCACGTCGTCGCCGCGCCGGGCGGCGGCCACCACCACGCCCCGGTCCAGCGCGAACGGCAGCACCCAGCCGGAGTTGTAGTCGGTGTGCTCGCCCATCAGGTTCACCCGGCCGGGCGCGTGCCAGACGCCCTCGGGTTCCGCGCCGTTCCCGGCGCGGAACAGGCCAGCGGCCCGGTCTGCGCTAAGGCTCACGGCTCGCCGCGCCGAGCGGGCAGGCCGGGAGCGGACCGCTCCAGGATGAACTGCCAGGCGTCGGCGACCATCGCGGTGAGTCCACGTGTAGCGCGCCAGCCGAGATCGGCGTGGATCCGGTCAGAGGAGGCGACGAGCACCGCCGGGTCACCGGCCCGGCGCGGGGCGAACTCGGACGGGATGTCCCTGCCGGTCACCTCGCGGCAGGCGCTGAGCACCTCCAGATTGGAGAACCCGGCGCCGCTGCCCAGGTTGTAGACCCGGTGCTCGCCGGGCACACACCCCTCCAGGGCGAGCATGTGGGCCCGGGCCAGGTCGGTCACGTGGATATAGTCACGGACACAGGTGCCGTCCGGGGTGGGGTAGTCGTCGCCGAACAGCCGCACCCCGCCCCCATCCCCGTTCGCCGCGCCGCCACCCAGCGCAACCCGCAGGATGGTGGGGATCAGGTGCGTCTCCGGATTGTGCCGCTCGCCCAGCCACCGCCCGTCAGGCCCGGCCGCGGCGCCCGCGACGTTGAAGTAGCGCAGGCTCACCGCGCCGATCTTGTGCATCCTGGCGTGCTCGGCCAGCGCCGTGTCCACGGCCATCTTGGAGGCGCCGTACGGGCTGGTCGGCCGGGCCGGGGCGTCCTCCTCGATGGGCGTGCGCTCGGGCTCGCCGTAGACCGCCGCGGTCGAGGAGAACACGATCCGCGCGACCCCGGTCTGCCGCATCGCCTCCAGCAGCGCCAGCGAGCCGCCCAGGTTCTGGCTCCAGTACAGTGCCGGCTTGGCCACCGACTCGCTGACCAGTGACTTCGCGGCGAAGTGCAGCACGGCGTCCACGCCGCCGGTGAGCAAGGCCTGCGCGTGGTCGCGGACCGAGCCCTGGGTGAAGGCCGCGCCCCCGGGTACCGCGTCGGCGTGCCCGGTCGACAGGTCGTCAAGCACGGCCACCTGGTGTCCCTCACGCAGCGCCATCGCGGCGACCGCGCTGCCGATGTAGCCCGCGCCACCGGTCACCAGCAGCCTCATCCGGCCTCCCGCAGCCTGCGTGCGGCATCCTCCGGCAGCACGTCGTTGATCCAGACTCCCATGCCCGATTCGCTGCCCGCGAGGTACTTGAGCTTGCCCGGCGCCCGCCGGATGGACAGCACCTGCAGATGCAGCCCGAACTCCTGGCGCGCGAACGGATCACCGCCCGGCGCCTGGTGCCACGCCGCGATATACGGCAGCGGCATGCCGAACAGTGCGTCAAGGCGCCGCAGCACGTCAAGGTACAAAGTGCAGAACGCGTCCCGTGCCGCCTCGCTGAGATCCGGGATGCTGGCCACGCGCTTGGCTGGGAAAAGCGCCACCTCGTAGGGCCAGCGGGCCGCCGCGGGCACGAACGCGACCCAGTGCTCGTTCCGGCCGACGATCCGGGTGCCGGCCGCCAGTTCGCCGGCGACAAGCTCGTCGAACAGGTTCGCCCGCCCGGCGGCGGCGTGCGCCCTGGCCTGGCGGAGCATCCGCTCGGTGCGCGGGGTCACGAACGAGTAGCCGTAGATCTGCCCGTGCGGGTGGCTGAGCGTGACGCCGATCTCCTCGCCCCGGTTCTCGAAGCAGTAGACCTGCTCGATGCCCGGCATGTCGCCGAGCACCGTCGTGCGGTCCGCCCACGCCTCCAGCACCGTGCGCACCCGCCGGGGGGACAGGCTGGCGAACGAGGCGTCGTGGTCGGAGGTGAAGCAGACCACCTCGCACCGGCCGGTGGCCGGGCGCCCGGGGACGCCCGCCGTCTCCAGCGGCCCCCCCAGCAAAGATATGGGGTGCAGCGGCTTGGCGGGCAGTCCGGCCCTGGCCGCGGCCGGGTCACCGGCACCCCGCAGCGAGGGGAACCGGTTCTCGAACACCACCACGTCGTAGTCGTCGGCGGGGATCTCGGTCAGCCTGCCCTCACGGGACGGGTCGAGCGGGCACTCCTCCGGCGGCGGCAGGAACGTACGGTCCTGCCGCTGGGCGGCGATGATCACCCATTCTCCGGCCAGCGCGTCCCAGCGGAGCCCGGACGGGGACGGTTCCCCGGCCTCGCCACCCGGCTCACCCGGGTCGGCTGCCCGATAGCCGAGCGGCCGCCGGTCCGGCGCCTTGGCCCGGCCCAGCCCGGGCGACTCGTCGTAGTAGATGATCTCGCGCCCGTCCGCCAGCCGGGCGCTGTCCTTCCACAACAGATCTCCTCCCACGGGACACATACGGTAGCCCGGCCCCGGTCATCGCCCGCGCACCAGGCCGCACCGTCCTAGGATAGGTAGCCCCGCTGCCCCCCGGCTGAGCCGTCCTCCGGGTCGGCGCGGTTCCCGTGAGCGTGGCTGTACTGCTTAAACTGTGCACACGTGCCGGGCGCCCGCCAGGGTTTACGCCGGTTGCGGCCGGGCAGCGACGGGGATGACCGCGGGCCGCCGCCGGTCAGGTGAACTGCGGAGGTCAGGGGCCAGGGAAGTGAACGAGGTCGGCTGGGACGTCATCATCGTTCTGGTCATTCTGCTCGTCGGCGGGTTCTTCTCCGGCGCGGAGATGGCCCTCGTCTCGCTGCGTGAGGGCCAGGTCCGCTCGCTGTCGCAGCGCGGCAAGCGCGGCCAGCGGGCCGCGAAGCTCGCCAGTGACCCCAACCGCTTCCTGTCCGCGGTCCAGATCGGCGTGACCGTGGCGACGCTGCTGTCCGGCGCGTTCGGCGCGGCGACGCTGGCGGCTGCCATGAAGTCCGCGCTGATCGCGAACAACGTCAGCTCCGGCTGGGCCTCGGTGCTCTCGCTGATCACGGTGACGGTCGTCATCTCGTTCTTCAGCCTGGTGCTGCAGGAACTCGCGCCCAAGCGGCTGGCGCTGCAGCGGCCCGAGTCGCTCGCGCTGTTCGCGGCCCCGATACTCGACCGGATCTCCGTGCTGGCCAGGCCGCTGGTCTGGCTGTTGTCCATGTCCACCAACGTGGTGGTGCGGCTGCTCGGCGGCGATCCGTCGGCCGGCCGCGAGGTGATGACCGCCGAGGAACTACAGGACCTGGTCGTAGGGCACCAGGCGCTGTCGCTTGATGAACGGCGCATCGTCGCCGACGTGTTCGACGCGGGGAAACGCCAGCTCCGCGAGGTGCTGTTGCCGCGCACCGAGGTGGAGTTCATCGCGGCCGACACCCCACTGGACCGGGCCGCGGAGATGGTGTCGAAGGCGTCACACTCCCGGTTCCCGGTGTACCAGGAGTCCTACGACGACGTGATCGGGTTCGTGCACCTGCGCGACCTGCTCGACCCCGGCCTGACGGGCAAGGCGCTGGTGGTCGGCGAGGTGGTCCGGCCGGTGGAGCGGCTGCCGATCAGCAAGCGGGTGCTGCCCGCGCTGTCGGAGATGCGCCGCGACCGTGCCCACCTGGCGATCGTGGTGGACGAGTACGGCGGCACCGCGGGCATCGTGACCCTGGAAGACCTGGTCGAGGAGCTGATCGGCGACATCAGGGATGAGTACGACGTGGAGGAGAGCCCGCGCACTCTGGCGGGCGGCCAGGTCGAGGTGGACGGCCTGCTGAACCTGGACGAGTTCGCCGAGCAGACCGGGGTGGCGCTGCCGGAGGGCCCGTATGAGACCGTGGCCGGCTACGTGCTCGCGACGCTCGGGCAGCTGCCGGTCGTCGGGGACGCCGTCGAGGTGGACGGGCACCGGCTGACCGTGACCGAGATGGACGCCCGCCGCATCGCGCGGGTGCGGGTCGGGCCCGCGGCACCGGGTGCCGGCGATGGCCAAGGGCCCACCGTCGCCGAGACGGCCGAGGGCCCCGCGACGGAGTCGCAGGGCCCTCAGGCCAGCGGGGGTTCCAGGGGGTCGCCCCCCGGGGCTAGCACTGGGGGGTTCCAGGGCGGCTTGCCGCCCAGGGACAGCACGACCGGGCGCGCCACGCCGCCTGCGCAGGAGCATGCTCCATAGACTTAGCTTTCGAACCTGGTCCGCCCGGCCAGGCGACGGCAAGGGGCGACGGCGTGCGGGGAAGGCGGCATCGTGCATCCTGTGCCTGAGCACGACACGGTCCTTGTCGTGGACTTCGGCGCCCAGTACGCACAGCTCATCGCGCGGCGGGTCAGGGAATGCCAGGTGCATTCCGAGATCGTCCCGGCCAGCATGCCGGCCGCGCAGATGCTGGCGCGAAAGCCCAAGGCGATCATCCTGTCCGGCGGCCCCTCCTCGGTGTACGCCGAGGGCGCCCCGCCGGTCCCGGCCGGCCTGCTCGGCGCCGGCGTCCCGGTCCTGGGCATCTGCTATGGATTCCAGGCGATGGTGGCCGAACTCGGCGGCACCGTGGCCCGCACGCCGGTGGGCGAGTACGGCGGGACCGAACTGCGGCTGTCCTTGCCTCCCGCCCCGGGCGAAGGCTCCGCCGCCGCCCTTCCACCCCCGGGACGCGACGGCGGGCTGCTCGCCGGGCTGCCCTCCCCGCAGCAGGTGTGGATGTCGCACGGCGACACCTGCACGCATCCGCCGCCCGGGTTCACGGTCACCGCCCGCACCGCGGCATCGCCGGTGGCCGCGGTCGAGGATCCCGGCCGTCACCTGTACGGCGTGCAGTTCCACCCCGAGGTGGCGCACACCCCGGCGGGCCTGGCGATGCTGCGGGGATTCCTGGTAGCGGCCGGCTGCCGCCAGGACTGGACCATGCACGGCATCATCGACGAGCAGGTGGCCAAGATCGCCGGGCAGGTGGGCGGCGCGCGGGCCATCTGCGGCCTGTCCGGCGGGGTGGACTCGGCGGTCGCCGCGGCGCTCGTGCACCGAGCTATTGGCACCAGGCTCACCTGCGTGTTCGTTGATCACGGGCTGTTGCGCCAGGGCGAGGCGGAGCAGGTGGAGAAGGACTTCGTCGCGGCCACCGGGGTGGACCTGCACGTCGAGGACGCCGCCGGTGCGTTCCTCGGCGCGCTGGCTGGTGTCACGGACCCCGAGGAGAAACGCAAGATCATCGGCCGGGAGTTCATCCGCGCGTTCGAGCGGGCCACCGCGCAGATCACCGCGCAGGCCGGCGCGCACGGCGAGGCCGTGGAGTTCCTGGTCCAGGGCACCCTGTACCCCGACGTGGTCGAGTCCGGCGGCGGGAGCGGCACGGCCAGCATCAAGTCCCACCACAACGTCGGCGGCCTCCCCGCCGACCTGGGCTTCAAGCTGGTGGAGCCGCTGCGCGACCTGTTCAAGGACGAGGTGCGCAAGGTCGGTGCCGAACTGGGGCTGCCGCCGGCGATCGTGGGCCGCCAGCCGTTCCCAGGGCCGGGCCTGGCAATCAGAATCATCGGTGAGGTGACGCCGCAGCGGCTGCGGATCCTGCGGGCGGCGGACGCGATCGCCCGCGCGGAGTTGTCGGCGGCCGGGCTGGACGGGCAGATCTGGCAGTGCCCGGTGGTGCTGCTCGCCGACGTGTATTCGGTCGGCGTGCAGGGCGACGGGCGCAGCTATGGGCACCCCGTGGTGCTGCGCCCGGTGACCAGCGAGGACGCCATGACCGCGGACTGGGCCAGGCTCCCGGACCCGGTGCTGACCACGATCGCGACCCGGATCACCAACGAGGTTCCCGAGATCAACCGCGTGGTACTGGACGTGACGAGCAAGCCTCCCGGCACCATCGAATGGGAGTAGCCCCGATAGGTCCTAAGACTGATGCCCGGCCAGAGATAAGGCATCTGGCCGATGCGCCCGGGCAGGCCTTACGGCGAACCTCAATGGTGGCGGGCACACCGCGCGCCCGCCGCCGAGGAGGAACGTCATGCACCCGTACATGTTGCAACACCTGGCCACCGCGCGGGCGAAGGACCTGCAGAAGCAGGCCGCTGCGGCACGGCGGGCCGGCGAGGCCCGCCGCGCCCGGCGCGGCTCGGGGCCGGTGCTTGCCGGCCGCGGCCACGTCCGCCGGCGCGGCACGCCCCGCTGGGCCTGAGGGGGCCAGCGTGGCGGTCATCGAAGCCTGGCTCGCTCAGGCTGCGGACGCCGAACTGGGCTGTGGCACCAACCCGGACCTGTTCTTCGCCGAATCACCGCTGGACGTGGCCCGGGCCAAGGAACTGTGCGCCGGCTGCCCGGTGCGGGCCGCGTGCCTGGCCGGGGCCCTGAACCGGGGCGAGCCATGGGGCGTGTGGGGCGGGGAGTTGCTGTTGCGCGGGGCCATCGTGCCCACCAAGCGGGCTCGCGGCCGCCCGCGCAAGTCCGAACTGGCCGCCTGAGCCCTACGGGCCATCGGGGGTTCCGGGGGTCGTCCCCCGGGCCAGCGCCGAGCCGCCCGCCCGGTGACCGAGTCCGGCCGCGTCGCCTGGTCACGCTCGCAAGATGCCCCGCCGGTCAGGTCACCCGGGCGGGCTCGGCGGAAAAATCCTCGAAATCGCGGTTGGTGAGGATCCGCCGGGTGGTGTCCAGGGCATCCCAGACATCGGTGTACCTGGTGGTGATGGGGACGGGGCCCAGCCGGAGCCGGTCCGGCGTCCGGTAGTCGCCGACGACGCCGGCGTGGATCAGGGCCTGGCCGAGCCGCCAGGCCTCGGGGTGGCACAGGCAGACGTGGGAACCCCGGCGGGCCGGGTCGCGCGGGGACGCGACCGTGCAGCCCAGCGGGGCCAGCCAGGCGTCGGCGAGCGCGATCAGGTACTCGGTCAGCTTGATGCCCTTTTCACGCAGCCGGTCGATGCCCGCCTCGGCCAGCAGCCGTGCCCCTTCTTCCACCGCCGCGGTCCCGGCGATGTCCGGGGTGCCGGTCAGGAACCGGCCGATCCCCGGCACCGGGTCGTAGGACGGGCCCATCTCGAACTGTGCGCGCTGGCCGAACCAGCCCTGGATGGGCTGCCGCAGCGCGGTCTGCAGGCGCCTGCTCACGTACAGGAAGGCGGGCGCGCCCGGGCCCGCGTTCAGGTACTTGTAGGTGCAGCCGACCGCGAGGTCGGCCCCGCAGGCGTCGAGTTCCACCGGCACCGAGCCGGCCGAGTGGCACAGGTCCCAGAGCGCCAGCGCGCCCACGTCGTGCACGATGCCGGTGATCTCCGCCATGTCCGCGAGCGCGCCACTGCGGTAGGCCACGTGGGAGAGGCTGACCAGCGCGGTCTCCCCATCCACCGCGGCGCGCACCGCGTCCGCGGTCAGGCCGCCGTCCATGTCGGTGTGGATCATGCGCAGCTCGGCGCCGTGTTCCGCGGCGACCCCGGCCAGCACGTAGCGATCGGTCGGGAAATTGTCGTCGTCGGTCACGATGACGCCGCGGCCAGGCCGGGCGCCCAGCCCGGCACATGCCAGCTTGTACAGGTTGACCGTGGTGGAGTCGCACACCACCACCTGCCCCGCGGCGGCGCCGAGCAGGTAGCTTCCGAGCAGGTCCCCGGCCCGGCCGGGCAGGCCGATCCAGTGGCTCCAGGACCGGACGAGCCCGGCGCCCCACTCGCGGCGCACCACGTCGGCGATCCGGTCGGCCGTGGTGAGCGGCAACATGCCGAGCGAGTTGCCGTCGAGGTAGATCAGCGCGGGGTCTTCGAGGAAGAAGCGGTCACGGTAGCCAGCCAGCGGATCGGCCGCATCGCACTCGAGCGCGAATGCCCGGTCGGCGGGAAAGCTGCTGCTCACCGCTCCACCCTAGGTTGTGTTGTTCGGGTGGCGGAGTGCGGGCGGCCAGACCTGTGCCACCCCAAGGCTGGTGCATCACCGTCGGCCCATCGCGCGCGCACGGGCCTACGGCCGATGCATCCATGGCAACGGGCCGAGCCGCCCCCCTCCTCTTCCTCCGTGTGTCCAAACGTCCGTAACGTCCGATCTGTTACATCGGCACGAGCTCGAAAATCTCCACGGTGAAGCGGCCCTTTCCTTCGCTCAGGAACGGGTGGCCGTCGGTCAGGGCACGCGCCCCATCCAGTGATTCGGCCTCGACGATCGTGTAACCGTTCTGGTCGCTGGGGGCGGGGCTCGAGCCGTTGTCGCTGACCGCGGCCCGGGCACCGAAGGGCGCGCCGGGGTCCGCCAGAGCGGATCCGACCTTGCCCATCCAGGCGCCCCACGCCTGCATCTGCTCGGCGGACTGCTCGGGGGTGAAGTCCTCCATCGGCGTCGCAGGGCCCCGGTACAGGAACAGGAACTTGCTCATCTGCGGCTCCTCTCGTGATGGGGGAGCGGGCCCGCTCCCCGCAGCGCGCCATCTGCGCGCTCACTGAAGCCGACGAACGGGCGTGCCCGGAATCGACAGCGGCGATGAGCGGATTCCCGTCAGTCGCCGCGGCGGCCGCGGCGCAGGCCGAAGATCACCAGCAGCAGGACGGCCACCGCGGCGAGCACCGGCAGCGCCCGCTTCAGCACCGGGAAGCCGGCCACGCTGAGCAGGTCGATGGCGTCCTCGTCCGGCGGCCGGGCGGCCCGTGGCGCGGCCGCCCCGGCAGCGAAGCCGTCGGCCGATGAACCGTCGGCCGAGGAACCGTCGGCCGAGGAACCGTCGGCCGAGGAACCGTCGGCCGAGGAACCGTCGGCCGAGGAACCGTCCGCCCCCGCGGCCGCGGCGGCCGCCGGGGCGCCCGCCGCCTGCTCCGCGAGATGGCGGCCGATGCCTGCCAGCCGCTCCTTGATCTCCCGCACCGACTGCGGGCCGAGGTTCTCGATGCCGAGCAGATCGGCCTCGGTGCGGGCGGACAGGTCGTCCACCGTGTGGATGCCGACGCGCCGCAGGCTGTTGTAGGCACGCACCGGGAGGTCGAGTTCCTCGATCGTGGCCTGCCCTGCAGCGCCGTTCCCGGAACCGGCCCAAGGGCCGGAGGCGTCCGCCCCCGGCCCCGAGCCGTTGCTTGCCGCCATGCTGGCCGCCGGCGCGCTGGCCAGCAGCGCGGCCAGGTTGGTGGCAAATTTCTCGATGATCCGGCCGCCCACCTCGGCCATGACGCCACGGCCGAACTGGGCCGGCCGCCCGGTGACGTTCATGGACGTGTGCACGGTCACCTTGGTCTGGCCGCCCTCGTCCTCAAGAGACGAGCGGACCGTCGCCGAGGCGGTGCCCGCGCCGCGCGTCTCCTTCCCCGATGCCTCCAGCGTGATCGACCGTGCCTGCTCGTTGCGCTCGGTGAAGTGGGCCGTCCCGGCATAGGTCAGCGCCACCGGGCCGACCTTGACCTTGATCCGGCCCTTGATCACGTCACCGTCGACGGAGTCGACGGTCGCACCGGGCATGCACGGCGCGATCCGCTCGACGTCAAGCAGCACCGGCCAGGCCTGCTCCGGCGGCACCGGGACGATGAACGAGTGCTCCAGTTCCATAGTTCAGGCTCCTGACGCCACCGCCAGGGCTCTGGCGGTCAGTACCCGCGCCAGGTGGCGCCGGTAGTCGGCCGCGCCGTGCAGGTCTGCCGGCGGGTTCGTCCCCTCGTCCGCGTGCTGCGCGGCCGACCGCAGGGCGTCCCGGCTGGCCTCGGCGCCTGCCGCCGCGGCCTCGGCCGCCCTGGCCCGGACCGGGGTCGAGCCCATGTTGGCCATCCCGATCCGCGCCTCGGCGACTTGCCCGTTGGCGCGCCGCGCCAGCGCGGCGACCCCCACGATCGCCCACGCTTGGGCGGTCCGGTGGAACTTCTCGTAACGATAGCCCCATCCGGGCCCGAGCTTGGGCACCCGGATCCCGGTGAGGATCTCGTCGGCGGCCAGGGCCGTGGTCAGGTAGTCGTCGAAGAAGTCCGAGGCGCCGATCGCCCGCTCACCGCCGGGGCCGTGGGCGATCATGGTGCCGTCCAGCGCGATCACGACGGCCGGCATGTCGGCGGCCGGGTCGCCGTGGGCAAGCGCACCGCAGATCGTGGCGCGGTGCCGCACCGCCGGGTCGGCCACCCGGCCAGCTGCCTGCGCGATGAGCCCGCAGTGCTCGGCGATAAGCGGGTCGCGGATGGCGTCGTCGTGCGTGGTGAGCGCGCCGATCAGCAGCGTGTCACCCTCGTCCCGCACGCCGCGCAGCTCACCGATCGCGCCCACGTCCACCAGGAGCTCGGGGTAGGCCAGCCGGAGCCGCAACAGCGGGAGCAGGCTCTGCCCGCCCGCGATTACCTTGGCGTCCTCGCCGCCCCCTGCCAGCGCGCTCACCGCATCGCCGACCGAGGACGGCCTAACGTAATCGAACTTGCCCGGGATCATGCCGCGCCTCCGTTCCCCTGCGCGTTCTGTATGGCCCGCCAGACGCGCTCCGGCGTGCATGGCATCGTGATGTCGTTGATGCCGAACGGGCGGAGCGCGTCGACGATCGCGTTGACGACCGCGGGCGTGGATGCGATCGTGCCCGCCTCGCCGACACCCTTGACGCCCAGCCGGTTGGCCGCCGGGGATTCGGTCCGGTCGGTCACGTAGGACGGCAGGTCGGCCGCGGATGGCACCAGGTAGTCGGCCAGCGTGGTGGTGGTCAGGTTGCCGTCGTCGTCATAGACGGCCTCCTCGTACAGCGCCTGGGCGATGCCCTGGGCAATGCCGCCATGCACCTGGCCCTCGACGATCAGCGGGTTGATCACCTTGCCGATGTCGTCCACGGCCACGTATGAGCGGATCGTCACCATGCCGGTCTCGGTGTCCACCTCGGCCGCGCACAGGTGGGTCCCGTGCGGGAAGGAGAAGTTGTCCGGGTCGTAGGTGGCGTCGGAGTCCAGCGAGGGCTCCACCCCGTCGGGCAGGTTGTGCGCGGCGAAGGTGGCCAGCGCGACCTCCTGGATGGTGTGGCCCTTTTCCGGGTCGCCGCGCACCTGGAGCCGGCCGCCCGAGAATTCGATGTCGTTCTCGCTGGCCTCCAGCATGTGCGCGGTGATCCGCTTGGCCTTCGCGATCACCTTGTCGCAGGCGCCGACCAGGGCCATGCCGCCCACGGCCAGGGAACGCGACCCGTAGGTGTCCATGCCCTTGGGCGAGACCTGGGTGTCACCGTGCAGCACCCGGATGTCCTCGAACGGCACGCCAAGCTGGTCGGACACGATCTGGCTCCACGCCGTCTCGTGGCCCTGGCCGTGTGCGCTGGACCCGGTGACCACCTCGACCTTGCCGGTGGGCAGCATCCGGATCGAGGCGTGCTCCCAGCCACCCGCGCCGTAGGCCAGCGAGCCGAGCACCCGGGACGGGGCCAGCCCGCACATCTCGGTGTAGGTGGAGACCCCGAGGCCGAGCCGGACCGGGTCGTTGTCCAGGTTCCGTTCGGTCTGCTCCTGCCGCAGCGCGTCGTAGCCGAACAATTCCTTCGCCCTGGCCGTGGCGGCCTCGTAGTTACCCGAGTCGTACTGCAGCGTGGCGATCGTGGTGTAGGGGAACTCCTCGTGCTTGATCCAGTTCCGCTCGCGCACCTCCAGCGGGTCCATGCCCAGTTCGGCCGCGAGTTCGTCCATGATCCGCTCGATCGCGTAGGTGGCCTCGGGCCGCCCCGCGCCGCGGTAGGCGTCGGTGGGCATCTTGGTGGTGAATACGCCGGTGCATGTGAACGAGTACGCGTCCATCTTGTATATGGCCGGGTACATGAACGCGCCGAGCAGCGGGATGCCGGGTGTGACCAGCATCAGATAGGCGCCCATGTCGGCGAGCAGGTCCACGTCCAGGCCGCGCAGCCGGCCATCGGAGTCGGCGGCGATCCGGATCCGCTGCCACTGGTCCCGGCCGTGGTGCACGGTCAGGTTGCCTTCGCTGCGGGACTCGGTCCACTTGACCGGCCGGCCGAGCTTGCGGGTGACCAGCATCGAGATCACCTCTTCCGCGGTGACCTGCAGCTTGGAGCCGAACCCGCCGCCGACGTCCGGGGCGATCACCCGGATGTTCTGCTCGGGAATCCCGGTCACCAGCGCCAGCATGACCCGCAGCACGTGCGGGATCTGGGTGGCCGACCAGATCGTGAACTCCCCGCCCACGCACGTCGCCACCACCGCGCGCGGCTCCATCGCGCTGGGGATCAGCCGCTGCTGGCGGTAGGTGCGCTCGATCACCACGGGCGCGTCACGGAAGGCCGCGTCCATGTCGCCCTGGACAAAGGGCCACACGAAGCTCTTGTTGCCCTCCGCGTGCACCTTCGGCGAGTCCTCGTCAAGTGCCGTCCTCATGTCGAGCACCGGTGGCAGGGGCTCGTAGCTGACATCCACGGCGGTCATGGCGTCGGACGCCGTGTAGCGGTCCCTGGCGATCACGACCGCGACGGCCTCGCCGACGTAGCGGACCTCGTCGGTAGCCATCGGCGGGTGCGCCGGGATGACGATGTCCTCGGTGACCGGCCAGGCACACGGCAGGCTGCCCTGCTCCTCGGCGAAATCGGCGCCGGAGAAGACGGCGACGACGCCGGGCATGGCCCGGGCCGCGGACAGGTCCACCGAGGTGATCCGCGCGTGCGCCATCGGGCTGCGCACGAACGCCATATGCAGCATGCCGGGCAGCACGATGTTGTCGGTCCAATTGGTCTGGCCGGTGACCAGCCGGGCGTCCTCCTTGCGGGGACGGGCCTGGCCTACTTCGGCCTGGGATGCCTGGGTATCCGCGGTCATGAGGTGGCTCCCGACTCCGCCGCGCGCCGGACGGCGCGGACGATGTTCTCGTATCCGGTGCACCGGCACAGGTTGCCCTCGAGCCCTTCCCGGATCTCCTGATCGCTGGGCTGTGGGTTGGTGCGCAGCAGGTCGGCCGCGGCCATGATCATCCCCGGCGTGCAGTAGCCGCACTGGAGCGCGTGCTCAGCGTGGAACGCCTGCTGCAGTGGGTGCCATTGCCCGTTCGAGATGCCCTCGATCGTGGTGATTTCCGCCCCGTCGGCCTGAACCGCGAGGACCGAGCAGCTTTTGACCGATACGCCGTTCATGTGGACCGTGCATGCGCCGCAGTTGGACGTGTCGCACCCGACGGGCGTGCCGGTCTTGCCGACGCGCTCCCTCAGGTAATGCACCAACAGCAGGCGAGGTTCCACATCATCGGTGTAGGTGACCCCGTCGACCGTGACGGTTATGTTCGCCATTAACGGACTCCTCCCGGGACGCTAGTTGCGCCACAGGCCCAACCTAGGCCCCCGGGGGCAGCCGCACCAGACCCCTCTTGCGCGGCGGTGACCTGCCGCGATCCCTTTACGGGCGGGGCTCAGCCGAACCGGCCGTTGACGTAGTCAGCCGTGCGGGGGTCCTGAGGCGAGCCGAACACCTCCTCGGTCGGGCCCGCCTCCACGATGTGCCCCGGCGTGTTCTCGGCCGCGAGGAAGAACGCGCACTTGCGGGACACGCGCTGCGCCTGCTGCATGTTGTGGGTCACGATCACGATCGTGACCTGATTCTCCAGTTCGGCGATGGTCTCTTCGATCCGGTTGGTGGAGGTCGGGTCGAGGGCCGAGCACGGCTCGTCCATGAGCAGCACGTCCGGCGAGACGGCCAGGGCGCGGGCGATGCACAGCCGCTGCTGCTGCCCACCGGACAGCGCCCCGCCGGGCGTGCGCAGCCGGCGCCGTACCTCGTTCCACAGCCCGGCCCGCCGCAGGCTGACCTCGACCACCGCGTCCTTGTTGCCCGCCTTGATCCCGGCCAGCTTGAGGCCGCTGGCCACGTTGTCGTAGATGGACATGGCCGGGAACGGGTTGGGCTTCTGGAACACCATGCCGATCCGGCGCCGTACGTCGGTGGGGCGGGCGCCGGGGTCGTAGATGTCGCTGTCACCGAGCAGAATCTGGCCGCCCAGGCTGGCCCCGGCGACCATCTCGTGCATCCGGTTAAGTATGCGAAGGAACGTCGACTTGCCACACCCCGACGGGCCGATCAGGGCCGTCACGGTGCCCGGTTCCATCGTCAGGGAAACCCGCTCGAGCACCTTGTGGGTGCCGAACCACGCCGACACGTTGCGCGCATCGAGGCCGACCAGGCGCTTGGGCGCGAACAATGGGTCGCCGGGGCGGCCGTATTCCAGCACGGCCGTCTCGCTGCCCGCGGGAGGGCCGAAGACCCCGCCGGGTTCCAGCACCCCGGGGCGCTCCGGTGCCGGTTGCGCCGGGACGGGCGCGGTCTCACTCATCTTTGCGCTCCATCTGCTTTCTGTAGCTGCGTCAGTATAGGTTCGGCAGCAGCGCCGCCAGGCTCTCGTACAGGTTCCAGAGCGCCGCCAGCGCCAGTGGTACCCCCGCCAGATAGGCCGCCCAGGGCGACCATCTGATTGCGGCGACAGTGCCGATGGCGGCAATCAGGACCAGCGCGAGGCTCCACATCATCGCCATCGTGAGGGCGCTGCTGTCATTGGCCAGCGGCAGTTCCGTGGCGTAGATCGACGTCGCCACCCCCGGGCTCGGCTTGATGGTGGAGGTAAGGTCCGCATCGACCTGGTAGTAGTAGGTGGGGACGGTAGGGGAGTACGCGGTCAGCAGGACCATTCGGGCCTGTGCCGGGTCGTGGATGATCACGCTGCTGGGGGCGGCCGCCGCCACGGTGTAAATAGAGGTTCCCTGCCCGGTGATGGCCGTGATGGTGTCACCGGGCCGCAGTTCGCCGAGGCGGCTGAACGGGGCGCCGAAGGTGGCCCGGCGACCGTAGATCTGCACCACGCCAGCCTGGCCAGGCATCGGGCTGTCGCGCCGGTGCCCAGGGCCGACCATCAGGTTCTGCGGGTTCGTCCCCTGGACCACGACCATGTCGCGGATCCCGATGCTGGGGATGTTGATGATCGCCACCGGGCTGCCCGGAATGGTGGGCCCCTTGGCGCCGTCCAGGCCGTTGGGGCCGTCCGGCCCCAGCGGCGCCACCTGGTTCGCCAGTTCGAGCTGGAACTGCGAGTAAAGGAGCGCCTGCGATCTGGCCTCCTGCACGTCGGACAGGCCATAGAGGTACACGACGAACCCCAGCACCACGAGAGCGAGCAGCAGCAAGGCCATCGCGCTGATGCGAAGCACCGGCCGCCGCAGGCCGGTGTCTGCCGGAGGGCTTTCGCTGACGGGCGCCGGGCTGGCGGGCGCCGGCTGCTCCGCTGGGGCCGCGGCATTCCCGGTGCTGGGCGGCGCCTCCGCGACCGCCACGGCGAT
>Ga0306925_10000540_pt1 | contig 27449 bp, 25 predicted proteins | sample flu12Cox44000176_FD_203755 | JGI IMG/M metagenome (GOLD analysis project Ga0306925, IMG submission 203755) | Lab enrichment of tropical soil microbial communities from Luquillo Experimental Forest, Puerto Rico - flux8day.12C.oxic.44.000.176 (v2)... | ecosystem: Environmental > Terrestrial >... | reverse complement strand
GTTCGATGAATTGACGGACGGGGCCCCGGGCTCTCCCACGGTCTTCATGGACCCAGGGCACGGCGGACACCCATCCGTCACCGCGATCCTCAATCTATCCGAGTCGCGGAAATCCAAGTTACAAGGGTGGGGTGAGGGGCTCGTGCTGTGCCATGCAGCGCTGCCATGGGAGGGCGACCGGCGTTGCAGGCGGCAAGCCTTGTCATCGCCGCCGCCTTCCAATACGTGAGCGTGCGGCGATTCTCCGCCGCCCAAGAAGAACGTTTCGCCCCGGAGAGAAGGTTTTCAGATTTCGATATGGCCATTACCTTGAGCCCGAGCACCCGCGTCAACGCCGTGATCGGGACCGGTCATTTCCTGTCGCACTATTATCAGCTCTGCCTGCCGCCCATGTTCCTGGCATGGCAGAGCGCCTTCGGCGTGTCGTTTGCCGAGCTCGGGCTCTCCATGGCGCTGATGTCGTGCGCGACCGGGCTCCTGCAGACGCCGGTCGGCTTCCTGGTGGACCGCTACGGCGCGCGCCGCTTCCTGGTGGGCGGCACGCTGCTCATGACATTGTCCATCGCGGCGCTCGGTTTTGCCACCGCGTACTGGCAGGTGCTGCTGCTCTGCCTCCTGTCCGGCACCGGCAACTCGGTCATCCATCCGACCGACTACGCCATCCTGAGCGGCTCGGTGGAAAGGAGCCGCATGGGCCGCTCGTTCGCCCTGCATACGTTCTCCGGCAATCTGGGCTCGATGCTGGCGCCGCCAGTGACCGCCGGCCTGATGCTGCTTGCGGGCTGGCGCGGCACGCTCCTCGTGGTCGGGCTGCTCGGCATTCCGCTGGTGCTCGTCATCCTCTGGCAAAGCGCGATCCTGCGCGAGCAGGTGCGTTCCCGCGAGAGCGCGCACGCGCCGACGCCCTCCGCCCGCAGGCTGCTGCTCACCCCGCCGATGCTGCTGTTCTTCGGGTTCTTCATGCTCACCGCGGTGGCGACCGGCGGCATCCAGTCGTGGCTCATTCCCGTGCTGCATGCGGTGCATGGGCTGAGCCTCAGCGCCGCCTCGATCGCGCTCACCAGCTTCCTCACCGGGGCGACCGGCGGCGTCCTGCTGGGGGGATGGTTTGCGGACAGAAGCGACCGCCACCTCGCGTTCAGCGTGATATTGACCATCGCCGCGGCGGCGCTCCTCCTGCTGGTCGCTTTCGAGTCCATGGCCGATGCCGCAACCTTCGGCGTCATGTTCACGGCGGGACTCCTGATCGGGGCAAGCCGCACGCCGCGCGACATGATGCTCAAGGATGCCTCGCCCCCCGGTGAGATCGGCAAGGTGTTCGGGTTCGTCAGCGCCGGGCTGCCGCTCGGCGGCGCGCTGGCGCCGGTCCCGTTCGGCTACCTGATGGACAAGGGGCGACCCGATCTGGTGCTGGTGCTGGTCGCGCTGGTCCTGCTGGCAAGCCTCCTGTGCGTGGGCACGGCGCGCGCCGCCGCCGGGCGCGAAGCGCTGCCGGCGCCCGCGGAATGAGCCGCTCGGGAATCACCTACGGCCGGAGACGATGCCGATGGCCTCCGCGCGCAAATCGAAAACACCCCCCGCTCCGGCGCTGCGCGTCGTAGCCGGCGGCAAGGCGGCAGCGGCGAAGGGCGCGAGCGCACGTGCCGCCGAGCCGGGCGAGCGCGGCAAGCGCATCAAATTCGATCTGGAAACGTGGCACGCGCTCTACCTCCTGGCGCGCGACAGCATGAAGAGCTTCCAGGAGCTCGCCGACGAGGCCTTCCGCGACCTACTGCGCAAGCATGGCCGCCCGGTCGACCTCAAGGACGCATTGAAGAAGAGCCTCAGGGAGAGCGCAGGCGAGCAGCCGAAGCGGCGGAAGAAGGAACCGGACAAGAGCGCCTGACATCGATGGCCCGCGGCGGCGCTCGCCGCATCAGGACTCTTCCAGCAGGCGGCCGAACCCGGCCATCCTGTCGGTGATCCCGTTCTGCCGCAGCGCGTGCCAGTAGGTTGCCGTGTTGATGGCGATCACCGGCTTTCCCAGCCACAGCTCGGCGGCTGCGGCGAGTCGGACCATGCTCAGATTGGTCCCGACCTGGATGATGGCGTCGACATCGTCGCCGTCGAGCGCGATCAGCTGCTTGCGCAGCGCATCCGGGGTGACTTCCGCAATCGCGGTCCAGCTCGGGCAGGCGAGGTAGACGTCGCGCCTGACCTCGAACCCGCAGTCCGTGAAATAGCGCGCGACCTGCTCGTTGGCGACCGGATAGTAGGGCGACAGGAAGGCGATGCGCCTGATGCCGCCGTAAGCCTTGAGAGCGGCGGTGCAGGAACGGGAGCCGATGCTCACGCCCACCGCGGATTCCTGCTCGATCTTGCGCTGGAAGGCATCGGCCCCCTGCGCTCCGCCGTAGAAGGTGATGGCCGACATTCCCATGACAAGGTAGTCCGGCGCGCAGGTCATGACGCTGCGCACGGCGTCGAGAACGTTGCGGCCGATGAGCTCGGTCCCGGCCATGAACGTCTCGTTGCTCACGGCCTGCGCGTTGGGAGTAAAAATGCGGCTGTAGTGATTGGTCACGCCGGGCGGGCGCATCATCTCGAAATCAGGCTGCACGATCGTGTTGGTGGACGGGCCGAGCACCCCGAACTTGCGCCGCCAGCCCAGAACGTCCCTCATCGCGGGTCCCTCGCTTTCTGTGAATTCACGTTCTCTTTGCCTTCATTCCGTACGATTTGCATGGGATCATTATGGAATCGGGCAGTCGGTTCGGGATAGGGGGCGTTCGCATGCGCACAGTGCTTGGCATTGTTGTGGCGACCTGTGACCCTCGTTCGCAGGGGACGCGCCAATGATCATCGATGATGGATGCCCGGTCCCGGCGGAATTTATCGGCCGTCTCTACCACTCCCCGCAGCATGGGGTAAGCGAGCTCGTTTCCGGGCTTTCGAGCGCACGGCGCGGCAGCCTGGCGGCGTTCTGCTACGGGCGCGCGCACTTGCGCGACATCGGCCTCGCCATTGCCGCAACCTGCGACCTGGAAACGCTGGTGGAGGCAGGCGGCCGTGCCGGCATGTTTCTGTTTGAGCAATCCCGCGAGCTGCCGCAGGAGGACAAGCACCGAACCGGCTCGAGGCAGGCGAGGGTCAGCCTCGCGCCGCTGAACTCCGCTTCCTCATCCGCCGTGGCCCTCCCGGCCGTTGCCTTGGCTGCCGTTCCCGAGGACGCGGTCACGGTCGACTGAGGATTGAGGTGCAGCCCGGATGGAGCGAAGCGACATCCGGGGATTGCGGCCCCGGGTTTCGCTACTCAACCCGGGCTACCAGGACGCAACCTCAGCGCCCTCCTTTCGGTCTCACAACCCTGCGATTTTTCCGCACCGCGAGCCGTCTTCAATTCAAGGCGGCTCAAACTAATGTCGGCCGCCCGTTGCGAGCCGCAGGCCGCTGCGAGCCCAAGCCTTTGTGAGCCAAGCCTTTGTGAGCCAAGCCTTGGCGCGCGCGGCATCCCGTCGCCTGCGACACATCCGCCAGTTGTCGGCAAAGAATGACGAGGCTACAGTATGTTGTGCCCGGGTCGACCGGGCATAAAGCCGGGGCGCAATGCAGCTCGTTGGACCGTCGCGGGGCTTCACGTCCGAGCGGCGCCGACGAGTGAAGTATTTGTGATTGGCGGCGGTGCCGAGCCTGATCGGCGCCGAGGGAGCGGAATCAATATGCGTTTTCTGCTTGGGCTGTTCCTGGCACTTCTTTCCGTAGCCTTGAGCCTCTCCGCGTGGTCTCAGCAGAGAACTGGCAGCGCCAGGCTGGCGCTTGTGATCGCGAACGCGGACTACACCATCGGGTCGACGCTGCCCGCCAGCACTGTCACCGATGCCGGCAACCTCGCGACGGAGCTGCGGCACAGCGGCTTTGAGGTCGAGCTCAAGAAGAATCTCGGCCGGCAGGAGATGCAGAGCGCGATCGATGCGTTGACCAACAGGATCAGCCCCGGCGCCAGCGTGCTGCTCTATTTCAGCGGCTTTGGCGTTCAGGTTGACCGCAGGAGCTACCTGTTTCCCATCAACGCCAATTCCTACAACGAGAGTGATGTTCGAAAGGACGGCATCAGCGTCGATTCGGTGCTGACCGAATTGCAACGTAAGGGCGCCAAGGTGAAGATCCTCATCCTTGATGCGGCCCGCAGAAGCCCGTTCGAGCGCCGCTTCCGGCCGTCCGCGGAAGGGCTTGCCGCAGTCAATGCGCCCGAGAACACGCTCGCGCTCTATTCCTCGGTTCCGGGCAAGATCAGCGAACGCTCCGGCACAAGCGGCGTGTTCATGAGCGAGCTGATCAAGGCGATCCGGTTTGCCTCCGGCGCGACCAGCGCGAGCGTGACGGCGGAGGACCTGTTCAACCGCCTGAAGATCGATGTCTACAGCGCCTCCAGCGGCGAGCAGGCCCCCTGGGTGTCTTCGTCGCTGGTGGAGGCGTTCTATTTCAGCACGCAGAACATCGCGCCGCGCGCGCGGCCGGACCAGGCGACCGTCACGCCGGCCGCGAAGCAGCCGCTCAAGGAGAACGTTCCGCTCTCCTACCAGAATGAGATCGAGGTCGCGGACGGGGACCATTTCAGGGAATGCGCGAGCTGTCCCGAGATGGTCGTCGTTCCGAGCGGCGACTATCTGATGGGGGCGCCGGACAGCGAGCCGGAACGCGCCGACAACGAGCTCCCCCAGCACCGTGTGAAAATTCCGCAGCGGTTTGCCGTAGGCAAGCTCATGGTCACCCGGGAGGAGTTCGACAAGTTCGTCAAGGAGACGGACTATGACCCCGGTGACAAATGCTGGACGCGCGAAGGAGATGCGGACAGGGAAAGGACCGGGCGCTCCTACCGCAACCCCGGTTTCGATCAGGACGGCACCCATCCCGTCGTCTGCATCAACTGGGACGATGCCAAGGCCTATGTCGCCTGGCTCTCCAAGAAGACCGGCAAGCTTTACCGGCTGCCAAGCGAATCGGAGTGGGAATACGTCGCGCGCGCGGGCACCACCACACCGTTCTGGTGGGGCTCCTCAATCTCGCCGGACAATGCCAACTACGACTACACCTCGACCTACGGCAGCGGCGGCAGCAAGGGTGAAATTCGTGGCAAGACGGTGCCCGCGGACATGTTCAAGGCGAATGCCTGGGGGCTCTACCAGGTGGGGGGGAACGCATTCGAGTGGGTCGAGGACTGCTGGAACGATACCTACGACCATGACGAGCCGTCGGACGACGGGGTTCGCATCGCGGAAAACTGGACCCGTCGCTCCGAGGCCGACGCGCACGCAGGCGGGTGCAGCCGTCATGTCCGGCGCGGCGGCGCCTGGAGTGCGCCGGCAAAGTGGCTGCGATCGGCCTATCGGGACCAGAGGCCGACGCGCATCCGTGCCGCCAACACCGGGTTGCGGGTGGCGCGGACGCTCAATCAGTCCCCCTGAGCAGGGCCGGAACGGGCGCAGCGAGCGCGACTGCCGGTGATTGTGACTTCTTCTCCTGCGCGAGGCGAGCGCTGCGAAACTCTCGGCAATACCTCCCCTGAAAGGGAGGTTGGCGACCCCGGCGTTGAGCCGGGGGAGCCGGGTGGGGTGAATTGCAAGGGTATTAACCGCCTCAGAAACCGTCGTTGCCGGCGGCTGGGGATGCAGCAGGCTTGGCGGCGGGGGATGCCGCGGGCCTGGCGGCGGCCGGGGCTTTGGTTTGCGGCGCGGACGCCGCGACGTAATTCGGGTTGCGGAATTCAACCCGGCGGTTGAGCTCGTTGTTCGGCTCGCTGGGCAACAGCAGATGATCCTTGCCGTAGCCCCTGGCAACGAGCCGGCCAGCGTCGATCCCGCGCTGCGTGATCAGATACTGCCGCACGGCCTGTGCCCGGCGTTCGGAGAGCTTCTGATTGTATTCGGGGCTGCCCACCGCATCGGTGTGCCCATTGATGACGATGTCGAACCTGGCGACGTTGGGGCGGCTGAGACTCTCCGCAACCGCATCGAGCTCCTTGCGCGCATCCGACGTAAGCTCCGCGGAATCGAACGCAAAATTCACGGTGCGATCAAATGACCCCGGGGTGCGCACGCTCGGGGTGGTCGTGATGCCGCGCAACCGATGGTCGACGACCGGGGTCGTGCATTGCGGATCGAGCGCGCACGCCATCTCGTCGACAGAGAGCTCCTCCGCCGAGGCCGTCGTGATGAGCCCCAGTGACAGGCCGCAGAGCAGCAGGCAGGCGTATCTTCGGGCGATGTGCGGGCTCGGTGCGGCGGCGGCGACAGCAGGCTGTATGAACGCGCGATGGTTGGGCATTATTGTCTCCTTGGTGTGTTGTTGACGACGCGTGAATTCGTGGCTCGAACTCATTATATGCCTAGCGGCGTTCTCGCGGTGGCGCAGTGACGGCGGTCACGAAAATCCGCTTTGCATGCGCGCAGCGCCGGAGCATGCCGGATAAAAAGGCCGGCGGCACGTCATGGGTGCCGCCGGTCACAGGGAAGTCTCAGGCACGGATGGCCGCGGCGATCGCGCTCACAGGCCATCGTTTACTGCGGCGGGGGAGTCGGCCTTCGCCGGCCGCGTGACGGGCTTGGGCGCAGGCGCCGGCCGGGACGCGGCGGCAGCCTCGGCGTAGTGCGGGTTCTCGAACTGGACTCGCCGGTTGAGATCGTTGTCGGGGTCGTTCGGCAGCAGGAGCTGGGACGAGCCATGGCCTTTGGCCACCAGCCGTCTGGGGTCGATCCGCTTTTCCCTGATGAAATATTGCCGCGTGGCCTCCGCCCGCCGCTGGGACAGGATCAGATTGTATCGGGGGTTGCCCACCGCATCCGTGTGGCCGTGGATGATGACCGTCGATTTCTCAATCCTCGGGTCGGTAAGGGCTTCGGCGACCTTGTCGAGCTGGCGGCGTGCATCGGCAGTGAGGTCGGCTGAATTGAACGCAAAGTTTATGGTCTGGTCGAAAGACCCGGGCCTGATCGCGCTCGCAGTCGCCGTGATGCCGCGCACCTGCCGCGCGGCGAGCGGCATGACGCATTGCGGATTGAGCGCGCAAACCATCTCCTCCACCGACAGCTCTTCCGCCGGCGCGGCCGACGCGCCAAGCGCCAGGCTCACGCCGCAAAGCAGCGCGTACGCGTATTTCGCGGCGCCGGACGACTGCGGCCGGGCGGGGGCGGCGGCCGCCGAGGTCGAGAGTGGATGGCAAGTGGTGGGCATGGGTGCCTCCGTCCTTGGGTGTCTATGACGACCGATCTTGATGCTGCCAGCGTAGCGATCATGCGGCAATGGCGCTGTGACGGGCATCACATAAGTTTGCATTTCCGAGGGATCAGGTTCCGCTCCTATTGACCCGTTGCTGCCTCGCGCGCGCAGGGGCGAGGCATGGCGCGCAGCAAACACGCGTAGATGCGCTGATGCCTCGCTCCTGCCTGCGTCAGATTCGAGATTCGAGAATTCAGCCCGGTACGCGCGCGATCAAAGGCCGTCGCTCTCCGGGGCGGAGGTTGCCGGTGCGGCTGGTCGAGCGGTCGGCTCCTTGGGCTTGCGCGGTTCCCCGCCGGACGTTCCGGCCAATGGAGCTTGCGCCGACGGCGCAGCCGCCGTGGCGTATTTCGCGTTCTGAAACTGAACCCGGCGGTTGCGCTCGTTATAGGGATCGTCCGGCAGCAGGAGCTGGGACCTTCCGTAACCTTTGGCAACCAGCCGCTTGGGATTGATGCTGCGTTCCGCGATCAGGAACCGGCGCACCGCCTGGGCGCGCCGTTCCGAAAGCGCCTGGTTGTACCTGTTGCCGCCAAGGGCGTCCGTGTGCCCGCTGATGATGATGTCGTATTTGATGGTGGTCGGGTCGGTCAGGGCTTTCGCTACTCGATCAAGCCTTTCGCGTGAGTCCGCCGTCAGCTCGGCCGAGTTGAACGGAAAGTTCAAGGTGATGTCGAATGACGCCGGCTGCCGGGCCACCGCCGGGGACACCACCGTCGGGGATACGCTGATGCCGCGCATGCGGCGGCCGGCGACCGGCGCAGCGCATTGCGGGTTTAGCGCGCAGACCATCTCTTCGAGCGAAGGGTCCTCAGCACAGGCCGGCGCCGCGCTCAGCAGGAGAGGCAGACCGAGGAACAACAGGCTCAAGTACTTCATGGCGAACCTCGCTGGTAGCGCTCTGCCGAAGCCGCCAACATGCAGTTGGACGGCTTGCCCAGGTTCTGACCCGCCGGGACCGGGCGGTCGGCATTCGAGACACTTGCCGGTATTTGCTCGCTCCATTGGTAGCAAGAGCGACGCAGAGGTTCAATTCGGGCCGGGCAGGTCACGGCTCGACACCGGTTTTCGCAAGCTCTTCCAGGCGCCTGTCCACGCGTGAATGACGCGAAATCCGGCCCCGCCCTGGGCGTCTCCTTGAGAGCCTTTTTTGCAACAGCGCAGACAAATCGACCGCAAGGAGGGCTCTACATCTATACAGCACAAGCAACCTTTGGTTACCCTGTCCGGCAGGCTTGGGGAACAATACCGGGGGGTTCTATCATGAAGCGCAGTCTTCTTGTGGCGACGGGCGTTCTGGCGCTCGCAGCCGTGTCGAAGCCGCTGTTCGCGGCGGAAACGGAAACGCCGGCGCCGATCGAGAGGGCAGCGCCGGCTGCCGAGCGCGCACCGGCGCCGGCTGCCGAGCGAGCGCCCGCGCAAGAGCGCCGTGCGCGGCCGGCCCAGCGCCAGGCGCAGCCACGCAGCAGACCTCGCAGGCGACTTCGCAAAGCACGCAACAGACCTGGACGGGCTTCCAGGGGGGCGGCTTCGGCGGCGGCAACGTGGGCGGCGCCGGTTTTTCTGATGACGCTTGCGGATCGCACACGGGCGTTGCAATCTTCCAATCCTCATCTTCTCAGCCAATGGTCAATTGCCAGGCGCTCAACACCAGCCGGCCAAACACCGGAAGTGGCTCAGGCGGCGTCTTTATCGGTTGGGGTACGCTCATCCCCGCAACTCCGTTTTATCTAGGCGCGGAGGCCATGCTGAGCGCGAACAAAGTGAAAAACACATACACCCTGAATCAAGGCTACCCCGGCCAGTTTTTTGCTTGCTGCCAGGAGTTCACCACTGATAGCCGCACGGCCACCACGCAAATCGGCTCGAGCGTTTCCGCCCTTGGTGCGTTTTGGTGGTCTCGTCACCGACAAGACGCTGGTCTATGTAAGCGGCGGCACAGCAACGGCCCGTGTCTCGGCCACGTTCACTCAAACGGCCATCACGAATATTAACTTCCCCACAGCCACCACCGTGGTGGCGGGCTCCAGCACCGTGGACAAGACAGTCACCGGTTGGGCACTGGGTGGCGGCGCGGAATTTGCCTACCTGCCGGGAATCAAGATCAGGGTGCAGTACATGCACGCGCAGTTTCCGGACGTCTCCTTTACTACTCCCCTGGCGGTTCCTGTCTGCCAGGCTCCCATTGCCGGCGCTACGTGCACACCAGGCGCGGAGTCTAACCGGGTAACCCCGAGCTTCAACCAGTTCACGGTTGGTGTTGGTTTCAGCCTCTGAGGTCAACGGGAGCGCCATCCGCCTAGGCTCTATCGCTCTGCGTCCCGTCTCTTGGCTCATCGAATGAGTGAGGCCGCCGGCGTGGCGGCCTCACCGCTTTTGAGGCCGGCGTCATTCTGCAGTCGCGTGAATTGCCCGTGGCTTTCTGCCTCGGGGGCTCGACAAAGGCAGCCGGCATCCACACCATAGCGCGACCTCGTGCGCGCCGGCCGCCGACTGCGGGCGGCTCCAGAAGCGCAGGCGCGTATTTGTGCGCATTGCATCTGCGTCTATTCACAGGACAAGACCATGCCATCAAGGTGGACGGGCACGCCGGCAATCGGGGGGCTGATCCTGCTGGCAGCGATCTGGGCGCCTGCCTCTGCCCAGCAAGGCGATCTCGAAGCGTATGTGAGCCGCTACGACACTCTCTTCGCTGACGGGAACTACGACGCGGCGCTTGCCGAAGCGCGCAAGTTCGAAGCCGCGGCGCGGGCGCGCTACGGCACCCAGCACGGGAGCTATGCCGGCGCGCTTTATCTCGAGGCCAGGGCGCTTTATGTGCTCGGCAAATATCCCGAGGCGGAGCGGCTCTACAAGACGGCGCTTCCGCTCTTTGAAAAGTCAAAGCCGAACGCCTATTCGACCCGCGATCTCGCCAAGACGCTCATCGGCCTCGGACGCGTGTACGAGCATGAGGGCCGCTACGCCGAGGCGCAGGCCACGCAGAAGCGCGCGCTGAGCCTCGTCGAGGCCGCTCCCGACAGCGATCAGATCGTGGTCAGCGAGGCGATCGAGGATCTCGGCAACGCAGCTTACGGCGAGGGCCGTTATGGCGAGGCCGAGGACTACTACAAGCGCGCGCTCGCGATCCGCGAGAAAGGTTCCGACCCCATTTCGCAGCGGGCGGTGAGCCAGACGCTCAACCTGATCGCGAACGTCGATATGCGCACCGGCCGCTTTTCGGAGGCGGAGCCGCTGCTCAAGCGCGCCATCGCCATCCAGGAGAAGGTCGCCGGTCCCAGCCATCCGGACGTCGCCAAGAGCCTCACCAATCTCGCCGAACTCTACCGGTTGACCGGCCGCTACGCGCAGTCCGAGCCGTTGCAGAGGCGCGCGCTGGAAATCCAGGAGAAATCGCTCGGCCCCGATCATCCCCATGTGGGGGTCACGCTCAACAATCTTGCGCTGACCTATTTCAGCTGGGGACGCTACGCGGATGCCTTGCCGCTTTATGAGCGCTCGGTGGCGATTCAGGAAAGGGCCCTCGGGAGGGACCATCCCCAGGTCGCGCTCAGCCTCAACAATCTCGGACTGACCTATATGAGGCTTGCACGGTACGCCGAAGCCGAGCCGGTGCTCAAGCGCGCGCTCGCGATTCGGGAAAAAGTGCTGCCGAAGGACCACCCTGACATCGCCCAGAGCCTTGGCAATCTGGCGGCGGATTACCGTTACGCGGGTCGAGCCGCCGAAGGGCTGCCGCTCCTCCAGCGCGCCATCGCCATCATGGAGAAGAATTACGGGCCGGATCACCTTTACGTCACCTACAGCCTGACCGCCACGGCGAACGCGGATGTCGCCCTGAAACGCTACGCCGAAGGCGAGCCGTTCGCCAAACGCTCGCTGGCCATTCGGCAGAAGGCGCTCGGCCCCGACCACACCGACGTTGCTTCCGTCCTCAAGACGCTTGCGCAGATCGATCTCGGCCTCAACCGCGTTCGCCAGGCCGCCGATTATTCCCGCCAGGCCGTGCAGGTGGCGGTCCGCGCGCTCAGGAACGGCGACGCCACCACCGTCGGTTTCGACCTCGCGAGCCTGCGCGAATATTTCGATGTGCATCTCGCCGTTCTCTATCGCGAGGTCGCGGACGGCATCGCCGGGCCGGATGCGGTCACCGAGGCCTTCGAGACCGCGCAATGGGCAAACGAGTCCACCGCGGCGACGGCCTTGAATCAGATGGCTGCGCGCACCGGCGCCGGCACCAGTGCGCTCGCCACGCTGGTTCGCAGGCAACAGGACGAGGCGGCCGAGATCCGGTCGCTGGACAAGAGCATCCTGACGGAAGTCGCCAAGGCCGCGGACCGGCGCGATCCCAAGCGCGAGGAATTGATCCGCCAGCGTCGCGAGGAGCTGCAGACCGGCCTGACACAGGCGAGCGCGCGCATAGCCACGCAATTTCCGGACTATGCCGACCTGGTAAATCCGAAGCCGCTTACCCCCGCGCAGGCACAAAAGCTTCTCGCGCCCGGAGAGGCGTTGGTGCTTTTCCACGTCAGCGACCTGGGCAACTATGTGTGGGCGGTCACTCCCGATCGCATCGAGTGGCGCAAAATAAGCCTTTCGCGCGAGGAGCTGGTTGACGCGGTCAAGAGGCTGCGCGCCTCGGTCGAGAAGGTCGAGATACCGGAAAAGAGCATTGCGCGCGCGTTCGACCTTGACCTCGCCTATTCACTCTATGTTGCGCTGCTTGGTCCTGTGAAACCGCAGCTATCGGGGAAAGGCCACCTCATTGTCGTCCCCGCGGGCGCGCTGACCGGGCTGCCCTTGCATCTCCTGCTCACCGAAAAGCCAACAAAGAAACCGTCCGTGGGGGATCCGTATTCGGCCTACCGCGCGGCGCCGTGGCTGTTGCGACGCCACGCCGTGACCATGCTCCCCTCCGTTTCAAGCCTGAAGATCCGCAGCGAAGGCCGGATTGCTTCGCAGCCCTATATGGGTTTCGGCAATCCGCTGACGCAGGGCCGGACCGGCGGTCCGAGTCAGCGCGGCGCCACGCGCTCCAGCGTTTCCTATCGGCGACTTTTTCGCGAGGGACATGTCGACCTGATCGGCTTGCGGGAGCTCGATCGGTTGCCGGAGAGCGCGGATGAAGTGCGCGAGATTGCGACAGAGCTGGGCGCGCCGATGACCGACGTCAAGCTTGGGCAAGATGCCACCGAAGCCGCCGTCAAGACCGCCAAGCTCGACGGTTTCCGCATTGTACATTTTGCGACCCACGCCCTGGTTGCCGGCGAGACAGCGAGCTTTACCGACGTGGCGGAGCCAGCCCTTGTGTTCACCCCACCGCAGGTCCCGTCGGAAGAGGACGACGGGCTTTTGACATCGAGCGAGATCGCGGCAACGCTCAAGCTCAATGCGGATTGGGTCATCCTGTCCGCCTGCAATACCGCCGATGGGGACAAGCCGGGCGCGGAGGCCTTGTCCGGCCTGGCGCGGGCATTCTTTTACGCCGGCGCCAAATCGTTGCTGGTCTCCAACTGGTACCTCGACACGAAGGCTGCGGTGCAGCTGACGACGCACACAGTCCACATGATGGAACAGGAGAGGACCATGCTGCCCGCGGAGGCGCTGCGGCGGAGCATGCTCGAATTCATCGATAGCCCCAAGAACGTCGATGACGCTTATCCCGGGGTATGGGCTCCGTTCATGGTTGTCGGCCTGACGCAGCGTGCAGCCAATTAGCAGCTCTGCGAGGCGGGCTGTTGTTCCTCGCGCCGTGTCATGGCCTGCAGAAGCGCAAGAACTGCAAGGAGAATGAGCAGCGAGGTGCCGATGGTCCATTTCACCCGCGTGCTCGAATCGAAAGCGGCCTTCTCCGCCTCGAATCGAGCCCATGCCAGGCGTGCCTTTTCCTTTTCCGCAGCTGCCAACCGCTCCGCATCCATGAGCATCGTGCGCCGCGGATCAGCCCGGGTTTTCTGAGCCATTGATTGCTGCGGCTCATTCGTGCGCCGGGAAACCGATTTGCTGGCGAGCTCGTCAGGCACCGCCAACGTGGGCAGAGGCGTCAAAAAAGGGCGCAGATCAGCCGCGGCGAGCGCAACGCCACGCGCCATCGCGGGAGGAGCTTTCTTCGGCTCGAGCGCGGCAACATCTTCTGGCTGCGCGGAGAGCGAAGCCTCTGCCGGCGCAGCGAGGGCGTCCACATCGACGGCCAGAATGCGCAGATATCCCCGCCGGCCTCGTTGCGCAGTCGCCAGCCAGAGATAGCCACGGCCGCCGGCGAGGCGGTAAACCGGCAGCCCGAGCCGCAGCGAGCGGCGGATGTCGCCGAGATGATCGACAAGCAGGCTTTTCTTGGCGGCCTTTCCGGATTCGAAAGCTTCGAGGCTTTTGCCTTCCAGCGGCTCCAATCGCAGGCTGCCCCACAGCGCGATGACCGCGGTCTCGAAATCTTTCTGCTTCGGCAGTCGCGTTTCACGTGCCCGCTCGTCAAACCTGGCCGACAGCCGCGCGATCTCTGCCTCGATCTCATTCGCGGCAAAGAATGCCGGCCGAATCTCGCGGCTGACATAGGCGATGGTGCCGTCGCGATCCTGCAGAACAGAATTCGCGGAAACAACCGAGGCATGCCTTCCTTTTTCCTGACGCTGGTGCCGGCACCACGTGTATTCGGAAAACAGCCTGCTTGCGGCGCACTGGTAATCGCGTGCTCCCTGCAAGGAAGCTCCGAGCGCAATGCCATCGACGACATAGGGAGATGCCGCGATTGCCGCCTGTCCGGGCAATTCCAGGGCGACGCTGGCGCACATCATGTAGAGGACGGTTACAAACGGGTACCTTTGCATCACTCCGGTCCCGAGACGGTGACACGATCCGCGAATTCTGAAACTTTATGCTTAACAACGCCCTAATCCGAATTCCGCGGCGGAGAAAAGCGATGCGCCAGGTCGGGGCTTTGTTCTCGCCGCCGGTAGGGGCGGGTTTCAAACCCGCCCCTACATGGATCGAACTTCGTGGGGATTTGCGTGCGCGACAAAGCTTTCTCAGGCGGCGGTCGCGGTTGCCGCGGCCGGCTGCTTGTATTCCTTGAGCCGCGGCATGACTTCCTTCGCGAACAAGGTGAGATTGTCGACTGTTTCAGCGTGCGTCATGGCGCCGGCATGTCCCATCATCAGAAGGTTGCCCATTCCGCCGCAATATTCGCAGAACTCGACAATCTGCTCGTAAACCTGGTCGGGCGTGCCGCAGAACAGGATTGCGGCGTCGATCAACTCCTGCACGCTCGCGGTGCGCATGTCGATCACGCGGCGGTCCTTGGTGTAGCTGCGCGGCGGCGTCTGGCCGCGCATGAGCCTCGCATTGTCCTCGACCGAGAAGAATCCGGGCGGGTTGCGAAACGGCGCATGGACGATGGCGCTGGTGCGCGGATAGCTTGCGATCTGCTCGCCCCGCGCCCGCGCCTCGCGCTCGTTCGAGGCGACCGCGACGAGGCCGAGATAGCCGAAGCGGTCGGCCGCAGGAGCCGGACGTCCCTTTGAGACGTAGCCCTCGCGGTAGACGTCGTACAGGCTGCGCGTGTCGTAGCCGGTCCCCAGCGTCGCCATGACATAACCGCGCTCGCCCAGCACACGGGCATTGCTCTTGCTGCCGGTCGTGCTCCAGACCGGCGGGTGCGGCTGCTGCCACGGCCGCGGCCAGATGTTCACCTGCCGATAGTGGAAATGCTCGCTCTCCCAGTTGAACGGCCCGTCATGGCTGGTCATCGCCTTGATGATGAAATCGTGCGCCTCCCAGAATCGGTCCATGACGCCGACCGGATTTTGGTTGGATGCCGCAAACTCGTACGGCACGCCCTTGATGAAGCCCATGTCGAGCCGTCCACGCGAGATGACATCGATGGTCGCGAGCTCCTCGGCGACGCGCAGCGGGTCGCCCCTGTGCCCGATCGGATAACCGAGCACGAGCAGCCGGGCGCGCGAAGTCTGCCGCGCCAGCACGGAAAGACCGACGATCACCGTCGAGGACATGCAGGTGGCAGTCTGGTGATGCTCGTTGAGCATGATCTCGAAGCCGAGCTCGTCGGCGAGCATCCATTCGTCGTAATAGCGATGGAAGAGATCGGCGGCGATGTGCGGATCGCATTTGCGGTTCGGCAGGTTGACGCGCAACGAGCCGCCGTGCTCAGCCCATGCGTCCGGATAAGGCTGCTCGGTGAACTGGTAGACCTTCATGCGGATCACCTCGAAGAGAGTTTGGTATCACTTGCGCTCGATGAAGGCGAAAAGTTTCTCCGCGAATTCGTCCGGCTGCTCGATGTGAGGAAAATGGCCGGCGCGCTCGATGCGTTCGAAGCGCGCGCCGGGAATGGCGGCGCAATACGCCCGGCCGTAGCCTTCGCTGAGAACGCGGTCATGCGTTCCCCAGAGCAGCAGCGTGGCGACGCGAATGCGGTGCAGCCGTCCCTTGAGCTTGGGATCGTGCATGAACGGCGACCAGGCATAGCGTGCGGTGGCTTCCCGGTTGCGCGCAGCGTCACGCACCTGCGCCTCCGGCATGGCCTTGTAGTCGCGTCTCCCGGCGGCCGGATCGAAATAAGCGAGCTCAAGGAACTCGGGCTCGGTCATGGCGAAGATGTCCGCGATGTCGCGATGCTCGCGGCTGCCGACCTTGATGCCGACCGGGTTGCCAAGCACGAGATGCGATATCTGCGCCGTCGACTTGATGGCCATCTCCGCCGCGATCCATCCGCCAAACGATACGCCCACCAGCGCGATCTCCGCGAGGCCGAGCGCATGGATGAGATCGAGATAGAAATAGGCGAGATCGTCGATGCTGTCGAAAGACCTTGGCGCCTCGGAAGCGCCGAATCCCGGGTGAACAGGCGCAATCAGACGGCCATGCGCGGCAAGTCGTTGCAGGACGGGAGCGTCTGGCGCAATGCCGATTGCGGGATGCAGGAAGAGCAGAGTGGGGCCTTCTCCCCCCTCGATCATTTCAATCCGGATGCCGTTGACGCTCACGAACCGGACGCTGATGGCCTGTGTCACCGATCCTCCGCCGGCGCCCGTGTCGCGCCTGCTCGCGCGCCGGATTGTCCTCTCGCCGCGTGCGCCGCGCGCCGACTATAGTATCAAGGAAGCTTCGTCGTCAGCCCTCGGGGGGGTTCTCGGCGGGACACGGCCAAAGCGCCTCAGGCCGTGGAATCGTCCGCATCGACACCGGTCTTGATCTGCTTGCGGATGTAGGGTCGCAACTCCTTTTCGAGCGCCCGCAGGGTCGCCAGCAGCGTCGGGCTATGAGGGACAATCTGCTGTCGCGCCGGATCCTCGTCGGGAAATCCCGCAAAATATTGCTTCCCATCGAGCATTTCCGGCCTCCCTCGGACCATATGTCACGCTGGCAGCGAATCAATGCATCGAGTCAATCAATCAAGCGCTATTGGTGCAATCCGCCTTCGCAAACAGAAAAGCAGCGTTGCAAGGCCGCCACACCTGATTTTTGGCGCGAAGGCTGCCGCGCCGCTCTCCTTGCCGTTTTGTCCAGAGCAGGCATTGTCTTAGCTGGCGTGTTCGATCACGGCGCGTTGCAGCCTGTCCCCAATGTTGTACACAATGGCTGTGGATTGGCTAAAGGCTCAGCCGGTCAAGCGGCTGGCGCGATGGTTCCGCGGCATTCCCCGAAGCCGATGGTGGCGAACCCATCGCGCCGGCAGTGCGCGCGCAGGATGATGGTGTCGCCATCTTCCAGGAAGCGTCGGGTGTCTCCTGAGCCAAGCTCGACCGGCCGACGACCGCCCGCGGAGATTTCGAGCAGGCTGCCGAGCCCGTCGGGCGCGTCACTGGAGATCGTGCCGGTGCCGAACAGATCGCCGGGCCGCAGATTACAGCCGCCGCAGGTGTGATGGGCGACGAGTTGCGCCACCGTCCAGTAGAGATGACGCGCATTGCTGGCCGCGAGCCGCTGCGCAGGCAGGCCCTTCGACTGCAAGCTTTGCGAGCACAGGAATACTTCAAGTTCGATGTCGAGGGCGCCGGCTGCCTGATCGGATGGATCGATCAGGTAGGGGAGGGGCGCGGCATCCTCCGGGGGACGTGGTGGCTGCGGCATCCGGAAGGGCGCCAGTGCTTCCGGGGTAATGACCCACGGCGAAACGGTCGTGCAGAAATTCTTGCCCAGAAAGGGGCCGAGCGGTTGATACTCGAAGGCCTGGATATCACGCGCCGACCAGTCGTTGAGGAGACAAAAGCCCGCGATATGGTCGGCCGCCCTGCTTACGGCGATGGGGGTGCCGAGCGGGTTGCCGCGGCCGATCCACACGCCGAGCTCCAGCTCGAAATCGAGGCTGCGCGAGGGGCCGAAGCTCGGGGCTTGCTCGCCTGCGGCCTTGCGCTGACCGCTGGGGCGGCGCACGGACACACCCGAGGAAACAATCGACGATGCGCGGCCGTGATAGCCCACGGGCAGGTGCTTGTAATTGGGAAGCAGCGGGTTATCCGGACGCAACAGCTTGCCCGCATTGGTGGCGTGATGAATGCCGGCAAAGAAATCCGTGTAGTCGCCCACCATCGCCGGCACTTCGAGCCGGCAGCCGGCGGCGCTGTGGATGAAGTCCGCGCGCAGCCCTTCAATGCGGGCGCGGTCCTCGCCGTCGGCATCGAGGACGTCGCCGGCAGCCTGCCGCAGCGCGTTTCGTGCCTCGCGGCCGAGCGCGAGGAAGGAATTGAGCGTCGCGCCGCAAGCCGCCTCCGCCGCGCGTGCGGCGAGCCCATTGAAGAGGCCCAGCTTGAGCGCGCTCGCAATATCGAAGATTTCATCTCCGATCGCGATGCCGCCGCGCGGCCGCCCGCCTTCCGGCGTGAACACGCCGAACGGCAGGTTCTGGATCGGAAACTCGGGATGCTGGTTGGCCGAGGCCACCCAGCTTCGCCGCGCCGGCGCATGCGAGCGGTCGATCATCACAATTCCATCTGCAGCGGCAGGCGCACGGGATGGCCGGACTGTGCAGCGCGCTCGATGGCGATGGTGGTCTCCAGGTTGATGCGCGCCTGCTCGGGCGTGGTATGGATCGTCGGCGCGCCGGTTGCGAGATGATCGAGCCAGGCGCGCGTCTCGTTGCCGAGCGGACCCCAGAAATCGTCGACCGCCCAGTCGCCCGCGGTATTGCTGCCGAGAAACGCCATGTCGACGGCATGGTCCGGCACGTAGGGGTGGGGAATTCCTTTCTCCGAGTAGATGAGATGATCCAGATGGTCGTCGTCGATGATCATGGTGCCGTGGCTGCCGAGCAGCTCGACGCGATCGGATTGGCCCAAGGTCGGGTATTTCGCAGGTAGCGCATAGCTCACGCCGAGATTGACGACGGCGCCGTCGGCAAACGTCACGATTGCCCACGTCACGTCATCGGCACCGTAGCCCTCCGCGCGGAAGATGCCCTGCTGCGCCCGCGCCACCACCTCGACGGGACGATTGCCTTCGAGAAACCAGCACATGAGATCGACGTAATAGGTCAGCACGTCCAGCACGGGCGTGGCGTGCGGATCACGCTTGAGGATGGCATAGGCCTGCGCGCGCGAATTGTAGACGCGGGCAAGGCCTCCGACGATGCGCCCGAGGCGGCCGTGGCGCATCTGCTCCTTGGCCCGCAGGAAGCACTCCTTGTAGCGGCGACTGTAGCCGACGCGCAGATTGCCCTTGCCCGCGCGCAAGGCGGCGAGAATGCGGTCCGCCTCGCTAAGCGAAAAGCCGATCGGTTTCTCGACCAGGACCGGCTTGCCGAGCTCCAGCGCCCGCAGGATCGGCGCCGTGTGCTGTTGCTCCGGCGTCGACACGATGACCGCCGTCACCTGCGGATGGCTGATGGCCTCCTCGTTGCTGCCGGTATGGAAATCGGCGCCGGCTGCCTGCGCCAGCGCGCGTGCCCGCTCGGGATCGAGATCGGAGATCGCCAGAAAGCGGACCGCCGGATGCTTGCCGGCCAGCCGCGCACGCAAGGTTCCGATGCGACCGGCGCCGACGACCGCAATGCCGATATCGGATGTTTTCGTCAAATTTCTAAGCCACCTGCCGTATCGGCACATCGCGGCGATGGCGGCGCACGCGTTCCTCATCGACTTCGATGCCGAGCCCGGGGGCATCGGAGATTTCCACGTGCCCGCCCTCGACAGCGATGGGGCGCGCGGTCACGTCCTCTGCGAGCCCGTCGCTGGAAAGGGTCAGTCCCCAGGCAAGCTGGGGCAGCGCGGCTGCGACATGCATGGCGGCTGCGCACGCGATGCTCGATTCGCCGGTCTTGGCTGCGACATTGACGTTGAGGCCGAGCTCCTGGCAAAGCCGGCCCGCCGCCAGGACGCCGCGCATGCCGCCAAGCTTGATGGTTTTCAGGCTCACGCCGCGCGCGGCGCGCCGCTCGTGCATGGTGCGCACGTCCGCGAGCGAGTGAATGCTCTCGTCGGCGCCGATTGCGATCTGGCCGGCCTTCTCGGCGGCATCGGCGACCGCTGTCAGGCCGGCGATGTCGTCGGCATGCACGGGCTGCTCGAAGAAAGTAAGCCCGGCATCCGCCACCGCGCGCACGTATTGCACGGCCTCGTCCGTGCTCCACCCCTGGTTGGCGTCGGATGAGATCAACGCGCCGCGTCCGATCAGCGCGCAGACGCCTCGCGTGCGCTCCGCATCGATGAGCGGCCGGTCGATGCCGACCTTGATCTTGTAGGCCGCATAGCCCTGCGCCTTCTTGCGCTCGGCCTCGCGCAGATCGGACGAAAGCGCGCCGGTGCCGATCACCCCGAGGAGCGGCATGCGGCTTCTCTGGCGGGTACCGAGGATCGCATAGGCCGGCCTGCCGCTGGCGTGGCCGAGCAGGTCGTGCAGCGCGATCTCGATCGCCGCCTTGGCGGCATTGTTGGCGTACATGCGCTGGCGCATCACCGCGATCGTTCCGGCGATGTCCTCGGCTTCCCGGCCCTCGACCGCGGGCGCGAGATAGCCGATGGCGGCCATCATGCTCTCGACGGTCTCACCGGTCATGCTGGGCGCGGAGGCCGCCTCGCCCCAGCCGACAACGCCGTTGCCGGCTTCGATGCGCACGAGCACGTTATCGGCGGTGCGGATCTCGACGCCTGCCATGAACACGGGCTTTTTCATCGGCAGGCTGACCGCGATCGCCTCGACGTGCTTGATCTTCACCCGGCATCCTCCGCGTTGCATTCTTGGCAATGTCATAACTTGCGGATTGCAAGGTCGTCAAAGAATATCGGGCAGGCTCCTGTAACGGATCGGCAGCCCATGCCCATCATCGACATCCATACGCACTGCTCTGCAAGGGGGCGCGACGATCGCTTCGGGTTGGTGCAGGCAATGCAGCCAACCCCGGCCGGCAGTAATGTCGTGACCAGCTATCGCGGTTTGCCTGCCGTGGCGTACCACGAGATGTTCGATCTCGACCTGCAGCAGGAAGTGTCGGCCAAAGCGGGCATCACCGGGCGCATCATCAGCAACCCGTTCGCGGCCGAGGTGGCATCCGCTGTTTCCCGCAGCTCCGCGCTCGACGTGGTGCGGTACTTCAACGATCAGACCGCTGCCCTCCTCGCGCAGGCGAAGGGCAACTGGGGCCTGGGCACCATCAATCCGCTCGACGCAAGCCACGTCGCGGAAGGCGAGCGCTGCCTTGGCCCGCTGGGGTTCAAGGGACTGCTGATCAATTCGAGCTGGCACGGACGCTTCATCGACGGCGAGGACGCCTTTGTATTCTGGGAATGGGCGCAGGACCGGCAGGTGCCGGTCTTCATCCATCCGCCGCGCGTGCCGATCGGGCACGACCAGCAGATGGACCAGTACAAGCTCGACGAGCTTGTGGGCCGTCCGTTCGATACCGCCATGGCGCTTGCGCGCATGATCCTGTCCGGCCTGCTCGACCGCTATGCGCGCTTGAAGATCGTGGTTGCCCACATGGGCGGCGGGCTGCTGCCGGTCATGGGGCGGCTCGACTTCGGCTGGCGGCTCGGCTGCGAGGGCATGCCGGAGCGCGCGGTCATCAAATGCGCGAAGCTTCCGAGCGCGTACCTCGCCGGGCTGAGCGTCGATACCATGGGGTTGTGGGCGCCGCATGTGCGCGAGGCGGTCGAGGTGTTCGGCGCCGAGCGCGTGATGCTCGGTACCGATTACGGGCCGGTGCCGATCGATCCGAGCGAGCACGTCGCGATCGTGCGGGAGCTTGGGCTTTCGGCCGTCGACAAGGAGAACATCATGTGGCGCAACGCCGCGCGGTTCTTCAATCTCGATGTGGGCTAGATCACCTTCTCGCGCCGCATCTGCTCGATTGCCTTTGCATCCAACCCCAGATCGCCGGCGAGGATCTCGTCGCTGTGCTGTCCGAGCGTCGGCGGCGGGCGGCGAACCGAGCAGGCGGTGTCGGAAAACTTGAAAGGGATGCCGAGCATCCGCAGGGCACCGATTGAGGCATGCTCGACCGTCTCGATCATGTGGCGCGCGGCGGTATGCGGATCGTCGAGCGCCTCGGCGACCGAATTGATCCTTCCGCAGGGAACGCCTGCCGCCTTGAGCTTGTCGAGCCAGCTGTCGGCGGTGTCGCCTGCGAGCGCGGCGTTGATGAGCCCGTCGATGACGGTGCGGTTCTCGACGCGCGCGCGGTTGCTGGAAAAGCGCACGTCGCTGGCCCATTCCGGATGCCCTAATACCGCCGCGGCGCGCGCAAACTGCCGCTCGTTGCCGATGGCGAGCGCCATCATTGCATCGGCCGCTTGATACGTGGTGTAGGGCACGATGCTGGGGTGCCCATTGCCGAAGCGGCCGCCCTCGCGGCCGGCGGCGAGGTAGTTCGCGGCGACGTTGACGAGCATGAACAAGGAGCTCTCGTAGAGCGAGAGCTCGACCTTCTGGCCCTTGCCCGTGCGCGTACGGGCATTGAGCGCGGCGAGGATGGCGTTGCCTGCCAGCATGCCGGTGCACACGTCGACGATCGCCACGCCGTATTTCGTCGGGCCGCCGTCGCGCTCGCCGCAGATGCTCATGAGGCCGGACTCGGCCTGCAGCACGAAGTCGTAGCCGGGCAGCGCTGCCTTGGGGCCGCTCGATCCATAGCCGGTGATGGAGCAGCGAACGAGTTCCGGCGCGGCGCGCTCGAACCAGGCGTCAGTGAAGCCCCATTTCTCCAGAGTTCCCAGCCGGAAATTGTCGATCAGAACGTCGGCCTTGCCAATCAGGCCGGCGAGGATCTTCTGCCCCGCCGGCACCGCCATGTTGAGCGTCAGCGAGCGCTTGTTGCGGTTGATGCCGAGGAAATAGGCAGCTTCGCTGCCGACGAACGGCGGGCCCCAGCCGCGGGTATCGTCGCCCTTGTCGGGCGGCTCGACCTTGATGACGTCGGCGCCCATGTCGCCCAGCATCATGGCGCAGAGCGGGCCGGCGAGGATACGGGTGAGATCAAGCACCCGAATGCCGGCGAGCGGACCCTGCGCCTGCGCGCTCATGGCCGCTTCCTGCGCATGGACGGCGGCGCGTTGAGATCGTTGGCGCAGCCTTCGAGATAGTCTTCGAGCTCGCGCTTGTTGCGCAGGCGGAATTTCTGGAAATCGGGCCTGCGCCCCTGCAGGAAGGCATCCATGCCTTCGAGGCTTTCCTCCGAGCCCCAGACATGGGCAAGCAGCTCCATGCCGTGCTGCCACGACGCATAGAGCAGGTCCGATTCGAAGTTGAGGCTCTTTTTGGTCATGCGCAGGGTCTGCGGGCTGTGGCCCTTGATGGTGTCGCACCAGGCGAGCGTCTCGCTGCGCAGCTTCGACTGCGGCACGCACTTGTTGATGAGACCGATCTCGACCGCTTCCTGCGCGGAGAAGCGCCGCGCGCAGAAGATCATCTCGCGGGCGAGACGCTCGCCGATGATGCGCGGAAGGTATTGCGTGGCGCCGACGGTGGGGCAGGCGCCGACGCGCGCGCCGGTCTGGCCCAGCACCGCATTGTCGGAGGCGATCACCAGGTCGCACCACAGCGCAAGCTCGTGGCCACCGCCCATGCACCAGCCATTGACCATGGCGATGACCGGGATGGGCAGGCCGCGGATGGTCATCGCCAGCCCCTGCATGCGGTCGTTCCACATGGCGCCGTTGATCCAGTTGAGACGCTTCATGGCGTAGAAATCGCCGCCCGCGGAGAAGGCCTTGTCGCCGGCACCGGTCACCACGGCGCAGGCGATGGAAGGGTCTTCCCGCGTCGATCGCAGCGCGTCGATGAGCTCATCGAGCGTCTGCTCGCGAAAGGCGTTGAGCACGCGCGGCCGGTTGATGGTGACCCAGGCGACCTGATCGCTCACCTCGTAGAGAATGTCGCCGTAGCTGCGCGCATCGGCGCTGGCTTTCCTTGCCGGCGGCCTTTTCGCCAGTGGTTCTTTCGCTGAAGGCTTGATCGCCATGAGACCCCAATGTGCTTGCCAAGTCAGAGGGTGCTTTCTTCGCGGGCCGCCGAGACACTACACGGCCGCCAGTATCGTGCGCAATTTCCGCCAGCAGCGGCAACTCTCCCCTCTAAACCCATCCGTAATTCGGATATCATGGACTGGGCCGCTCGCAATCACATCGCAATTTCCCGCGAATGGAACCGCACCAATCCCCGCTTCCCGATCGCGTAGGATACGGTATGGACAAGATGCCCCGCATTGAACGGGTCGTGGCGCGAAAGCCGACGAAGCTGCGCATCAAGTGGCGGCGCGGGCCGAGCGATGACATCGATCTGCCGGCTGGATCGCCACCGGCGGCGACATCCTTGCCCCGCTCAACAACTCCGACGTCTTCGGTAAGGCCAGAATCGCGGACTATGGCGCCGCCGTCGCCTGGGATGACGACGACTTGCGCATCGATGCGGGGCATCTTGAACAGCTCGCGCAGGAGCAGCGTCCGTTCGGAGCGAAGGAAGCGGCCGAATGGCAGCGCACCATGCAACTGTCCAACCACGAAACAGCGGCGCTGCTGGGCGTCGCCGTGAGCACGTGGAATGCCTACAAGTCGCAGGGCAACATCCCGAGCGCGGTGGCGATGCTGTGCCGCGCCGCGCGGCGTGACCCGATCCTGATGCAAGCACATTTTCGGCCGCGCCGGGCCATCGGCCGGCCGCGCAAGATCGCGTAGGCGAGCACCCATGCAGGATTTATTACCACGCGCGGGGCGGATCAGCCGCCTGCTGAAGGACCGCGGCGAGACCATTGTCGTCGCGGAATCCTCAACCGGGGGTCTCATTTCCGCGGCGCTGCTGGCCATGCCCGGCGCCTCCGCCTATTTTCTCGGCGGCGCAATCGTCTATACGCTGGCGGCGCGCAAGGCGCTCATGGATTTAGGCGACATATCGGCGCTGGGTCTGCGCGCCGCGTCCGAGCCTTATGCGCGGTTGCTGGCACAGACCGCACGCTCGCGCTTCTCCTCGACCTGGGCGCTTGCGGAGAGCGGCGCTACCGGGCCGACCGGCAACCGCTATGGCGATGCAGCCGGGCATTGCTGCCTCGCCGTGGCCGGACCGGTCGAGCGCGCGGTCACGCTCGAGACCGGCAGCAGCGATCGCGTCGCCAACATGCGCACATTTTCGGCAGCCGCGCTCGATCTCCTGGCGCAGGCGCTTGCGGGGCAAAGCACCGGCAGCTGAAAGATGCGCGCCACGAGCATTTCTCCGCGCGGCGGGTTGGGAACCTCTCGCTGCGATCGTTATTGCGCCGCGGCGATCTGGTCGTTGCGAGAACCGAACGTCAAATCAAAAATCACCTCGTCCGCGAGAGGACGGAGGGTCCGCTGGCCGGGTTTCTTTCCGGCCGAATCTTTTCCGAAATAGCCCATCCAGGCTGAAGCGACCGCCGCCGGAAGCAACGAGGACCAGATAACCGCCAATGATGCAGACGTTCTTTTGAAAGTTCACTTCCTGCGCCCGCCGTGCGGCATCCGCATATTGCCAGTACCGGTGCGAGATGAGAGTCGCAACCACGGTAAAGACTGCAATCAGTGCGGCGGCGTAACGGGTTTGCCAGCCTGCCAGCACGGCAAGCCCGCCGAAAAATTCAACGCATGCGCCGATCACACCGAACGTGCTCGCAAACGGCACCCCCTTGGCTGCGAGGCTCGCGCTGAACGCCCCGATATCGAGGAGCTTCCCGAAGCCGCTCTGAACGAAGATTAGCGCCATAATGACGCGACCTATCAGCAACAAGGCGTCATGAGAAATCTGCCCCCGGCGATCCGCTGGCACTGCCCCGGCATGATATTCCATATTGAACGAAGAACTCGTCATGCTGCTCTCCGCTTCCTGACGGCTGCTGGACGAAAGGCGTATTTATGGCGTCCTGGTGACGCGAGCACCTGTACTGCCTCACATCGCGGCAATGTGATCATCGTTGCGGTGCATCGCGCTCCGCAGGCAATTTGCTCACCGGGCGGCGCAACCGGGCCGACCGGCAATCGCTGTGGCGACGCCGCTGGGCATTGCCGGCCCTTTTGTTACCCCCTTGACCGATGTAGCTTGATGAGGAAGCGTCATTTTGCGGGAAGGAAAACGACATGCCGGTCATCGCAGGCTTCGACCAGCTGGCATCAGTGCCGGAAGAGCAGATTACCGACAAAATCCGGCGCCGCGTCGTATCCGGCAAGCAAGGCACAATGGTTTACTGGAGGATAAAGGCAGGCGCGCATGCCGCCTCTCACAAGCATCCGCATGAGCAGTTTGTGTGGATGGTCAAAGGCACCATGGATTTTCGTATTGGCAGCGAGAAGCGAACAATGAGACCCGGCGACGTCGCGGTGATCCCCGGCGGGGTCGAGCACGAAGGCTATTTTCCAGAAGATTCAGAGGCGATCGATTTCTTCGCGCCGGTGCGTGAGGACTTTCTCACCGGCGCGCCCCCATCTTACATGGCACAGCGCTGAGCCGCGCTCTCGCCGGCGGTTTAATGGATCACGGCTCCGTAGCGCGGCCCATGTGATCGGTACCGGCCCATGCGCGTGAACGACCTGCGCAGCTTCGATTTCGGCCTGGGGGAGACCGCAGACATGCTGCGGGAAAGTGTACGCGGCTTCGCCGCCGACCGCATTGCGCCGCGCGCCGACGAGATCGACCGCAGCAACACGTTTCCGCGCGATCTTTGGCCCGAGCTCGGCAAGCTCGGCGTGCACGGCATCACCGTGGAGGAGGAATGGGGCGGCTCAGGCCTCGGCTACCTCGAGCATTGCGTCGCCATGGAGGAAATCTCGCGCGCCTCCGCGGCCATCGGCCTCTCCTACGGCGCGCATTCCAATCTCTGCGTCAATCAGATCCGCAGGAACGGTAGTGACGAGCAGAAGCGCCGCTATCTGCCCGCGCTGATCTCCGGTGCGCACGTCGGCGGCCTTGCGATGTCTGAGCCGGGCGCCGGCTCCGACGTGGTCTCGATGACGACGCGCGCCGAGCGAAAGGGCGATCGCTACATCCTCAACGGCAGCAAGATGTGGATCACCAACGGCCCGCAGGCCGAGACCCTGGTGGTGTATGCCAAGACAGATCCGGATGCCGGCGCGCGCGGCATCACCGCCTTCCTGATCGAGAAGGGCTTTCCGGGCTTTTCCACGGCGCAGAAGCTCGACAAGCTCGGGATGCGCGGCTCCGACACCTGCGAGCTCGTTTTCGAGGACTGCGAGGTGCCGGCGGAAAACGTGCTGGGCGGCGTGGGCGACGGCGTCACCATCCTGATGTCGGGGCTCGACTATGAGCGGGTGGTGCTGGCAGCCGGCCCGCTCGGCATCATGGCTGCCTGCATGGATGCGGTGATGCCGTACATCCACGAGCGCCGGCAGTTCGGCAAATCGATCGGCGAGTTCCAGCTGGTGCAGGGCAAGGTCGCCGACATGTATGTCGCAATGAACGCCTCCAAATCCTACGTCTATGCGGTCGCACGGGCGTGCGACCGCGGCTTCACCACGCGCGAGGATGCCGCGGGCGCCATCCTCTATGCGGCCGAAAGTGCCACGCGGATGGCGCTCGATGCGGTGCAGCTCCTCGGCGGCAACGGCTACATCAATGATTATCCGACCGGGCGCTACCTGCGCGATGCCAAGCTCTACGAGATCGGGGCCGGGACGAGCGAGATCCGGCGCATGCTGATCGGCCGGGAGCTGTTCGACAAGACGCGGTGAGAGGGGAAGGGCTCGCGGACTGCACGCTCTCCGGGGGGGCGGATGGTGCCGTTGATATGC